>Ga0187781_10002310_pt1 | contig 14557 bp, 10 predicted proteins | sample 0715_SJ02_MP02_2_FD_132447 | JGI IMG/M metagenome (GOLD analysis project Ga0187781, IMG submission 132447) | Tropical peat soil microbial communities from peatlands in Department of Meta, Colombia - 0715_SJ02_MP02_20_MG | ecosystem: Environmental > Terrestrial > Soil > Wetlands > Peat | place...
CGTCTCTGAGGTTGGAGCCACCACCTTGCCGTCGTGGTTCACGAGCTTGGTGTAGGTCAGCTTGTTCTGCTTGGCGTAGGCGTATTCGACATAGCCGATCGCGCCCTTGGTGTTGGCGACCGTGGTGGCGACGCCTTCGTTGCCCTTGGCGCCGACGCCCGTTGGCCATTCGACCGCGGAGTTCTCGCCGACCTTGGACTTCCAGTCGGCGGAGACCTTGGAGAGGTAGTTGGTGAAGTTGAAGGTTGTGCCCGAGCCGTCCGAGCGATGAGCGACGACGATCGGCAGCTCTGGCAGCTTGACCTTGGGATTGAGCTTCTTGATGGCGGCGTCGTCCCAGCTCTTGATCTCGCCCAAGAATATCTTGGTGATGACCGCGCCGTCGAGCGTGAGATCCCCGGGGTTCACGCCGTCGATGTTCACCACCGGCACGATGCCGCCGATGATCTGCGGCCACTGCGTGAGGCCGGCGGCATCCAGGTCCTCGGCCTTGAGCGGCTGGTCAGAGGCGCCGAAGGTCACGGTGCGCGCCTTGACCTGCTTGATGCCGCCGCCGGAGCCGATCGACTGGTAGTTGAGCTTGGTCCCCGTGTCCTTCTGATACATGTCGGCCCATTTGGCGTAGATGGGATAGGGGAAGGTCGCCCCGGCGCCGGAGATGGTGGCTTCGCCGGCGAAAGCGACGCTCGCCGCAACGCCGAGACCTGCGACCGCGACGGCGGCGCGCTTAAGCAACGAAGAGATCATGTGCGGGATTCTTTCAGCTCGAGATCAAGATGGGCGGCCCATGCGCAGCGCGCCAACGTCGACAGTAGGCCTCGTCGGCAAGCCTTTTGCGACGGAAACGCAAAGCTTTTATGACATAAAAAACAGATATAATTCAATCGAATTCCCACAAACCCTCGATTCGAGGCATGCGTTTACGCCGCATCAGCAACCGCCGCGGGGGCTCCCGTCGCCTGATGCGCCTCATTCGCAAGCCCGTCGGTAAATTCGCGGAATTTTTCGATAGGCGCGGGCATGCTGAGCATATAACCCTGGATTTCTTCACATTGCTCCTCGGCCAAAAACCTGAACTCGCCTTCCGTCTCGACTCCCTCCGCCAACATTGGCATTTCCAGCCCGCGTCCGAGCCCCAGCATCGCGCGCAGAACAATCGCCGTTTTTTCGTTCTTATCGACCGACTTAACCAGGGAGCGGTCGATCTTGATCTTGTCAAAGGGGAAGGAGCGAAGGTTCGCAATCGAAGAGTAGCCCGCGCCAAAATCATCCATGGCGATGCGTATCCCCAGCGATTTCAACTGGCGCAGGGTCGCCAGGGCTCGCTTGGGATCGCGCACGAGGGCCGTTTCGGTGATTTCAAGCTCCAACCTAGCCGGCGACAGGCCGGTCCGAATTAGAATGTCAAAAAGACGATCGAAAAACGTCTGTTGATGAAGCTGGACGGCCGAGACATTGACCGCGATCGTCAAAGGCCGCTTCCATTGCGCGGCTTCACGGCACGCGGTGGAAAGAACCCATTCGCCGATCTGAAGTATTGCTCCGCTTTCCTCCGCGATGGGAATAAAATCGACCGGGGATATTGGGCCACGAACCGGATGGTTCCAACGCAACAGCGCTTCAAAACCGATGATTTCATTTGTTTTGATCGACTTTTGCGGTTGATATACTAGGTGCATATCGCCGCGCGAAATCGCGCTTCGAAGATCATGTTCCAAAAGAATGCGGGAAAGACTTTGCTCGCGCATTGACGACTCGAAAAAGCGGCAGCTTCCGCGTTCCTCGGATTTCGCGCGATACATGGCCATATCGGCGCAAATCAGAAGGGATTTCGCGTCGATGGCGTCGTCGGGGCAAATCGCGACGCCAATGCTCGTCGAAACCGGCATCACCTCGTTGGCGGTCTCGTTCGCCGCGCGAAGAGCGGCAAATATGTTCGTCACGAGGCGGTTCACGGATAGGCGCGAAGCGTCCGGCGCGATGATCGCGAATTCGTCGCCTCCGAGACGGGCCATGATTTGGTTGCTTTCGAGCTTGGCGGTCACGACCTTCGCGAAGGTCTGGAGCATGGCGTCTCCCCAGGCGTGACCGAAAAGATCGTTGGCTTCCTTCAGATGGTCGAGATCCAAACAGAGCACCGCGACCTTCTTGTCAAACGAGCGGGAAGCAACGATCTCCGCGTCGAGCTTCTCGCAAAAGAAGCGCCGGTTCCCCAGTCCCGTCAGTGGATCATGGCTCGCGAGAAACAATATCTGCCGCTCCGCCTGTTTTCTGTTCGTGAGATCGCGAATCGCGACAGCCCAATGCGACTTGCCCGCGAAATCGATCGACCGGGAGATAAGCTCGACAGGAACGCGGTCGCCGTCGCCGCCAATCAAGTCGGCCTCGATCGCTTCGCCGAACCGCGCGAAGTCGCTTTGATCCGCGGGAAGATGAGCCAGAAAGTCACCGAACTTCGCCCCTAAAATCTGTTCTGCGGCGCGCCCTGTCATTTGCGAAAAGCTATTGTTGGCGGCGACGATTTTTTGCTCCGGGGAGATGACCACCAAGCCCTCCATCGCCGCATTCGCAAGGCCGCAAAGGTGCTCGATCTCGAGCTTCTCACGCCATCGGCCGCGAAGATCCAGCGCGAGGCCAGTCAAGGACACAATAGCGATTAAAATGCTGGCGAAGCCGATCGGCGCCGCGAGCCCGTACGCAGGCATCGCCGAAGCAGGGATCGACGCCGATGGGTCCGGAACGATAGACGCCGCTCCCATCGCGGTAAAATGGAGGCCGCAAGTAGCGAGCATCAGAAGTAGAGCGCCGCAGGCGCGCAAATGCAGCGACTTGCTGCGTAATCCGACCAGCAGCGAGATCGCGCCTAAGAATACGCCAACACAAATCGAAAGAACGACAAGGCCCGGGCTCCATGCGACCCGGCCCCCGATTTCAAGCGCAGCCATCCCCGTGTAGTGCATGACGGCGATTCCGCCGCCGACGATCATGCCGCCGACTGCGGCGGAATAGGGCCAGCTCGTCAAGACGGCGACCGACAGTCCGAGAGCCGTCGCGCCAATCGCCCCGACCAGCGACAGGAGCGTGACTGATACGTCATAGGCCGCCGGGAGGCCGGGGGAATACGCCGACATTGCGATAAAGTGCGTCGTCCAAACGCCGAATCCACCCGCGACTGCAGCGACGCTTACCCACACGCCTCGCAATGGACCGGAGACGCCGTGCGCGTGATGCGCGAGAGTGAGCGCGGCGAACGACGCCGCCAGGCAGACAAGGGTTGCTAGAGCGACGAGGGGAAGGCCGTGCTCGGCCGCAAGCCGTTCGTATATTGTAAACATGACGCGAGACGGATTTCGCTGGTGCAGGAGCCGCGCCGCCATGGAAGCCCCCTTGGCCTGTCAAATTTGTAAACGGAGCATTAGGCGATTGAGATTCCCCAAAAAAATCAATTTCACGATTAATGAGGACTTATTCCCCCGCCTTGTCTTGCGCGTGCTCTAGGCTTGGACGACGGCGACGGTTCGCCGCGAAGAATCTTTTTGCGCAGCGGAACGAGATGCGGAGACGCCAGCTCTGAATTGGCGGCCGGTCCGAGCTTTCCCCGAGCGGGGCTCTCCGCATTCGCCCCGATCACATCCAAGACCGGTTCAGCCCCATGACTTTAGTTGCGTGAAACGCGCAAATTTCTTTGCATAGTGTCGATCCATGCGCAGCAGAATGTCGCGCAGAAAAGCGACGCCCTCGGCAAGATAGGGTCCCTTGTTCAACATGACGCATTCGGCGCGCTGAGCCATGGCGGCGTCCGTCGTCTCCGCGCGGTTCAGCACGCCCTCGTGCACGAACTGGTCGAGCACCTGCGTCGCCCAAATCACCGGAACGTGCGCGGCTTCGCACAGCCACAGCATCTCCTCCTGAATTTCGGAGAGCCGCGCGAAGCCGAGCTCAACTGCGAGATCGCCGCGCGCGATCATGACCGCCGTGGGATGCCGTCGCGCCGAGGCGACGATCAGCCGAGGGAGATTGTGCACGGCGAGCGGCGTCTCGATCTTCAGCACGAGCGGCTGAGGCGCCCTGCCCCGGCGGCGCTTGGCGAGCTCGTCCTGCAGCCGCTCGACGTCTTGCGGCGTCTGGACGAAGGAGTAGCCGACGAGATCCGCCTGCGCGGCCACGAAGTCGAGGTCCGCAAGATCCTTGGCCGTCAAGGGAGAAATTTTGAGATCGGTCGAGGGGAAATTCAGCCCTTTTTCCGGCTTCAGCCGATGTCCCTTCGAACGCGCGCAGGTGATCTCGATCTCCGTTTCGCCGGGCGCCTTGGCGACGACCTGCGCGCCGATCTTGCCGTCGTTGATCCACAGCGGCGCGCCGATCTCGAGCGTGTCGACGAGCTCGGGAAAGCTCGGCTGGATCGCGACGGCGCCGCGCCGAGGCGCGTCCAGGTCGACGACGAGCAGCAGGCGGTCGCCGACATGCGCCCGGTATTTCGGCGCCGCGCGCAGCTTCTCGATCCGGCACTTGGGGCCGGCGACGTCCATCAGGACGGGGCATGCGCGACCGGCCTCGTTCGCGGCGAGTTTCACATTGGCGATCATCCGCGCCCAGGCGTCGGCGCCGTCATGCGCGCAATTTATGCGCGCGCAATCCATGCCGGCCTCAATGAGACGCTTTGCGAGCGCCGGATCGCCGGCGGCTTCGCTCGGCAGCGTCGCCATGATGTGCGTGTGCGGATCGCCGGATTTCGAGCCGAAAATGCGTTCGCTTGCGGCAACGAGCGCGTCCTCGCCCGCGCGCATCGCTTGCGGCGCGGGATAGGGCGCGTCGCTCTCGCCGTTCAGACGGCGCAGCGTGCCGAGGAGCGCCTCTAGCGCGGCGCCAACCTTGGCCTCGCTGCGCCCAAGTGAGGAGAGGCCGAAGGTCGCGAGACGGCGCTGCAACGGGCTTAGATCGCGGCGGCGCAGGGCGAGATAATCCCCGAGATTGCGGGCCTCATGCGCGAAATCGCCGAGCGCCCCTACGCCGCCCCACTCCTCGACGAGCGCAGCGCTCTCGCGCGCCAAATCGTCCCGCAAGGCCGAGACCTGCGCCAAGAGCTCGCGCAGCTCGCCGTGAACGTCCCTCAAAACCTCTCCACTGTGCATTTGCCCCGCCATTCCTGCTGTTTCCTTATTTCATTATGACGGGGATGTAACAATTTCCCGACAGCCGACGTCCCCGGCCTGTCAATGCGGGTTGTCAGGCGGCGGCGCGGTGTGCGAAAGCATTGCGCGCCCCAGCGAGCAGCTTTGGAAAACTTCAAGATGTCCGACGATCCGAGAAAACTCCTGCGTGAAATGTTCGACGCCGCCGTCGGCGCGGCCTCGCCCGCCCGCTGCGTGCCGGCGCATCTGCCGGTTCCGCCTAAAGGTCGCACGATCGTCGTCGGCGCAGGCAAGGCCGCCGCCGCGATGGCCGCCGCCGTCGAAGAGCATTACAAGGGCGTGGTCGAGGGGCTGATCGTCACCCGATACGAACATGGGGCGCTGACGAAACATATCGAGGTCGTCGAGGCGTCCCACCCCGTGCCGGACGCAGCCGGACGCGAGGCCGCCGCGCGCGTGCTCGCCAAGGTTCAGGGCTTGACCAGCAACGACCTCGTGCTGGCGCTGATCTCGGGCGGCGGCTCGGCGCTGCTCGCGCTGCCGGCGCCGGGCGTATCGCTCGAGGAAAAGCAGATCGTCAACAAGGCGCTCTTGAAGAGCGGCGCCACCATCTCCGAGATGAACTGCGTGCGCAAGCACCTGTCGGCGATCAAGGGCGGGCGGCTCGCTCGCGCGGCGGCGCCGGCGCGCGTCGTGGCGCTGATGATTTCCGACGTGCCAGGCGACGATCTCTCGGTCATCGCCTCCGGCCCGACCGTGCCGGATGCGACGACCCGCGAGGAGGCGCTCGCGGTCATCGCCAAATACAAGATCGACGCGCCGGCGGCGGTGCTCGCACATCTGAACAGCCCCGACTGCGAGACTCCAAAGCCCGGCGATCCGATCTTCTCGAAGGTCGAGAACATTCTCATCGCGACGCCGCAAGGCTCGCTCGACGCCGCCGCCGCGGTCGCGCGCAAGGCGGGCTTCACGCCCTGCATCCTCGGGGACCTCGAAGGCGAGTCGCGCGACGTTGCGCTGGTGCACGCAGGCATAGCGAAGCAAATGGCGCTGCACGGCCAGCCGTTTGAGCCACCCTGCGCAATCATCTCGGGCGGCGAGACGACGGTCACGGTGCGCGGCAACGGCAAGGGTGGGCGCGACGCCGAGTTTCTGCTCGGGCTGACGCTGGCCCTTGAAGGTTTCGGCGGCGTCAGCGCGATCGCCTGCGACACCGACGGCATCGACGGCAGCGAGGACAACGCCGGCGCGATCATGACCGCCGACAGCTTCGCGCGCGCCCAGAAATTGGGGGTCGATCTCAAGGCGCTCTTCGCCGACAATGACGCCTATACGGCGTTCGAGAAGCTCGGAGACCTCGTCGTCACCGGCCCGACGCGCACAAATGTCAATGATTTCCGGGTCATCCTGGTACCGAAGCGGGCGTAAGGTTCCCCTTTATCATGAAATGCGCTAGGGATGCGCGACGCGCGCACCCCGCATCGGCACCGGAACGCCCCCAAAATGTCGCCTAGCGCCACGCTTGCGTGGGAAATCCTCACAATATTCTGGATCAATATTCTGCTTTCTGGCGACAACGCCGTGCTGATCGCGCTCGCTTGCCGGCGGCTGCCGGATCATCAGCGCCGGCTCGGAGTTGTGCTCGGCGCGGCGGGCGGCGTGATCCTGCGGATCGGATTCACGCTGGTGATCGTGCAGGCGATGGCGACGCCTTTCGTGCGCCTCTTTGGCGGCGCGCTGCTGCTCTACGTCGCCATCAAGCTGCCGATCGAGAGCGAGGCCGCGAAAGAGGTCGAGGCCAAGCCCCACTTGTGGTCCGCGGTCGCGACGATCGTCGCCGCCGACGCCATCATGTCCCTAGACAATGTGATCGCCATCGCCGCCGCGGCGCACGGCTCGATGACGCTGATCATCTTCGGCCTCGCGCTTTCCGTGCCGATCATCATGTTCGGCGCCGGCCTGCTGCTCGCGCTGTTCCGGCGCTTCCCCATCCTGATGTGGGGCGGGGCGCTTCTTCTCGGTTGGGTCGCCGGCGAGCTGTGCGCGAGCGACGCCTTCTGGCAAATCCGTGGAGTCGCGGCGGAAGCCTTTGCGGGGTGGTTCGGCGGCGCTGGCGCGGTCATCGTTCTCGCGGTCGCCGGCTCGTTGGAGTTCACACGCGCGAAAGATGCGCGATAGGTAGGGGGCATGTCGAGACGCGATCTCGGTCGGCGAACAGGCTGAACCCGTACGCATAAATATTTCAATGCCTTTTATCGCATTGGCGTTTGCCGGGCGCGAGCTTCTTTTGCTCTCGATTCGTCGAGTCGCAAGGGCTCATAATGAGGAAAACCCGCAGGAGTTCGTCACATGACGCTCGGCGGGCATCCTGCCCCCGAAGAGCTTAAGGTAATTGCGACGGCCTTCGGCTTCTTCGTCTTCGTCGTGATGTTGCTGACCTGGGTTCCCGAGCTTATCAGCGGCGCGGAAACTATCAAGCTCGTCGCCCAGACCCCCTCAGCATGGCCAAGTAGCCGGCCTTGTGACGCGGCGCCCTTTCGCTCATCGCGCGAAGGGCGGGCGAAAAAGCGTGTCGAGCGACTGCGAAGAATGGAGCTTCGACACGATATTTGCGTCGGACTATAACGTTGCGCTATAATAAAACGAATTGGACGAGCGTCGCAGCGGAAAAAATTTTTTCCCGGCGCCGCCAGAGTGTCGCGACGAAACCGCGACACTCTACCGACAGATGGGCGAGTTGGCTCAAGCATCGCCGCCGCCGCGCGGTTTGCGCCCGCTGTCGCCCTACCGTATCGGCCTGGGCCAGGCTGAGAAAATCGCCCTCACGCACTGTATTTGATTGACCGTGCTCGTTAGGCGCTCAGGGCGGAACGGCCCTATCCAAATGTGTAGCCTGCGGACGGGCCGCCTCTCCCATGCTTTTCGCAAGCGCCGCCGTTTGCGGGGTTTTGTCCAACGAACAGGGAAACACGCGCCGGCATCGCAATTGACCAGTTTTGCGGGGGTCTTTCGGCGCTTCACCCCTCTTGACGCGCAAATTCGATTGCCCTCATAGCTGCGCGGTCTTGTCAGCTTGAAGGCCAAGATCGGACTCCTTAGGGTCGCGACCGCGCTTCGCCGTGACGTTCGACGCGGCGGCACGGCGCATGGCCTAACGGATGCGCGAAAACGAAAAATGTGAAAGGCGTCGCGTTATGCGGGCCGCAAAGGGAGCAGAACCGGCAATGACGACGCCATCGCCGAGCGGAAAGAACAATCAGCACATTTCGCCCAAGTCCGACATCGAGATTTCGCAGGCCGCAAAAATGCGCCCAATCATCGACGTCGCGCGCGAGCGGCTCGGCGTCCCGGTGGAACATGTCCAGCCTTATGGGCACTATAAAGGGAAAATTTCTCTCGATTATGTCGAGAGCCTCAAAGACAAGCCGAACGGCAAGCTCATTCTCGTTACCGCCATCACGCCGACGCCCGCGGGGGAAGGCAAGACCACGACGACGGTCGGCCTCACCGACGGCCTAAACTACATCGGCAAGAAGGCGTTGTGCTGCCTGCGCGAGCCGAGCCTCGGCCCATGCTTCGGCGTCAAGGGCGGCGCGGCGGGCGGCGGCTATGCGCAGGTCGTGCCGATGGAGGATATCAACCTCCACTTCACCGGCGACTTCCACGCCATCGGCGCCGCCAACAATCTGCTCGCCGCGCTGATCGACAATCACGTCTACTGGGGCAATTCGCTCGGCCTCGACACGCGCCGCATCTCCTGGCGTCGCGTCGTCGACATGAACGACCGTGCTCTGCGCTCGATCGTCTCCTCGCTCGGGGGCGTCTCCAACGGCTTTTCGCGCGAGGACGGCTTCGACATCACCGTCGCCTCGGAAGTCATGGCGATCTTCTGCCTCGCCTCGGACTTCGCCGATCTTCAACGGCGCCTCGGCGAGATCGTCGTCGGCCAGACCCGCGAGAAGAAGAACATCCGCGCTTCGGAGCTCAAGGCTGCGGGCTCCATGGCCGCGCTGCTCAAGGACGCGATCGCGCCGAACCTCGTGCAGACGCTGGAGAGCAACCCGGCGATCATCCATGGCGGCCCCTTCGCCAACATCGCGCATGGCTGCAACTCGGTCATCGCCACCAAGGCGGGCCTGAAGCTCGCCGATTACGTGGTGACGGAAGCGGGCTTCGGGGCCGACCTCGGCGCGGAAAAGTTCTTCGACATCAAGTGCCGCAAGGCGGGACTGAAGCCAGACCTGACCGTCATCGTCGCGACGATTCGCGCGCTCAAGATGCACGGCGGCGTCGCCAAGGACGACCTCAAGGCGGAGAACGTCGAAGCGCTGGAGAAGGGCTTCTCGAATCTGAAGCGTCACATCGCCAATGTGAAGAAGTTCGGCGTGCCGGTGCTGGTTTCGATCAACAAGTTCTCGTCCGACACTGCGGAGGAGATGGCGCGGCTCGAGGCGCTTTGCAAGGAGGAAGGCGTCGAATGCGTGGTCGCCGACAACTGGGGTTCGGGCGGCGAAGGCGCGGCGGATCTCGCGCGCGCGGCGGTCAGAACCATCGAGACGCAGCCGTCGCGCTTCAAGCCGCTCTATGCCGATGAGCTGCCGCTCATGGAGAAGCTGCGCACGATCGCGCGTGAGCTTTACGGCGCGGCGGACATCTCCTTCGACTCGAGCATCAAATCGCGCTTCGCGGAGCTCGAGAAGGAGGGCTTCGGTCACCTGCCGATCTGTGTCGCCAAGACGCAATATAGCTTCTCGACCGACGCCAACGCCAAGGGCGCGCCGGGAGGCCATGTAATTCCGGTGCGCGAGCTGCGGCTTTCCGCGGGGGCCGAGTTCGTCGTCGCCGTTTGCGGCGACATCATGACCATGCCGGGCCTGCCGAAGGTTCCGGCAGCTAACAACATCGAGGTCGGAGCGGACGGGCGGATCGCCGGTCTGTTCTAGCCACACGTTCAATCGCCACGACGCCTATTGCGCCGAGAGATTAAGCCTCTTGGCGTCGCGGGCGTTCCATAAAACCAACCTAAAGCGCTCGAAGGGAGCCCCAAATGTCGAATTCCAGAATTCCCGGTCGCAATTTTCTGTTCGTGCCGGGGCCGACCAATCTGCCCGATCGCGTGCAGCGCGCGATGATGGTGGCTTCCGAAGATCATCGCTCTCCGGTCTTCCCCGATCTCGTGAAGCCGCTGTTCCCCGCGCTGAAGAAGGTGTTCGAGACCGAGAAGGGCCACGCCTTCATCTTTCCGGCGTCCGGCACCGGCGGCTGGGAAGCGGCGATCACGAACACGCTGTCGGCCGGCGACAAGGTGCTTGCCCAGCGCTTCGGCCAGTTCTCGCATTTGTGGATCGACCTCGCGAACCGTCTCGGTCTCGAGGTCATCAAGCAGGAGCGTCCGTGGGGCACCGGCAACGATCCGGAGCTCATCGAAGAGACGCTGCGCGCCGACAAGAATCACGAGATCAAGGCCGTCTTCGCTACGCATAACGAGACGGCGACGGGCGTGACCTCCGACATCGGCGCGGTGCGCAAGGCGATCGACGCCGCGAAGCACCCGGCGCTGCTCTTCGTCGACGGCGTGTCCTCGGTGGCCTCGCTGCCGTTCCACATGGACAAGTGGGGCGTGGACGTGATCGTGTCGGGCTCGCAGAAGGGCTTCATGCTGCCGGCCGGCCTGCTGCTGATGGCGGCGAGCCAGAAGGCGATCGAGGCGGGCAAGTCCAACAAGCATCGCCGCGCTTATTTCGAATTCCAGGACATGATCAAGAACAACGAGACCGGCTACTTCCCCTACACGCCGTCGATCCCGTTGCTGCACGGCCTCAAGGAAGCGCTGGCGATCTTGTTCGAGGAAGGCCTCGATCAGGTCTACGCGCGCCATCATCATCTGGCCGAAGGCGTGCGCGCGGCTGTCGCGGCCTGGGGCCTCAAGACCTGCGCCAAGGAGCCGAAGTGGAACTCGGACACGGTGACCGCCATCGTCGTGCCGGAGGGCTATGACGCGGCCAAGGTCATCGCGACGGCCTACAAGCGCTATAACCTCGCGCTTGGCGCGGGCCTCTCCGAGGTGGCCGGCAAGGTGTTCCGCATCGGCCATCTCGGCGACCTCAACGAGCTCATGCTGCTCGGCGCCATCGCCGGCGCGGAGATGGCTCTCCTCGACAATGGCGTCAAGATCGACGCCGGCTCCGGCGTCGCCGCCGCGCAGGCGGTCTATCGCGCCAACCCGCTGCTGAAGATCTAAGAAGCGAATAGGGAGTAGCGAATAGCGAGCAGGGAAACGGTCGAATAGGGTTCTATTCGCCATTCGCTATTCGCTATTCGCCCAAAAGGAAAACAGGCGTGGGAGGGAAGCGCCAGATGTCGCATAAAATCGTTTTTCTCGATCGCGAGACGCTCGACGCCAATCTGCGCGAGCCGAATTTTCCGCATGAATATGCGGAATACCAGCAGACCGCGCCGTTCGATATCGTCGAGCGCCTGAAGGGCGCCGACATCTGCATCACCAACAAGGTGCCGCTACGCGAAGACGCGCTGAAGCAGCTTCCCGATCTGAAGCTAATCGCGGTCGCCGCGACCGGAACGGATGTGATCGACAAGGCCTATACGACGGCGCACGGGATCACGGTCTCGAACATCCGCAACTACGCCTTCAACACGCTGCCCGAGCACGTGTTCGCGCTACTGTTCGCGCTGCGCCGCAATCTCGTGAACTACCACAATTCGGTGTTTCATGGGCGTTGGGGCTACAACAACCAGTTCTGCTACTTCGACTACCCAATCTACGACATCGCCGGCTCGACGCTCGGCATCATCGGCTATGGCGCCCTCGGCAAAGAGATCGAAAAGCGCGCGGTAGCGCTCGGCATGAAGGTGCTGGTCAACGACGTCATCGACCTGCCGAACAAGGTAGATGTGCCGACACTTCTGCGCGAGTCGGATATCGTGACGCTCAATCTGCCGCTCACTCCGCAGACGAAGAACATGATCTCGACGAAAGAGCTGGCGTCGATGAAGAAGACCGCCTGCATCATCAACACGGCGCGCGGCGGCATCGTCGACGAGGCGGCGCTCGCCGACGCCCTGCGCAAGGGCGTCATCGCCGGCGCCGGCATGGACGTGCTGACGGTCGAGCCGCCGAAGAACGGCAACGTCCTGCTCGATCCGACGATTCCGAACCTCATCGTGACGCCGCATGTCGCCTGGGCTTCAAAGGAAGCGATGCAGGTGCTCGCGGATCAGCTCATCGACAATATCGACGCCTATGTCGCTGGCGCGCCGCGCAATGTGGTGACGGCGTAAGATAGAGAGATCAAACAGTCGCTGCGCCGCAGTCCCGTCATTGCGAGCGAAGCGAAGCAATCCAGGAGCCGCAACAGCGCCGGAACGAGCAGTAAACAGCAGTCCCCCTGGATTGCTTCGCTTCGCTCGCAATGACGCCCAGGCCCCGCCAGGGAATGAAACGCAGATGATCCAAAAACTCCTCTTCCTGCTCGACACCGATCCCGTTCCGAGCGTGTTCGATACGGTGGTCGGCTATGACGGCGGCGCCGATCACGTGATCGGCTACGGCGGCGTCAGCCCCGAGAACGTCGGTGCGCTCGTCGACGGCGCGATTTACACGCGCGGACCGAAGGAGAAGCAGTTCACGGCGCTCTTCGTTGGCGGCGGCAGCATGGTCAAGGGCGAGGAGCTGTTTAAGGCGGTCAAGAACCGGTTTTTTTCAAACTTCCGCGTCTCGACCATGCTCGACTCCAACGGCTCGAACACCACAGCGGCGGCGGGTGTCGCACTGCTCGCCAAGGCCAAGCCGCTCGCCGGCAAGAAGGCCGTCGTGCTCGCTGGCACCGGCCCCGTCGGCATGCGCGCTGCCGCGATGCTGCACATCGAGGGCGCTGACGTCGCGCTGACGTCGCGCCAGATGGCGCGCGCGAAAGCCTCCTCCGAGGCGATCAAGGAACGCTTCGGCTTCGCGCCGACGCCGATCGAGGCCTTCGACAACACCGCTCGCGCGCGAGCCGTCAAGGGCGCCCAGATCGTCTTCGCCGCCGGCGCGATCGGCGTGCCGCTGCTTGACGAGAAGGATTGGCGAGACGATCCGACGATCGAGCTGCTCGCCGACTGCAACGCCCAGCCGCCGCTGGGCTTGGGGGGCGTGGAGGCGATCGATAAGGCAAAGGAGCGCCATGGTAAGATCGTCATCGGCGCGCTCGGCCTCGGCGGCTTGAAGCTCAAGCTGCATCGTGAGTGCGTCGGCAGAATGTTCGAGAGTTCCGATAAGCTCTTCGACGCCGAAAACATCTACGCCCAGGCCAAGGAACTCGCTTAAGCGAAAAAGGAATTCAGACCGTCATGAGCGCCAAGAACGAAGAGATCGGCAGTTTCCTCGATGCGCTGGCGAGCGAGAAGCCGACGCCGGGCGGCGGCGGCGCGGCCGCCATCATGGGCTCGGTCGGCGCCGCGCTCGTGTCGATGGTCGCCAATCTCACGATCGGCAAGAAGGGCTATGAGGCGTTTGACGCGGACCTCAAGAGGACGGCCGCCGAAGCCGAGACGCTGCGTGCAGAATTGACCGCCGCGATCGATGAGGATGTCGTCGCCTTCAACGCGGTCATGGGAGCCTATGGCCTGCCGCGCGGCACTGACGAGGAGAAGGCGGCGCGCGTGAGCGCGATCCAGTCGGCGTTGAAGCTCGCCACCGACGCGCCGCTGCGCGCGGTCAAGGCCTGTTACGAGGTCATCAAGCTCTCCGGCGTCGTCGCCGACAAGGGCAATCTCAACGTCATCAGCGACGCGGGCGTCGCTGTGCTCGCGGCCAACGCCGGCTTGCGCAGCGCAGCGCTCAACGTATTCATCAACGCCAAGTCGATCAAGGATCGCGAGTTCGCCGAGATCAGGCTTGGCGAGGTCAATGCGCTGCTCGATCTCTCAGCCCGGAAGACCGAGGAAGTCTACGACATCGTGCGCGGAAAGATCGGCTCATAAAAAACGAAATTCCTCCAGGGAGGAGACTATGGACGTCCACGAGTATCAGGCCAAGGAAATCCTCGCCGAGCACGGCGTCGCGATTCCGCCCGGGACCGTCGCCTTCAGCCCGGATCAGGCCGTCTACGCAGCGACCGAGCTCGGCGGCTCGAACTGGGTCGTCAAGGCGCAGATCCACGCCGGCGCGCGCGGCAAGGCGGGCGGCGTGAAATTCTGCCGCACCTATCACGAGGTGCAGCAGGCGGCGCGCGACCTGCTCGGCAAGCGGCTTGTCACCACGCAGACGGGGCCCGAGGGCAAGCCCGTGCAGCGCGTCTATGTCGAGCTCGCGGACCCTTACGAGCGCGAGATTTATCTCGGCTATGTCCTCGACCGCAAGCAGGAGCGCGTGCGCGTCATCGCCAGCAAGCACGGCGGCATGGAGATCGAGGAGATCGCCAGGA
>Ga0187781_10002312_pt1 | contig 14548 bp, 13 predicted proteins | sample 0715_SJ02_MP02_2_FD_132447 | JGI IMG/M metagenome (GOLD analysis project Ga0187781, IMG submission 132447) | Tropical peat soil microbial communities from peatlands in Department of Meta, Colombia - 0715_SJ02_MP02_20_MG | ecosystem: Environmental > Terrestrial > Soil > Wetlands > Peat | place...
GATCAGACGGCTATCCATCGACCCCGCATTGTTCATCGCCTCATACGCCATCCCGGCGCTCATCGCCCCGTCCCCGATCACCGCGATGACCTGGTGCCGCTCACCCTTCAAATCCCGCGCCACCGCCATTCCCAACCCCGCCGAGATCGAGGTCGAGCTGTGCGCCGCCCCAAACGGGTCATAGACGCTCTCCGACCGCCGCGTGAACCCCGACAAACCGCCGCCCTGCCGAAGGCTCCGGATCCGCCCGCGGCGGCCCGTCAGGATCTTGTGCGGATAGGCCTGGTGACCGACATCCCAGATCAACCGGTCCCGCGGCGTGTCAAACACATAGTGCAGCGCCACCGTCAGCTCCACCACCCCAAGCCCGGCCCCGAGGTGGCCCCCCGTCACAGAGACCGCGTCCACCAACTCGCGACGAAGCTCCTCGGCAAGCTGGCCGAGCGCGCTCTCCGGCAAAAGGCGCAAATCCGCCGGAATACTCACGCCATCCAGCAACGGGGTATAATTGCCACGTTGCAACATGTCGTCCTTTCCATCCCGGCGCTCTACTGCGGGGGTCTTTGCCACGGCTATAAATCCTCTTTTGAGCGTGATGTCCCCGTTTATTCGGGGAGAACTAAACACAGATGAGTAGGAATGGCAAATTGCACGTCCAAGACGCCATGGCCGAATCCGTTCTTTATCCAACGCCCATGGCCGCGCGGTCGTTCCTTCGCAAGCGTCGGCAAGGGCGGCGCGGACCGCCGCCGCGCAGTCGTGCCGGCGGCGGGCCTTAGGGCTCAGGAACGAGCCCTAGCCGGTTGACGTTTTCCGCGTATAATGCGGCCGCCATAAGGGATTAGCGGCGATGGGAGCCGCGTCCGACCCGAAGGGAAAGCACATGCGGGTGGTCCTGGCGCAACCCAGGGGCTTCTGTGCCGGCGTGGAGCGGGCAATCGAGATCGTCGAACGGGCGATCGAGAAATACGGTCCGCCGATCTATGTCCGGCATGAGATCGTGCATAACCGCCATGTGGTGGAGCGGCTGCGCGCCAAGGGCGCGCATTTCGTCGACGAGCTCGACGAAATCCCGCCGGGCAGCGTCACCATCTTCAGCGCCCATGGCGTCTCGAGCGCGGTTGAGGACGCCGCCGCCCGGCGCGACCTGCCGGTGATCGATGCCACCTGCCCGCTCGTCTCCAAGGTGCACAGCGAAGGGCAGCGCTACGCCAATCAGGGTCGCGAGATCATCCTCATCGGCCATGCCGGGCATCCCGAGATCGAAGGCACGATGGGGCGGATCAACGGCAAGGTCCATCTCATCTCCCGCGCCGAGGAAGTGGCCGGCCTTACCGTGAGCAATCCGGCCAAGCTCGCCTTCATCACCCAGACCACGCTCAGCGTCGACGACACCCGGGCCGTGATCGATGCGCTGCGCGAGCGCTTCCCGACCATCGTCGGCCCCGACACCAAGGACATCTGCTACGCGACGCAGAACCGCCAGCACGCCGCGCGCGCGCTGGCGCTCGATGTCGATGTCGTCCTGGTCGTCGGCGCCGCCAACAGCTCGAACTCCAACCGCCTGCGCGAGATCGCCGCCGAGCAGGGAGTACCGGCCTATCTCATCGCCGATGCCGACGCGCTCGACCCGGCCTGGCTCAAAGCCGTCGAGTCCGTCGGCATCACCGCCGGCGCCTCGGCGCCAGCCGAGCTCGTCCAGCGGCTCATCGACCGCTTGCGCGAGCTTGCCGAGGTCGAGCTTTCGACCCTGCCGGGCATCACCGAAAACGTCCGCTTCCGCATGCCGCCCGAGCTTGCCGACACCATCATCTGATCCCTGGACCAGGCACGAACCAGCAAAAGGACAATCCGTTGGCCGTTCCATTGCACCAGAAGATCCGAGTCGGCGCCTATGTCGCGGCCAAGCGTCTCAAGGGCGTGGAGCGCTACCCGCTCGTGCTGATGCTGGAGCCGCTGTTCCGCTGCAACCTCGCCTGTGCCGGCTGCGGCAAGATCGACTATCCCGACGCCATCCTCAACCAGCGCCTGTCGGTGGAGGAATGCCTCCAGGCGGTGGATGAATGCGGCGCGCCGGTGGTGTCGATCGCCGGCGGCGAGCCGCTGCTCCACCGCGAGATCGACGAGATCGTCCGCGGCATCATCGCGCGCAAGAAATTCGTCTATCTCTGCACCAACGCGCTGCTGATGGAGAAGAAGCTGCACCTCTTCCAGCCGGGTCCGTTCTTCGTCTGGTCGGTGCATCTCGACGGCGACCGGGAGATGCACGACCATTCGGTTTGCGAAGAGGGCGTCTACGAGCGCGCGGTGGAGGCCATCGCGCTGGCGAAAGCCAAGGGCTTCCGCGTCAACATCAATTGCACGCTGTTCGACGGCGCCGAGCCCGGGCGCGTCGCCCAGTTCTTCGACCGCGTCATGGCGATCGGGGTCGACGGCATCACCGTGTCGCCAGGCTATGCCTACGAGCGTGCGCCCGACCAGGCGCATTTCCTCAACCGGCGCAAGACCAAGGAGCTGTTCCGCGACGTCTTCCGCCGCGGCCGCGGCCACAAATGGTCGTTCAGCCAATCCTCGCTGTTCCTCGATTTCCTCGCCGGCAATCAGAGCTATCACTGCACCCCCTGGGGCAATCCGACGCGCAATTATTTCGGCTGGCAGCGTCCCTGCTACCTGCTCGGCGAAGGCTACGCCAAGACCTTCAAGGAGCTGATGGAGGAGACCAACTGGGACGCCTACGGCACCGGCAATTACGAGAAATGCGCCGATTGCATGGTGCATAGCGGCTATGAGGCAACCGCGGTGATGGATGCGGTGAAGCACCCGCTGAAGGCGCTCGCCGTCGCGCTCAAGGGCGTCGCCACCGAAGGCGCATGGGCGGCGGAGATACCGCTCGACCGCCAGCGCCCGGCCCAATACGTCTTCTCGCGCCATGTCGAGGACGCGATGGCGCGCATAGAGACCGAGCGCGAAGCCTCCAAGAACCGGCCAAGCGCCGCGGAATAGCGGCAGTCCTCCCGCCATCGCCGAAAAGGCCGGGCGTCGCCCGGCCTTTTGTCGTTCGTGACGAAATCGCCCCAGCCACAAACCTGTCGGGTCCCGACCATCGCGATGCCACAATCGACGGCTTCAATGCCGGCCTGCCGCTTGGCACGGCCGGGAGCAATGATGCAATACCTGTTGGAATACGAAGACGCGGCTCGCCTTTACCGCCGGAAGATGACTGAAGGCAATGGGCTGTTCCGCCTGGCGCCGCCCCGGCCGAGCGCCGCGCTGTCGCATCGCGATGACGAAACCTGGTATCTCCGCGACGATGACGGCCGGCTCATCACCCGCGTCAGCCGCGCCGGCGTGCAGCTCGCTTGAGCCTTACCGCACGGCGTCGTTCTTGAGCCGCGCCGCCTCGGCGCCGAACACGCCGGCCAGATACCGCAGCTCGTCGGCGCGCGCCTTGTCGGCGATGGAACGTGCATCCATCAGGAATTGACTCGCCCGCGCCTGCAAATGCCGGATCAGGCCGCTCTTGGGATCGCCCGAGGTGAAGGCCGGCGCCGCCGGGACTCGGCCCTCCATGAGCTTTTCATAAAGCGCGGTGAGGTCCTCGAATTCCTTGGCGATGCCCGGCGTCCGCGCCGACGCGGCCGTCTTGCGGGCATAGTCCGCGCGCCGCTGCAACAACGACATCCAGCCGAAATCGACCCCGGCTTCCATGTGCTTCCCCATCCGATTGAACCCGGCTCCTGGAATTAGCGCGAAGTCCTTTTCAATTTACTAACGAAGCCGAGGCGGGAATCGCCACTCGGCCGAGCAGCGGCGCGGCGCGGCGCAAGGCGCGAAGCGCCGCCTTGGTTTCGCAGGCGATTTGCACCAGCGCCGGAAGCTGCGCCGGCTGGCGCCAGAGCGATTGCAGCACCGGACCGAGCGCGGCATGTCCCTCATCGTCGAGGCCCGCCAGCGCCGCCGGCGGCAAGCGGCGCGCGGCAGGGTCGGCGACGGCGCGCAGCACCAGGAACGGCAAGCGCGCCGCGCGCGCGGCTTGCGCCACGAAATGGCTTTCGAGATCGACGGCCACGGCGCCACCGGCATGGAGCGCCCGCTTCCGCTCAGGCGTCGCGGCCGGCGCCGCCGCGCCAAGCAGGTCGCCCGTCGCCGCGGCGATCCCGGCCTCGGCCAGCGCCGCCGCCACCGCTGCGTGCCAGGCGCGATCGACGGGGAGGCGTGCGCCGGTCTCCTCTCGCACCGCCAGCGGCAGCAGCAAGCTGCCCGAAGCGAGCGCCGGGTCGAGGCCGCCGCAAATGCCGAAGCTCACCAGCCCGTTCGCGCCTTCGGCGATGAGGCCCGCAATGAGCGAAGCGATGCGCGTGCCGCCGCCGCCCGCAGCCGCCGCCCGCAGGCCCGCGCGTCGGGCGATCGTCGCCTCCGCGGCCAGGCCCGTGACCGCGGCCAGCGCCATCACAAGCCGTAGGCGGGCGACGCGCCGTTGCCTTGGCGCAGGTTGCGATACCGCGCCAGCGCCCAGAGCGGGAAGAAAGCGCGGTAGCCGTGATAGCGGAGATAGAAGACGCGCGGGAATCCCACGGCGGTATACCAGGCCTCGTCCCAAAGCCCGTGCGAGCGCTGCGTCGCTGCGAGATAGGCGATGCCGCGCGCCACGGCGGGGTGGTCGACCTCGCCCGCCGCCATCAGCCCGAGCAGCGCCCAGGCGGTTTGCGACGCCGTGCTCTCTTGGCCTTCGCCGCGCGGCTGGTCCGGCCAATAGGAAGTGCCGTCCTCGCCCCAGCCGCCGTCCGGCCGCTGCCGCGCCAGCAGCCAGTCGACGGCGCGGCGGATGGCGGGAGCGCCTTTGTCCAGCCCCGCCGCGTTGAGCCCCGCCAGCGCCGACCAGGTGCCGTAGATGTAATTGGTGCCCCAGCGGCCGAACCAGCTCCCGTCGCTCTCCTGCTCCCCCAGCAGGTAGGCGACGGCCTTCGCCACTATTCGGTCGTTCTCGGCATTGCGCCCGATCTGCCGCAGGAAGCCGATGCAGCGCGCCGAAACATCCGCCGTCGGCGGATCCAACAGCGCGCCGTGATCGGCGAAGGGAATGTAATTCAGGTGATAATAGGTGTTGTCGGCATCGAAGGCGCCCCAACCGCCATTGCGGCTCTGCATGCCCGCGATCCATTCCGCGGCCCGGTCGATGGCATCGCGGTAGCGCGCGCCATCGAAGCGGTCGAGCGCCATCGCCACCACGGCGGTGTCGTCGACATCGGGATAATGCGGATTGGCATATTGGAAGGCCCAGCCGCCGGGCCTGAGTCCCGGCCGCCACTCGGCCCAATCGCCCGCGAGATCGAGCACTTGGCGCTCGACGAGCCAGTCGAGCCCGCGCCGCACCGCCGCCTCGGCCGCAGGCCCGCCCGCTTCCATCAAGGCATGGGCGGCAAGCCCGGTATCCCAGATCGGCGAGACGCAAGGCTGGCAATAGGAGCGCTCGGGATCATCGAGCATGAGAAGCTTGCGCAGCCCGGCTTTGGCGGTGACGAGCGGCGGCGCGTCCTTGGCGAAGCCCAGGCACTCCATCATCATCACGCTGTTCGCCATTGCGGGATAGATCGCGCCGAGCCCGTCCTCGCCGTTGAGCCGCTCATGCACGAAGGCCAGGGCCGCGTCGATGGCGCGACGGCGCGTCCGCCGCGGCAGGAACGGCTCGACGACGCGCAGCACGCTGTCGAGCCCGTTGAACAGGCTCGCCCAGACCGAGCCCTTGGCCTTGGGCGGCCTTACTTGCGTGCCTAGCGCAAACAGCTCCTTGACGGCGATGCCGCGCGGGTTCTTGGCCCGCGGCTTCAGCGCCATCAGCACCAGCAGCGGTGCGATCACCGTGCGCGACCAGTAGCTGACCTTGCTCAGATGGAAGGGAAACCAGCGCGGCAACAGCATGATCTCCACCGGCATCACCGGTACTCCATGCCAGGGCAGCTCGCCGAAAAGCGCGAGCTGGATGCGGGTGAAGACGTTGCAATGCGCGGCGCCGCCGCGCTCCAGGATGGCCCTGCGGGCGCGCGCCATATGCGGCGCCTCCGGCGCGTCGCCCGCCGCCTTGAGCGCGAAATAGGCTTTGACGCTGGCGGAAAGGTCGAAGGCGCCGCCATGGAACAGCGGCCAGCCGCCATGGGCGCCCTGGATCGAGCGCAGATAGCGCGCCAGCGCCTGCTGTACCCGGTCATCGATCTCGTCGAGATAATGCTGCAGCAAAATATACTCGGCCGGGATCGTGGCATCGGCTTCGAGCTCGAACACCCAATGCCCGTCCGGGCGCTGCCGCTCGATGAGCGCCGCCGCCGCGCGGTCGATGGCGGCGGCCAGCCCAGCCGCCCTTTGCGGCGCGGCTTCGGCGGCGATCGAAACGGCCCGTGCCATGGCTCTCCTGCCCTGTCCTCCGCGTGAAACTGCCGCGCCACCATGGTCCGGCATATGCCGGTACTCAAGCCCTTTTCGCGCCGCCGCTGGAGCGATTGCGCCGACAGCCTGCCAGACAAGCCGCCATCCGCTTCGGCATGGCGGCGCATCGGCGGCAACCTCGTCGACCGATCATCCCGGCGTCCATGGTTTTTGCAGCAGCCGCGCCGCTGCGGCATCGCCGGAGCGGACGGCGCCTTCGATGGTGGCGGGCAGACCGGTGGCGGTAAAGTCGCCGGCCAGCATCAGGTTGGTCCACCGCGTCGCGGTTCCGGGCCGGCGTCGCTGCTGCGCCGGCGTGGCGGCGAAGGTGGCGCGCTTCTCCTTGACGATCTGCCAAGTCGGCATCCCCGCTTGGCCGAGATCATAGGCGCGCCGCACCTCGGGCCAGAGCCGCGCGGCAAGCTCGTCGGCCGGATGATCCACCAACCGGTCGGCGGCGCTGATGGTGACCGACAGCACGCCCGGCTTGCGGAACACCCATTCCGCGGTGCCGCCGATGAGCCCGACGAACAGCGGCGCGCCGGCCGGAGCGTCGATCCGGTAATGCGCGTTGACGATGGCGCGGAAGTCGTCGGGCACGGCGAGATCGGGCACCAGCCGCGCCGCCACCGGCGCGGTGACGGCGAGGATGACGGCCTCGTCGGCGGCCAGGCTTTCGCCGCCTTCATCGAAAGCAAGCGCGATGGCACGCTCGCCGGCGAATTCGATCGCCCTGAGCCGCGAGCCCAGGCGCAGCTCGGCGCCGAGCGCCCGCAGGCGAAGAAGCGCCGGATCGATCAGGCTTTCCGACAACCCCTCGCGCGGCATCAGCGGCCGGCAGGCGGCGCCGCCGGCGCCGAAGCTCTCGCGCAGCAAGCGTGCCAGCAGCACGGCCGAGCCCTGCTCCGCCTCGGTGTTGAGCCCCGCCACCGCCAGCGGTTGCCACAAGCGGCGGAAGATGAGCGAGCGGCGGTCGAAGCAGTCGGCGACGACGTCATCCGCCCCCGCCCGCGCCAGACTGAGGCCGCCCAGATAGTCGCGCGCGCGCGTGCCGGCAACGCGGCGCGATGGCGTGAACAGCCACCACGGGAGGCGGCCGGCATTGGGCCTCACCGTCCAGCGCTCGCCACCGGCGAGGTCGAGAAAGTCGTAGGCGGCCGCGTCCGGGCCGATGAGCGTGTCGCTGGCGCCGATGCGGCGAAGATAGTCCATGGCCGCATGATTGCCGGCGATGAGCAGATGATTGCCGTTGTCGATACGGCAGCCGAGCGCGGCGTCGAGATAGGAGCGGCAGCGCCCGCCGGCCTGGGGCGCCGCCTCGTGCAGCACGACGGCGACGCCGCTTTCGGCCAGCCTGAGGCTCGCCGAGAGGCCGGCGAGGCCGGCGCCGACGACATGGACGCGACGCGGCCCCCTCACAGCAAGCCGTGGCGCAGCGCAAGCCAGAGCTTGAGCCCGGCGGGCAGCCTTACCTCGCGCTCGATGTCGCGCCAGCCGCGCCGGCACAGCCGTATCAGGATCGCATGGTAGACGGCGCCCATCACCGCGGCGGGGCGCATGGCGCGGCGCGGGCAATCGCGCATCGCCGATCGCGCTTCGGCAAAGCGCTCTTCGGCAAGATCGGCGAGGCGGTCGCAGACCTGCGCCAGATGGGGATGGCGCAGCACCGCCTGCGGCTCGGTCTCGGCGATGCCGGCTTCGCGCAGGTATTCACGCGGAAGATAGAGCCGGCCGCGCGCGGCGTCCTCGGCGAGATCGCGCAGGATGTTGGTGAGCTGCAGCGCGCGGCCCAGCGCTGCCGCGACGCGATCGGCAGCGGGAAGATCGGTGCCGAAAATGCGCACGGAGAGCCGGCCCACCGCGCTCGCCACGCGGTCGCAATAGAGATCGAGATCGGCAAGGGTGGGCGCGCGGATGTCGGCAACGGCGTCCATCTCCATGCCGTCGATGATCGCGAAGAAATCCTCGCGCGGGAGAGCAAAGGCGTGCACGACCTCGGCAAGCACGCGGGACAAGGGCGTCCGCGGCTTGTCGGCATAGACGGCATCGATCTCGCGTCGCCAGGCGCCAAGCCCGGCGCGCTTGGCCGGCGGCGGTTCGTTGCTGTCGGCGATGTCGTCGACCTCGCGACAGAAAGCATAGATCGTGAACATGGCCTCGCGCCGCGCCTCGGGCAGCAGCCGCATCGCCCAATAGAAGGAGGTGCTTGCCGCGGCGACGCGGGCGCGGATGGCCGCGCGCGGATCGGCCGCCGGCTCCCGTTGCAGCGCCGCGCTCATCCCCGCCCCCAGCGCCGGCCGCGCCACAGCCCCAGCAGCAGCGACAAGGCGAAATCGCCGCGGGTGAGCTTGACGCGGCTCGCCAGCGGATCGCCGCGCCGCAGCCGCCGGGCCAACCGCTCGGCCAGGGTGACGATGACCGCGGTCTCGCGCCGCAAGCCCGGGCTCTGCACGGCACGCGGCAAGCCGCGCGCCCGGTCGATGAGCCGCTCGGTGCCGTCGAGCAGCCGGTCGATGACCCGGCGCAGCCCCGGGCTGGCGGAAGGAAGATCGAGATCGGCGATGGAGCCGCCGCACTCGGCGAGGTCGCGCTCGGGCAAGTAGACGCGATCGAGCGCGTGGTAGTCGGCGACGCAATCCTGCAAGTGATTGAGCACTTGCAGCGCGTCGCAGAGCGGATCAGACCAATGCCAGGTGTCGCGCGATTCGCCATGGAGATCGAGCACATGGCGACCGACAGGCGTCGCGGAATAGCGGCAATAGCCCATGAGGTCGTCCCAGTCGCGATAGCGCAGCTTGGTGGCGTCCAAGGTGAAGGCGCGCAGGATGTCGTGGCAATGCTGCGGGCTGACGCCGGTCTCGGCGAGGCTTCGGCGCATCGCCAGCGCCGCCGGCGAGTCCTCGCCCGGCGCGCCATCGAGGATGGCGCCCATGCGGGCAAGCCGTCGGACCTTCTCCTCGGCGGCAAGCCGCGGATTGTCCGCGATGTCGTCGGCCTCGCGGGCGAAGCGGTAGAAGGCGTGGACGTGCGGCCGGAGCGGGCGCCGGATGAGGAAGGAGCCAACGGGGAAATTCTCGTCCCCGCGGCCCTTGCCCGACGGCGTCTCCAGGCTGCTCGTCAGCTCGGCCTGCGCCACTCCACCCGTCCCTTCCATTCGCCGCCGGCGCCTTGCCAATAGCGGCGCGCCGAATCGACCGTGGCCGCCAGATAAACCGACGCCGCGGCCGGCAGCAAGAGGGCCCAGGCCGGCGACAGGGCGTAAAAGCGCACCATCGGCAGATAGGCCAAGGTCATGGCCGCCCAGGCCGCGCCGGCCAGCCAGGCGACGATACCACCGGCAAAGATCAGCGCCACCGGCGCCAGATAGGCGACGGCGAGCCCGAGCACGGTGCCGGCCAGCAGCAGCGGCGAATAGCGGAGCTGCGCATAGGCCGTGCGCGCCACCATGCGCCAGACATCGCCGACGCCGGGGTAAGCCCGCACGCTGCGCGTCTGCCGCGTGAGGCCGAGCCAGATCGAGCCGCCGCTCTTCTTCACCGCCTTGGCAAGCGCGCAATCATCGATGAGCGCACCGCGGATCGAGGCGAACCCGCCGATGCGGCGCAAGGCGCTGGCCCGCAGCAGCACGCAGCCGCCGGCCGCCGCAGCGGTGGCGCTCCGCGGATCGTTCGACCAGCGGAAGGGATAGAGCATGGCAAAAAAGAAGACGAAGGCCGGGACCAGCAGCCGCTCGGCGAGACTGTCGCAGCGCAACAGCACCATCTCCGAGACGAGGTCGCGGCGCTCGGCCTCGGCGCGCGCGACGAGCGCGGCGAGATCGTCGGGCGCATGCACGATATCGGCATCGGTGAAGAGGTAAAGCTCGGGCGGGTCGCCCGCGGCCTCGACCGCGTCTACGCCGGCGTTCAGCGCCCAAAGCTTGCCGCTCCAGCCCTGAGGCAGCGGCGGCGCGGCGCGAAGCTCCAGCGATTGCTCCTTGCCGAACCGTGCGGCGGCGGCGCGCGCCACCTCCGACGTACCATCGGTGCTGTGATCGTCGACCAGCACGATGCGAAAGCTTCCGGCATAGCGCTGCGCCAGCAGCGAGGCGATGGCATCGCCCACCACCGCCGCCTCGTCGCGCGCCGGGACGATGGCGGCGACGCTCGGCCAGCGCCCGGGCGGCGCAACGGGATCGCCGCTGTAAGGACGCCAGAAGCCGCCGCGGCCGAACAGCAGATAGAGCCAGACCGCCAGCGACAGCGCGGCAACCGCCGCCGCCGGGCTCACGGGCACATCCCCGCGCGGCGGAACCAGGCGATGGCGTCGGCAAGGCCGGCATCGGCCGGGCGCGCGTGATAGCCGAGCTCGCGCTCCGCCTTTTGCGCGGTGAAGAACATCTTGTGCCGCGCCATGCGCAGCCCGTCGCGGGTGACGAAAGGCTCGCGCCCGGTGACGCGCGCCGCCGCCTCGGCCAAGAGCGCCACCGGCCAGATTGCCGGGATCGGCAGCGCCAGCAGCGGCGGCCGGCGCCCAGTGAGCAGGGCGATGCGCCCCAGGATCTCCTTCAGCGTCAAATTCTCGCCGCCGAGGATGTAGCGCTCGCCGATGCGGCCCTTCTGCTCGGCCAGGAGATGTCCCTGAGCGACGTCGTCGACATGGACGAGATTGAGGCCGGTATCGACGAAGGCCGGCATGCGGCCCGACGCCGCTTCGACGATCATGCGGCCGGTGGGCGTCGGCTTCACGTCGCGCGGGCCGATCGGCGTCGACGGATTGACGATCACCGCCGGCAGGCCCTTCTGCCGCACGAGATCGCGCACGACCTCCTCGGCGAGGAACTTCGAGCGCTTGTAAGGGCCGATCATGTCCTCGAGCGTGGACGGCGTGGTCTCGTCGGCGGCGCTGCCGTCCGGCTTGAGACCGAGCACGGCGACGCTGCTGGTATAGACGATGCGCTCGACGCCTTGGGCGAGCGCCGCTTCCATCAGCGCCCGCGTGCCGTCGACATTGGCGCGATACATGGCGGCTTCATCGCGCACCCAGAGCCGGTAATCGGCGGCGACATGAAAGAGCGCGGCGCAGCCGGAGAGCGCCGCTTCGAGCGAGGCCCGGTCTTCCAGCGCGCCGATACGCGCGTCGACCGCGAGATCGGCGACGTTGGTGCGCGCGCTCTCCGGGCGCAGCAGGACGCGCACGGAGCGTCCCTGGGCAAGCAAGGCGCGCGCCACCGCCGAGCCGACAAAGCCCGAAGCGCCGGTGACGAGGACGGGACGCGCGCTCGCGGTCATCGGCGGTTAAATATCCGCGGTAGTAAATTTTCTCCTCTCCGCCCCTGGGGGCGGAGAGGCCGGGAGAGGTGGGGGCGCTTCGAGCGCGTGGTGGATCGTCTCCAGCACGCCGTCGAGATTATCGAGGACATCGTTATTCCAAAACCGAATTACGCGATAGCCGTGAAGCATCAGCTCGGCGGTACGCCGGTCGTCCGCGTCCATCCGCTCGGCATGCTGACTGCCATCGAGCTCGATGACCAGCTTGCCCGCAGGACAAGCGAAATCCGCGATGCGGAGTCCGATCGGATGCTGTCGGCGAAATTTCCAGCGCGGGATACGCTCGCGCAAGGCGCGCCAGAGAATTTTTTCCACATCCGTGGCGTCTCGTCGCAAGCGCCGCGCGATCTCTGTTCTCGCTCTCAACCGCATTGCTAGCCCCACCTCACCCTACCTCTCCGCCCCAAAGGGGCGGAGAGGAGAAGATCACGGCTTGTCCCCGACAGTGGCCGCTTATCCTCACGCGCGCGCGGCGCGGCGGGCGCCGTTGCCGGCGAGCCGGGTGGCGACATCGCGCGCCGCGCGGTCGCAGTCGTAGACATCCTCAAGCGTGTCGATACGGCGGCCGGGCAGCGCCGCGAGCGTGTCCTCGACGATGGCGGCGATGTCGAGAAAGCCGATGCGGCTGTCGAGGAAGGCGGCGACCGCCACCTCGTTGGCGGCGTTGAGCACGGTGGGCGCGCCGCCGCCGGCCAGCAGCGCCGCGCGCGCCAGACGCAGCGCCGGGAAGCGCTCGAGATCGGGCGGCTCGAAGGTGAGGCGGCCGAGCCGGGCCAGGTCGAGGCGCGGGCTCGGCGCGGCAATGCGCTTGGGCCAGCCCAGCGCATGGGCGATGGGCGTGCGCATGTCGGGAGATCCCAACTGCGCCAGCACCGAGCCGTCCTTGTAATAGACGAGGCCGTGCACCACCGATTGCGGATGGACCACGACGTCGATCTGCCCGCTTTCGAGCGCGAAGAGATGATGCGCCTCGATGATCTCGAGCCCCTTGTTCATCATGGTGGCGCTGTCGATCGAGATCTTGGCGCCCATCGACCAGTTGGGGTGCTTCACCGCCTCGGCCGGGGTCGCCGCCGTCATGGCCTCGATCGACCGCTCGCGGAAGGGGCCGCCGCTCGCCGTCAGCACGATGCGCTCGACCGCATGCGCCTCCTCGGCGTCGAACACCTGAAAGATCGCGTTGTGCTCGCTGTCGACGGGAAGGAAGCGCGCGCCATGCCGTTTCGCCTCGGCGGTGGCGAGCGCGCCGGCGCAGACCAGCGCTTCCTTGTTGGCGAGCGCCACGATGGCGCCGCGGCGCACGGCGGCAAGGGTGGGCGCGAGCCCGGCGGCGCCGACGATCGCCGCCATGACCCAATCGGCGGGCCGCATCGCCGCCTCGACCACGGCGTCGGGCCCGGCGGCGGCCTCGATGCCGCTGCCGTCCAGCAGCGATTTCAACGCGCGGTAGCGGCTCTCATCGGCGACCACGGCGAGCTTGGCGTGGAGCTGGCGCGCCTGCGCCGCCAGGCGCTCGACGCTGCGCTGCGCCACCAGCGCCTCCACGGCATAGGCGTCGGGTTGCGCCGCCACCAGCTCGACCGTGTTGCAGCCAACCGAGCCGGTCGAGCCCAGGATGGCGATGCGCCGCGTCCCCTCGCTCATCGGGTCCTTTCCCCAGTCGGGCTATTGATAGAACGGCCGCCGCCGCGGCGCAAACGGCGCGGAGGGGAGCGCCATTACCGGGCCGGCTCGTACACGACACCGCGGTCAAACCCCGGTCAGCGTCGCCGCTGCAAATGGCTGAGATCGGTGCAAAGCGGGCGCCATTACCGCCGCCCCGGCGCAGCGCCGGCACGGCATCGCCGAGCGTGACGACGATGCCGGATTTGATCAGCCGACGCGCCATCCTTCACGCGCTCCTTGCGACGGCGGGAGGGATCTACCCCATTGTCCTATGACTTCGTCTCGACGCCCGCGGCGGGCCCGGAGAGCCGCGCCGGCGCTGCTTCGCCGCAGCGCCGTCCGCCGGCGCAAAAAGCATATCGCGGGATCCCTCCGAAGGACAGGCTCACGGCGGGAATGGCGAAGTCCGGCCGGCCGCCGCCTATCCGCGATCGCTGCCCGGGCCGGCACCGGCGCCTCGCCGCCCGGCCAAACGCGGCGGGAAAGCGTCGCAAGCCCATCTGTGGCCGTCCTAAAACACCTGGTCGAAGCGCAGGGAATAACCCACGGTAAAATACCAATCCGGCGCGGCGCCGTTCAGTCCGGTCCCGACCTTGAGGTCGATCTGGCGGGTGGGCGCGTAGCGGTACGATCCTCCGACGGAGACACGGTTCAATGTCGGCGCGCCGTGCTGAAGGTCGTTCGCATATTCGAAGAAGACATCGGCGGAATCGCCCAATGTCCTGTCCAGGAACACCGTCGACAGATTGTCGGGAGCGCTGACCGTTGCGCCCGGATGGAAGGTCACGCCGTACATGCCGTTGGCGGTCCATCCGCCGCCCAAATCGAACGTCCACGGGAGCTGCGCATAGGGCGCCGGTCCGCGCCCCGCAACTTGACGCGCTCCGGTGCCGAGAGCCGCTCCGATCGCGCCCGACAGCGTCAGCCCGTCGGGCAGTCCGCCGAACTGATGCTTGATCGTCGGCGCGAGGCTGGTCCAGCCATGCGCGCCCGGCCGGGTGTCGGCCACGGTGTAATCCGGAAGATCGACCAGGAATTCGGTGCAGGCCGCGACAGCGAAGCGTGCTCGCGTCTCCGGCAGGTCCCAAATCGTCGTTGCCGCGCTCTGGCTCGCGCCCACGCCATTCTCGAGCTGCAGGCTCGCCGTCGGCACC
>Ga0187781_10002314_pt1 | contig 14546 bp, 11 predicted proteins | sample 0715_SJ02_MP02_2_FD_132447 | JGI IMG/M metagenome (GOLD analysis project Ga0187781, IMG submission 132447) | Tropical peat soil microbial communities from peatlands in Department of Meta, Colombia - 0715_SJ02_MP02_20_MG | ecosystem: Environmental > Terrestrial > Soil > Wetlands > Peat | place...
AAGCCCAGCGCCGCGAAGAAAAGGCCGGCGAGCAGCGAGCGGCGTTCGCCGAGCCGCGCCACAATTGGCCCGACCAGCACTGCCGAACAAATGATTTGGCAGATGCCCACGACCGCCAGGCCCACGCCAATCATGCGCTGATCCCAGCTGAAGCGGTACATCATGTAGAGAATCCAGACCGTGAGATAGATTTCGTGCGCGACGTAGCCCAGGAAGTTGACGGTGGCGAGCCCGAGGAGTTCCCCGTGCCGGCGCAAAAGCTTCAAAGCACCGACCGGATTCGCTTTCTTCCAGTTGAAGCCTGGCTGGCGCTGCTCCGGGGCCAGCGATTCCGGCAGCACGAAAAATCCATAGCCGGCATTGAGCAAGCTCGCGGCGCCTGCAACCCAGAATGGCAGCCGCGGATTGTGCATGCCAAACCATCCGCCGATGGCCGGCCCGACAATGAAGCCCAAGCCAAACGCCGCGCCCAGCAGGCCGAACGCCTTGGAGCGCTTCTCGGGCGCGGTGATGTCGCTGATATATGCCGTGGCGGTTGAGACGCTCGACGCGCTTGCGCCGGCCAGCGTGCGGCCCAGAAACAGCCAGCGCAGCGAAGGCGCGACGGCCATGATCAGGTAGTCGAGCGCAAGGCCAAAGTTCGATATCAGTATGACCGGCCGGCGCCCAAACCGGTCGGAGAGAACGCCGAGCACCGGCGCAAAGAAGAACTGCACCAGCGCGAAGGTGGTAGTGAAAAGGCCGAGGTATTCCGTGGCGCGTGCTGTGCTCCCGCCCAGAAAATCGGAGATCAGCTTTGGCAAAGTCGGAGCTGCAACCCCGAACGCCAGCATGTCCAGCAGCACGGTCACAAAAATGAAGCCCAGCGCAGCCCGCCGTTTACTTGCCACCGTGCCCTCCCAGTTTTTCGGCAACCGCATCGAGCGTCCCAATCCACAGATCGACGGCTCGATCCAAACGCTGCCGGTCGCGCGAGGCGCAGTAGTCGAGCATGAAGCCGCGAAATCCGGCGATAGCCACGGTGGCATACACTCGCGCTTCTTTCATGGATGCGCCTCTTCGGGACAGGTCTTCGGCGAGGAACTCCAGCCAGTTCTCCGTCGACGATGTCAGGAAGTCGCCGAAAAGCTCGGGGTGGCGCAGCGCCAGCACATAGGTTTCTAGCGACAGCCGGAACGCAGCCTCCGACTCCGGCGCACTCATCTCCTTCCAGATCGCCCGGCAGGCATCGGACGCATTCTTAAAGCGGGCCGCTCGCATTTTGGCGATCCCAGCCCGTTGCCGCTCGCGCAGACTCTTCACAGCCTCCACCAGCAGATTCTCCTTGGAGCCAAAATAGTAGAGAAGTACGCGCGGACTGGAGCTCACCGCTTTCGCCAGCGGCCGCAACGATAATTCCGTAACGCCGTTCTGGACGAGATAGGCGACGATTTTATTGAGCAGATCGACGGGGCGCTGTTTGTCGGCCATCCGGACCATGCCCAGCAGGATAGCATAACTGAAACGACTGTTTCAACAATTGGCGCGCATGAATGCATCGATCGTTTCGCTTATGATTTCGGGAGATCAGCTGGCCGCGGAGTGTTCCGGGGCCTGTGAATGTTCCGTCTGCGTTTTATGGTGTTCGCGCTGGGCGGCGCGCAGGTCGCTGTGCAGGACGTCGAGCGCGCTGCTCGGCATTTCCATGCCCCATTCCTGCATTTCTTCTTCTTCCCAGTGACCATTCAGCCGGATCGCGCTCTCGGTAAGATCTTCGGGAAACGCCTGCCGGTAGTTGCCTTCGCGGTTGAGCGCGTCGCCGAGCTGGCGCCCGGAGTGCATATCGTAAATGCAGCGCGTAGCCGAGCCGCCATTGTTGGTGAAGACGAGCAGCACTTCGCCTGCCTCCCCGTAATCGGGCCGGTAGAACCAGGCCTGGGCAGCATCGGCCTTCGGTCGCGGCCGCCGGCGCGTATGCGCCGGCTCGGCTGCTGGCTTGGCCTCCGGTTCGCTCGCCGGATTGAAATAAAGCACGCGCTGGCACGAGTCGCAAAATACCATTTGTTCGCCGGCGCGCACTTCGTTGTAGGTCTGCGGACGCAGCATGACCTGGCAGCCCATGCATTTGTGGTCGCGGACTTCCGCCAGACCACTGCCGCGGAATTTCATCACCCGCTCGTAGCGGCGCAGCAGATCGCCATCAATCCCCTGCCGTAGTCCGTCGCGCTTCGCGTTCCACTCGGCGAGCTTTTTCTGATCCGCGGCCGTCACCCGCCGGGCTTCTTCCTTTTCCTTCTCGACCTCGGCGGTTTCGGCCTTCAGCTCCGCTTCCCCAGCCTTCACTTCCTTCTCGCGCCCATCTACGTTCAGCATCACCTCGAGAATACGGTCTTCGTTGATGCGTATTTCCTGCTCCGCAAACTGGATCTCATGCAGCAGGGCCTTGTATTGGTCGTTGGTTTTTACGTCCAGGGACTGGTCGCGGTACTTGGAGATTTTGCCTTGCAGATCCTGAATCGCCGACTCGTATTTCTTCTTATTGGCTTCGTCGGCCTTGGTTGCTGCGCGCGCCTTTTCCAGTTGCGCTTTCGTTCCTGCAAGCTTTTGCTCGATCACCGCCATGCGTTTCGGCAGTTCGGCGATCTCCTCTTGCAGCTTGCGGATCTCCTGGTCCGCCGCCTGCAGCTCAAGCAGTTTTTCAATGTCCGGAAGCATCACCCACATTTGATTCTAGCACGCGAGAAGCCGCTCAAAATGAGGCCCGTAGCCCCGGGTACCCCGGTGAGTCCGTGAGTCCGGCAGCCTCTCGTCGGCGCAGTCCAATTACGGCTACTCGCTCTCCCCGGGCATGGCATGCGTGACTTCGTCAGCGTGGGGAATGAGCTGCTGATAGACAGCCCGCGGGACAGCCGATTCCCAATGGCCCGAGGTCTTGGCGAATCCAACGATTCCAAAGAAGAGCGCGGCGATCCCGGCGGCCATGGCCCATACCGGAATTCTACGGGCTTGCCGCACGCCGCCGCGCCCTCTCTGCCCCGCGATTTGCGGCAGAGCCAGGTTCAGTGTGTCCTGCGCGGGGCAAACCGCGACGCATTCCAGGCATCCCGTACACTCCGCCGATTTGATGGTGATGAGCTTATCGACCGGAAGCGCTGACGGGCATGCCTTGGCGCACTTGTCGCAGTCAATACAGGTCTCCACGTTGCGGCGGATGCGCGCGGGGCTGGCGAGCGAGACGATTCCGAGCAGCGCCCCATAAGGGCAAAGATAACGGCACCAGAAGTTCTGAATGAAAATCGACGCCACCACAAGCACGCCGAGCACAATGGCCGCCGTTTGGCCCAGGTTGCGGAAGAAGTTCAGCATTCTCACGTCGGCGATAATGCCGTACGGGCTGCTCATGAACGCGCTCACTTCGTCGGCCGCCATCGAAGCCACGGCCCAAACGAAGAACCCGAGCAGAAGATACTTCAGGCCGCGCAGGACAAAATCGACCCCGCGCGGCAAGTGCAAATTGCGGCGAAAGATTTTCAGTCCTGCTCGCCACAGGTATTCGGAAATGGTCCCGACCGGGCACAGCCAGCTGCAAAACGCCTTCCGGAACAAGAACGCCATCGCAAGAAACGCAATCAGCAAGAACATTGCCGCCGGATGGATTTCCGGCGTGCGATGCGACAGCACGAAATAGCGCAGGTTCATCAGGCCCGCGATCGGCAACCAGCCCTCCACCCCAGCCGGGCGCTGCCAGGAGGTTGCCGCTCCGCCGGGTTCGAATTGTCGCACCCAGAAGTAGAAAAGGCCGCCAATCCAGACGTTCAAGAGTAGAAATGCAGCCTGAAAGCTGCGCCGCGTGATCTGCGAGTATTCGCGATCCGTGCGGCGAGTGAGCTTCTTTTTCTGTTTGGGGGAGGAGCGCGGAAGCTCTCTGATTGGCGGACTCGACAGAGCCGGAGTGCTGGCGCAGCCTGTGAGATCGATTTCGGATTGCGCCTGCGTGGCCATTTGCATCTTTCCGGCTCGAACGAAGTTTGAGACTAAGCCGATCCGTCACAGCGCGCTATGACTTCTGTCACACGAGGCAAGCCATTGAACAGCAACTGGTTAGTGAATTCTTGAGTCTGACTGAATTACTTCCAACCAGTTCCCGCTGCACTCCCATTGCTCCCTCTGGTAAGTGTTCTTCCGCGCAGGCTGCATTCCGACCTTCCCCTGTGGTAAACGTTAGGATTGACGCCTCAGACCGCCATCTTCCTTTTTTGCGCCGGTGTTCTCGGCGGCGCGCAAAACGCCGTCGCCGGCGGCGGAAGTTTCATCGCCTTTCCCGCCCTTCTGTTCACCGGCGTCCCGCCCATCGCCGCCAACGCCACCAACACGGTCGCACTCTGGGTGGGAGTCACGGCCAGCACCGGCGCTTATCGCAAGCATCTCGATTTGTCCCGCCGCGTGATGGTTCCGCTCGTAATCACCAGCCTGATCGGAGGCATTGCCGGGGCGATTCTTCTGCTTAAGACCCCGGCCCAGACGTTTCTCGAGGTGCTGCCCTGGCTGATGCTCGGGGCAACGTTGCTATTCGTGCTTGGTCCGCGGCTCGCGCGCTCGCGAGGCGGTTTGGCCGCTGGCATTTCCACGCAGGCGCTCGCTTTCGCTACCCTGTTTGAGCTGGTGGTTGCCGTCTACGGCGGCTACTTCGGCGGCGGAGTGGGCATCCTCAACCTCGCCATGCTCGCCGTGGTCGGCATGACCGACATCCACGCCATGAATGCCATGAAGGTTGTGCTCGGTGGCATCATCAATGGCGTCGCCGTGATCACCTTCATTGTTGCCGGCGCGGTCGCCTGGAAGCAGGCCTGCGTCATGATCGCCGGCGCCATCGTCGGCGGCTACGCTGGCGCCCACTACGCGCAGAAACTGCCCCAACGGTGGGTTCGCTCCTATGTGATTGCGGTGGGAATCGGGATGACCGCTTACTTTTTCTGGAGAGCCTACCGGTAGATGTCAAGAACAGAGCATGTCGGAAGGCTCACCGTAGCGTCACTTGTGCCTCGTACCGGATTTGCTTACGCTCACGGGTCCCTCGCAGCCCTATTGAGTCCGCCTCTGGCTCGATGGCGTGACTGCGGCCGCATCCTCCTCACGAACGCGTGGATTCGGCCTTTTGTTTCACAAACTGACTTTAGTAATCTGCCATGCCCTCTGCGCGCGGTGCGATACTGACGGCGGACCATGGCACGCATCGCAAACCCACGAACCAGGCCCCGGGGCACGCGCGTCAAGCTCGGAGGCTCGATTCTCGCCATCGTGCTGCTCGAAAACGGCCGTCAGCTTCGCGCCCGGGTCAGCCAGCTTTCCATCAATGGCGGTCTGCTCTCCCTGGCGCAGCCGCTCGATGAAAGCATCGGCGTGACTGTGCTTTTTCACCTTGGCTCGACCACCGTCCGCGCCCAGGCTCGCATGCTCTTTCCCATGTGGGCCACGCAAGGCTGTCTTCAGCCCTTTCGCTTTTTGCAGATGAACCCGGAAGCTCACCGCGATCTTACCCGCGAACTGGACGTTCTCGCCGGCGCCAGTGCGCCCAAGGACAAACTGGGCGCCGATTAAGGCGGCCTCTACCTTTTTGCCGCCGCCAGCATCTGTTCGGGTGAGTAGTTTGAAAGCTCGCCAATCCTCTCCAGTGTGATATCCGGCTTCGGAAATTTCGCCAGCAATCCCTCATCCAGCGCGTAGTGTCCCTGGCGGGAGAAAATGGTCGTGACCCGCTCTCCCCAATAATTCTTGATGGCCGTAAGCAAGCGGACCTTGTCGTCGACCATCACATAATGCCTCGCCGGATATTTTCTCTCGACTTCCTTGAGTTCCAGTTCCTTGTGCACGTAGATGAGCACCCGGCCTTCGAAACTCTCGTAAAGCCCCGACCGGTCCACCTTGCGCGGCTGGAAAACCACGTCTCCGTCGCTGAGAATCACCGCCAATCCGCACTTCCGCGCGTGCTCGACCGCATCCAGCGATCCGGGATACAGCCGGTTTGCGAAGGGGTAATTGATCATGAAGTACGAGACTTCGAGCAGCTCCGTAGAATGCGGCTTTTCCACTCGATACCGTTGCAAGGCGCCAAGGTAGTCCGCGTATCCCAGTTCCTGCCGTAGCTGCTCGAAAATCTCCCAATAGCGCCGGGCCGTTTCCTCCCCCATCGCCTTCTGCAAGTGCCGTTGCAAATCCGCCGCCACGCGGTCGTTGTCAACCAGCGTATTGTCTACATCGAAAAGAAAAACTATGCGCGAACTTGCTCCCTCGCGGTTCATGCGCTCTCCGTCACAGCGTGCCTGGAACGAATGGCCCCTATCATGCCAGAAGTGGACGTTTGGCGTAAGGCTAGGATGTCAGGGTCGGAGGCGAGGCCTCGTCTGCTTGTTGCACACATATTGCTGTGATCTGCGAGAGAAAACTCGGAACTCCGAACCGCAAACTGAGAACGGGGGAACTAAGGCCCGAGACCTGAGAGCTGAGAGAGCTGGATTGTTAAGGTTTTGTAAATTGCAAGCGAAAAATCGCTCTTGAAAAAGTTTGCAATGAATCCTTGCCTTCCGGACGGTCTCGTGATTACACTTCGCTTCGCAGGGAACGTGAGTTCAGATGCAAGCTATCTTGTGCTCACCAGCCACGGCATCCGTTAACCAGGAAGCTCGTTTGTGGAACACATTGATCCAGCTGCACTGAAGCGTTTCGACGCGCGCTCGAGCCGCCCCTGCGAATTTTGCCGCGAGCTCGACCCCCACTTTCACGCCCGCAAACCTCTCGACCAGATGGTATGCTCCTCGCGGAAACCGGTTGCCTCCTCGCATCTCACCGAGGATGGCTACGTTCGCCATCGCATCCTCGAACTCCGTCGCATCGCCTCGTGAGCCTCCAGAGTGGCATAGACTTCGCACTGCGGCACTTTGGTGCCATCTCGTCACATCATTTTTTGCTCAATTTCTTGCCTTAAGTGAGTTCTAATAGGGTAGGCCAAAATGAAGCTTGACCTAAGGTTTGGAGGTCGTCCGTGTTGGCCAAGACTCGATTCTGTCTGGCGTTCGCCATCGTTGCGCTGCTCTCTGCGGCGCCCATTTACGTTCATGGCCAGGTCTCTTCCCCTGCTGGGAGCTCGGCCCACGAGACCGAGACCGAGACCGAGACCGGCACCGCAGACCCGGATCCCCAACGCCTTTCCGAGGTCTCGTCCGCACCAAAAGTAGATTCCCACTTGCTCCAGCAGTTTCTCGGAAACTGCTGCAAGAATTCCTTCCTGCCCCCAAAGCACATCCCGCCCACAGTAACGCCGCCTTTTGCTCCGGAAAGCCGCCGCCTATGGTCGGCGGACGGTTCCCTTATCGCCATTGCGGTGCCGGTCTACATCCCGTACGCCATCGGGTACGAACCCGACCAAACCGATGTGGGAGAAGCGGGCGAGGAAGGGTCCGATTCCGGCGACAATCGTCAGCCCGAGCCACGCCGGTTGATGTCCTACGACTCCTACGCCGACTTCCCTGCCGACGAGGCTGATGACGACGGCGAACCTCTGCCTCCCGAAGAACCCGTGGTCACGCAGCCAGCTACCACCCTTGTCTACCGCGACGGACACCGCGCCGAGGTTGTGAACTACGCCATCGTAGGCGACGCGCTCTTTGACTTCGACGACGACGAGCGCACCCACAAAATCCCTCTCGCCGATCTCGACCTGACCGCTACCGCCAAAGCCAACGATCTTCGTGGAGTGGACTTCAAGCTCCCCCCCGGCACCCCCCGCTGAACCGCCCCTCGTCCCGCTCACACGCAATTTTCGCGTGATGGGGTGGAAAACGCTTAGGCTTGGATTCCCGACCGCTAGTGTCCTGTAACTGAAGTTGCTATATAAGTACGCGAGTCATCCTGAGCGAAGCGAAGGATCTACGTACTTTGCACTGCAGCGGACGCCCCATCCCAAACGTCGCGGTTTTTGGACGTTTAAAGTTCGTTTAGTTTTTCGTGCAGCCCGTTATCCCCGGGCCCTGTCATCCTGAGCGGAGCACGGCCTGCGCGGCGCGCAGGCCATGCGAAGTCGAAGCAGCCCTACTCCCTCCGACGCGGCAGAGGAGTGCCGCTCGCGTTCTTCCAGCACAGAATAGCGAACCCGCTCGGCGGTGTTTCCCGGCACAGGAAAAACCAAAACGCCTGCGATCTCGAACAGTTAATCTCGGCGCTCTCCGCGTCTCGGCGGTGAAGAAGCGAACCCCCCTTGACTCCCCGCGCTAAAATAGAACTATCGACATCGCGAATTGCTTGTGTCACGCGAGCCTCCCAGGAGGCCGAAGCCGATAGGTCTTTGACATTCATACGCCGCCGCAAGCGGGCGGCACGGGTGCTTCGAGAATAAGATTTAATTTGTTTGTTTTGAATACTTTGCAATCATAGCTATTTAGAATCAATACTTTAGAAGATCGGACTCCGAAAACGACCAGAAAGCTGGAACTAACTCCCACGCGTTCAAGACTTTGCCTACAAGTAACGACGGCTCAAGACTTTGCCGGGAATTTCTTCCCTAAAGTATTGATTCCAATAGACCGGGGTAGGGGGTAGGGGGTGGGTGGTACCCGACCGCTCAAGGGTCTGGAATACAAAGCGCAACCATCGATTCCACAAGCAAGGACGAAGCCCTAAACCTTCCGGTTCTCTCGGATGGTCACACTGCGTAGTTTTGGCCTATTCTTGTCTCTCGTACCCTCATTGTGACGAGGGGCCGTGACGGCAAAATCTTAGTACCGGATAAAATACCGCGGCGCCCTTAGGAGAGGAGCATACCGATGACATCGCTAGCAAATTCTTTGACGATCCCGGCCGGCCCTGCCGAAAACGCGAAGGCGAGGCTGCTTTCGAACTACGTCGGAGGGCGTTGGGTCGCCGCACAAAGCAGCGATTCCCTTGACGTCACCAATCCCGCCAACGGCAGTGTGCTGGCGCGGGTGCCGCTGTCGGGAGTCGCCGATGTCGAAGCCGCCGTCGCCGCCGCCAACGCCGCTCTCCCAGGCTGGCGCGGGCGTGCGGTGGGCGAACGCACCGAGTTCCTGTATGCGCTGCGCGAGAAGTTCCGCCAGCGCATCGACGAACTCGCCGAATCGATCACGCGCGAAGGCGGCAAAGTGCTTGCCGATGCGCGGGCAGAAATTACGCGTTCCATCGAAGTGCTGGAGGTGGCCTGCTCTTCTCCCATGACCATGCAGGGCCGCGTTCTGGAAGGCGTCGCGCGCGGCATCAACACCGAAACCTTCCGGCAGCCGGTTGGAGTGTGCGCCGCCATCACTCCCTTTAATTTTCCGGCGATGGTGCCGATGTGGTTTCTGCCGTTTGCGATTGTGTGTGGCAATACGTTTGTGCTCAAGCCGTCCGAGCAGGTTCCACTCACCTCTGAATTGATGTGCCACATGCTTGATGAGATCGGACTCCCGGCGGGCGTGGTCAATCTGGTGCACGGCGCGCACGACGTGGTCAACGCGATCCTCGACAGTCCCGGAATCAATGCAGTTTCGTTTGTTGGCTCGGTCAACACGGCAAAATACATTTACCGCCGTGCGGCGGAAAAAGGAAAGCGCGTGCAGGCCCTGGGCGGGGCGAAAAACTACATGGTCGTTATGCCCGACGCGGTGGTGGATAAGACGGTATCGAACGTGATCGGCAGCGCATTCGGCAACGCGGGCCAGCGCTGCATGGCCGGATCCGTGCTCGTAACCGTGGGCTCGGCGCGGGCGGCGATCATGGGCAAGTTGAAAGCAGAAGCACAGAAGGTGATGGCGGGCGACGGGCGCGACCCGAAGGCCAGCCTTGGGCCGGTGATCTCGCCCGCGTCGTGCGAGCGCATTCACGACGCCATCGAAAGCGGAATTAAAGAAGGAGCGGAGTTGCTGGTCGATGGCCGGCGCCCGAAGAACACCCCGGCGGGAGGAAATTTTGTCGGGCCCACAATCCTCGACAATGTGAAGCCGGGCATGCGCGTGGCGCGCGAAGAAATTTTCGGCCCTGTCCTTTCTGTCATGCACGTCGATTCGCTCGACGAGGCGATTGCGCTCGTCAACAGCGACCCGCGCGGCAACGGCACCTCCATCTTTACGGAAAACGGCGCGGCGGTTCGCGAATACAGCCGGCGCGTGGAAGTCGGCATGGTTGGCGTCAACGTCGGCGTGGCGGCTTCGCCCGCTTATTTTCCATTTTCCGGCTGGAAGGATTCCTTCTTCGGCGATCTGCACGTGCACGGCTGGGATGCAGTCGAATTCTTCACACGCAAGAAGACCGTCACTTCGCGCTATTTCTCGTCCGGCGAAAGCGGAAAATTTTTTACCGAGCAGGGCGACAAACACTAGGTCGGTCCGGTCGAATATGGCACTGATGCTCTTGTCGGCGCCGGTCTGTATCGTTGCCAGACCTCGTCATTGCGCTCGCATGAAGTTCCACGCAGTCCGAACGATATTGTTCAGATCGCGCTGCGCGGTCCATCCCAGTATCTGCTGCGCCTTGCTGGCATCGGCAACGAGAATCGGCGGATCTCCGGGACGTCGCGGAGCGATTTTGCGCCGCACCGGCCGTCCTGTAATCGTTTCCGCCGCCTGAATCACCTCCAGCACCGAATTGCCTTTCCCGGTGCCCAGATTCAGCGCCAGCGAATCTCCGCCCTTTTCCAGATGCTGCAGCGCGCGCACATGAGCGTCTGCAAGATCGTTCACGTGGACATAATCGCGCAGGCACGTGCCATCAGGCGTTGGGTAGTCGTCGCCGAAAATCTGCAGCTCCGGTCCCGCTGCCGTTGTCGCTTGCAGCACCAGCGGGATCAGGTGTGTCTCGGGATCGTGAAGCTCCCCGATTTCTCCGCTGTCGTCGGCACCCGCCGCATTGAAGTAGCGCAGCCGTGCCGACCGCAAATTGTAAGCGTGACCGTAGGCCTCGAGGGCATGCTCGAATGCCAGCTTGGTCGCTCCGTAGGGATTGACAGGCTCGCGCCGCGTTTCCTCGGTGATGGGAATGCGCTCGGGGATTCCGTAGACAGCGCAGGTCGAGGAAAACACGAAGTGGCGCACGCCCGCATCCACGCAAGCGTTGAGCAGTGTTAGCCCGTCGCTGACGTTGTTGCGGAAATACTTGCGCGGGTTGGTGACGGATTCCCCGACATAAGCGTGCGCGGCGAAGTGCATGACGGCATCCACACGCGAGAGCACGCGGTGCAGTCTCGACTGATCGCCGATATCGCCTTCCACCAGCTCGAAACCATCGGCGAGACGGCGGAAACCCGTCGAGAGGTTGTCGTAGACGATGACGCTGTACCGGGCGCGGCGCAGCGCGCGCGCCGTGTGGCTGCCGATGTAGCCTGCTCCTCCAACTACCAGAACGGCCAAGAGTAGACCTCACGTATGATGTTGCGGGATTACGGACCACTCAGTGTATCGCAGCCGCTGGCGTGGAGAATTCAATAGCGGAACGCGGCGGACTTAGTCAGGCGCAGAGAATTCACCACCACAGACACGCTCGAAATCAGCATGGCCCCCGCGGCCAGGATGGGATTGAGCACGCCCGCGATGGCCAGCGTGATGCCAATGACATTGTAGAAAAACGCCCAGAACAGATTCTGCCGCACCACGCGAATGGTTTTCGATGCCAGCGCAAAAGTCTCCGGAATCTTGTCGAGCGAACTCTTCATCAGCACAACCGCGGCGGCTTTCATGGCGATATCGGCGCCAGAGCCCATCGCAATCCCGAGATCGGCCTGCGCCAGCGCAGGGGCATCATTGATGCCATCGCCCACCATGGCCACGAGCGATCCGCCCTCCTGCAGGCTCTTGACGAACGCGGCTTTCTCCTCCGGCAACACCTCGTAGCGGCAGTGATCCGCGCCCACCGAGGACGCCACCCACTGCGACGTCGCTTTCGAGTCTCCTGAAACCAGATATACGGTGATGTTCTTCTGCTTGAGATGACGTACCAGTTCGCGCGCATCGTCGCGGATGCGGTCGCCGAAAGCGGCTGCGCCGCACACTTCGCCGTCCCAACCAAAAAAGGCGGCGGTCTTGCCTTCCTTCTCCCACCCATGCGCCTGCTCTTCGCTATCGCCGGCAATCGCGATCCCTTCTTCGTTGAGCAAGCGCCGGCTTCCGATGAAGGCCCGCTTGCCTCGCACCGTACCTGTAATGCCGCGGCCTTTGCGAATCTCTATCCCCGAAGCGTCAGAGACGTTTGCGCCTTCCGCTTTGGCAAAGGCGACCAGCGCCCGGCCGAGCGGATGCTCGGAATATTGCTCCAGCGAAGCGAGGAGAGAAAGCGCTTCCAGGCGCGTTTCCGCGAACGCAAAGGCCGCGGATTCGCGCTTGGCCGCCCGGCTTTCGAAGCGAGGCGCATTTGCATGCACCAGCTCCGAGTGACGAAAATCCGCTTTGAGCACGGCAAGATCGAGCAGAGAAAACTTGCCTTCGGTGATGGTGCCAGTCTTGTCGAGCACAACTGCATCCACTCGGCGAAGGGTCTCCAAGACCTCGCTGTCGCGGAACAGGATGCCGCGGCGCGAGGCCGAACCCATCGCCGCCGTGATCGCCAGCGGCGTCGCCAGCCCAAGAGCACACGGGCACGCAATCACCAGAACCGTAATCGCTCGCATCAGCGACGTCCCAAGATTAGCGGCGCCAAGCAGCCAGAGCGACAGGAAGCTCAGAGCCGCGAGGCACACGACCGAGGGAACAAAGATGCGCGCCACGTGATCCACAATTTTCTCAAGCGGCGAACGCCGGGTGAGAGCGTCTTCCACCATCGCCACCATTCGCGCAAGCGTCGAGCCGGTGGCCGTGCGCAAGGCGCGAATCTCGAGAACGCCGTCGAGGTTAATACTGCCGGCGGCGACGTGGTCGCCGGGCTGCTTGTTGACAGGTATGGGCTCGCCGGTTAGCAGAGATTCGTCGGCGTGCGACTCCCCCCGAGCCACAACGCCATCGGCTGCAATGTGTTCGCCAGCCTTGGTGACGAACAATTGCCCGGGCTCCAGTGCATCAATCGCGGCAAAGCGCTCCTGGCCATTGGCCAGCAGCCGAACTTTGTTTGGCATCCAGCGATGCAACTGCGTGAGCCAGCGCGAGGCCCGTTCTTTCGCATTGCATTCGATCATCTTGCCGGCCAGAACCAGCGTCACGATGACGCAGGCGGTATCGAAATAGATGTGCGGGTCGTGGCGGACCGCCTGCGCGATGCTGAAGAAATAGGCGGTCAAAATGCCGAGGCTGAGCAGGGCTTCGGCGCGAATGGTCCGGTTGCGCAGACCGCGCCACGCCAGCCGCAGAATGGGATATCCGCAATAGAACACGACCGGCGTGGCTAGCGCCCAAACGAAAAACGGGACGTAGCGGCGGATGCTATCGGAGATGTGTTCGAAGAAGCTGATGTAGAACGTCATGCTCAAGTACATGACGTTCATCCAGAGGAAACCTGCCAGGCCGAGACGCAGCAGCATCTCGCGCCGTTCCGGGTCGGCGGACTTTTCGTCGGCGCGGAACTCGCGCGCCTCATAGCCGAGGCTTTGAATGCGCTCGGGAATGCGCATAGGCGGAATGCGCTGTGGCAGGTATTTGATTTTCACCAGGTCGGTAGCGAAGGAGGCTTCTACCCTCACAACGCCGGGCAGCTTGCCGAGAGCGTACTCGATGAGCCACGCGCACGAGGTACACCACATGCCGCGCACGTGGAGCAGCAGTTCCTCAGTCGGGCTGTCCTCGGCAATGGAAACGGGAGCAGGCGCGGGGGGCGCGCCAGGCGGGGACGACTCGGGCCGGGAAATCAGCCCCAGTTCCAGACTGCGCTTGAAAAGTTCCGTCTCGCGGAAGTCCTGGCCCTTCTCTCCGCTCTCCGCGAGGATCGCGTACACGTTCATGCAGCCCAGACAGCAGAAGAACCGCTTCTGCTCGCCGATGCGCTGCGCGTATGGATGCCGGCCGCAGGCCAAGCCGCATAGGTCGCAGTTCCCTGCCTGGCGAGGTTGGACTTCAGCGTCCGGCATGATCGTGCGCCGGCTCCGATGCCACGGGCTTGCCGTACTGGTCAAGCATGACCGGATTCGTGCGCTTCGTCACGACATAGACGAAGATCAGAAGGCCGATGAACAGCGTGAAGACGAATCCCAAAAAATACGTGAGAAACGCCGGTTTCTTTTTGCTTGGAAGATTGGGTGCCATAGCGATCGCGCTCATACTCGCAGCTCCGTTCTGCGGACCGTGGGATCTTCGCCCCGTTCAGTCCGGCAATCGGAATGCGGGCCGGCACAGACAGCCGGCCCCTTCCTTCGATCCTCGGGCATCCGGTTATAACTAGTAATTTGGCATGCCCAGCGCGGCTGCTAAAACCGTGCGGTGGCGCACTTCATCCACCAGCACGTTCGCGCCAAAGTTCAACACAGCGTTGGTCATAATGTTCGACGCGAGCGTGCCATAGGCAAGCACCGCACCGTTTTCCCGGTCGCGAGCAAGGCGAAGAATGTCTCTTTCGCTATGCAGGCTGCCGAAGTTGTATTTCTTTTCCGGCCCTTTGGGTTCCAC
>Ga0187781_10002316_pt1 | contig 14543 bp, 14 predicted proteins | sample 0715_SJ02_MP02_2_FD_132447 | JGI IMG/M metagenome (GOLD analysis project Ga0187781, IMG submission 132447) | Tropical peat soil microbial communities from peatlands in Department of Meta, Colombia - 0715_SJ02_MP02_20_MG | ecosystem: Environmental > Terrestrial > Soil > Wetlands > Peat | place...
AGGAATTCATCGTCGCCGGTTATACGCCGGCGACGGCGCTGCCGAACGCGATCGGCGCGCTCATTGTCGCCGTGTACGAGAATGGCGCGCTTCGTTACGCCGGCCGCGTCGGCACCGGCTACACGCAAAAAATGGCGCACGACTTGTTCAAGCGCCTTTCGCCTTTGCGCATCGAACGGCGGCCGGTGGAGCTGCCGGCCGACGAGCGGCGCAAGGATGTCGTCTGGGTCGAGCCGAAGCTCGTGATCGAGGCGGAGTTCGCCGGCATCACCCATGGCGGCGTGCTTCGCCAAGCTTCGTTCAAGGGCATCCGCGAGGACAAGGCGGCCAAGGAAGTGGTGCGCGAAGCGCCGGCGCTGCGTGACGTGCCGGTGACCGCGTCAGCGACGCGCAGCACAGTGCGCGCGGCGAGTGCGCGCATTGCGTCCGGCGAGGACAACAAAAAAAGCGCGAAGGCCGCCGGCGGGATCGCGCTTCGCCTTACCCATCCCGACCGCGTCTATTGGGCGGACGTGGGCGTCACCAAGCAGCAACTTGCCGCCTATTACGTTTCGGTCTGGGACTGGATCAAGCCGCACATTCTGAACCGTGCGCTGTCGCTCGTGCGCGCGCCCGAAGGCGTGGGCGGCGAGACGTTCTTTCAGAAACACATCGCCGCCAATGTGAAATCGTCGCGGCTGCGCCGCGCCGTGCCCGGCAAGGATCACGACGTGATCGCCGTGGAAACCGTCGACGATCTGGTCGAGGTGGTGCAGTCGGGCGGCCTTGAAATCCACGTGCGCGGCTCGCGGCTCGACAGCCTGGAAACCTGCGACCGCATCGTCTTCGATCTCGATCCGGGTGAGGGCGTCGCCTGGGCGCAGATTGTCGCCGCCGCGCGCGAGATTCGCGACCGCCTCGCGGCCGAAAAGCTCGAAAGCTTCGTCAAGCTTTCCGGCGGCAAGGGCATCCATGTGGTGGTGCCGACCGACGACGTCGATTGGGACGCCGCCAAGGACTTCTCTGGTCGCATCGCCGCGCGCATGGCCGCCGACAGTCCGAAGCTCTATCTCGCCAAGATGACCAAGGCGCTGCGCGGCGGCCGCATCTTCATCGATTACTTCCGCAACTCGCGCGAGGCGACCTCGATCGCGCCCTACTCGACGCGCGCACGCGCGGGCGCGCCGGTTTCGGCGCCGGTCACCTGGGAGCGGCTCGCCCGCACCAGCGGCGGCAACGACTTTTCCGTGCTCGATCTGAAAAAGCGACTCAAGGACGACGCCTGGGCCGAGATCGGCAAGGTGCGGCAGAAGCTGCCGAGTTTGGGGAAGCGATCGCACTAGAGCATGATCTGGAAAAGTGGAAACCGGTTTTCCGAAAAGATCATGCTCAAACAAAGATGACAGAGAGGGATGACGATTCGAAGAAAAGTCATCCCGCTCTAGCCGCGCGGGCGGCATCCATGCTTGACAGCCCGCATGAAGCGGCTGACAAATTCGGAGTTTGCCAGGGGGGGCGAAATATGATTCGTACGATTCTTACGCTTGCTTTCATTGCCGTCGCGTTTCCGGCCGCCGCCGACACGCTGACGCTTGCGTCGAAGTATGAGGCGACAGGCACCAATCCCGATGGCTCCACATATAAGGGCACGGCGCGCGTTAAAGTCATTTCTGACACCACTTTCACGATCGAATGGTCGATCGGTGATGCAACCTACAAAGGGTTCGGCATGCGCATGAACGATTCGCTTGCCGCCACCTACATGATCGACGGTGAGCCGGGCTTGATACTCTACAAGGTCGACGGCAACGGGCTGCACGGGTCGTGGACCATTCGCGGCCACGACGGCAACGGCACCGAGACGCTGCTTCCCCGCCAATAAGCGGGCGACCCGCAGCCGGGATGAACGAAAGTGAAATTCAGGGACGATTTCCCGCGAGCTTGTTCTCATGAGCCGACGGCTCGTCGTTGCGAGGAGCCGTTGGCTTGCAAAGACGGGTGCTCATGACGTGAAGTGAACGCTCACCCAGCGAGCCTCAAACGCTCGATCTTCGGCTCGAAGCGCGCGCGGAAAATCTCGGCGTCGAGGGGGTCTTCGAAACAATAGCGCACAAACGCCGCATAATCGTCTTCCACATACATGTCGAACTTGCCGACATGGGCGAGCAGAAAATCGAGGATCGCGCTGTCGTCGGTCAGTTGCCGCCGCGGCAGCACCACCTGATACGGGCATTCCTCGTCGAGCTTACGCAGCCACGCACTTCTCTTGTCCGGTTCCACTGTTGCCTCCTTGACTCGGACGGAGGATTGTTCTCTTTTTGTTCCCAAAAGTCAAGACCCTTGTCGACGGTCCAAAGCCGGAACGGGTCCACTAGAGCATGTCCTGGAAAAGTGGATGCCGGTTTTCGGAAAGGTGGGACAAGTTCACGCACGGCGCGTTTGCTTCGAGGCTTGCAATGGCGATCGAAACACTCGGCGAAGCCTGTTCGCAAGGTTGGCGCGTCACTGTCCGCTGCGCCTATGGCCGCTCCGAAGGGCCGCGCTCGCAGTCGAGCCGTGAGTGCAATTACCGCAAGGAACTCGACATGGAGACGCTGGTCTGGACCCGCGGCCGGGCCTTTCCGCTGTCGCGGCTGGAAAGCCGTCTGCGCTGTCCGCGCTGCGGATCGCGCTATGTGGTGGTGCTCTATGAGCCGCCGCGCCGCGCCGCCGTGCGGTAGGTGCGCTTAATTTTTGTCTCCGATAATGTGACGCTGGTCTTGACAATATGTCACCGATTGTGTAACGAATGTTCACCCTGCTCGGAGAGGGCGCCTTTCGCGAGGGCACTTTCGAAGGACGGAGCAGGGGCGGTGCCCGCGCGCGGAAAGATGCACTCCGCTCTCGGGCGGCTTTGGGCCACCGCTCGACCGGCAAGACGACCGGTCTCCGAGGAGCTCGGTAGACTCGAGACAGATCGAAGCGGGTAACGCCCGCCAGATCGGGTCTCAGGAAACGCGGGAACTGAAGCTGAGCCAATGGCGGATGCGTTCGCCCTGGCGAGAGCCGCAGCAGAGCGCCGGAAGGCGAGCGCGCCCCGGAAGCAGATAAGTTGCGCAGACTGCGTACACTTGTCTGCGGCGCGCCCCGCGCCCGAAGCATCGTGAAGCGGCAACGCTGATCGGTGCTGCGCGGAATTGGTTGGATGCGCCTCTCGGCGCTCCGCTCCCTCTTGGGGGCGAATCTTTGGATGCGTGGTGGTGGGCGGAACTCGGACATGACGTGTCGCGAGAACGGTGCCGCGCGCGTTATTGCGAGCCTGATTCTGTGTCATCTCGAACCGGCGGGTCGGCCCGAAATGGCGAAACTCGGGCGCAAAAGCGTCGGCGGAACAACGGCTGTGGCTGGATCCGCTTACTGCACGCATTCGGAGTGGAACACTCGCGCCGAGGCGACAAACGCGTCCGACCGTCAAACAAATGTCTACCTTCTCGAATCTGTATCGTGTGGGGCGTAGACAAACCCAAAAAGTGCATCGCTCGTGTTTACACGCTTATGCGCGAAAGCGATTTTGCGCCTTCGGCGTTCAGCACGGGTTCAGAGAGGACGAGCTAATTCTTGCTCCATTGCGGCTGGGGCCAATTGCAGGAGTGTTTTACATGCGCGCGATCGGCACGTTGATGCTGTCACTGCTTGTTTGTTGTTTGTTTGCTTTCTCGCCGGCGCGTGCGCAAATCGGCATCGGCATCAGCATCGATGTCGCGCCGCCGCCATTGCCGGTTTACGATCAGCCGCCGATACCGGCGCCCGGCTATATGTGGACGCCCGGCTATTGGGCCTGGGATGACGACACCGGCTATTACTGGGTGCCGGGCACGTGGGTACAGCCGCCGGAGCCGGCGTTGCTGTGGACGCCCGGCTATTGGGGCTGGAACGACGGCGTCTATGCCTTTCACGAAGGCTATTGGGGCCCGGAAGTCGGCTTTTACGGCGGCGTATCTTACGGCTTCGGCTATACCGGCGCCGGCTACGAGGGCGGCTATTGGCGCGGCGGCAATTTCTTCTACAACCGCACCGTCAACAACATCTCGAACGTGCAGATCACCAACGTCTATAACAAGACGGTCGTCGTCAACAACACGACCAACGTGAGCTACAATGGCGGCACCGGCGGCACAACGGCGCAGGCGACGCCCCAGCAAATTGCCGCCGCCAACCAGCAGCACGTGCCGCCCACAGCCGCGCAGACGCAGCACGTGCAAATGGCGGCGAAGGATCCGGCGCTTTCGCTCAACAGCAATCAAGGTCATCCGGCCGTTGCGGCGACGGCGCACGCGGCTCAGCTCAGCGGCCCCGGCGTTGTCAGCGCGCATCCGGGCACGCCGGTTGCCGCGATCGCGCCGCAAGGCCATCACATCGGTGGCCCCGGTGGCGCGGCGACCGGCAATGCGCCGGCGAGCCAAGGTCCGAAAGTCGGGCCCAGCAATGCCGCGACGCAGCCGGGCAACCATGCGCTTCCCGGTGTGCAGCAGCATGGCGGGACCGGCAGCCCGCCGGTTGTCGGCAGTACGGCGCCAAATGCCGACGTCAAGATGCACAAGGCCACCGGTACCGGCACCACGGGTACCGGCAGCGGCGGCCCGCCGTCGGGCGGCGGCGCCACGCCGCAAACGAAGAAGCTTCCCACCACGGCGGTCCATACGCCGCCGCCGCCCCCGCCGCAGCCGCATATTTCCAGTCCGCCGCCGCCGCACATCCAGGCCGCAAAGCCGCCGCCTCCGGCGCGCGTCGCCTCGCCACCGCCGCCGCGGCCGGCTCCGCCGCCCAAGCCGGCGCCTAAGCCGGCTCCGCCCAAGAAATGTCCGCCCGGACAGCAGCACTGCTGATCATGCGCGCGAAATTCCCTCTCTCCGCGGAGAGAGGGAATTTCGGCGAGCAAACAAACAAGGATGTTTGAACGCGGCGCGCGGTCGTACCAATTCGCCGGATCAAAGCATGATCCGGAAAAGTGGAGACCGGTTTTCCGAAAAGATCATGCGCCGCTAAATTTAGAGCTCCGACAATCGCCGCCGGTTGGCGCGCACGCGCTTTTTATAAACGGTCAGCGCCTTGCCGGCGATGACGTGATCCTTGTGCCCGTTCATCAAGGCGGCCGCGGCCGTCGCCTGCACTTCGGCGAGCGCGGCGATCTTCTCGACCACCATGCGGTTGAGCTCGGCCTGGCCGCGTATGTCGCCGGAAGCGAGCCGCAGCATGCGCAGCGCGATTACGTTCTGCGCCTCCCAGCTGAGCTGGAACGCGCGCATGGAGAGAACGATCCAGGGATTGAGCATGCAGGGCGCCGCCTAATCAACGTCCAGCGGCTCGGCGCCGGTCGGATTGCCCGAGGCATCGAGCGTGATTTTCTGCACGCGCGCTTCCGCCTGCCGCAGCAGATCTTCGCAGCGGCGCTTGAGCGCTTCGCCGCGTTCGTAGATGGCGACCGACTCTTCCAGCGGCACCTTGCCGTCTTCGAGCCGGCGCACGATCGATTCAAGCTCCTCGATCGCGCGTTCGAACGAGAGCTGGCTGACGTCGATCTCGCTCGTATTGTTGTTTTGTTGCGCCATTGCGGGCTCTCCGACTCGTTTTCTTATAGAACTGTAGCCCGGATTGCGCCAGCAATCCGGGAGCTGATTCCCCGGATTTCGCGCTGCTCTATCCGGGCTACATTTATGCGACTATCCGTGCATCAGCGCGGTAACATGCGCCGCCGCGGAATTCGCCAATGCTTCCAGATCGTAGCCGCCTTCGAGCAGCGAAACGACGCGGCCGTCGGCGGAGCGGTCGGCAACGTCCATGATCTTTTGCGTCGCCCACACGAAGTCGGCCTCGATCAGGTTCAGGTTGGCAAGCGGGTCACGCATGTGGGCGTCGAAGCCGGCGGAAATGACCAGCAGCTCCGGCGCGAAATCGCGCAGCCGCGGCAGCAGGCGATTCTCGAACGCGGCGCGAAACGCCTCGCCGCCGTCGCCGGGACGAAGCGGCGCATTCACCACCGTATCGTATTCGCCGGTCTCGGTGACGGCCCCGGTACCGGGATAAAGCGGCATCTGATGGGTCGAGCAATACATCACCGTCTTGTCGGCCCAGAAGATTTCCTGCGAGCCGTTGCCGTGATGCACGTCGAAATCGACGATCGCCGCGCGCGCGATGCCGTAGCGCTTTTGCGCGTAGCGTGCTGCGATCGCGGCATTGTCGAAAATGCAGAAACCCATCGGCCGCGCCGTTTCGGCGTGATGGCCGGGCGGGCGCGTGGCGACGAACGCATTGGCGGCCTTCTTGCTCAGCACCTCGTCGACCGCGTGCATGCCGCCGCCGGCGGCGCGCAATGCCGCCTCGAACGTGCCCGGGGACATCGACGTGTCGGCGTCGAGATGCACGATGCCGAGCATCGGCGTCGCCTCGTTGATCTGCGTGATGTACTCCATCGGATGACAGAGTGCCACGACCTCTAGCGGCGCCTTCGGCGCCTGCACGCGGGCGAGCGTCTGAAACTTCTCGATCTCGAGCGCGTGTTCGATGGCGCGCAGCCGCTCGGGCCGCTCCGGATGGCCGAGCGGCGTGAGATGGTCGAGGCAATCGGGATGCGTGATCAGCAGTGTGGACATGAACTGGAATTTCTACTCAGCCAAAGCCGCCTCGGCGCCGACCACGGCGCCGCCACCTTCGACGATGGTGCGCTCGAGCGAGCCTGCCTGCACGGCGATGTTCTCGGCGAAGAAGCGAGCCAGCGCACTGCGCGAGCCTGCTTCCGTGTTCAGCCGCAGCGCCGCAAGCGCCTGCTGCGCAAGCAGGCAGCCGCCGGCGGCGATCGAAAACAAACGCAGATAAGGCGTCGCGCCGGCCAGCGCCTGATTGATGTCCCTTTCCAGATTGGTGAGCATCCACTGCGTCGCCCGCGTCAGGCTGGCGAGCGCTTCTTCAAGCCGCAAACCCGACCAGCCGAGCGCCGGATCGTTGGTGGCATTCACCGCCTCGACGATGCCGCGCAATTCGGCGAGATAGGTCTCGACCGCGCCGCCGCCATCAAGCGGCAGCTTGCGGGTGACGAGGTCGATCGCCTGAATGCCGTTGGTGCCTTCGTAGATCGCGGCGATGCGCGCGTCGCGATAAAGCTGCGCCGCGCCGGTTTCCTCGATGAAGCCCATGCCGCCGTGCACCTGCACGCCGAGCGAGGTCACTTCGATGCCGATATCGCTGGAAAACGCCTTGGCAAGCGGCGTGAGCAGCGAGGCGCGCGCATGCGCGGCTCCGCGCGCGGCCTTGTCGGTGCCACGCTCGGCGCGATCGAGCGCCAGCGCGGTCGCGTAGCAGATGCTGCGCGCGGCCTGCGTCAGCGCGCGCATGGTCATCAGCATGCGCTTGACGTCCGGATGGGCGATGATCGGCGCCGATTCCTTCGCCGGCATGCCGGGCGTGCGGCCTTGTTTGCGCTCGCGCGCATAGGCGGTCGCCTGCTGCGTGGCGCGCTCGGCGATGCCGACGCCTTGCAGGCCGACGGCAAGCCGCGCGCGGTTCATCATGGTGAACATGCAGGCCATGCCGGCATTTTCTTCGCCGATCAGAAAGCCGGTGGCGCCGCCATGGTCGCCGAACACCATGGTGCAGGTGGGCGAGCCGTGAATGCCGAGCTTGTGCTCGATCGAATGCGCGCGCACGTCGTTGCGCGCGCCGGGCGAGCCGTCGGCGTTGAGCAAAAATTTTGGAACGAGAAACAAAGAAATGCCGCGCGTGCCCGGCGGCGCGTCCGCAAGCCGCGCCAGCACGAAGTGAATGATGTTGTCGGTGAGGTCGTGCTCGCCGTAGGTGATGAAGATCTTCTGCCCGGTGATGCGATAGGTGCCGTCGGGCGCGCGCTCGGCGCGCGTGCGCAGCGCACCGACATCCGAGCCGGCCTGCGGCTCGGTGAGATGCATCGTGCCCGTCCACTCACCGGTCACGAGCTTTTCGAGGTACGCTCGCTTGAGCGTGTCGCTGCCGTGCGCGTTGAGCGCATCGATCGCGCCCATGGTCAAAAGCGGGCCGACGCCGAACGCCATGCAGGCGCCGTTCCACATTTCCGTGCAGGCGGCGTTGACGACCTGCGGCAAGCCTTGGCCGCCCCATTCGGCGGGCGAGGCAAGCCCGTTCCAGCCGCCCTTGCGCCATGCGTCATAGGCTTCTTTCCAGCCCGGCGCGGTGGTGACGACGCCGTCCTTGATGGAAGCGCCGACGCGATCGCCGGTCCGGTCGAGCGGCGCGAGCACTTCGGCCGCCATGCGTCCGGCTTCGGTCAGCACCGCCTCGACATCGTCCATGGTCAGGTCGCCGAGGAAGCCTTCGTCCAAAGCCGGCAGCAGCCAAGCCCCGTATTTGAGCGCAAAGCTCATGTCGGCGAGGGGGGCATGATAGGGCACGGGCAGTCTCCGCTCGGATATACAGGGGAAACGCGCGCCGGCAGGTGCCCGGCGCACATTCTATATAATGTCATTATATGGCGTAGCCCGGGCTTGGATAGTTTTGCCTTGGATAGCTCGGCCTTGGATAGCTCGGCCGTCGCGCGTTGGCCATCACGATTACGGCTGCGGCGCGGAGAGCTTGTCGGCGTGCGCCGCGGTAGCTTGTGTCTGCGCCCCGAGATAGGAATGGAGCGCCGCGACCACCTGGGCGCCTTCGCCAACCGCCGCCGCGACCCGCTTGGTCGAGCCCGCGCGGATATCGCCGATGGCATAAACGCCGCGCCGGCTGGTCTCGAGCGAGCGGCGCTTTTCGCCGGCGTCGGCGCCGGTCAGGACAAAGCCCTTGGGATCGAGCGCCACGCCCGAGCCGTCGAGCCATCCGGTATTCGGATCGGCGCCGATGAACAGGAACAAGTGTCGAATAGGACGGCGCACTTTTTGACCGGTCGCGGTATGGCGCCAGTGCACGGCGGACAAAATGCCGTCGGCGCCTTCGAGCGCGCAGATCTCGGTCTGCGTGAGCAATTCGACATTGGCAAGTCCGCTGACCCGATCGACCAGATAGCGCGACATGGTCGAGGCGATATCGGAGCGGCGCACCACCATCCAGACTTTCGCCACGTGCTCGGCGAGAAACACCGCGGCCTGGCCGGCCGAATTTCCGGCGCCGACCAGCACGACCTCCTGATCGGCGCACAACCGCGCCTCGATCCGCGAGGCCCAATAGTGAACGCTCGCCGATTCATACACGTCCAAATTCTCGACGGCGAGGCGCCGATAGCTCACGCCGCTCGCGATCACGACCGAGCGCGCCGACACCCGCTCGCCGCTCGCCAGCCGCAAGACGAAGCGCCCGGGCTTATCCGCGTCCGGCGCGTCGAAACCGATCACCTCGCTGGGGATGGCGGTCTCGACTCCGAACTTGTTCGCCTGGTTATAGGCGCGCGCCATCAGCGCCATGCCGCTGATGCCGGTCGGAAAGCCGAGATAGTTTTCGATGCGCGCCGACGCGCCGGCCTGGCCGCCGAACGAACGGCAATCCAGCACCAGAACGGAAAGCCCCTCCGATGCCGCGTAGACCGAAGTCGCAAGGCCGGCCGGTCCGGCGCCGACAATGGCGACGTCGTAAAGACGCTCAGGGTCGATCGGGCCGACGAGCCCGATGCAGCGCGCCAGCTGGTCCTCGCTGGGGTTGTGCAGCACCTCTCCGCCCGGACAGATGACGATCGGCAATTGTCCCGGGTCGACATGGAAGCGGTCGATCAGCGCCTTGGCTTCCGGGTCGGTTTCGGGATCGAGCCGCATGCGCGGCGTACCGTTGCGCGCGAGAAAGCCTTCGAGCCGCAACACATTGGGATTCTCGGAGCGGCCGACGATGACCGGCCCGCCGACGCCATCCTGCAGCATTTGCGCGCGGCGCAGGATCAGCGCCCGCATCAGCCGTTCGCCAAGCTCGGCTTCGGCGATCAGCAAAGCCCGCATGCGATCGGGCGAGAAGATCAGCGCTTTGACGGGCTCGCTGGCGACGGCATCGCCGAACGACTGCCGGCCGGCGAGTTGCGCCAATTCGCCGAGGAACGAGCCCGGGCCGAATGTGTAAAAATGCTGGCGCTCGCCATGGGCGTCGTAGCGATAGACGTCAACTTGCCCGCTGAGGACGATGGCGAGACCTATGCCGACTTCGCCGACCGCCGCCAATGCCTCGCCCTTGGCGAAACGGCGGACTTCACCGAAGCGCCGTGCACGCTCGATGTCGGTCGCATCGAGAAGCGGGAGGACTTGGTCACGGCGCGTCTCGATGATCGAAGGATGGGAAACATTCATGCTGGTACCTTCACAAACGCGCGGCCAGGCGGCGAATTTACCGGTTTTTGCCATTGTCCGGCTACCCGGTACGGCTCTACGGCCCGGCTGCCCGCGAACATTGATCGGCGAACATGACGCCGCTATGGTGCCGCCGGCCGATGGGCCCACGGGACCGGTCCGGCAATCCGACGGCGCGATGGGGCGTAGCCAAGTGGTAAGGCAGCGGATTTTGATTCCGCCATTCCCAGGTTCGAATCCTGGCGCCCCAGCCAAGATTAACGCGTTGAATCCTTTAAAGAAACGGCTTTGTTCTCGCGCGGGTTAAGCATTGTAGCCTTGAATTGCTTGAAGATACTCGCCGCAGAAGGGAGGGGCGCCCCGGTCGCCATGACCAGACGGCCGATCAAACGACGCCGGTCCGACGGTGCTGTCCGATGGGGTTGGCGGCCTGCTGCGCTCACCTCATAACTCCAATAAATCGAACAGACCAAAGGTTTCCGTGGCGAATTTACTGCGAAGCGGTTGTGATGGCAGGATGTTCCGAGCAACGTTGAAGCAGTGGATTGATGCCGCCTACTGCGCTGTATGATGCAGCGGTATCAGAGCGGAAGTGCAAACGAGCATCAGGACTCTTGGTGAAAGCCTCATGTGGCGTGTTGGTGTCCTTTTCTCGCGCAGCGGTGCGACGGCGGTGTCGGAGACGGAGCACTTTTTTGGCACCGCGCTCGCGATCGAGGAACTGAACAATGCCGGCGGCGTGTTGGGACGGCCGATCGAGCCCGTCGTCTACGATCCGACCTCAGATCCGTTGAGCTATCGGCGCTACTGAGCGGCTGCTCGGTGACGACGGAGTCAACGTCATCTTCGGATGCTCCACCTCGTCCTGCCGTAAAGCCGTGTTGCCGGTCGTAGAGCGGCGCAACGGCCTGCTCTGGTATCCCTCTTTGTATGAAGGCTTCGAATATTCTCCGAACGTGATCTATACCGGTGCTGCGCCGAACCAGAACAGCTTTCAGCTATCCGAATACCTGATCCAGAACGGCGGCCGGCGCTTTTACTTCATCGGCACGGACTACATCTATCCGCGCGAATCCAATCGGATCATGCGCGACTTGGTGGAAAGCCGCTATCATGCTCGACTCTCAGCCCCACCAAGTGACGCATGATCCACATCCACGCCCATGCGAACTGCTCGCTGCTGTTTGATGAGATAAGGCGTGCCCCACGATGCCAGAGCCCATTCTGCAGTTGCGCGACGTCTCGCTGTCGTTCAATGGGATCAAGGCGCTCAACTTGCTTGCTCGACTTCGATGTGGAGCGGCGCCAGGTGTGCGCGTTGATCGGTCCGAACGGGCCCGGCAAGAGGTCGCTGCCACTTGTCGGTCAACCGAGGGGCAGCGGTTGGCACCGTCGCCAACGTACACAGAAAAAAGTCATTCGCGAAGACATGGATCGTGCTGAAGTGAGCATGGCGAGGGCGATGCATCAAATCATGACGTTTGAGATTTCGCCAAACGTCTTGCGTAACTGCGCGGCGTCCTGCTTTGGCGGAAGCCCGAACAGACGTGAATATTCACGGCTGAATTGCGACACGCTTTCATAGCCCACGGCGTACGCCGCGCGAGCAGCATCGGCATTGGTTGCCAGCAGGCGCCGAGCAGCCTGCAGCCTCAGCGTCTTCTGATACTGCAAGGGGCTTGTCGCCGTCACGGCTTTGAAATGCCGGTTGAAGGACGGAACGCTCATGCCGGCAACTCCGGCCAGGGTCTTGATGGGCAAGGGCTGATCGAAATGCTGACGCATCCAGTCGATAGCGCACCTCACTTGCGAAAGCCGGCCTTCCTCGCGCGCGATCTGCCGAAGCATGGGGCCATGCGGGCTCTGCAACAGGCGATAAAGCAGCTCGCGCTCTCGTGAACCGGCGAGAACGGGAATGTCGCTCGGCATATCGAGCAGCGCCAGATGGTGGTCCCAGGCCTCGAGCAATTGGCGAGAAACTGTCACCACACTAAAACCTGGAGCCGCTTTGTTCGAAGAATCAGCGGGAAGATCGGCTAGTAAAGCAGTGAATGCGCTGTGGTCGAGCGTGAAACTTGTAGCCACGTAGGGCTTGCCGTGCTCGGTTTCAAACACGCAGCGCGTCGTGGGTAGTTCGATCAGAGACGCGAAGCAGCTCCCCGCGCCGCAACGCAGCAGTCGATCGCCGACGAGCATCTGCTTCGCTCCCTGTAGAACCAGGCAGAAACCCGGCCTGCACATGTTCATCACTGGGATGCTGTGCTGCCACAAGACGCCAATGCCGATTCTGGGAATTGGGGTCTCCGTGCGAAGCCCGTCGGCGTGACGCAGTACGCGACGGCACATCTGATCGAGCAAATCCTGCATTGCCCATCGTGATGAATCACGCGTCGAAAGACAACACCATTGATCGGATTGGGCAAGAAAGAGAGCGGATCAGGCATGCGTCCTCTATTCGGCGGAACATATTGGGCAAGCGGGTATGCAGTGCCGCGAAGCCCATTTCGATCGATCGGGAGTAATATGATGACAGGGAGTTTTTGTGCGAAATCGACCGCGGATGAGGTCCTTGCCAGGGTCGATCTCAGCGGCAAACGCGTTCTCGTGACGGGCGTTTCGTCAGGTATCGGCGTTGAAACCGCGCGAGCGCTTGCGGCGCATGGTGCCGACGTCGTTGGCGCAGCGCGGAATCTGGCGAAGGCTGAGAGCGCAACTGACGGCGTGCGCGCAGCGGCCGAAGCGGGAGCCGGCAGTTTTGAGTTGATCGAGCTTGACCTCGCCTCGCTCCAAAGCGTCCGCGACTGCGCGGACAAGCTGACAGCCGATGGCAGTCCATTCAACATCATCATCGCCAACGCCGGCGTAATGGCCACGCCGTTCGGCCGTACCGCCGATGGTTTCGAGACCCAATTCGGCACGAACCATCTGGGCCACTTTCTTCTGGTCAACCGTATCGTCGCGTTGATCGCCGACGGTGGTCGACTTGTGAATGTGTCATCCAATGGCCATCGCCGGGCCGATGTTGATCTTGACGATCCGAACTTCGAGCATAGGGAATATGATCCGTGGGTTAGTTACGGTCAGTCGAAGACCGCCAACGTCCTGTTCGCCGTCGAATTCGACCGGCGGCATCGTAACCGTGGCGTGCGCGCCTGCGCCCTCATGCCCGGGGTAAGCCATACTAACCTCGCTCGGCATCTGACAGAGCAAGACCTCATCGCGCTGAAAGGCATGATCGAGGCCGATCGCGCTGCGGCGGGTCTGCCGCCGTTTGAGTTCAAGACGCACTCCCAGGCCGCTGCGACGTCGGTTTGGGCCGCAGTCGTCGCGGATGGAGACGAGATAGGAGGGCGTTATTGCCAGGATTGCCGTGTCGCCTTGGTCGACAATTCTCCGGGATTCCGAGATGGCGTAATGTCGTACGCTCTCGATTCGAAACGTGCCCGGCTGCTGTGGGCGAAGAGCGAGGAGCTCGTTGGCCAGCGCTTCTGAGCAATGGAACACGCGCGGCAGTGACCCGCTCATTTGCGCCGACATGAACTGCTCCCCTGCGCGTCGGTACCTCCATGGGCACGATCCTCAATGACCGACGTGGACAGGGGCGACGAGCTTGACCCCGCGCAGGGTCAGGCATGGAATTGTGGACGGCCACGATTGATCTCACAGAGCATCTTCATGTGGGGCGAGGGCCGCGCGAGCACAATTCGCGCCATGCGACGTCGCCCGCCTCCGCGGCCACTCTGGCACAGCTCGGCGTGAGGATCTCATGGCTCACGATTTGCGTAGCGGCTCAAAGTGCGAGGCGCCGCTCGAGCAGATCTGAGCCAACGAATTCGTCGCGCTGCAAAGTTTCGACGATGCGACCCCGTTCGATAACGTGGCATATATCGGCGACGACCTTGATGAGCTGAACATCCTGCTCTGCAACAAAGACAGTCAGCCCGAGTTCAAGCTTCAGATTGAGTATCTGTTGCTCGATTTCGCCGACAATGGACGGCTGAATTCCTTCCGAAGGCTCATCTAGTATGAGAAGCGTCGGACGCCCGATGAGGGCGCGAGCGATCGCCACCATCTGCTGTTGCCCCCCGGACATTGTTGCACCCTTCTGGTGGCGCCGCTGGGCGAGAATCGGAAACATCGCGTGTATGCGGTCGGTCATGAGTTGGCGATCCGGCCGGTCGGATCCGACGATCTTTCCAATCTCGAGGTTTTCGGCGACGGTCAGATCGGGGAAAATGTGACGTCCCTGCGGCACATAGCCGATGCCGAGCCGCGCGCGGC
>Ga0187781_10002317_pt1 | contig 14539 bp, 10 predicted proteins | sample 0715_SJ02_MP02_2_FD_132447 | JGI IMG/M metagenome (GOLD analysis project Ga0187781, IMG submission 132447) | Tropical peat soil microbial communities from peatlands in Department of Meta, Colombia - 0715_SJ02_MP02_20_MG | ecosystem: Environmental > Terrestrial > Soil > Wetlands > Peat | place...
CACTCGTTGGATTTCCGCTTTCTCTACCTTCACCCTCAAGGCCGCTATTATCTTCTCGGTGACATCATCCTGGAGAGAGAAGATGTCCCCGATATCCCGATCGTATCGCTCGCCCCAGATGTGGTAACCACTCATGGCATCGACAAGCTGCGCCGTGATCCTGATACGCTCACCGGCCCTCTGGACGCTACCCTCCAGTACGTACCTCACCCCGAGTTCCTGACCCACTTGCTCCACTTTTACCGCTTTTCCCTTGTAGGTGAATGCGGAGTTGCTCGCGATAACGAAGAGGCTCGAAATCTTCGAAAGGTCTGTGATGAGATGTTCCGTTATCCCGTCGCTGAGATAGTCTTGCCGCGGATCGCCATTCACGTTGACAAAGGGAAGTACGGCGATCGAGGGTTTGTCCGGTAATTCCGGTGCCATCGACGCTCGGCGAGACCCCAGATTCTTACCCACACAATACGCCCTGACGGGTTTCTTGATGTTTTTGACCGTCTTTTCGCCAAGGAATTCGTAATCAAGCTTCAGCTTGCCCTCGATTTGGTCGTACACGGTTCCGGAAATGCAGACCCCGTTGCCCTCGGCCAATTCCTGAAGGCGTGCAGCGGTATTCACGCCGTCTCCGTAAATCTGATTGCCGTCTATGATCACGTCGCCCACGTTAATGCCGATACGGAATTCCATCTTGCGATCGTCGGGCAGGCCGGCGTTCTTCGCGCCCAGGTCCTCCTGGATCCCGACCGCGCATTCCACTGCATCCACTGCGCTCGCGAACTCGGCCATGAGGTTATCTCCCGTAGCATCAATCACCCTGCCCCGGTGCCGGCTGACGAGACGCGTGATGGCGTCTTTGTCCTCCTTCAGCCGTCGCACCGTCGATTCCTCATCCTCGCCCATGAGACGGCTGTAGCCTTTCACGTCTGCGCTGAGGATTGCGGTGAGTTTGCGTTTCACTTCAGGGCCGGTCACGAGGGGAGCTTACCTCCCATTGCGCTTGGTCACGTCGATTCTCCTCAAGTCCCGCTTAAGGACCTCTGGCCAGGCATTCGGATAATTCTTTGCCTAAGCCGAAAGCTCACGGTTGGAGAGAGTCCTTTCTCATTATACGATTAACATAAGTCATTGCAAAGAGGCATCAGATTCCCTTCTACCCTTCTTGATTCGCGGGCAGGCTTGGCAGCGATGCGTAGGGTACTTCCTTTCACGAATGACAGCGCGGCGCCGGTTCCCTCTTTCCGATCTGCAGGAGAAGGGGATCGGCACGAAGATGAGGGTAAAGCTCGCGGCAAAGATGCTCGTCATTGCGTTGACCTTCATGAAGAAGAAGGAGGCGTTCAATCTGGCCTGCCTAGGGTAAGAGAAGATCACTGTTCGGCGAGAGAGCCGGCTGAAGAACGTCGAGGCATACGACCTCGTGGGGGATAATTCTTAAGGGCCTCTCCCTTGATCATGCAAGTGCATACAGCCGCAGTGCCTGCATTTCTTGAGACCCATGCCCTCCTCGATCTCAGACGGCTAATGGAAGAGATATTTACTTATTTGCGGACGTCCCCTTCCTCCCTCCCTTCTGAGCGCTAGTGCTATGACCAACCACGACGCACGCCTCCGCGATAACGAAGGAAGGAGGTTATCCCCTCAAAATCCTTGACAATGTTTCGCCTCTGGATGAGAATGGGAGAAATGGGCTCTGGGGTGGGTGCTGAGATTCCGGTGAATAGTTGAAGCGCAGCCGCCGCCCATATGGAGGCACCCGTGCCGGATAGAGATGTGCTGACTATCGGCGATCTGACAGTATGCCACAATCATCGCGAAGAGCGCCTTCGCTGCGTCCCACGGCAGGGAGGCCAAGGGCAGGCACTACGAATTCGTGAAACCGACCTTCGGGGATTGAAAACGGGAGTCAAGAATTGCGGGCGAGTTCTGCGGAGGGGCGGAAGTTATTTGCTTATTTGCGGACGTCCCCTTCCGCCCTAGGGGCTTCCCCGGTAGCGATTCTACCATGTCTTGCGTGGTCCATTCGAAAAGCGGTATATAGTACAGGCAAGGAGAGTGGCCAAGAATGGCAGATAAGACGGATACTCGGCAGGCAGACCATAGTCTGGCGGCCAGAGTAGCAATGAAGGAAGCGCTAAACCTAAACAACCGTAGGCTCGTCCCCCGTGCTCGAGACCGTCGAAACAAGATGATCGCTTTCGGGTACTACGGTGGCAAATTCTCTCACCTAGACTTCCTCCTTCCGCTCCTGCCCACGACATTCGCTCATTTCTGTGAACCCTTTGGCGGTTCTGCCGCCGTCCTGATCAACAGGCCCCCCGCACCGAGCGAGACATACAACGACCTTGACTCTGAGGTGGTTAATTTCTTCGAGTGCTTGCGGGATCATGCGGACGAGACAATTCGAGTCATTAGCTTGACCCCATTTTCGCGCGAGGAACTTGTCAAAGCGTGCGCATCCGAGTCCGGCTTGTCAAAGATCGAGAGGGCCAGGAGGTTTTTTACCCGAGCCCGCCAAACGCGAACAGGGCTAGCCCAAACAAGTTCCGAAGGCCGCTGGGCCCACTGCGTCCTTACCTCGCGCGCTGGCATGGCTGGCGCGGTCTCTCGGTGGCTGGGCAGCGTTGAAGGCCTCGCACAGATTGTACAACGGTTACAGCGGGTACAGATAGAGAATGCCCCGGCAATAGAAGTAATTCGCCGGTATGACTCTCCTGAAACCCTCTTTTATTGCGACCCGCCGTATCCGCATGAGGCGCGAGGCGACAGCAAGGCCTACGGGTTCGAGATGACTAACAAGGAGCATGAAGAACTGGCGCAATGCCTTCATATCGTGAAAGGGGCTGTCGCTGTATCCGGTTATCGGTGTCCATTGATGGACCGACTGTACGGCGACTGGATGAGGGTCGATGCAAACACCCGCTTGTGCAATTCCTCAAAAGGGGAGAGGATGGAATCGGTCTGGGTCAACTATGACCCCAAACGCTATTCACAGACTTCCCCGTACCAGCCCGTCAATGATGACGTCTATCTTTTCGAAAGGCCAAGCCACTACGGAACGGCACCATGGCAGGAAAGGATGAAACGGAAGCCGTAGATTTCAAGCGCTCAAGGGAATTGCTCCGGGATTATTGGGAGTCGGTAGAGCGGGAAGCAGAAGAGAACCCCAATCTCAAGTACGTTCGCGATCATTCCTTGAGGGAAGCAATCCGCGATTCTATCAACCATCGTCTCGTGGCGTACCGCTTTTGTCTTTTGATCCAACTGCTGGGAAAACTGACCAATCCTGCGATAGACTGTCTCCGTCTACAGAAAAGGAAAGCGGGATGGGATGCGAGGAGCCTAGGAAGTAAGGTAGTCGCCCCATTCAACCGGGAGCAGGAAAACGTGCTGGGAACTTCTGGGGACCCGTACGTCGGAAATCCCATGCGCGTCCCACGAATGCGCGTGACGATAAAAGCAAGAAGGACATCGCCGGCTGGAACACCCTTGTCAATGTTCTTGAGCAGGTGGAGGAAAAAAGCGACGCGGACTTTACAAAGAATGTTTTTCGGCAAGTCTTGCTTGAGGTACTCCGGCGCCAGCAAGTGCTCCGCTTTGCCTACCCCATTCCGCCCCGGGTGAGCCTAGAGGTCGCCCTTGCCGTTGCAACAAACTTCCTCAGTGAGAGGTCAGGCGGCGACCGCGGTCAGGCCGTCTGTGCTGCCCTTTTCGATGCCATAGGAGCCCACTTCGGCCTTTACGCCGAGGTGCGACGGGCTGCAATAAATGCCAGCGACAGAGCTACGGGCCGGGCAGCCGACCTCGAATGCGTCGATGCGGAAGGGAGCGTCGTCTTGGCTGTAGAGGTCAAAGAGCGAAACCTCACACTCACAGACCTCGAAGGTACCCTTCAAAAGTGCCGCCAGCTGAATGTTAAGGACATCTTCTTCACCGCTCAAGGCGTGAAGGTCGAAGACCAAAACGACATCAACAACAGGATATCGAGCGCTTTTGCAAGCGGACAAAACGTCTACGTCTTCCAGCTCCTTGAATTCGCGCGCAGCATTCTCGCCATCGGCGGAGAACCTATCCGCCGTACATTCCTAGTCAAAATAGGCGACAACTTGGACGGCTGGAACATCCAGCCCCGTCATCGACAGGCGTGGAAAACGCTTTTGGAGGGGGTGTGACATCGTAGCAAAAGCGACAGGATTCAAGACAGAGGTGGACACAGGGGGCAAGGCCGTAAAGGCAATCCGATACAACTGCTGCCGGGCATCCTTGAGATGCCGCAATCGGAGGGCCGGCGAGAATTGCGGCGTGGATGGACGGTGCGCATGGAGGGATCGTGAGGTGTGGATGCTATGTGAGACTCGTAGACCGGAGGCGTACTTAGCGTACGTCGGAGCGTCACGAGGCGAGTCAGAGCGCCATTAATGCGGGGCACCCACCGTCGACAGGTGGGTAGCAACGCGATCCTGAACAGGCAGCCGGCCGGACACATAGAGCACCAAACAACGTCACGCCTTAGCCCACCTCATCGACCCAAGCGCCGACAAGCTCGCAATCGCCCCCAAAAGCCTCCGCTGCTCGGGCAGCAGATTCCTGAACTCGTACTCCACGCCGATGACCCCCGCCACCTCGTCCCCCGACTTCATGGGAATGAAGAAGACCTTGGCGCTCGACAGGGTCTGGGTGCCGGCGCCCGCTGCCTCCCCGTGGGCGAAGGCCCATTCGGCGACTGCCATCTCGTGAGAGTGAAGATCTGCTTTGGTCCCGCTCTTCGACCAGACGCGCAGCCTCCCGTTCTGCTCGAAGAGCACGAAGGAGGGCGCCTCGATCACCTTCGAGACATACTTGATGATGATGTGGCTCACATCGTCGAGGACCGTGGTCCGAAGCAGAGGGAGCACGCTCCTCCATTCCTCCGTGCGCTGCATGAAGCCGCCGATAAGCTGCTCCACCGGGGGAAGCATGAAGAACTCCTTGCTCATCTCCTCTATGAGGGCGACCCGCGTGAGGCGGAGCTGGAGCGCGAAGTTCCGCTGGTTCGTGATCTTCGCGAGCTGGCCCACCACGATCGAAGTGAAGAAGAAGATGACGACATTGATGACGTCATGGGCGCGGACCATGATGAAGCTGAGGCGTGGCTCGGCGAAGAAAAAGTCGAACGTGAGAAGGCTCAGGACGCAGGCGACGAGGGACGGGAGGGTGCCGTAGCGCAGAGCCGCGCCGATGACGGCCAGAAGGTAGAGAAAGACGAGGGCAATGGGACTCACCAACCTCTCGAGAACGAAGTTGACAAGGGTGATGGCAGCGACCATCCCTGCAATGGTCGCGTAGGCTTTCACATCGAAACTGACCTGCTTCGGCCCCTGGCCAGCCTGGGGCTCCTTCTCCGTCACCGGGGTCACGAGCTGCACCTCGAATTGGGCAGGGGCGCGGAGCAGGCGGGGTACAGGTCCGGCTCTGAAAAAGCCGGCGAGGCGCGACCGGCGGGGCTTTCCAATGACGACGCGGGTGATGTTGTGCTCCCGGGCGAACCTCACGATCTCCCCGGCGACGTCGGTTCCGGTGAGGGTGGTGACTTTCGCGCCCAGCTCTTCGGCCAGGTTCAGGGCCTCTGTCAGGTAGAGCTTCTCCTTTTGGCTGAGCTCCTTGAGGGAAGGGGTGGATACGTAGACAGCATACCACTCCGCGTTCGCGTCCTTGGCGATGGAGTAAGCCCTTCTAAGAAGCTGCGCGGCATAGGGGTTGGCCCCGATGCAGACCATCATCGTCTCCCCGGCGGCCCACGGGCCTGAAATGGCCTTTGCCCGCATGTAGTTGAGCAGCTCGGCGCCCATCTTGCGCGCCACGAGCGTCAGGGTAAGCTCGCGAAGGGCCACAAGGTTCCCCCGCTGGAAATAATTCTCCATGGCCCGGCGCACCTGCTGGGGAATGTAGACCTTCCCCTCTTTGAGGCGCTGGGTCAGCTCCTCGAGAGGGATGTCGATGACCTGGACCTCATCGGCCTGCTCCAGGACCGTATCGGGTACGGTCTCCTGGACGCGGACGCCGGTGATCTGCGCCACCACGTCCACCTGGCTCTCGAAGTGCTGTATGTTGATGGTCGTGTAGACGTCTATCCCGGCATCCAGGATCTCCTCGACGTCCTGGTATCTCTTGGGGTGGCGGCTCTCCGGAGCGTTCGTGTGGGCAAGCTCGTCCATGAGCACGACTGCCGGCCTTCTCTTGATCACGGCGTCAAGGTCGAGCTCCGTCAACACAATGCCCTGGTACTCCACGTGCCTCCGGGGGATCACCTCCAACTTGTCGAGGAGGGCCTCTGTCTCCGCCCTCCGGTGCGTCTCCGCGATGCCCACGACCACATCCTCTCCGCGCATCTGCAGCACATGGGCCTCCTGCAGCATGGCGTACGTCTTGCCCACCCCCGGTGCATAGCCGAGGAATATCTTGAGGCGGCCCCTCTTCGCCTCATCGCGCTCGACTTCTCGCAGGAGCGCATCAGGGTCAGGCCGGCTGTCGTCGCGAAGGGACGTTTCGCTCAATCAAGCCTCCGAAAGAAAGAAGGGGTTGATGCGGAATTTGGTCTGATGTCCTTGAAAATATCTGTGACATATAATAACTTATCAGACAATTGTGAAATAGCACAGCGAATTCTCGCAGGATCCCGCGAATCGGCTGCTAGATTTTAGCGCTTCGCGCAAACCAAGGTATTGTTTGACCCGCGGCGAAAAGCCTTTCCTTTCGCAAGCCTTGCGGGAGTCTCTCGAATGCTACCGTCCTTTCGGCGAAGGTCGCGTTCGCACCAATGCCTTGCGACTCAAAAAGGAGCGGTGCGGCTAGGGTCTCTAGCCGGGGTGCGGGAGGTCTTCGTGAAACGGCATCGATCTTGCTGAATAGGCGGTGCGAGGGAAGAGGCAAAAAGAGAGATAAAAAGGTCGGATCGATGACACTGTGGCGCCTTCCAGGCGAATATGCAATGAATACGGGAAAGAGCCGTCTCTCCATAGAGGCGGCGGCCCTTTACCCCTGTCAAGAATGTGACCATCGGCTTTTCAATCGTGTGGCTCGTCCGTCTTCCGAACGCTTCCTCCTGAGAGGTCTCTAGAATGAAGCTTTCCCCGGTTTTTCAGGCATTGATCCTCTGCCTATCGATCTTCCTTGCAGCAGCGTTTCCCGCGCGATCCGACGCGCCGGCGCCGGCGAGCAACGGAGCACCTTCTCCTTCCAGCGAGGGTTCCGAGCCGGACCTCATCACGCTGGCGCAGGGCCTGGAGGAGGTGACCTCCCTCGGCCATGAGGTACAGATCACGCAGGAGGGGGAAAACATAGCCACGGCAGACGTGATTGCCGCGCGCTCCGGCTTTCTGCCGAGCCTCAACGCATCCGCAGCCCATACGACCCTTGCCTACCAGATCGCAGGGGTCACCACGGCACAGGCTCCCATCGTCTCCACCGGGCCGCCGTACCCCCTCCCCGGGCTCGTCGTCGGCTCGACCACGGAGAAGGTGATCGTTCCGGAGGTTCCCCTCAATTCCTGGACGTACAGCGCGACGGTCCAGCAGACCCTCTTCGACTTCTGGCGTACCCTCTCCAGGTATAGGGAGAGCAAGGAGCTCCTGGCCAACTCGAAGCTGGACACGGCCCGGGTCCGCAACCTCTCGGCCCTTCAGTTCACCGTGGCCTATTTCAATCTCCTCGAGGCGGAGAGGGTGGTCACCGTGGCGCAGCAGGAGGTGGAGAGACTCGATTCGCACCTCAAGGATGCACGGAACCTGTATGAATCGGGCGTGATCACGAAGAATGACCTCCTCCAGGCAGAGGTGAGGCTGAAGGACGGCACCCAGAGGCTGCTCAACGCGCAGAACAGCCGGGCCCTTCAGGCGTCCCGGCTGAACAACCTCCTCGTACGCCCCCTGGACAAGCCCGTCCGGGTCTCCGACATAGCATTCAAGCCCGAGGCGCCGCCGTTCCCCCTTGACGATGCATGGGAGAGGGCCCTGAAGGACCGGCCGGAGATCCGCATCGCCGACGGCACCCTCAAAGCCCTGCACTTCGAGGAGACGGCGAGGAAGGCCGACTACTACCCCACATTCTTCGCGCAGGGAGGGGTCAGCTATTCCCAGAACCAATTCCTGGAGCATGACACGAACTGGTCTGCCATTTTCGGCGTGAGCGTCAACCTCTTCTCCGGAGACCTCACCAAGGCCCAAGTGGCAAAGACCAGGTCGCAGGAGGATCAGGTCTTGAAACAGCGCTCCAAGCTCGTGGACGACGTCAAGCTCGAGGTGCAGCAGTACGTCCTCGATATGAACAACGCCCGGGAAAGAATAGACGTGATGAGAGGCGCCGCGGACCAGGCTCAGGAGAACCTGCGGATCAACAAAGTCCGGTACGACGCGGGGGAAGGAACGGCGACCGAGGTCCTTGACGCGGTCACCCTCGTGACCACCGCCGAGACCAACTACATCCGCGCCATCTACGACTTTCGCCGCTCGGAGGCCGGGATGTACTATGCCGTGGGAAAAGACCTTCGGGAGGTATACAGGCAATGAAAGGGGAAGAGTCGGGAGGCAGGAGGGGCCCTTCGAAGAGGATCGTAACGATCTTCATCGTCCTCGCCTGCTGCATCGTCGCGGCCATCTTCATATATAAGTCCTACGCGGCCACGCACATCTCCACGGACGATGCCTTTGTCGACGGCCGCATCCATACGATCGCAGCCAAGATCAACGGTACTGTCAAGACCCTGCGCGTCGCGGACAACCAGCTCGTCAAGAAGGGGGATGTCCTAGTGGAGATAGACCCCGTGGACTATAACGTGCGCGTGGATGAGGCGGGCGCGAGCCTCTCTTCGGAGAGGTCGAGGGTGGCGGAGATGGGCGCGCGGATCAACGTGGCCAGGGCACAGCGGGAGGAGATGGCCGACCAGGCCGAAGGGGCGCGCATCAACGTAGAAGTGCAGAAGAAGAACCTCGTCCAAGCCGAAGCAGACATCAAGAAGGCCCAGGCAGGCCTGGAGGCCCAGGATGCGCGGCTCCGCCAGGCGGAAGCAGATATGAAGCGGGCCGATGACCTCTTTGCCAAGGAAGCCATCTCCCGCGAGAAATACGAGAACGCGCAGACGGCAAAGGATGTTGCCGCTGCCCAGGTAGAGGTGGCACAGGAGCAGCTCGCCCAGGCCAAGAGCGCGAGAGATGCCCAGTCTGCGCGGGTAAAGCAGGCGGAGGTGGACATAAGAAGGGTCGAAGCCGCCCTGGAGGCCCAGCAGAACGTGCTCCTCCAGGCAGAGCTAGGCGCTAGATCCCAGGACGCTTTGGCGAGGCAGCGGGAGGCAGCCCTGAGGACCGCGGAGCTGAACCGGAGCTACACGACGATCTACTCGCCCGTGGAGGGATACGTGAGCAAGAGGTCCGTAGAGGTGGGGAACCAGGTGCAGGCAGGTCAGCCCCTTCTTGCCATCGTTCCCCTGGAAGACACTTGGGTCACGGCCAATTACAAGGAGACCCAGCTGGAGAGAGTAAGATCGGGGCAGAAGGTCTACATCAAGGTCGATACGTTTCCCGGCAAGACATTCACGGGAAGGGTCGACAGCGTCATGGCCGGCACCGGATCGGCATTCTCTCTTTTCCCCCCTGAGAACGCGACAGGCAATTTCGTGAAGGTGGTCCAGAGGGTGCCCGTAAAGATCGTGCTCGATAAGGGGACGGACCCCGGCCGCCTCCTGCGGGTGGGCCTGTCCGTCATCCCCACGATCATCGCGGACTAGGGCCTCTTCCCAACCTTTGAGCCCATTGCCATGAAGAGCGCGAGCAAGTGGATCATAGCCCTCACCGTGATGCTCCCCACCTTTCTCGAGGTGGTCGACACCTCCGTGGTCACCGTCGCCCTCGACCATATCAGGGGAAGCCTCTCCGCGGGCATCGACGAGGCCACATGGACCATGACCTCCTACCTCGTGTCCAATGCCGTCATCATCCCCATGACAGGATGGCTGAGCCGCCTTCTGGGCAGGAAGGTCTACCTCATGCTCTCCATCGCCCTCTTCACCGTGAGCTCGCTCTTCTGCGGCCTCTCGTGGAACCTGCAGAGCCTCATATTCTTCCGGGTTCTCCAGGGCATCGGAGGGGGGGGCCTGCAGCCTCTCTCCCAGGCCATCCTGATCGAATCCTTCCCGATCCAGCAGATCGGCATGGCATCCGCGATCTACGGCATGGGGGTCACGTGCGGGCCTATCGTCGGCCCTCTCCTCGGCGGGTGGATCACAGACAACTGGTCCTGGCACTGGATCTTCTTCATCAACGTGCCGGTGGGCGTCCTCGCCATCATGATGGCGTCCCTCTTCATCGTCGATCCGCCGTACCTCAAGAGGGCAAAGATGAAGATAGACACGTGGGGCCTCGGCCTCCTCGTGGTGGGCCTCGGGAGCCTCCAGGTGCTCCTCGACAAGGGACAGCGGGAGGATTGGTTCTCGTCGGATTTGATCGTCTGGCTCGCCGTCACCGCCGGTGTTGCTTTAACCTTCCTCGTCATCCAAGAGCTCCGCTCCGAGCACCCCATCGTGGACCTCCGCGTCTTCCGTCACCGCACCTTCGCCATAGGCAACCTGATCATCTTCCTCGCCTTCATCACCCTGTTCGGTTCTCTCGTGCTCCTTCCCCTCTTCGCCCAGAAGATGATGGGGTATACGGCCACTCTCGCGGGAATGGCCCTGGCCCCGGGCGGCCTCGCAACGATGCTCTGCATGCCCGTGGCAGCGCGCCTCACGCTCAAGTTCAACGCGAAGTACCTCCTGGCCTTAGGTATTATCGTCATAGCGATTGCCACCTTTCTCATGGGCCGGTTCAACCTGTTCGTCGATTTCCGGGATATCATGTTGCCGAGAGCGGTCATGGGCGTGGGCATGGGCTGCCTCTTCGTTCCCCTCACCGCTCTCACCTTGAGGCAGCTCCCGAACGAGGAGATGGGCAACGCCACTGCCGTTTATAATCTGCTCAGGAATATTGGCGGGAGCGTGGGCATCGCGTTCGTGACGACCATGCTCGCCCGGGGGGCCCAGGTCCACCAGGTCTATCTGGCGAGCCACGTCACCGCCTTCGACCGTACCTTCCAGTGGTACCAGTACGGCAGCCTGCAGAGGTCGCTCGCAGGAGCGCCCAGCCTCCTCTACGGCGGGCTCCTGCGCGAAGCGAACATGCTCTCCTTCAACGACACGTTCCTGATCCTGAGTGGCACCATGATCATCCTGCTGCCCCTTGTGGCCTTCATGAAACGCCTCAGGTTCGACCGCCAAACCCCGATGATGGGAGAGTAGAGCCGGCCTTTCGCCGCCACCTCTGCCTCGGCAGGCGCATGAAGATCGCGCTCCATGGCTCATCCTCCACGGCGACGACAGCCTCGCGCCTGTGGAACAGCTCAAAGCCGTTGGCCTCATAGCAGCGGATGGCGGGTGAGTTGAAATCGAAGACCGAGAGGAAGATCTCCGCAAGGTCCAGGTCCTCGAAGCCGCGCCTGATCGCCTCTCCCACAAGCTCGCGACCGAGCCCGCGGCCCCGCAATTCCTCCGGCCCGATCAGCACGCGGCTGAGGGCGCCGCGCTTCCTCCTGTAGTCGATCTGGTCTATCTCGATGTGGCCGACCACCCTGCCCTGTGTGCCATCGAGGGCTTTCCAGGCGACCCGTGCGGGTTTCTCTCCTTCCGTGCCCGCGAGGTAGCCCTCGAGCTGGCGCGAATCCAGGGGGAACCGGAAGATGGGGCCGGCCCACTGCATGAGGAGGCGGACGTCCGTTGCCCATTGGATGACGCGGTCGAAATCGGATTGCCCGAAAGGATGAAGGCGTATCATGCGGCCAAGAAGCCCCCTTCAACTCTCCCATTATTCTACGGATGATTTGGAGGAAAGCAAGAACTATCCACGGAAGCGGCCGGAACGTTTATCGCGGGCTGGCACCCACAGAGCCTTGCGATAGGGCTAGTCCGTCTCTCATCTCCCTTTGACATTCCATCGGTTGTCATCTATCTTAAGTGTGGTAGGGAGGGGGAACCCATGGAAGGGCAGAAGAGCAAAGAAGAACTCTACGAAGAGGCCCGCACGCTGCACAGGTCGCTCGACAAGAAGCTCCGCACGCTCCAGGAAAAGCCTTATCTCACCGAAGACGAGGAGCTGGAGGTGAAGCTTCTCAAAAAGAAGAAGCTCCATTACAAGGACATGATGGAGAACCTCAGAGAGGAGATCAAGCCGGAAGAATAGGCCATCTTCGACCGCTAAAAGCCCCTAGACGAAGCCTTTTTTCACCTCGGAGAGCAGGGAAAAGTGCTTCCTCTCTTCCGCGATGATGGCATCGACCACCCCATGCTGCCTCTCGGGCACGAATGCCCTCGTCTCCTGGTAGTAGAGAATGGAATCCATCTCCCTCTGAATGGCGAAGTCGAGGGCCTCAGCCACGCTCTTTAAGCCCGATCCTATGGACCTTTTCAAGTCTTTCGTGAAGACTACCTTTCCATCGATGTAGTCCTTGAGGTATGCCATATACTCTCCGTCGTACGTCTCTGACGGCGCATAATCCCCGAGGGTCTGCGATATGCCCTGAAAGATCCGCTTATGACCCTTTTCTTCATCGGCGAGCCGGCTAAAGAGCTTTCTTATTCCCTCATCCTCGGCACTCCGTGCTGCTTCACGATAGAACAGCTCGCCGTCCTCCTCGATACGGATGGCGAACCGCACGACGTCATGGGCGTTGAGAATGCTCATGCTCCCTTCCCGGACCTCCTTGTATGCACATTTTCCTCAACACCTAAAGAGTATAAGACGAGCCAACCCTCCCGACAGGGGTTCGTTATTTCGTCAAGAGTTCCCGCCCCCACGCCCCCTACCGCTTCGCTCCGGGGGGCTCTCTACCTCGACGAAAACGTCGCGAGCGTTCCGACCAGGGGAAGACGGGGCACCCGCGGGTGACCACACCCCATTTCCGCGGGTCGCATTGCACGAAGTCGGCAACAAGTAACACGCCCTTATCCCCATGTTATGTCGTCCAAAAGATAAGACAGAGTGACTAGAATCCTACTACTGGTAGGTCGCCTTACCCGTCCGCTAAAAGGCTGTTCCTTCTCGATTCGCATCGCCGGGAGCACTGGGGTACCCGTTCACGGAAAGACGAGCGTGACGAAAATGGTGGGTAAGCCCCGCACCCTGTGGGTGAGGGGCTTACACCTTAGTCCTCGCGCCTGATACCGAGGGACTGCGTTCTAGTAGGGCGGTCTTGTTTGCGGACGACCACAGAGCGGAACGTAAGGGCTAGGAACCCGCGACTAATGTTATTCCCGTCTCGCGGGTGGGTCCGCAATCGGCGCGTGAGCGAGTCTGGAGTGATAAACGGGTCAGCGCGCAGGCGCAGCGAATCGGAAGGAATAGGCTTCAAAAGCGGACGGTTGGGATTAGGGCCCTTGAACGGCAAGGCGGCCAGAGCGGATATGCCAGATGGAAGGAGTTCCCCGCAATCGGTTGTTGGGGCGGCCTGGTGCGGTAGACGGGTCAGCGCGAAAGGCGGCAAGCGTAATCGGGAGGAATAGCCCTCGAAAGCGGACGCTTTAGGACGGAAAGGGCCGCTCTTGCTGCGGCCCATAGACTCCGTTGCCCTTTTTGTCCGGAGACCTGGAACGTGCGCTTTGCCTTTAGCCCACCACGTCCCCAAGCTTGAATATGGGGAGATACATGGCTATGACCAGCGCGCCGAGCACGATCCCCAGGAAGACCATAAGGACCGGCTCGAGAAGCGAGGTGAGGTTCGTCACGAGGTTGTCCACGTCCTCTTCGTAGAAATCGGCGACCTTGTTGAGCATGCTGTCCAGGGCGCCGGTGGACTCGCCCACCTGTATCATCTGCACGGTCATGGGGGGAAAGACCCCACTTTCCTTCAGAGGATCGGATATGCTCCTCCCCTCGCTGATATCTCCCCTTGCCTTGAAGAGGGCGTCCTCGATGATGCGGTTCCCCGCTACCTTCGCCACTATGACGAGGCTCTCCAGGATGGAGACGCCGCTCGAGAGCAGGGTCGAGAGGGTACGGGTCACCCGGGCGATGGACGCCTTCTGGAGGAGGATCCCGATCACCGGTATCCTCATGGAGAGCCTGTCAATCACCCTCCTCCCGTTATCCGTCTTGTAGTACCTCCGGAGGAGAAAAACCCCGGCGGCGGCACCTATGAGCAGATAGACGATGTATGCCTTGACGAGCTTGCTTATGCCTATAACCACCTGGGTGGGCGCGGGAAGGGCCTTTCCGAAGCTCGAGAACATGTGCTCGAACACAGGAATGACGAAGAGGAGGAGCACAAGCACCACGCCGACGGCCACCACCACGATGGCAGAAGGGTAGATAAGGGCGCTCTTCACCTTTTTCTTCAGTTTCTCCGTCTTTTCTATGTAGTTCGAGAGCCTCACGAGGATCGTGTCGAGCATGCCCCCTTCCTCTCCGGCAACCACGAGGCTCACGTAGAGGTCATCGAAGCAGTTGGGAAAGTCGCGCAGGGTGTCGGCAAAACGGGCTCCCCCCTC
>Ga0187781_10002319_pt1 | contig 14530 bp, 10 predicted proteins | sample 0715_SJ02_MP02_2_FD_132447 | JGI IMG/M metagenome (GOLD analysis project Ga0187781, IMG submission 132447) | Tropical peat soil microbial communities from peatlands in Department of Meta, Colombia - 0715_SJ02_MP02_20_MG | ecosystem: Environmental > Terrestrial > Soil > Wetlands > Peat | place...
CGGAATGAGCTTGCGCATTTTGCCACAAAGGACGCGGCCGCGCGCGAAAGCTTGATCGCGGTGGCTGATGAAGGAAAGAGCGTCCACCGGTTCGCCGGCCACCAGAAAATCGACTTTCACCAGGTCGGAAACCCAGTACCCCGCGAAGTGATAATCGAGCGAGGCATAGCCACGCGAAACGGACTTCAGCCGGTCGTAGAAATCCAGGACGATTTCGTTCAAGGGAAGCTCATAGGTGAGCAGCACGCGCTTGGGCGAGACGTATTCGAAGCCCTTCTGCACGCCCCGCTTCTCTTCGAGCAGTTGCAGGATGCCCCCCAGGTGCTCATCTTGAGTGAAGATTTGGGCGCGAATAACCGGTTCTTCGACCTTTTCAATGTCACCCGCAGGCGGAAACTTGGTAGGCGTGTGTACGTCCAGGACTTCGCCCGCCTTGGTGGTGACGCGGTAGCGGACGCTGGGCGCGGTGGTAATCAAGTCGAGGTTGAACTCGCGCTCCAGGCGCTCCTGGACGATTTCCATGTGCAGCAGTCCGAGAAAGCCGCAGCGAAAACCGAATCCCAGGGCCTCCGAGTTCTCCGGCTCATAGAAAAGCGAGGAGTCATTCAAACGCAGCTTCTCGAGGGCGTCGCGCAGCGCTTCGTAGTCGCTCGCGATCACGGGGTAGAGCCCCGCGAACACCATGGGCTTGATTTCCTCGAAACCGGGAAGCGGCGCGGCGGCGGGCCGCGCCTCGTCGGTAATGGTATCGCCGATGCGCGTGTCGGAAATGCGCTTGATGTTGGCGACAACAAAACCGACTTCCCCGGCGTCAAGGCGCTCGACGCGGACCGGCTTGGGCGTCAGCACGCCCAACTCCTCAACCGTGTAGACTTGGCCGTTGGACCAGAGGCGAATCCGCATGCCCACCGCCAACGCGCCCTCGACTACACGGCTGAGCACCACCACGCCGCGATAGCTGTCGAACCAGGAATCGAAGATCAGCGCGCGCAGGGGTTCTCCCGGTGAACCGCCCGGCGCCGGAACACGCGCCACAATTGCTTCCAAGAGGTCATCCACCCCGGTGCCCTGTTTGGCGCTGATCATCAGGGCTTCGCTCGGATCAAGCGCCAGCGCGTGTTCTATTTGCTGCTTGGTGGCCTCGACGTCGGCCCCCGGAAGATCGATCTTGTTGATGACCGGGATGATCGCCAGGTGATTGTTGAGAGCGAGTTGGGCGTTGGCGAGAGTCTGCGCTTCAACTCCCTGCGAGGCGTCTATCACCAACACTGCGCCCTCGCAGGCGGAGAGGCTGCGCGAGACCTCGTACGAAAAATCGACATGGCCGGGGGTATCGATCAGATTCAACTGGTACAAGTTGCCATCGCGAGCACGGTAATGGAGGCGGACGGTGTGCGCCTTGATGGTGATGCCGCGCTCGCGCTCGAGATCCATCGAGTCGAGCACCTGCGCGGACATTTCGCGTTGCGACAGCGCGCCGGTGATCTCCAGCACACGGTCGGCCAGGGTAGACTTGCCGTGGTCAATATGAGCGACTATCGAAAAGTTGCGAACGTAACGCGCGTCCGTCATACACTAACTTCGGATTTGGGATTTTGGATTTCGGATTAGAGGCCGCGTGTGTCGCTCTCTACTCGAGCCATCCATGATCGCAAATGCGAAATCGAACCCTCCTCGCAATCTAGCATTTTGAAATGCGGCGGGTCAATGATTTTGCGGCATCGTGTTCGCGATAGGTCCCGATGAAACCACGATTGCCATCCTGAGTGGCCATGGGCCTGCGGCCCACCCATGGGGATGAACGTGAGACGGAAGGGCGGGCTTCAGCCCGGCCGCCCAACGCGCGTGATCGAAAAGGGGCTTTAGCTCCTGAAGCGAGGCGGCTCCGGGGCCTAAAGGCCCCGCTTTTAACCCGCCCCAAGGCGGCGGGGCTGAAGCCCCGCCCTTCTGCAGCGTTCGCTCCGCTCAGGATGACTGGCGGGACGTCATAAGGGAGGGTCGTGCTGGGCACGGGTGCGCGTTTACACGCAAGCGCCTTTCGGGGTAGAGTATTCACGTACGTATTCCTGTTTGAGATCGGCATAAGGCCTGAGGCTTCGGCCGACTTGCCGTTCTTACCTTCGACAGCTTTGGTGCCAGACTCCGGCAGTTGCGGGGCTCTCGGTCGAGCGCGCCTGGCATAACCAACGCCTGTACCGTTTCTGAAATTCTGAGTCGAGGAGTCCGATCATGGAGATTCGCAAAGTGGGTGTGGTGGGCTGCGGGCTAATGGGTTCAGGCATCGCTCAGGTGTCCGCCATGGCAGGCTACCCGACAGTGGTTCGAGAAGTCGCGCAGCCGCTGTTGGACAAAGGCCTGGCTGCGATTGACCGCTCGCTGGCGAAGTTCGTTGAAAAGCAAACCCTAACAGCAGAACAAAAAACAGCAACCCTATCTCACCTCGCGCCGACGATGCGCCTGGAAGACCTTTCAGAATGCGACCTGGTGATTGAAGCGATCATCGAAAATCTGGAGATGAAAAAGGAGCTCTTCGCGGAACTCGAGAAGATGGTGAAGCCGGAAGCGATTTTCGCCAGCAACACTTCTTCCCTCTGCATCACCGAAATGATGGTCGCCACACGGCGTGCGCCGCAATTCCTCGGGCTGCACTTCTTTAACCCGGTTCCTTTGATGCAACTCGTGGAAGTCGTCAAGACGGTGGTGACGGATTCGGCGGTCGTGCAAGCCGGCCTGGAATTTGGCCGCCGCTTGGGCAAGACGCCCATACTCACGACTGATCGGGCGGGGTTCATTGTGAACCGGCTTCTCGTCCCCTACCTTCTGGATGCGGTTCGGGCCTTGGAGGAGGGTGTGGGAAGCATCGAGGACATCGACCAGGGCATGAAGCTCGGATGCAATCATCCCATGGGGCCGCTCACGTTGCTGGACTTCGTAGGCATTGAGACGACATACTATATCGCGGAGATTCTCTTCAATGAGTACCGCGAAAAGCGCTTCGCGCCGCCTCCGCTCATGAAGCGCATGGTGATAGCCGGAATGTACGGACGGAAATCAGGCAAGGGCTTCTACGATTACGCGGATCCCAAGAACCCCGCGCCCAATCGGTCGCTGCAAAGATAGCGGCAGCTCTGGAGTGCGGCACTCGCTGCCGCTTTGCTTCAGGCCAGCTTGCTGGCCGGGATTGGGGACTCTACCGGACGGACGCGAGCAAGCTCGCGTGCGGGGAAAGCGGCGGCAAGCCGCCGCACTCCAAGAGGGGTTGAACATGGCCTTCGAGAACTTGCTCTACGAGAAGCGCAATGGCATCGGATATGTGACCGTCAACCGTCCCCAGAAGCTGAATGCGTTGAACCGGAAAACTATGGAAGAGGTGGAGGAGTGCTTTCAGGAAATCGAAAGCGACGACGAAGTGCGCGCCGTCATCCTGACCGGGGCTGGGGAGAAAGCCTTTGTGGGGGGCGCGGACATCAACGAACTGGCAGTCCAGACGCCTGTGGAAGGCAAAGAAATGTCGCTGCGGGGCCAGAAGATTTTGGACCTCATCGAACACCTCGGGAAACCGGTAATTGCTGCCATCAACGGTTATGCCTTGGGAGGGGGTTGCGAACTCGCTCTGGCGTGCACGTTGAGGATCGCTTCCGAGAACGCGCGCTTGGGACAGCCGGAAGTTAAGCTGGGGATTATCCCGGGGTATGCGGGGACACAGCGTCTTCCGCGGCTGGTTGGGAAGGGACGCGCCCTGGAGGTAATCCTGAGCGGCGAACAGATCAGCGCCGCCGAGGCCTATCGCATGGGGTTGGTAAACCAGGTAGTCCCCGCGCCGGACCTGATTCCCGCCGCTGAGAAGCTGGCGCAAAAAATCATAGCCAACGCGCCCCTGGCGGTGAAGTTCGCCCTCGAAGCCGTGAACCACGGTCTGGAAATGCCGGAAGCCGAAGGACAGTTCCTAGAGGCTACCCTCTTCGGTCTCTGCTGTACAACGGCGGACATGAAGGAAGGCACGCGCGCCTTCCTGGAAAAGCGGCCCGCGCGGTTCACGGGGAAGTAGTCCGTGGTCAGTTGTCCGTGGTCCGTTGTTTCGGCCGCAAGTATCGAGGCTGGATCTCGAAGATTAACGACGAACAACAGACAACGGACCACGGACAACGGACCAATGGCGTCACGAAGGAAATCCCGCGAATTCGCCATGCAGATGCTCTACCAATGGGAGATCTGCGGGTACACACCTGCGCAAGTGGAGGCAACTTTCTTCGCCAACCAAAGGGCGGATGCGGAGGTCGAGGGTTTTGCGCGCGATCTCTTCGAGGGCGCCATAGGCAATCTCAACCAACTCGACTGCCTGGTTCGTGAGCATGCTGCCAATTGGCGTCTGGAGCGCATGGCCGCAGTGGACCGCAACATCCTGCGCGTGGCCCTGTACGAACTCCTCCACCACGCTGAGACTCCCCCCACGGCCGTGATCAACGAGGCGCTCGAGATCGCCCGGCGTTTTTCGACGGGGGATTCTGTTGAGTTCGTCAACGGCGTGCTGGATGGCATCCGCAAGTCCCTGCCCCCGGCTAATCCGCAGTCTAAATGAAACGATGACCTGACCTCCTGCCAGCTGGGAGCGCGGGCATCCTGCCCGCCTTGCGCGCTGCAACTCGACGCACGCTGCGGGCAGGATGCCCGCGCTCCCAGGTCTTCACCGGCGATCACAACTGCTTGCGCGCGAACGCTTCGATCTCGGAGAGGAGAGCTTTCACTTTTTCAGGGGAGGACGCCTCAGCATACAGGCGCAGGAGGTTCTCGGTACCCGAAGCGCGAACCAGGAGCCAGGCGGAGTTGCTGAAGAGCATCTTCGCTCCGTCCATGTCGTCGATGGAGTTCACCTTCAGACCTGCGATGCGCTTGATGGCGTGCTGGCTCACCAGACGAACGATGCGCTGGGCGACGTCCTTCTCAATTTCCAGGTCGACCCGTCCGTAGAAATGAGGACCGAACTCTTGACTCAGTTCGTCGACCAATTCCCCAAGCGTCCGTCCGCGGTCGGCCATGACCTCCGCCAGGAGCAAGGAGTTCAAGATTCCGTCGCGTTCGGGCAGATGACCGTGGATGCCTATTCCCCCACTTTCTTCGCCCCCAATCAGCACATCGCGGGTCAGCATCAACTCGCCGATGTATTTGAATCCGATGGGGGTGACGTGCAAAGGAAAACCGTACTTGCGGGCCACCTTGGTCACCATCTCGGTGCTGGAACAGGTTTTTACTACTTCGCCGCGCAGCTTCAGGTCTTCGGCGAGATGCTTCAGCAAAATGGAGAAGATTTTGTGGGAATCGATAAACGCGCCCGTGCGGTCAATGGCTCCCAAGCGATCGGCGTCGCCGTCGGTGGCGAGGCCGGCATCGTAACCGCCCTCCAGGACAGCCTCGCGAAGCTGCTCGACGTGGGGTTCGATGGGCTCAGGATTCAACCCTGGGAAAAGCGGGTTATGCTCGCCGTGGATCTCCCGATAAGGAATTTCCCCTTCCTCGAAAAGCCGCGCCAGGCATCCGCGGCCCGCGCCATACATCGGGTCGATCACAAAACGCCGGCCTGAGGATCGGATTCGATCGAGATGAACAAGGCTTTTCAACCGCTCCAAGTAAGGGCTGATCAGGTCCACCGTCTGAACGGAAGCCCCTCGACGCTTCGGCGGATGTCCCCCAGAACGGTCCAGCCGGTGAAGATGGAGTTCGATTCGGCGCAGGATGGAGGGTGGCGCGGAACCTCCGTATGAAGCTTTGAACTTCAGGCCATTCCAGCGGTAGGGATTATGGCTGGCCGTGAGCAGGATAGCCCCATCTGTCTGCCGCGCCACCACCGCGTAGCTCACGGCGGGCGTGGGCGTGGCCCTGTCAGCCAGAAAAACAGGAATGCCGCTGGCCGCCACGATTTCACTCGTGTGCTGGGCGAACTCAGCGGACAGAAAGCGAGTGTCGTAACCTACCACGAGGCCTTTGGCGGGATCGCGCTCCTCGCGGAGATACTGCGCGATGGCTTCGGCCACGCGGCGCACGTTCGCAAAGGTGAAATCCTGCGCAATCACCCCGCGCCAACCATCTGTACCGAACTTGATTTTATCCACCGCGGCCTCTCAATCGCTCATCAACATGCGCGCCTTGGAGTGCGGCAGCGAAGCTGCCGCCTTTCACTCGAGACCAAAGGCGGTAGCTCGCGCTACCGCACTCCAAGGCGACCTACAGCAGATCATCCCGGCCCAGGCGCGCGAGTTCCTGCACGGCTTTGCCAACCTCCTGCGACCGTTCGCGCCTGCATACCAGCAAGGCGTCATCGGTCTCCACTACGACCAGATTCTGCACGCCGACCGTGACCACGAACTTCTTTGGTGAAACCACCAAATTGCCCCGCGAATCCAGGCTGAGGCTCGAGGCGGGTCGGATGTTCTTTTCCGAGTCCTTATCGCCCAGCTCATACACCACGGCCCAACTTCCTACGTCGTTCCATCCAATATCCGCGGGCACGGCATAGATACTCGCGATCTTCTCCATGAGCGCGAAGTCAATGGATATTTTCTGGAACTTCGGATATAGCCGGCGGAAAGCGTGGGAGCGAATTCCACCTGCGCCGGCGATTTGCCTCATCAAATTCGCCATCTCGGGCTGAAAGCGCTCGAAGTTCTCGATCAGCGTCGAGGATTTCCAGATGAAGATACCGCCGTTCCAGAGGTAGCGCTTCGAAGCTAAGTACCTGCGCGCAACCGGCAGCGTCGGTTTCTCGGTGAAGCTCTCCACCCTGTAGACTTCGTGCCCCGCCACTTTGCCTTCGCTCTCGCCAAGGCGAACATACCCAAAACCTGTCTCGGGGCGAGTGGGCGTCAGCCCCAAGACCACGGAACGGCCCGGTTGCGAGGCGACTCGGCAGGCCGAGCGCAGGATCTGCCGGAAGAGCGCCGGCTTAGTGATTGTCTGATCGGCGGGCAGGACGATCATCAAGCCATTCGGGTCGCGTCGCGCGATTTCGTGGGCTGCGACCCCCAGGGTAGGGGCCGTATTCCGCGCTGCCGGCTCGCCTATGATCTGATCAGCAGGGATGCGGGGCAGAAGGCGGCGCACTTTTTGCAAAATGGCTTCGCTGGTAAAGATGTAGATGTGGTCGAGCGGGATCGAGGGTTGCAGGCGCGCTACGGTTTGTTCGAGTAATGTCAGGTGGCCGAACAAGGTCAAGAGTTGCTTTGGATGTCGCTGGCGGCTGAGAGGCCAAAATCGCGTGCCGCTGCCTCCTGCCATGATGACGCCATAGGCGCGTCCGAATACGGAATCGGTAGCCATATTTATACGTCGAACACGATTTTATCTATATCTTCCGGGGGAACGTCATGAGCCGCGAGAGGCCGCCTGAAGTCCTGCACGAGGTCAGGCACATAAAACTTCAGGAATCGAGTGCTTTCCTGAGGGACGAACCTATAGGCCCCCGCTGCGGGCGGTATGATCCAGGTTTCTCCGGTTCGATAGCCCAGCCAGCCCTCCGAATTCTCGACGCGACCCTCGCCTTTGAGAACGGAATAAACTTCCACGTGCTGCGGCGAACTGTTGAAGACTGCCATCTTGCGCAGGAATAATTCCTCGAGCGCGAAATAGCGGCAAGCTGTGACGTAACGACGGGTGCCGAAAGGCTCTTGAAATTCCCAGCGCGGCAGGCGCCAGCGAGGGGGTTGATCCTCCCGAATAACGTCCATGCCTTTGGCGAGATGGAGTGGGCGTGGTTTCCCATCCAGTCCCAGGCGAGCGAAATCGTCGAGGCGATAGGTCAAGTCGGAGTTCTGCTCGACCTCGAACAGAACCAGTCCGGGGCCCAGCGCGTGCACAGTGCCGGGCGGCACGAAAATGGCCTCGTCGGCCTTGGGGTAATGGGGTTCGAGGAGTTGCCTCGAAGTTCCCTTTTCAAAAGCGCCCATGAGCGTCTCGCGGCTGATCCTCGGTTTGACTCCCAGAAGGATCTGCGCGTTCCCGTCGGCCTGGAGGATGTACCACATTTCGCATTTGCCGACGTTGCCCGGGTCGTGAACGCCCGCGTACTCGTCGTCGGGGTGAACCTGCACCGATAGCCAGTCGCTGGTGAAGATGTACTTGGCGAGCAGTGGAAAGCGCTTGCCTTCCCATGCGCTTCCGTGGAGTTCAGGCCCATACTTCTCGGACGCTTCCGCCAGCGTCAGGCCCGCCACGGGACCGTTCAGAAACCGGGACGTATCGTCGGTGGACCAGACTTCCCCGATCAATTCGCCTGGATGGCGAATGCCCGCAGACTTCTCTGCCTTCTTGGCGACTGGCAGGTCACTCTCCCCCGGCGTGGAATAGATGGGCGAGAGATCCTGCCGGCCCCAGATTTTTGGCTTGAAGGCTGTGGAGAGCTGGAGCGGAGTTTTCAGCGTCCGCTTTGGGTGGCTGTCTGGAATATGCAAGTTGTTGACCCTAAAGGTTAATTAGGTGAAAGAGCCCAGCCTACGAAAGCTCCGCGTCCATTCTAATCATACCCCCGCCGCAGCCGCGACGGTCAATCGGATTTCAGAGTCTTCCTCTCCACCGCCAGCTTGTGCTCTTCGCCTTGCTCATCGAGCAGATAGCAGGTCTTTTTTTCAATGGCGAATTTCACCTGACCGTCGACCGTCACGTTGAGCGGCTTGTCGTCTTTCTTCGTCATTCGCCTGCTGACAACCCATCGGTACTTGCCGTCGTCAATCGTGTAGTAGGTTACGTCATTCCGAAGCGACACGACCTTTGGGCCGGTTATGATTGTGGGAGGAACTCCGACATCTCTCGTTCCTCTTTCCGTTTCAGCATTCACCAGTGTTCCCGTTGTCCACGCCCGGTCTTTTGCCAGAAGGAATGATGAGCAAACAACCAGAAAAAGCACGGCCCAAAAAAGACGCCTCATGTGTCCTCCGCACCGGAATTACTGACTCTTATTGTACGCTTTTCTTCAGAGCCTGGCGAAGAACGCGCCCATACGGCGCAATCCTTCGTTGATATGTTCGAGCGAGGTTGCATACGAAATGCGAATGTGCTCTTGCGTTCCGAAGGCTGTGCCGGGAACCACCGCCACGTGCGCCTCCTCGAGCAGGCGTTGCGCCAATACGGAGGTGTCTCCCAGGCCGTCCTTGTGGAGGTAAGACCCGACATTCGGATAGGCGTAAAACGCGCCGTGAGGAGGAACGCAACGCAGCCCGGGGATGGATTTCAATCCCTCGATCAGACGATCGCGTCGATGACGATACTCCGCCAGCATCGTGTGCACCGGATCTTGTGGTCCCTCGATGGCCGCCAAAGCCGCCTTCTGGGCAATGGATGTCGGGTTCGACGTGGAGTGGCTCTGGAGCTTCAGCATATTGGCCAACAGCCTTGCAGGGCCCAAGGCAAATCCCACTCGCCACCCCGTCATGGCATAGGTTTTGGAAAAAGAATCGACAATCAGCAAATGTTCACGTTCTCTTGCAGAACCCAGCGAGAAGGGCTTGCGCCCATCGTACACGAAATGGCAATAGCATTCGTCGGAAATCAAAAGCAGGTTATGGCGCACGGCCAACGCCAGAATCTTCTCCAGCTCGCCGGGCGGAAGGACGGCGCCGGTGGGATTGTTCGGCGAGTTAACGATGATGAGCCGGGTTTTGGGCGTGATCAGTCTTTCGATGGACCTCGCATGCACGGCGAAATTCTCGCTCTCGCTGGTCTCGAGCAGAACGGGCTTCGCGCCTTCGTACTTGATGATCTCAAGGAACGTCACCCAGTGCGGTATGGGCAGGATGACTTCGTCGCCTTCGTTCAGCACGGAGGACATGGCCTCGAAGATGGCCTGCTTTCCCCCCACCGTTACCAAGCACTCTTCAACCGTGTAATTCGATCCAAAATCCTGAGCGTGTTTTTCCACCAAGGCGCGCTTGAGTTCGCGAATTCCGCCCGTGGCAGTGTATTTGGTGAAATTCTCTTCGATGGCTTTGATAGCTGCTTTCTTGATGTGGTCGGGAGTGGGGAAGTCGGGTTCACCGGCGCCGAAGTCCGCCAACTTGGCGTCTGTCAACTTCAGCTGCTCCGCCTTTTGCAGGACGGTCGCGATAGACGAAACCGAAATCCGGGAAATGCGCTCTGAAAGCCGCAATTCAATCCTCCCTTAGCTTTTGCTCTGAAAGACCTTCTGATGGAGCCGATCCTCGACCACGGGGGGAACCAGATCCTTCACCGATCCCCCGTTCTGGAAAATCTCTCTCACCAGGCGGGAACTTACATAGTTGTAGGACTCTGCGGGAACCAGAAAAACCGTCTCGACGCTTGGTTCGAGTTTGCGGTTCATGAGGGCCATCTGAAGCTCGTATTCGTAGTCCGTGAGAGCGCGAATACCACGCAGGATGATCCCCGCCCGTTTAAGCCTGGCGTAGTCCACCAGCAACCCGCCGAACGTCTCGACGGATACGTTCGGAATCTCCCGCGTGGCTTCCTGAAGCATCTCGACGCGCTCCGGTACGGTGAACAGGGGCGACTTCTCGGGGTTTGTCAAAACCGCGACTATCAAGCGTCCAAAAATCCGGCTCGCTCGCTCGATGAGATCGAGATGGCCATTCGTGATGGGATCGAAAGACCCCGGATATATCGCCAGGCTTCCGGGCATAAACTGTTTGGTTAACCACGCCCCCAGAATCTGCAGCTTAGAAGAAATATTCTAGCGTTCGGCGCGGAGGGTTGTAAACGAGAATCTATGCTGGCTGTGCCGGCAGCACGTGTCGACAGGAAGCGGCTTCAACGTATCTGCGCGCTCCGACCGACGTCTGACGCCTCTTGATCGGCGCCTCTTAACCAAAGGTCTAGGTTTCCCGAGGGCTCGTGCAATTAATATAGACTGGCATATTCGGCCTTGGCTTGTTTGAGGATGGGGAGGTCGGGGTCGGCATCTTTCCAGAGCCTGAAGAAGTCCTGATACGCAGTGCGGGCTCTGGCGAGGGCGTCGGGGTGCAGGGGCATCGCGTGTAGGCGTCCGTTAGCGGTGGCGACAAGACCAGTCGTCGACATACGGGCTTCGAGTGCGCAGGCACGGCCCAAGCCCAAGCGCGCCAGCGCACCGAGGGGTTCGTTGAGGACCAAGCCCGGGTGCTCGACGATCTTCTGAAATTCGGCGGCAGCCGCGGCTCCTTGTTCCGCCGCCAGGTACACCTGGCCACGCAGGTAGGCGGGGTAGAGCGCGAAATTCAACGTCTGGCTGGGATCGCCCCGCTCATACGGCGCAGCGCCTGCCAGCACGTCGATGACGTTGGCAGCTTCTTTTAAGGCATTGCCGCCGTTGAGAAATCCGGCCGCACGGATCATGGGCAGATATTCGAACTGAACGATTGTATCTTTCGGGAATCGTTTATCCAGATCGTCGGCGAGGCGCGTGACTTCAGGGCTATTGTTAGCCAATGCGAGCGCGATCGCCGAGATCGCCTCAGCATCCCTGCCATTCCCGAGCCTCAGCGCACGGTGCGCTTGCCGTATTCCCAGATTCCGATTACCCACCAGCGCTTCCCGCAGCGCAGCTTCCGCCTCGTAGTTGCCAGCCTCTTCTTTCTCATCGGCGCGCTGTGCCGATTCCACCGCTCGCCGCGTCAGTTCCCGTGCCTTGACGAACTGCCCGGAGTTGGCGGCGGTGTCCGACTCGTAGCAGAGGGTCAGATCTTTCCATCCGGATGTGCTCGAGAGGCCCGCGGCCTCGCGCTCCATTCCTGCCGTATCATGCTGCAAGAAATCGGCCAGGTAGAGGTTGAGATGGATCAATGGAGAGTCCAGTTTACGGGCCTGCGCGTCGTGGGCAGCGGCTCTGGCCTCATCGACGCGGTCGAGAGCCAGGTCTGTGATGACTAGATCAGCATAGGTAGCCCTGCTCCGGCCAAGTTCCGAGCTCTCCTCCGTCGCAGCCAGCATGTTGTCGTCTTCTCCGAGAAAAGCGTAGACGGTCACGAGGTCGCCGAGCGGAGTGGGGTCGCGTGGGTAGGTCTGCGCCCACAACTCGTCCATCTTCCTGGCGGCCTCCAGGTCTCCGGTCACGCGGATTTCATACTGCGAGACAATGTAGAACCTCTCGGGCTCACTCACCCGACCGCGGAGCTCGTATGCCTTATGAATGTTTTCGGCAGCGCGCGCCGTTTCACCTATGCCAATGTAACAATCTCCGAGCTGCGCATAGGCCATGGCAAAGGTCGGGTCCAGGCGGATGGCCTCCTGGAAAAAGGGCAGGGCAGCCTCCGCATCGATGTTGACGTTCCACGCCCGCCAGCCGAGGCTGTAGGCGCGCAGTGCTTGAAGTGACGGGGTGGTGACGCTCTCCGGCGGGGTGTCATATTTCTCGACAGAGGGTAGTGACTCGCCCAGTTTCTCGCGCATCTTCGCCGCCGCCCCGCCGAGCGCCTTGAGCACCTTTTCCCTGCCGCTGGCGGTGACCTGCTCCTCAGCCAGCAGGTCGCCGTTGTGGCAATCCACCGCTGACAGGCCCAGCACGTATTGGCTACCGAGGCTTGAGATCGAGCCCTCGATGGTGGCCGCGCTGCCCGTACGCTGGCAGACCTCGCGCGCGAGTTCTTTCGTCAGCCGTGCGTCTCTGGGTCGGGCCATCAAGGCGAGCGTTTCGGCGGCGCGGGTGTCAGAAAGCAAGTTCAGAAATGGAGACTGTTCCAGTTGCGCTGCCAGCCCCTGGCGCAGTGTTCCGTCGAAGACGGATTCACCGGTGGTGTTGGTAAAGTCGGCAAGGACCACGGAGTCGTGTTGGGTGAGGCCGTTGGCCTGACGCAGGTGGGGGTAGAAGTGGGCGGCCGTCGACACGGCTAAGAGCGCCATTGCCGCAAGCGCCAGCACGCGGCGTCTCAGGGGCAATTGGCGAACCGCCCTTGCGGCGTACGGGGCAAGGCCCGCTTCCACAGCCTTCAGATCAGCTAACATCTCGCTGGCGGACTGGTATCGTGCCGCCCGGTCCTTTTCGAGCGCCTTCCCGGTGATGCGCTCGAGCTCCAGCGGGGCGCTCGGATTCAAGCTGCGCACGGGCGCCGGCGTTTTTTCAAGTAAGGCCTGTACGATCAACCCCCAGGTATTGCCGACGAAGGGAGGCTTCCCCGTGACCATCTGGTACAAGACGGCGCCAAAGGAAAACAGGTCGCTGCGGGCGTCAAGCTGCTCCCCGCGGGCCTGCTCCGGCGACATGTAGCCGACTGTTCCCATGGTCGCGCCATTGCCCGTGACGTCTTGTAGCGGCGCTCCTGGTGGCGGCTCTACGTGCGCCGCCGCCGTGTCTGCGCCTCTCGCTAATTTCGCCAAGCCGAAGTCCAGAATTTTGGCGTGTCCGCTACGGGTGACGAAGATATTCGCCGGTTTAATATCGCGGTGAATAATACTCTCTGCATGTACTGCCTCGAGGCCCTCAGCGACCTCGCCGGCGATCCCTAGCAGTGTGTTCGTTTCGAGCGGCCGCTCGCCCACCAGATGCTTCAGCGTCTGCCCGTCCAGGTACTCCATGGCCATGAAAGGCTGGCCTTCGTACTCACCCACCTCGTAGATCGTGCAAATGTAGGGATGGTTGAGCGAAGAAGCCGCCCGAGCCTCGCGCCTGAATCGTTCCAGCACCTGCTTGTCTCGGGCGAGATGGCCGGGGAGGAACTTCAGGGCGACGAAGCGGTGAAGGCTCACGTCCTCGGCCTTATAGACCACCCCCATGCCTCCGCCTCCGAGACCTTCCAGGACGGTGTAGTGCGAAACTGTCAGGCCGACCAGCGGGAATCGCATCGTATTAGCCGCCGCGCTCACGGCTGCGGGGAGATCAGCGAGTATCGCGGCCTGAAACGCTGGTGAGCCTGCGGGAGAATCAGCCTGCAAGAAACTGGCGTGGATGTCAGCGACGGAATCGAGCAGTGCGTCCACCTCGCGGCGCAAGGAATGATCGCCTGAACAGGCCCGATCCAGGTAGGCGGGGCGCTCCTCGGGCGTGAGCTCGAGGGCCGAGTTCAACAAACGCTTTACTTGCTGCCATCGTTCAGGAGTCATCTGCCCCTCATCGCGTGGTGCAGCCAGAGCCGGGCCGACTGCCACTCGCGCTTCACCGTGCGCGGCGAAATGGCAAGCACCTCCGCGGTCTCCTCCACCGTCAGCCCTGCGAAAAAGCGTAGCTCGACAATTCGAGCCTGATGGGGGTCGAGTTGCTTCAGCGATTCGAGAGCGTTGTCCAACTCGATCAGCTCCCGTGACTTCGCGGGTGACAACTCCAGCGCCTCATCGAGAGGGAGTTTCCGAATCTTGCCACCGCGCTTATCCCGATGCCGAGCCCTGGCATACTCCACCAGGATTTCACGCATCAAGTGCGCTGCGACGCCTAAGAGGCGCGCGCGATCCGGCCAAGTGCTTTCTTTCTGGGAAACCAAACGCAGATATGCCTCGTTGACTAAAGCTGTTGCCTGTAGAGTGTGATCGGACCGCTCACCTCGCATATAAGCAGCCGCCAAATCGTGAAGCTGCCTGTAAACCAATGGGGTGAGCACGGCATCAG
>Ga0187781_10002323_pt1 | contig 14516 bp, 12 predicted proteins | sample 0715_SJ02_MP02_2_FD_132447 | JGI IMG/M metagenome (GOLD analysis project Ga0187781, IMG submission 132447) | Tropical peat soil microbial communities from peatlands in Department of Meta, Colombia - 0715_SJ02_MP02_20_MG | ecosystem: Environmental > Terrestrial > Soil > Wetlands > Peat | place...
ATGGGAGCGGCAAAGCTGAGCGCGTAACGCCTTCGAGCCTTCCCGGCACCAACTCCTACGACATCTCGCCCAGCGGCCGCTGGGCCTTCCACACATACTCAACTTTCGATTCGCCGCCCGTCACCGATCTCATGGATCTTCCCACCCATCGGTCCGTCCGCACTCTCGAAGACAATGCGACTCTCCGCGCGAATTCCGCGCCACTCCGCAAGCGGCCTGTGGAATTCTTGAAAGTAGATGTTGGCGGAGGCGTCATGCTCGACGGCTGGATGATGAAGCCGCCGGATTTTGATCCCGCAAAAAAATATCCACTGCTGGTCTATGTTTATGGCGAACCCGCCAGCCAGACCGTCCTTGATAAATGGGACGACCGCTACACCCTTTTTCATCGCGTGATTGCTTCGGAGGGATACGTCGTCGTCAGCTTCGACAATCGCGGCACTCCCGCTCCCCGCGGCCGTGACTGGCGCAAGGTTGTCTACGGCGCCATTGGTGTCCTTTCCGCGAAGGAACAGGCCGCTGCGCTCCTGGCCTTCGAAAATTCGCATCCTTATATTGACGCCAATCGCGTCGCCGTCTGGGGATGGAGCGGCGGAGGGTCGAGCACTCTCAGCCTCATGTTCCGTTCGCCCGACCTATATAAGGTAGGCATGTCGGTCGCTCCCGTCCCCGACCAGCGGCTTTACGATACCATTTATCAGGAAAGGTATATGGGTCTTCCCCGACAGAACGTGGAGGGCTACAAGGCCGGCTCTCCCATTAACTTCGCCGAGGGATTGCGAGGCCATCTTCTCCTGGTTCACGGCACAGGCGACGATAACGTTCACTTTCAAGGCTCCGAGCTTCTCGTCAATCGTCTGATCGAACTGGGCAAACCTTTCGATTTCATGGCATATCCCAGCAGGACTCACGCCATCAACGAAGGCCCCGGCACGTCTCTCCACCTGCGCAGTCTGCTGATCCGATACCTCGAGGACCACGTTCCGGCCGGGCCGTCTCCAAAATAATCCGTCGCTGACGCACAATTTGTGCTTGCTGCCCTCATTTTTTCACGGCCAGTTTGCATCCACGGAACATCTAACCCGCAGAGTCGCCGTGTTTTCTGGCGCCGATGGTAGAGTCGAATTAAGATGCGGCTCCGATGTCCCCATTGCGACGCCCAGTTGGACGTGGACGACGCGAAAGCGAGCCACCGGAAATTCCTCCAGCTTAATTGCTGGATGTGTGGCCGGAGTTCGCTCTATGAAGTCGCTAGACCGGACCCCAACTCCTCCACCATCATTTCGGATGCTCCCGAGCCTCAGGATCGGCCCTTGATCGGAATAAAAGCGGAAGATGCCCCCACTCCGCAATCGGCGAGCCTGGATCTTCCCACGGGCAAGGTCATCTCGATTTCCGTCCTCGCCGGCGCTTCGCTCGGGATGGAGCGCCCTCTCTCGCAGCCGCTTCTCACCATCGGGCGCATAGGGGGCGGCGCCGACTTTGAAATTGACGACCAGCTCGTTTCCCGCCTCCATTGCGCCGTCGAAGTGAAAGGAGACGCCGTCTTTCTCCGCGACCTTCGCTCTACCAACGGCACTTACGTCGATGAAAAGCGCATTCTCTCCGCCCGCCTCGAACACGCTTCCGAATTTCGCGTCGGTACCTCGATCGTGCGCGTCAGCATCATTCCCGCGTAGCCCCGTCTCCGCCGAGCCTAGCCTATTGACATCGCGCCCCACTGAGACTAATTTGTCGCTGTAGCCCTCTCGGAGGAAGCCGTGCGTACTATGGGTCTTTCCTGCCTCGTTGCTGTTCTCGTTTGCGGTCTTTTGACTCTTCCCGTGTTTGCCGCCAACGAAAAGCCCCTCGGCATGATTGTGCAGGCCGAGCAGGCTCAGCTTGGCGCCGCGAGAGCGGCTGTAGGCGCTACCGTTTATCCCGGCGATGCCCTGGCCACTGATGCTGGCGGCACGCTGCGGCTGCGCGTTGGTTCGGCTCAGCTCTATCTACTCTCCGCGAGCTCAGCCACCTTGGCTCAAAATACCCATTTCGCCCAGGTGGTCGTCAATCACGGAACAGTCGGTTTTTCCTCCCCTGCCTCTGAGCCGATCGTGCTCCAAACTCCTCTCGGCAATGTTCGCCCCGCAAGCGGTGCCGCCTACGGTCAAGTGACTCTCGCCAGCCCACGCGAGATGATCGTCGCGGCTTATCGTGGTGATCTGCTGGTTGACTATAACGACGAGACTCACACCATTCCGGAAGGCAAGACCTACCGCGTCACCCTGGACCTCGACCAGCCCCCCGCCCCGAATGCCGATCCTCAAGGTCCCTACGGCTCGGGCGTCAAGCCGGCCGTGAATCCTCACTGGGCGATGAAAGCGGCTGCCGTGGCTGCCGTCGGTGTGGCCACCTATTTCATTTGGGATGAACTGTCGGAAAGCCCCTCAAGGCCGAACCACTGAAAGGCGTAGTTTCCGTGCACGTCGTTTGCCCTTTATTTATCGCGTTTTTATGCTCTGTGCCGCTCTGAAACCACCCTACCGCTAAACTTTCGTACCAATCAAATTAGCCCCCTTGCTCCATAGCCCGCATAACCTGCGGCCCAGTACCCTGTCTTCGTTGCCAGTCACTCCGATGGCGGCCGGTTTCTGAACCACCGAAACCGAATCTGAGGCTGGGGGAAATTGAAATGCACACTGAGGGGAATCATAAGTCCGCAAACATCCTGGCTATTCTTGCGATTAGCCTGTTCTTCTGCCAACCACTCTTTGCCCAACATCCACTCTCGCTTCCGCTCTATACGAGCGAAGAAAACCGCGAGCCGGTCAGCTTCATGCGGCCCTACTACGCCATTCATGCGGGCGTTGCCACCACGCCATCCGGCCCGCCCTCCACCGCCTATATTCCGGCGCAGGTCCGCCATGCCTACGGCTTTGACCAGCTCCCGAATCAAGGCGCCGGCCAGATCATCGCCATCGTGGATGCCTACGACGATCCCAATATCGCCGCCGACCTGACGACTTTCAGCCAAGAGTTCGGTCTTCCCGCCTGCACCACCACCAACGGCTGTTTTGAGAAGATCTTTTCCAACGGCCGCATGCCCGCCGCGAATTTCAACTGGTCCATCGAAATCGCCCTCGACGTCGAGTGGGCCCATGCCATCGCTCCGCAGGCAAAGATTCTTCTCGTCGAAGCTCCCTCGAACAGCTTGACCGACCTCTTTTCCGCTGTGGACGTCGCCGTCCGCAATGGCGCCTCCGTCGTTTCCATGAGCTGGACCACCGGTGAATTCTCGGGCGAGTCCGCCTACGACATTCACTTCGTCTCGAACGACGTCACCTTTGTCGCCGCGTCCGGCGACAACGGTACCGGTGCCGCCTATCCCGCCACTTCCCCGGATGTCATCGGCGTCGGCGGCACCACCCTGAATTTGAGCGCCAACGGAACCTACCAGAGCGAATCCGTCTGGTCCGGCAGCGGCGGCGGCATCAGCTCCTACGAACATGAGCCGCTCTTCCAGTCGCTCTTCGGCATCGCCGACGACACCGGTGGCCACCGCGGCGCTCCGGATGTTTCCTACAACGCGAATCCCGCCACCGGCTTCGCCGTCCTCGATTCCTATGAACTTGGTTCCTACGGCTGGCTGCAAGTCGGCGGAACCAGCGCCGGCACGCCGCAGTGGGCCGCGCTCGTGGCCATTGCTAACTCGATGCGCGTCGCCGCTCGCAAGGCGAGCCTTTCGAGCACCGATACTCCGCTCTATTCGATTGCGAAATCGAATCAGGCTGTCAACTATCACGCCGTCACATCCGGCAGCAACGGCATCTGTGGCACGCTTTGCAGCGTCATCGCAAAGTATGACTACATGACTGGTCTTGGCACGCCGCAGGCGAACAGCATTATCGCTTCCCTCGTCGCGCAGTAGTTCCCGCTCCCCCAGGGGCTGCCCCGGCAATCCGGGGCAACCCTTTTTTATTTTTAGGGGGTCGGAGCTTTAGCTCCGACATAAACGATCGCTGGAATTTGGGCTTTCGCGGTTTGTGCGTCCCGACGATTTGTGTCGGGAAGCCCCTGAGGTCACGCCTTCGTAATTTCTCAGTTCGCCCGAAGCCACCCGCACGCTGCATCCTGCTCCTTGATGTATAATTTCGGATGCCTCGCCACTCGAAATCCTTCCCGCTCGCCGCGCTCCAAACCTTCTTCCCATGACGCCTCCTCTGCGCATCATGAAATTCGGCGGCTCTTCCGTCGGCGATGACTCTTGTATCGCCCGCGTCGCTCAAATCGTCGCCACCGCCGCCCGCGACTCCGCTGTCGTCGTGGTCGTCTCCGCCATGAGCGGCGTCACCAATCGCCTCGTCGAAGCCTCCAATCGCCTCGAGTCCGGTGACCGCGACCACGCCTCCACTCTCCTCGACTCCCTTCGCGCGCAACACACTCAGGCCGCCATGGCCTTGCTTCGCAGCGACGCCCAGCGCCAAAAATTCACCGCTCGCATGGAGGAAGTCCTCGCCGAAGGCCGCCGCCTCTTGGAAGGCACCGCTCTCCTCCGCGAGCTCACTCCGCGCGCGCTCGACTCCATCTCGAGCCTCGGCGAACGCCTTTCCGCGCCCCTCGTCTCCGCCGCGCTCGAAGAACTCGGCGCGCGCAGCGAATCCCTCGACGCCGTAGAATTGATCGCCACCGATTCTTACCATGGCAGTGCCGAGCCGCTCATGGATCCGACCCGCGTCCGCTGCGAAGCCCGTCTTCGTCCGCTCCTGCAGCAGGGAGTCGTCCCCGTTGTCACCGGATTCATTGGCGCTTCGCCCGAAGGCGTGCTCACCACGCTTGGCCGCGGAGGTTCCGACTATTCCGCCACCATTCTCGGCGCTGCTCTCCGCGCCGATGAAATCATTATCTGGACCGACGTGGACGGCGTCCTCACCGCTGACCCGCGTCTCGTTCCCGAAGCCCGCACCATCCCCGAAATTTCCTATCGCGAAGCAGCCGAGCTCGCCTATTTCGGGGCCAAGGTCTTGCACCCGAAAACTCTCCGTCCGGTGATGCCCGCCGGAATCCCCGTCTGGATCCGCAATAGCTTCACGCCCGAACGTGCCGGCACGAAAATCTCGCCCCACGGCCGCAGCATCGGTGGCGGCGTCAAGGCGCTCACGGCCATCAGTGATGTCGCTCTCATCACTCTCGGCGGCCCCGGAATTGTCGGCGTGCCGGACGTTGTCGGACGTACCTTCTCGACCACTGCCGAAGTGCGCGCGAGCGTCCTCCTGATTTCGCAGTCCTCGTCGCAAAACGATATTTGCTTCATCGTCTCCGCCGCCGATGCCCGCCGCACCGTCGAAGCGCTGCGCCGCGAGTTCGCTCAGGATTTGACCCACGAAAAAGTCGAGCACATCACCGTGGACCCCGAAATCGCCATCGTCGCCGTCGTCGGAGAAAACATGCGCGGCATTCCCGGCGTCGCCGGCCGCACCTTCAATGCGCTCGGCCGCGAGAACGTCAACATCATCGCCATCGCCCAGGGCTCCTCCGAAGCCAACATCTCTTTTGTCGTCGCGCGCAGCGCAATGCAGGCTGCGCTTGCCGCCACTCACCGCGAATTCGCGCTGGGTGCTCCGCCTCGCGCGGATCATGCGTGATGGTGTGAAGGAACGATGGCCATGACTGAAAAGAGCGCGCGCCCGGCTGTGCAAACGGGCGAAAGATCCATCCAGCGCTGCATCCAGCCCTCTTGCGGCGCCGTCTTCGCCATTCACGAGCGCGTCATCGTTTGCACCCACTGCGGCGGCCCCCTCGAAGTCCAGCTCGATTTCAATGGCCTCGAAAATCCCCGCGCGCTGCGTGACACGTGGGCCGCCCGCGCTGCCTCCACCGACCCTCGCGACCGCAGCGGCGTCTGGCGCTATCGAGAGCTTCTTCCGTTTGCCTCCGAAGCTCCCATCGTCACGCTCGCCGAAGGAAACACGCCGCTCTACGACGCCCCTCGCTGCGCCGATTACTCCGGCCTCGCCGCTCTGCGCTTGAAACACCAGGGCTGCAATCCCACCGGCTCCTTCAAAGACACCGGCATGACGACGGCAGTCACGCAAGCGGTCCTTCTTGGCGCGGGCACCGTCGTTTGCGCCAGCACGGGCAATACGGCCGCCAGTCTCGCCGCCTACGCCGCGCGCGCTCGCATCCAATGCGCCATCCTCGTCCCGAGCGGGCAAATCACCGCCGCCAAACTTGCGCAGAGCATGGATTACGGCGCCACGATCTGCGAAGTCGAGGGAAATTTCGACGCCTGCATGCGCCTCGTTCAGGAGCTCGCCGGCGATCCCTCCATCTACATCGCCAATTCCATCAATCCCTTTCGCATCGAGGGCCAAAAGACCGTCGCCATCGAGCTGATGATTCAATGCGGCTGGCGCGCTCCGGATCACGTCGTCGTCCCCGGAGGAAACATGGGCAATAGCTCCGCCTTCGGCAAAGGTTTCGACGAACTTCTCCGCCTCGGCCTGCTGGACCGCCTGCCCTCGCTCTCCATCATTCAAGCCGAGGGCGCCGCGCCCCTCGCGCGCCTGTTTGCCGCTCTGGATCGCGCGAAGCCAGCCGAAAGCCTCATTCCGGATGCTCTCGTTCCCGTCGAGCATCCTCAGACCCTCGCCACGGCCATCAAAATCGGCTCGCCTGTCTCCTGGAGAAAAGCTCTCCGTGCCGTGCTGAATTCGCGCGGCCAAATCATTACCGTCAGCGAGCAGGAAATTGCTGATGCCAAAGCAATCATCGGCCGCGACGGCATCGGCTGCGAGCCCGCCTCCGCCACCACCGTTGCCGGCATCCGCAAACTCGTGGCCGCGGGACACATCCGCCGCGGCGATTCCGTCGTCGCCGTCCTCACCGGCCACGTGCTGAAAGATCCTGCCTACGTCTCTGACTATCATCGCGGCTCGCTCTCACTTGACTCCACCGCCCCCGATTCCGCCTCGCGCGAAATCACCGGCCAATTCCGAAACGTCCCGGAGCGCGTCGCGGCCACGAAAGCCGCCGTCCTCGAAAGTTTGCGCCGAAGGGGTTAAGCTCTCCCGAGCCATCTCCATGCCCGCTGCCCGCCCAACCACTTTCGAGGTCCGCGTCCCCGCCTCCTCCGCGAATCTCGGCGCCGGCTTCGACTGCCTCGCCGTCGCTCTCCAGCTCCATCTCACCGTGCGGGCGAAAATCCTCTCCAAGCCCGGCGCGCAAACTTTCATCCACAGCAGCGGAGTCCAGGGCAGCGCTCTTCTCCCCACCGCTGCCGAACAAAATCTGATTCTCCGCGCCATGCGGCTCGCCGCCGAACGCGAAGGCTTCGAATTGCCTCCTGTCCGTCTCGATGTGAAAAATGAAATTCCCATCGCCGCGGGACTGGGCAGCAGCGCGGCGGCCATCGCTGCGGGAGTCGCGCTGGGCTTCGCCCTCGGCCGCAGGAAATTCGATCTCGAACGGGCGCTGCGCTACGCGGTTGAATTGGAAGGCCATGCGGACAATGTCGCCGCCGCGTTCCTCGGAGGCCTCGTCGTCACGCTTGTCCAGGCCGGCGGCGCCATCGTCGCTCTTCGAAAGAGCTGGCCGAAAAATCTCCGCGTCATAGCCATCACGCCCGCCCTGTCGCTCGAAACCGCCGCCTCGCGCTCCGTCCTCCCGATCATCGTCCCCCACGGCGATGCCGTGCACAATTTGCAGCGCTCCGCGCTCTTCGTTGCCGCGCTCGAGGAGCGCCGCTTCGATCTCCTTCGCGACGCCATGCAGGATCGCCTGCACCAATCCCATCGCCAGCCGCTCATCCCTGGCCTCGCCGATATTCTAGCCATGCCTCCGATGCCCGGCCTCGCCGGCGTCGCCCTCAGCGGCTCCGGCCCTACGGTTCTCGCCCTCGCCACCGGCCACTTCGACGAAATCGGCAAAGCCATCGCCACCCGCTTCAAATCCCACGGCCTCACCTCCACCATCCGCAAATTGTCGGTGTCCCCCTCCGGCCTCACCCTTACCCCCCGCCGATAGCCATGGCGAGGGCGCGGCGAAGGCGAACTATCCAAAGTGTGACGATTAGAAAAAACGATGTAATTTGTTTTCAAGGAGATGGCGGGAATTCTAATAACGGGATGTGACGAATAGAAAAATTTGGTCAGCTCCCTACGCCAAGGCTCCGGCGGCCAGGATAGAAATGACCGAATCTGAGGATCGTGAAAAAATGTTCGATTAGAAATGGTGTCCGTCCTTTGTTTTGAGTGAGTTACAGCGATTTCTAATCGTTATCATGTTCGATTAGCCTCGGAGAAGCCGGCGGGGAGGGAAGTGCAAAGTCCCTGGTCGTTCCATTTTGGGAAATAATGGTTCCGAAGCCGCCTAAAAAGCCCGCCGCACATGACTCGGCAATTCCCCCAAGTTACCATTGCATGAAGGAACGCAGAGGTCAATGGGACGCGGGTATCAATTATGGGGAGTGGATGGGCTCTAGAATTTTAGGGTGCCCCGAGCAACCTTCAGACGACGGCAATCTGATGGCGGAGGGCGGGGGCGAACAGGCTCTTTGGAATCATGGCATGGACGCCGCGGACGATGTCCACCACCTGCGTCACGCGAAAGCTGATTGCCATGCTGCACAAACCATAGGCGTCGAGTTTTGTAAGGCTGGTGCGCGAGGCCAGGAAGTTGATGGCGTTGCGCGCTGCGCGCGCCATGGCCATGTTCAGATCCTTATCCAGCCCGAGCAGAATCCAGTGCGTGGGCGTCTCGGCAATGGGCCAGGAGAAATTCTTCTGTTTGTGCAGGAACACCTGGATGCGCAGTTCCTTCATCCGGGTCTCGCACGCCGTGAGCGAAATCTCGCCGTCGCCCTGCACCGCGTGGGAATCGCCGGTGAAGATCAGCGCGCCCGTCTTCCACACGGGAATAAACATCGTTGAGCCCTCTACCATCTCGCTCAGGTCGGTGTTCCCGGCGTGGGGGCCCGGGGGAACGGAGTTGGTGACTCCCGGGCTCAGCGGCAGAAAGAAGCCATCTGGGGGCGCAACGCCGAGGGTGCCCTGGAAAGGCTTAAGCGGCACCTGGATGTCTTTCGCAAACTCCGTGGTCATACTGGAAAGGTCAAGCTTCATGTATTTCACCTGGCCTTCGGGAAAATCCTCGGCCAGCAGGCCGGTCTTGAGCGCGCCGGGGTTATTGAAAACAGCGCCCCAATCGAACGGGAGAATGCGCTTGTAGCGCACCTCGAGCACGTCGCCCGGCTCCGCACCGTTCACATATACCGGGCCGATGATGGAGTGAGGTCCGTGTCCGGGATTGTCCACGCGCAATTTGGCCAGCGTCTCGATGGGCACGCCCGGCTGCATTTTGTTGAGGAAATGAGACCAGGTGTCGCGATAGCTGACGGTGTCTCCGGAATCCACCTTGAGGATGGGAGGCAGATTCGTGTCGTAGATACCCATGCGGACGGTCTGGTCGTTAGACTCGACGACGTGGACGTGACCTTCGTCCTCCTTCTTCTGGCCAGCGGATGCTGCGGGGTCCGGCGCACTCAGTGACTCTCTCGCACGCGCCAATTTATTGAACCACGGCCCGACAGCCGCGAGGGCGCCCATGAAGCTGCTGGCGCGAAGCAGGCGACGGCGGGAGCGGCCGCGAGCGGTCAGGAAGCCGTCGAGTTGCTCCTGGTTCACCTCGTCCATGTGCAGCAGGCGGTCGGCAGCGCGAGGCGAGAAGGCTGTGTCTTTGATGCCTTCGCGCAGCACGCCCGTGCCTTGCTCTTCGCCGCAGCCGAAGAGGTTTGTGCATGCGTGATGAGGATGCGGCTGATGTTCCTGGGGGAGTGGATGGTCGGATTCCTCTGGCATGTTCTCCTCCTGATGGAGTTCGATCCCGGCAGGAAGTGTACATCCAATTCGTGGGAGAGGAGGGAAGGGAAGGCGTTCAAAACAAGAAATAGCGCTGGGCGAGAGGGAGGGAACGCGCGGGCTCGCAAGTGATCAATTCGCCGTCAACGCGCACCTCGTAAGTTTCGGGGTTCACTTCGATTCGCGGCGTCGCATCGTTGTGGATCATGTCCTTCTTGCCGATGCGCCGGCAATTTTGAACGGGGGCGATAATTTTTGCGAGGCCGAGTTTTTCGGGCAAGCCGGTTGATAGCGCCGCGCCGGAAATGAACGTGATGCTCGTCGCCCCCGTCGCTTTTCCGAAGCTGCCGAACATGGGCCGGTAGAGGACGGGCTGCGGTGTGGGGATCGAGGCGTTGGGATCGCCCATCGTGCTCCAGGCGATGAAGCCTCCCTTGACGACGATTTCCGGTTTCGCGCCGAAAAATTCGGGCTTCCATAAAACGAGGTCGGCCAGTTTCCCCGGCTCGATCGAACCGATTTCGCGCGCCAGGCCGTGCGTGATGGCCGGGTTGATCGTGTACTTTGCGACGTAGCGCCGGGCGCGGAAATTGTCGTTGCGCGTGGAATCTTGCGGCAGCGGGCCGCGCTGCGCTTTCATTTTGTGCGCCGTCTGCCAGGTGCGAATGACCACTTCCCCGATTCGCCCCATCGCCTGCGAATCGCTCGAGAGCATGCTGAGCACGCCCATGTCGTGCAGGATGTCTTCCGCCGCAATCGTTTCCGGCCGGATGCGGCTCTCGGCGAAGGCGACGTCTTCGGGCACGAGCGGATTCAGGTGATGGCAGACCATGAGCATGTCGAGATGCTCGGCAATGGTATTGACGGTGTAGGGCCGCGTCGGATTCGTTGAGGAGGGCAGCACATTCGGGAACATGGCAATGCGGATGATGTCGGGAGCGTGGCCGCCGCCGGCGCCTTCGGTGTGGTAGGTGTGGATGGCGCGTCCCTTGATGGCGGCGACGGTGGCTTCGAGAAATCCGGCCTCGTTGATGGTGTCGGTGTGGATCGAAACCTGTACATCGAAATCGTCGGCCACTTGGAGGCAGGCATCAATCGCCGCCGGCGTCGTCCCCCAGTCCTCGTGCAATTTCAGGCCGCACGCGCCTGCTTCGATTTGCTCCGCCAACGGCTCGCTGGTCGCCGCATTCCCCTTTCCGAGGAAGCCAAAGTTCATCGGCCAGGCTTCGGCAGCCTGCAACATGCGCGCGAGATTCCAGGCTCCGGGCGTGCAAGTCGTCGCGGCGGCGCCGGTCGCGGGGCCGGTTCCACCGCCGAGCATCGTCGTGATGCCATTCGAGATCGCTGCGTATACCTGCTGGGGCGAAATAAAGTGGATGTGGCTATCCACGCCGCCCGCCGTAACGATCAGATTTTCGCCGGCAATCACTTCCGTCCCGGCGCCGACGACGAGGTCCGGATCCACTCCCTCCATGGTGTCCGGATTTCCGGCCTTTCCGATTTTCACGATGCGGCCGTGCTTGACGCCGATATCTCCTTTCACGATTCCCCAGTGATCCAGAATCTCGGCATTCGTAATTACGAGATCGAGCGCGCCGTGCTCGCCTTCCCTGGCCGCTGTGCTGCTCTGGCCCATGCCATCGCGGATCACTTTCCCGCCGCCGAAAGTGATCTCGTCACCGTAATGCGTGAAATCGCGCTCGACCTCGATGATGAGATCAGTGTCTGCAAGCCGGATGCGGTCGCCTGTCGTGGGACCGTAAAGGTCAGCGTAGATTCGGCGCGGAATGTTCAAGCTCATCGCCGGCCACCCTCTCCGCTGATGCGGAAGCCCTCGTCACGAGCGCGTTTGAGAGCATCTTCGCGCCCTCCCGGGCGGTCAAGCTCTCCTTCGACGAGCGCGCTGAATCCGCGGACGACTCGCCTCCCGCGAAATTCCGTCAACTCGACTTCTTTTTCTTCGCCGGGCTCGAATCGGACCGCCGTGCCGGCCGGAATATTGAGGCGCATCCCGTACGCGGCACCGCGATCGAATTCGAGCGAGCGATTGGCCTCGAAGAAATGGAAGTGGCTTCCCACCTGGATAGGCCGGTCACCTGTATTTTTCACGAGGAGACGCGCGGTCGTCCTGCCGGCGTTGGCCAGGATCGGCCCTGCGCTTTCATCCAAGATGTATTCTCCCGGCTTCATGCTCTTCTCCAATTGGCGCCTAGCGGATTGGATCGTGAATCGTCACGAGTTTCGTACCGTCGGGGAACGTGGCCTCCACCTGAACCTCATGAATCATTTCGGGGACGCCTTCCATCACCTGGTCGCGCTTGAGAATTGTCGCGCCGCTGCTCATGATTTCCGCCACGCTCTTGCCGTCGCGCGCCGCCTCCATGATTTCGGCGGAGAGAATCGCGACGGCTTCCACATAGTTCAGTTTCAAGCCGCGTGCCTGGCGGCGGCGAGCGAGGTCTGCGGCAACCACGATCATCAGTTTTTCCTGTTCGCGCGGCGTCAAATGCACGAGCGTCCTCCGGCCTCAATTCACTTTTCGGGGCGGCACAGCCTCGAGCTGATACAGGCGCATTTTTGCGGCGCTCCAGAAAGCGTGCAGGCCGTGCAGAGCCTCGCGCCCATGTACAGCCAGGCCACGGACTATAAGCCCATCTCGCACGAGCGTGCTGATTCCCCATCGAGTCTCGTTTCCAAGCGAGAGTCCGCGGGCGATTTCGCGCAGCTCCTGCTCAAGCGCTATCCACTCGCTGGCTCGAAGACCAACCCGGCAAATATAGAACGTCGCCCACGTCTTATACAGGCCCAGCCGCGCCAGGGAATCAAGGGCTTGCGTTCGCGGCGCAAGCTGAATGCGCTCAGCCGCAATGGGCCTTCCCATGGACGTTATATCCACACTCATCCCCAGAGATTCATATTCGAAGATTTCGCCGCGCGCTTCGCGTCCCGGAGCCAAAATTTCCCACCAAAATATGCCCGCGCCCTCTTGAAGATGAATCTGAGTCCGCTGGGAGAAACGAGCCCCAGCGAAGGGAATGATGGAATCGGGCAAAAATTCGAGCAACGCGTTTTCGTCAACAGTAATTTCGTTCACTTGAGTCGTCGCCGGCGCGCCCTCGCGCGGTTGATAGATTCGAGTCGCGCCGGTCGTGGTCAGTTGGGCACGAGCGCGCGATCCCACTCGCACGTGAAGGGCGAGCTGATCCCCGCCGAGAAGGCCTCCCGAGACATTGTGGAGGTGAACCAGCGCCGCGCCATCGGGGAGCGCGAATGCGCGCACGACCCTGAGCGGCGGCTCTTGGTGGGAAGCTGCAAGCACGGTGCGGCCAGTTTCTTTGTCATGCTCGAATTCAAGGTTCAGCGAGGCATGAATGTCCGCTCGCGCGACTTCCTCGTCGCGAATACCGCGCTCAGTTTGCATCATTCCAGTCGAGACGTTCACGCGCGATTCCTAGCTGATGAAGAGCCGCGTCAGAAGCGCGGGATGCTCCATTGCGGCCCAATCGAGCAGGGGCATGAAAGAACAGACCTCTTCCATTGTATAGGCAGCGCTTCGGGCGGCGGCATCAACGATTGCTGGTTTCAGATTCCAGACAATCCGCGTCGCCTCCCTTTGTCCCAGCGGCAGCAGTCGCTGACAGGCCGAAACCAGGCTGGCCACAGACTGGTGGAGGAAAGCGCCGACGGCACGGTCTTCATCGAGCTCCATCGCGCCGCTGACGAGCCCGAATGCTGTGCTGTGATGAATCAGGCTTGCGGATTCCTTCGAGGCGCGCAGCGCCTCTTGCAGCAAGGTAGATTCACCGAGCCCGGCAGCAAGCAGCAGGAAATTCCGGCCCAGCGAAGCACTTGCCGCACGCGTTTCTCTCGCGGGCTTTCGCGCGCTCAAACAATCATTGATCTCCAGCCAACGCTGCGCGAAATGCGACCCATGTCCGCCATGGGCGAGCCGCGAGGCCTCGCGGCAGAACACAGCTTCCATCAGACCGGATTCTTCGAGATAGCCATTCAGAAATTCGGGCAGGTTACCGGTCGTCAGAATGTCTGCGGACGCGAGCGACTCGAGTCCAAAAGAATGAGCGAGGGCACCGATGGGGAGGGCGCTATCGGCCAGATGCAAAAGCTGGAGTTCAGCCAGTTCACAAGCTCTTGTAGGGGAGTCTCCAGCGGTATCCGAATCCATGGCAAGGGTCCTTATGGGTGATGCCCGTGGGCGTGTCCGTGTTCGTGATGGCCGTCAGCGTGCGAGTGCGGATGTGAATGTTCCTGGCCCTCTTCGTGGGAATGGCTGTGGGGGCGGCCGGCGTAAGGCGCATGTGCATCAATGACTGCGCGGCGGGAATCCATCGGCAGCTTCATTTTCAGCTCCAGCCACTGAATCACGCGATCCAGGCCTACATCCTCGCGCAGGTTAGTGAAGAGGAACGGACGTTCGCCGCGCATCCGGCGCGAGTCGCGATCCATCACCTCGAGGGAGGCGCCCACATAAGGCGCGAGGTCAATCTTGTTAATGATGAGCAAGTCCGAGCGTGTAATGCCTGGCCCACCCTTGCGAGGTATCTTGTCGCCTTCGGCGACGTCAATCACGTAAATCCACACATCCACAAGCTCCGGGCTGAAGGCAGCGGCAAGATTGTCGCCCCCGCTTTCGACGAAAATCAGTTCGAGGCCAGGCAGGTTGTC
>Ga0187781_10002324_pt1 | contig 14516 bp, 10 predicted proteins | sample 0715_SJ02_MP02_2_FD_132447 | JGI IMG/M metagenome (GOLD analysis project Ga0187781, IMG submission 132447) | Tropical peat soil microbial communities from peatlands in Department of Meta, Colombia - 0715_SJ02_MP02_20_MG | ecosystem: Environmental > Terrestrial > Soil > Wetlands > Peat | place...
GACGGACGTGAACGCGACATTTCCACACCGCGTCGCCATTCATGATTCGTGCCATGGTCTCCGCGAACTGCACCTGAAAAAAGAATCGCGAGAATTGTTGAGGCATGTCCGCGGCCTGGAGCTAGTGGACCTTCCTTATAGCGAGGAGTGCTGCGGGTTCGGCGGCACGTTTGCGGTGAAATTCCCGGCCATTTCTGCCGCCATGGGCGATACCAAAGCCGGCAATGCCGAGGGATCGGGCGCCGAGTACGTCACGGCAACCGACCCGAGCTGTCTCCTGCACATTGACGGGATCTTGCGGCGGCGAGGATCAAAAGTCCGGACGATTTATCTGGCGGGAATCCTGGCGCAGACAAGCGCTTCGTCCGCGCGCCAGGCGCGGGCGACCGGTTCGGAAGGCAAGCCATGAGTGTGGCGTCACAGGAATTTCTGCGCAGTGCGGCCATGAAATCAGCCGATCTCACGCACCGCCAGCTCATCTGCCGCGCCATCGATTCCTATAACGTGGCGGCGGAACGCGGTCGGACGCGCTTCTTCGATTGGGAGGCAGCGAGGCTGAAATGCCAGGAGATTAAGTGGGAAGCCGTCAACAATCTCGATCGGTATTTGCTCGAATTCGAGCAGCGGGTGAAGGACCGTGGCGGGCATGTCTATTGGGCGGAAAATTCCGAAGAAGCATGCCGCTATATCGCCGATCTGGCAGTGAACCGCGGCGTCCACAAGATTGTGAAATCGAAATCCATGGTGAGCGAGGAGATTCATCTTACGCCGGCGCTGGAAAAGCTCGGAATCAAGGTGGTCGAAACCGATCTCGGGGAATACATTGTGCAATTGCGGGAAGAGACTCCCTACCACATCGTTACGCCCGCGATGCATCTGACGCGGAAGGATATCGCCGCTCTTTTCAAGGAGAAACTGGGCGGCATTGATACGGATGATCCGCAGCAACTGGTCGCCGTCGCCCGGCGTACTTTGCGGCGCGATTTCTTCTCCGCCGAAATGGGCATCAGCGGGGCGAATTTTCTGGTGGCCGATGCCGGGATGATCGCGCTGACCACCAATGAAGGAAACGCGCGCTTGTCCACGAGCCTTCCGCGAATCCACGTGGTCCTATCGGGAATTGAAAAGGTGATTCCGCGCCTGCAGGACCTCGCCGTCCTCTGGCCCGTGCTCGCGACGGCTGGGACAGGCCAGCCCATCACATGCTACAGCACTCTAGCCGGGGGGCCGCGGCAAGCGAACGAGCCGGACGGTCCGGACGAATTTCACGTGGTTCTCGTGGACAACGGCCGGAGCGAACTCCTGGCGAATGTTGACCAGCGCGAAGTGCTCCATTGCATCCGTTGCGGCGCCTGCATTAATGCGTGCCCGATCTTTCGCACCATCGGCGGCCATTCCTACGGCACCACCTACATGGGACCCATCGGGAGCGTCCTCACGCCACATTTGCAGGGCCTGAGCGAATATCAGCACATGTCTTACGCATCATCGCTCTGCGGAGCCTGCGCAGATGTATGTCCGGTAAATATAGATTTGCCCCGTCATCTCTTGCACAACCGGCATGACGCGGTGAATGCAGCCGACCGCCCGTGGATTGAGCGCATGACCTTCGCTTTCTGGCGCTGGATCGTGCAGGACGCGAAGAGCTTTGCGCTGGTCGGATGGGTCGCGCGGCTGGGAATGCGCGTGATGCGCGCACTGCGATTGGAAGGCACGGCACTCGACCCCGCGCGCAAATGGAACAGGAATCACGCCCCGCTACCGATTGCCGAGAAGTCATTTCGCGCGCTATGGGGGAAACGCAATGGAGCAAGCTGAAGGGCATCCGGAAAATCCGAGCCGCGCGCGCATTCTCGAGCGGATCCGAACCGCGCTGCGTACACCCGCGCCGCGTCCCACAGGCCCGGAGGGAAGAAGAATTTTCGAGCCGGTTACGGATCCGCTGGCCCGTTTCCAAAAAGAATGTGCCGCTAATATTACGGAGTGTATGGTGACGCCGGACATGCGAGCGAGCGCCCGGGCTACAGCGGAATTACTCGGATCGCTTCCGCCGGGTGAAATATTCGTCCAGGATTCTCCGGCCCTCCGTGGCCTGGCTGCAGAGTGGCAGAATGGGCGAACGATACAGTGGTCGAGCGACGGCGGGCCGAAGGAATCCGTGCAAGCGACGATCACGACGGCTGAAGCGCTCGTGGCACTGACAGGCTCCGTGCTGGTTTCAGCCGCGTGCGGCGGGCGCGGCGCGTCGGTGGTCGCGCCGGTTCACATTGTGGTGGCGACCGCCGATCAACTGGTGCCCGATCTCGAAGCGGCTTTCGCGCGCATACGCGAGCGAAACATTGCTTTCCAAAATTCCTACGTCTGCCTCATCACCGGCTCGAGCCGCACGGCGGATATCGAAAAGATCTTGGTGATGGGCGCGCATGGTCCTATCAGGTTGATTGTTGTCCTGGCGATGCGGCCGGATTGAGCTCCTGCTGAAGCTCCTGTTGCATCCGCTTTTGCTGTAGGTATTCCTGCCACGTGAGATAAATCAGAAAAATATCAAAGATGGTAAGGAGCACGAGCAGGATTGAATGAGTACGGGTGTACCGGTGGATTTGGTATACGCAAAAGGCGCCGAAGACAACGATCGTCAGCGGATAAGCCCAAAGTTTATTGAGCCAAAGGCAGACGACGAGGACTACTTTTGTGATTCCATGAGAAATCAAATAGAACGAAGCAAATGTAGGGTCGACATGAGCAAACTTCGAAGATTCACGAAGCACATGCGAGGCGAAGAAGCCGTCGGGATCGCGCGCCAGCTCCTGCAGCAATAGAAACCGGATGCCCCGACTAACCTCTGATGGCTTGACAAACCACCAAAGCACGCCACCGAGGATTTCGGTTAGGCCGCCTATCCCTTTGAGCGTGATGCCGGCATGAAATGTGCGGTCGAGGAGCTTATTGGGCGGCTTCATTTTCCCGGGTTAGGAGTCACGGCTCGAGTGATTGTAACTCCTGAAGCAGATATTCGCGGTAGCCGTCGGGAAGGGCTTCCACGTTTAGTGCCCTGCGAAGCAACAGGGGATCTTTGCAGCCATTGAGATACACACGATTGATGTCCGCAACCGTGACGCCGTTCGGGTCACGGTAAATCCGTTCGATTTTGCTTCCCGCTTCTACCAACCCTTCTTCCAAGACCGCGAGATAAAAGCCGGATCGCCCGCTCTCGAGAAATAGCTTCAAAATGTCGTCGCGTCCGAATTTTGCGGCAAGTTTGAAGCACGGCTGGCGTGGCTGCGTGACCATGACGATTGCTTCCCCGATGCGGAAACGGTCGCCGATATTCGTCTCGCCCTCATTCCATCCTTCGGTCGAGAAATTCTCGCCGAACATTCCATCTGGAATATCCATCTCCGGCAACTCCCGGCGCCAGAGGGGATAGTGTTCGGAGGGATAGGCATACGCAGCTTTGTTCGGGCCGCCATGGACGGTCAAATCCGCCTGCCGATCGCCATCGAGGTTCAGCCGGCGAAGCATGACCGGGCCTTCCACCAGTTCCTTGAAAATTCCGGTCGAGATTCGGTGGCCCTTTGAAAGGATGATTCGCGGGCGTCCGACTCGAATGGAGAGGACTTTCATTGCTGTTTTTGCTGCTACCCTTTCGACTGGAATTTCGCAGCGCCGAAGCTATTAGCGGCAGTCAAGCACCGCCGCGCCATTGATGCGATCCGACTTCAAATCGTTGAGCGCGCGATTGGCTTCGCGAAGCGGAAAAAGATTCACCTGCGTGCGAACAGGAATCTCCGCCGCGATGCGCAGGAAATCTTCACCGTCCTGGCGCGTGTTGTTCGCGACGCTGCGTATGACGCGTTCCTGATAGAGCAGATCGTAGTCGAAGGAAGGAATCGGGCTCATGTGAATTCCACCGAGCACCAGGACGCCGCCTTTTTTCAGGGCGCGCAGCGCTGGCGGGACGAGTTCTCCGGCGGGCGCAAAAATGATGGCCGCATCCAATTGCGCGGGAGGTTCCGCAGCGGCTTCCCCGGCCCAGACGGCGCCCAATTGCAGGGCGAGCTGCTGGTGCTTTGCGCCGCGAGTGGCGGCAAAAACTTCCACGCCCCAGTGGCGAGCGATTTGTATGGCGAGATGCGCCGCGGCACCGAATCCGTAAAAGGCGAGACGGCCGCCGCGCTTGATGCCGGTGAGGCGCAGCGAACGAAACCCGATGATGCCAGCGCAAAGCAGCGGCGCGGCCTGTTCATCGTCGAATTTTTCGGGAATCGAGTACACAAAATCTTCCGGCGCCGTGGCATATTGGGCGTATCCACCGTCCACTGTGTAGCCCGTGAATACCGGATGGTCGCAGAGATTTTCCATCCCCGCGCGGCAATACTCGCAGGTCTGGTCAGTCTGATGTAGCCAAGCAATCCCGACGCGCGCGCCGACGGGAAAGCGGTGCGCACCCTCCCCAAGCCTTTCGATGATGCCGACTACCTGATGCCCCGGAATTACTGGAGATTTGCGCGGCGGCAATTCACCCTCGACCACGTGCAAATCCGTGCGGCACACTCCACAAAAATTGACGCGCGCCAGCACTTCGCCCTTCTGTGGTTGCGGCGTCGGGTAGTCGCCGAATTCGAGCGGGTTGCTCGTTATCGGCCCGGGCTTGCGCAGAATGCACGCCTTCATCGCTCAGTCCTCTACCTCAATCCCGCGTCTTCAGCCGCGCCGATGGCCGCGGCGGACCAGTCCAAATCCTGCCGTCCCTTGGCGAGCGCCGAAAGCCAGCGATCATGCACGAGGCTGCCGAGCGGCATCGGAGTCGTGCTTTCGGCCGCCGCTTGAAGTATGAGGTTGATATCCTTCAATCCCAGGACGAGCCGAAAGCCGGCAGGTTCGAATTTGTTTTCGGCAATCTGCTTCGCGTAGCCGTAGTAGAGGGGCGACATTTTGCCGATCATCTCCACGAAAGAATTCTTGTTGACGCCATTTTTTTCGGCCAGCGTGATCGCTTCGCCGAGCGCTTCGATCGCGGACGCCACCACAAAATTTCCACACAGCTTTGTCACATTTGCCGCACCCACATCCTCGCCAAAATCGAACACCTCCTGGCCGATCGCCCGTTGAAGTGGCCGCGCTCTTTTTTTGGCTTCGGCCTCGCCTGAGGAACAGATCCAAAGCTTTGCGGCAGCCGCTGCTTCCGGGCGGCCAAAGACGGGCGATCCGACGTAGGCCACGCCAAAATTCTTGTGGTGCTTGGCTAATCGGCGGGAGGTCCCCGGCGCGATCGTGCTCAGCGAGATGTGGACGCCTCCCGGGCCGAGACGTTCCACGAAGGACACCTCCCTGCAGCAAACCTCTTCGAGCGCGCGGTCATCCGCCAGCATCGTTAGAACGATTCCACCCGGGAGCGCGACGTCGGCGGAGGTGGAGGCCAGCTCCGCGCCCCGAGCTACTAACGCAGCGGCCTTCGAAGTAGTCCGGTTGTAAACTCGCAGGCCAAATCCGGCGCGCAAAAGATTCCCTGCAATCGGTTCTCCCATGTTTCCTAAACCGATGAATCCTAGCGTCTCAGCCATACTCGTGCCCCTCATCTTTCGCAAGTGTCTTGAACTCGCCTGATTGGATGCCGAAGAGATTCCTTCGGCACCAAGCCATACGCGCTAAAGTGGGCCCCGGTGGAATAGGAAAAGCGCCCGATGGACCGCCCCTCGGTGGATATAATCCTCCCTCGATCCGAATGGACGGGGAGAATATCCATGGCCAAGAAGAACTTCAAGGACCTGACCGAACAGGAAATTCTCGCGCTGGCAATTTCACTCGAAGAAGAGGATGGGCGCATCTACGGCGATTTTGCGGAAGGTCTGCGCAAGACATACCCCTCGACGGCGAAAATTTTCGACGACATGAAAGCCGAGGAATCGAAGCACCGCCAGAGCCTGATTGACATGTACCAACAGCGGTTCGGCGATCACATCCCGCTCATCCGCCGCCAGGACGTCAAGGGATTTGTCGAGCGCCGTCCGATCTGGCTGGTGCGTCCATTGGGGTTAAACGCTGTGCGAAAAGTGGTCGAGGTAATGGAGCTCGAGACGCAGCGATTCTATGAACGCGCGCTCGCCAGAATCAGCGACGCTTCCACACGGAAATTGTTAGGCGATTTGATTGACGTCGAGCGGCAGCACTATGCGAAGGCCGGAGAGCTCAAAGAGGAGCACCTGACACCTTCGGCTCGCTCAGAAGAGGAAACTTCCAAACGCCGGCTTTTCATGCTTCAAATCGTCCAGCCTGGATTGGCCGGCTTGATGGATGGATCCGTCTCCACGTTGGCCCCGATATTTGCTGCCGCTCTGGCGACGCACAAAAGTCACGATGCTTTTCTGGTCGGTCTTGCGGCGTCGGTGGGGGCAGGAATTTCAATGGCATTTGCCGAGGCGCTCTCCGACGATGGCTCGCTCACGGGACGCGGGAAACCAGTTCTCCGAGGGATTGTCACCGGCGTTATGACCACAGCCGGCGGCCTGGGACACACGCTGCCATTCCTCATCTCGGATTTCCGCCTCGCGTTTACAGCGGCCGCCCTCGTCGTGGCCATCGAGCTGGCAATCATCAGCTTTGTCCGGCACCGCTACATGGACATGCCCATCGTCTCCTCCGCCCTGCAGGTGATTGTTGGCGGGGCGTTGGTCTTCGCGGTCGGTATTTGGATTGGCAGCTCGTGAGCCGCTCCTCTCGCGGCAGTTACGACAGGATGGATGGCGGAGTTGTTCGCTGACTCTCTTCATTGACTCCGCGAGCCGCTGACCCTAGAATCGCGGCGGCGCGGGATATCAGTTGTCTGCACCCCCGGGGAGTGCCGGACGCCGCTGCCGGAGACCACTCATCGCACCTGCGGGACCCAAACCTAAAGTAGCTATTGTGGATGACGACGCGAACCTGCGCTCGAAGATTGCCTCGGCGCTGAGGTCGGAGTTCGAGATTCATGAAGGCGAGGATTATGACGCCGCAGTCACCTTGCTCCAGGATGCCGGGCTCGACGTCCTTCTGCTCGGACTCCCGATCGCTGCGGGCGGCGTCCGTGAATGTACAGAGTTGCTTGGGCGGCTCGAGGGCAGCGATATTGACACGCTGGTGATCGTTCTAAGCTCGGACGAAAGAAAATCCACGGCGCTTAAAGTGATCGACGCGGGCTCCTACGATTATTTCATCAAGCCAATTGACACCGACGTCCTGCGGCATCTGCTGGAGCGAGCCGTTGAAAAACTACACATTCAGCGTGAAAACCGTCTGCTGCGGGAAGAAATTACCCGAAAAAATGCATTAGGAGACCTGATCGGCGCGACCGACGCGATGCAGCACGTGTTCGATTCCATCAAGCGGATGGCGCGCGCCACCACCAATGTGATCATTCGGGGCGAGAGCGGTGTGGGAAAGGAGCTGGTCGCCCGCGCCCTCCACGAACAAAGCCCCCGGCGAAGCCGGGCCTTTGTCAGCGTCAACTGCGCTGCCCTTCCCGAAGGGTTGATGGAAGCCGAGTTATTCGGCTACGAGAAAGGCGCCTTCACGGGCGCAGTGGCCATGAAGGAAGGCCGGATCGAGCTGGCTCACCAGGGAACTCTTTTCCTGGACGAGATCGCCACGCTGACGCCGGCCCTGCAAAGCAAACTCCTGCGCGTCCTCGAGGACCGTTCCCTGACCCGGCTAGGCGGAAAAAAGCAGATGCGTGTGGATTTCCGCCTGATCAGCGCGACAAACGAAAATCTCGAGGAAATGGTGCGCGATGGCCGCTTTCGCGAGGACCTTTACTATCGCATCCACGTGGTGCCCATCTTCGTTCCGGCCCTGCGAGAGCGGGTGGAGGATATCCCCGTGCTGACCGAGTATTTCGTCAGCATCTACACCGCCGCGAATGGCTTTTCCCCCAAGCGCATCGCCGACGACGCCATGGCCGCGCTGAAGCGGTATCCGTGGCCGGGCAACGTGCGCGAGCTTGAAAATGCCGTCCAGCGGCTCGTTATCATGACCGACGGCGACATGATCACCCTGAAGGACCTCCCACCGGAAATCGTGCAGGCGGCGGTGCGCGATTCACGGGGCCGTCTCCGGCTGCCGTCAACGGGAATCAATCTGGACAAGGAAATCGAGGCCTTCGAGCGGCGCTGGGTGCAGGAGGCCCTCGAGCAGGCCAAAAACGTCAAATCGGACGCCGCGCGGCTCCTGGGAGTGGACCGCAACCGCCTGAATTACCTTTGCCGGAAGTATAGCCTCTAGGGAGCTGTTGAATAATTCAGCAGCCGCTCATGAGGTTCAACTTCCCGAGACTCGCTGCACCGATGATCCGGCGATTTACCGGAATCCAAACCCTTTCAATTCGCATAGCTTGCGGATAACGTTCATTTGGCGTGGACATTGGTCGGCAGTGTGCTTATAACGTAGGTGCCGCCCTCCAACGGCGAACCAAATCTCGGAAAGGGAGAGTCCATGGCAACGAAAAAGTCGGCCAAGTTGAAGAAGGGCAAGAAGCTCGCGGCAACCAAAACCTTGAGAGAGGATTGGGGCAAGCCGTAACCGCGCCGACGTCCCTCGACCTTCAAGGGCTTCTAATCTTCAAGAGGTCACAGATTAACAAATCGGGGGCTGCCAATGGTTCCTCGGCAGCCCTTTTCCTTCGTCACCAACCCGGAGTGACCGCCCCTTCCCCGCCGTATCCCGCCACATCTTCTTTTCTGGCCGGGCACCCGGTTATTTGCCCTGTGCAGTGCAGACACCTTTCCGCGATACACTGAGCTCCCGTGAAACAGCCTTGGACTGCCGGGAGGCCCCTGTCAGATAAGGACTGGAAGGATTATCAGAGGCGCCTCCTTCTCGAATCCGCCGCTCGTGATATTGAGCCAGGCGAATACTTCTTACCTGCACGTTTTCCCCTGCTGATGGAGGCCGAGGAGTGGCATGCCGTCTCGAGACTTGCCCAGAAGCTGGCCGTCGAGGCGCTTGCCGCCGAAGAGGAGCTCTTGCTCAGGCCCGACCTGCACGAACGGCTTGGGCTGTCGAAAGCCGTCATGGATGCATTAAGGGGCTGCGGACGGAGGAACTCCCCGAGAGGTTCGGCCAGGATAATGCGTTGCGATTTCCATTTCACGGCCGAAGGCTGGCGCATTTCGGAAGTAAACACTGATTTTCTTGGAGGATATTTCGAGGCTTCAAGCCTCACAAAATTGATGGCCACATACTATCCCCAGTGCTCGCCGCCACCCGATCCGGCTGGCCTTTATGCGAGGGCAATTCGGAGAGCTGTGGGAGAAAGTGCACTAGTTGGGATCGTTCGCCGACCCTCCATCGCACGGTATCGCGGTTTAAAAGCCGTCGCTCATGAAATCAGAAGACAGGGCATGAGGGCGGCGATGGTCAGCCCAAGGAAGGTAAGGTGGAAGTCGAATTTCGCCAGAGTTGCAGAGTCAACGTCGGCTTCTTTGCCAGACTTGCTCATTCGATGGGTCAACGCGACTTTGCTGCCGAGCCTGCTTCCCACCCCTCAGTGGACGCCTTGGTATTGCGGCGGGAAAACGCCCATGAGCAACCCCGCATCCTGCGTTCTGACACAAAGTAAGCGGTTTCCCTTGGTATGGGTCGAAATGCATACGCCGATGCCCAACTGGCGTTCACTGCTGCCAGAAACCCGGTGTGCCAACGAGTTATCGCCCAGTTCGGCAGACGAGTGGGTTTTCAAGGGTTTTTACGGCGCAGCCGGAAATGAAGTGGCGATCGCTGGTATCACAGAAAAACAGGCCTACCAAGCGATGCTCAAGATGGTTAGACGGCGGCCGGACAAGTGGATTGCACAAAGACGGTTTGAGTCAACCCCCCTCAATACAGAGAGCGGCCCCCGTCACGTTTGCCTTGGGATTTATACGGTTGATGGCCGTGTGGCAGGGGCCTATGGAAGAATGGCTCCTCAGCCTCTTGTTGATGGCTACGCCGAGGACATTGTCTTTTTGATCCGCGGCAAAGAGTGAACCGATTGTGGCGACTCTAGACCGCCGGCGGACGGGGGGTGGTGCGGAATTTAGGGAATTCCTTCGGCGGGCGATAGCAAAAGCCAGTTCGACGGCTCAAAATGCTGAAAAATTCAACTTTGACTGACTTTATCAACGCCCTCCGACCGTCGGGACGGCTTAACATGTCTCGCCCAGGAGATGATTTCACGCATTTCAAAGGGGTTAGTGCCTTTTGCCTTTGGCCTCGACATTGGCGCGTCAGTTGCATGTAGGTGGGCATCGCCCCAGAGGGGCTAACGAAAACCAAAGAGGGGAAAAATAAAATGGCAAAGAAAACGTTGAAGAAGTCCAAGAAGATCGTAGCGACGAAGAACCTCCGCAAGGATGCCTCACAGGGTTTCTAGTTGCACCTCGGGGATTACGGCGCAACGCAGTTGGGCCCGCTAAGGTATTAGGGGGGCTGCTTCTCTTGAGAGGCGGCCCTCTTTGTTTTGCGTTGTATGTTCACGTGAAAGGCTCCTAGCCGGCCCTTGCAGCGTGTTGAAAAACCCAACTTCCGATGAGCCATTAAACGTTTCGTCTGGTTTGGCGGCTAAGCTGGATGACGCGAGGGGTGCCCATCCAGTACGAAGTAAAGGGCTTGGCAAGTAGGGTCCCGCAGTCCAATAATGGCTGTGAAGTTGCACAATGATTCGTCTAAACTAACCGTCTCGATCAAATCGGGGAGCAGCAAATGAAGTCGAAGAAAGCGCCAAAACAGCTGAAGAAACCTCTAAAAATCTCCTCTACAAAAACGCTCTCACTCCACAGAGCGCCGTGGATGAAAGAATAGGAGATAGCCAGCCGGTACTTGGAGAGCCGAGCGTCTGCCTGCCACGTAACCCCTCGAACTCGAGGCTGCCAATCTTCTGAAGGCAGCTTTTTTATTTTTCCGCATCTCCTGAATCCACCCACAGGTATTAAAGAAGGGGCGAACTCGAGCCTCGCCAGGCACCACCACAGCCTTCTCACGCGCTAGCCGGATTCCTTCGCATTGAATAATTCAACATTCGCAAGAAAATTCATCATGTCGAAGAGAAAGCCGTCGAAATCACTCCTGACGCGCGCGCAATAAGTCTCATCTTTCGAGTCGAACGGACCGAGCGCCGACGAGGATTGGTTTGGAGGAGGGATTGCACTGTCTTTTATGCCTTTGCAATTCTAACGGGCTCCCGGTAGGGCCCGCTGCCCTACCGGTGAATTGAAGTAGCAGCAACCCCCAAGGGCCGCTGTCCCAGGAACGGCGGCCCTTTTCTCTCGTCTCCACACGGATCTTTCCTGCGGATTTGCGCGGGCTTCGTGCCCTCCAGATTTCCTACCAGAATTGCGAGCGGAACCAGCGCCACAAATCCCGGCCCCATTTCCAGGCGATCGGAGAGCTTTTGGCGTTAATGCGGGCAGTACCTGTCATGCCTTCGACCAGCGAGCTGTCTGGATTCGAGAACTCCATCGTCACTGCGATGTAATTCGCCAGCACCTGGCCCATGCGTTCGAGCTTTTGCGGCTGGCCGACGGGGCGGTCCACGGCAGCGGCGGGAAGTATCTGGTCAACGCGGCCGGAGTAAGGAGGGCGATAAGGAAGCGCCAGGACCTTTAACTGGGTAGGCGCTCCGGGCTGGATTTGATCGAATTCCGAATCGGGCACAAGAATGCGGGCGCGCATGGTGGAACGGTCCACCAGTCGGCAAAATTCACTGCCCGGGGCAAGGTACTGGCCGGCTGTTTGCTCCACCTGAGGTGTCGTCACAACCCCTGCAAAAGGGGCTCGAATTTCGAGCGCGGCTGCCTGCTTCTGCGCGACAGCCAGTTCCTGTTGCAGGCGCGAACGCTCGCGGGCGGCCTGAGCAGCCTTGTCCGGATTCGAGTCAATATTGTCGCGGAGATTGCTGCTGGAAAGCGCCAATTGCGCCGCAAGGATCCGCGCGTTGGCCTCAATTTCTGGATCGTGGAGAATCGCGAGCGCTTGCCCGGCCGCGACATGATCCCCTTGATGCACGAAAACCTGGCTAACCTGGCCGCCGGCTTCGGCGTGCAAGGATGCGACGCGCCCCGGCTCCAGAATTAGCTCCGTGGAGATATGCGAACGAATTGGGGGAACCAAGAGCAGGAAGGCCATCCCGATGGCTCCAGCCGCCTGCACTCGCGTTATTTTCCAGGCCATGTATTGACTCCGTTTCTCGCGCAGCCATGCGCGCGCCTGAGGCACGGCCGTTTTCAGGCCGTTGCGAGCGAAGTAGTAGATTACGCAGAGGGTCAGGAAATATCCCCACGTTCCGAACGAATTCACCAGCACGTTTCTCAAGAAGAAGATCATGACAAGCAACATTGTGATGCTGTAAGCAAAGGCCAGCAGGCCAAAGATGACAAAAATCCGCCGGTTTCGTCGCGAGGCTGGTGGCAAATCAATGTCCTCGCGGAGCAGATATTTCTTCACCGAGGCCCGGAGGTAGGCGAAAGCGTCTTCCCGCAAGTTGTCAATGGCCAGGAATTGGGCGAGAGCATAGTAACCGTCTGCTTTCACCAATGGGTTCAGGTTTATCAGCGTGCCCTGAATGGCGCTGAGCAACATCATCTTGTAGGCGAGGTCATTGACCACCGACCCGGGCAAAGTAAACCGCCAGATGATCGTCGAGACAGCGCAGGTGCACATCTCGATCCAGATGCCGGCGAATATCACCCATTGCCGCCGGGAGACTTTCTGGAAGAGCGTGATGTCCGTTGTATCTGTGTAAAAGGCCGGCGTGAAGTAAATCAGCAGGAAACCCATCTGATGGACCTCGCCGCCGAAGTGTTTGCAAGTGAGGCCATGGCCGGTCTCATGGATTCCGTTCAGGACGAAGAAGAGGAGCCAGAAAGCCCACAAGTCATAGGCCGTCTTGTTGGCGAAGGAATAGAGCTCCGCAGTATCGCGCTGCACGCGGGACCAATCGGCGGCCAGGATGTATCCCGCGAAGATGAACAGCACGATGGAAAAAATGACGAATCCCCCGGTAAACATCCAGCTCAGGTAGGGATCGATCGTGCCCAGGAATTTGTCCGGGTCCCACCCTTTGAACGTGATGCACAGCACGCTGGATTCGTCGAGGCGGGTCTTGCGTTCGTCCCGGATGCGCTCGAGGACAGCCAGATTCTTTTCGCCGAGCGAGCGCTCCCACATGGCGGGATCAATGCTGTCGAGAAACTCCAGAACCTCCGCTTCGTCCAGCGGCGATTCCGGATCGCGGCGTGTCATCTCCTCGGCAATTTCCGACGGAGTCCGCGTACCGTCACAGAGCGTCAGGAGTTCGTATTCGGTTTGGCCGTAACGGTTGTAGGAGTTCGTTTCCCGGTTCTTTACGACGTAGCTCTTCTCGCCGGATACCGTCTGCTCGCTGATGCGGAGATCCGAACGCAATTTCGGCCGCCGAAGCCCTTTGGCAAGGACGCTCGAAAGTTGAAGGCTGGTGGGACCATAGCGCATGGACAGTCCAAGTAACTAAGGAGAATGGGGAGAACTGCCCGGCCAATCAACGCGCACGGCCATTCCCGGCCGCAAGTCGGAGAGGCCGGGGCCAGAGAGCTGCGCTGTCACATCGTAACTGTCGCTGGCTGGATCCACTGTCGGGCTGACCTTCACGACGCGCGCCGGAAAAGCGCGGCCGGAGTCATTGATCACCACCACATGGAGATCGTCGCCGGCGCGCGGCCGTCGCGGCGAACCCTCCGGCACCTGGAATTGCACGCGCAAGGGACCAAGCTGGCTGACGCGAAAGCACCTATCCGTCTTGCTCACGCCCTGCCCGACGCGGACATACCGCCGCACCACCATCCCGGCGAACGGCGCGCGGATCCGTGTTTTATCGAACTCGGATTCCAACCGGCGGACCTCCGCCTGATACTTCTCTACATTCGCCTTCCAACTTTCGAGGTCGTATTCAGCGCCCTTGGATTCGAATTCCGCATGTTCCAAGTCGGCCTGGCTGCTCAACCCGTACTGCCGTAACTCCTGTTGGCGCTGATAGGCGGCATGTTTGGCTTTCAGCTCGGCCTCCTGGTACTTCAGATTGTTTTCCGCCACCTTCTCATCAGCTTTTGCTTTTTCGAGCTCGGCGACTAGGGTGCGGTCATCCAGTTGCGCCAGGATTTCACCGGTCTTCACGCTCGCGCCTTCATCTTTCATCACTTCAGCTATGACGCCGTCGGTTTGCGTGGGAACGTCCACCTGGTGTTCCACCGAGAGTACGCTCAGAATTTCGCCCGTGTTGGCGGGCGCAGGGGGAGCAGGCGGCTGGGATGCGGACGCTACCGGTGGCGGACTGGAAGGCGAGGCAGCCGGGTTCGAGGCCACCGATGAATTCCCACAACCCGCCAGCAGGAATGTCAGCGCTCCCGCCGGCAACAACCACGCCCGTTTCATCATTATCTTTGCCTCATTATTCTTTACGGCCTCCAGGCCCAGGCCTTCTGCCACAGCCATCGGAACGGCGAACGCAAGATCACGTAGCCGACCGAATACCA
>Ga0187781_10002325_pt1 | contig 14514 bp, 12 predicted proteins | sample 0715_SJ02_MP02_2_FD_132447 | JGI IMG/M metagenome (GOLD analysis project Ga0187781, IMG submission 132447) | Tropical peat soil microbial communities from peatlands in Department of Meta, Colombia - 0715_SJ02_MP02_20_MG | ecosystem: Environmental > Terrestrial > Soil > Wetlands > Peat | place...
AGGCTGCGTATGCCGGATTGACGGAACTCAAGAGAAAATGCAAGAATACGCCTTTGGGTTTTGTGGGACTGGACTCCGCGTGGTTTCCCCTCCTGAACGAAGCCCCATCCCATGCCATTTGAGGATTTGCTATTATGAACGCCAATGATCTACGACCCCGTATGGTCATCCGACATAACGGGGAACTCTTCACCATTTACAAGGCCGAGCACCGGACGCCAGGCAATCTTCGCGCCTTCGTGCAGGTGCGCATGCGCAACCTGCGGACCGGCTCGCTGATCGATCACCGCTTCCGCTCGGAGGATACGGTCGAGAAAGCCAACCTCGATGAAGTCGAGATGCAATATCTCTATTCCGACGGCGATTCGTTCTTCTTTATGAATACGCAGACCTACGAGCAGATCGGCCTGCACAAGTCCGTGATCGAGGATCGGTCGGCTTACCTCGTGCCGGACGTGGTGATCAATGTGATGCTGTTCGAGGGAAGGGCAGTCGACATCGAGCTGCCGGCCACCGTGGACCTGAAAGTGGTCGAGACTGAGCCCGGAATTAAAGGCGCTTCGGCCACTAACGTCACCAAGGCGGCCAAGCTTGAAACCGGCCTGACCGTGCAGGTACCCCCGTTTATCGGCGAAGGCGAAGTCATCCGCGTGGACACCACCGAGGGCAAATACCTGGAACGCGCCACGGGATGACGGACTCACTCGATCGCCACCCGGCGCAGCAGTTCGAAATCCGTCAGCATCCTGCCTGTTCCCTGCACGACCGAAGCCAGCGGGTCTTCGGCGATCGAGACCGGCAATCCGGTTTCCTCGCGAATCCTCTTATCGAAGTTCCTCAACAAGGCCCCGCCGCCCGTCAATACGATGCCACGGTCGGAGATGTCCGCGGAAAGCTCCGGTGGCGTGCGCTCCAGAGCCACGCGAATGGCGTTGACGATCGTCGCCACGCATTCCGAGAGCGGGTCGCGGATTTCCGTGTCGTCGATGGTGATCGTCTTGGGAACGCCTTCCAGCAGATGGCGTCCCTTGATTTCCATCGTCAGGGCATGATCGAGCGGATACGCGGAGCCAATCTCCATCTTGATCTGCTCCGCCGTGCGTTCGCCGATCAGCAGGTTGTACTTGCGCTTCAGGTAGGAGGTGATCGCCTCGTCCATCTGGTTTCCCGCCACCCGCACGGAACGGGCGTAAACGATTCCGGCGAGAGAGACTACCGCGATGTCCGTCGTCCCCCCTCCAATATCCACAATCATGCTGCCGGAAGGTTCGGTGATAGGCAGGCCTGCGCCAATCGCCGCCATCATCGCCTGCTCCACCAGGAAGACTTCGCTGGCCCGGGCCCGCATGGCCGAGTCTTGCACGGCCCGCTTTTCCACCTGCGTGATTTCCGCCGGCACGCCGATGACTATGCGGGGATGCACAAACGTTTTGCGGTTATGAGCCTTGTGGATGAAGTGGTTAAGCATCTTCTCGGTGGATTTGAAATCCGCGATGACCCCGTCTTTGAGCGGCCGGATGGCGACGATGTTTCCAGGCGTGCGGCCCAGCATGTCTTTGGCTTCGCGGCCCACGGCTTCGATCTCCCCGCTCATTTTGTTGAGGGCGACGATGGAAGGCTCGTTCACCACAATCCCCCTGCCCCGCACGAAGACCAGCGTGTTAGCGGTCCCTAAATCAATGGCCAGGTCGGAGGAGAAAACACTAAACAGAGACCGCATATTCATGGCGTCGTCGACTCCTGATGAGAGGGGGTGCAAAATCGAGGCTTCATCAGTCGGTCATAAGGAAACGCAGAATCGTATTCCTGTCTCTGCTCATGACCGGCATTGCCACTTGCGCTGATCAGATCGCCTGCTCACTGCGGGGGACTTCTTGGAATCCGGCTTTCCCCTGCAACCCGTGGAATTGAGATTCTACGTCTTATCCGTGCCGGGTGTCACGGTCAATTGTGTTGTTGCGCTGAAGGCCGCCGGCAAGGCCGACTCTCCCGCGCGCGGCACCGGCTCGAAACCATTCAAGGCCGGCGCCTGTCGGGATCTGCACTCACAGGCGTTATAACTTGTTGGGGAATCAACGGACTGGCCTGTACCGGAATCGCTCACACCGCCTGCGGCCTTATCGGGCCGCAGGTCAATCTCGGCCCAACTGGAGCCCTCGGTTCCGGCACTAAGGGCGACTAGCAGCGCGGCGCACGCTGCTGCGACTTGCCAACGGAAGTAACTCTCGTTCACGCTTTAGCTCATTCTTGCGTCGCCGGCCGGTGCGGGAGTGGGGTCGACTCCGGGGAAGCGCTGGGCGCCGCCTGGCCCGCGGTTCCCGCCCCCGCTGAGCCTGAAGACGCGGCGCGGGCAGTCGCCAGCTCCGTTGACTTATACTTGGGCTCGCTGACGTAACCGCGCACGGAGTCCTTGCCCACATTGTTGATCACCAGTTGCAACGGTTGCGAATAACCCTCGGGGTAGAAGAGGACCGGCTCGTACAGGTTCACATGCTTCTTGCTCACTTCCGAGTCATTTACGATCATCACCAGGTCGCAGTACTTGTGCTTCTCATTGGACTTTCGCAGGGAGACGCCCATCGGCCCCTGGCGCTGGAACTGCTTGGAGCGCGTCAGGCTGAACTCGTAATAGTTGCGCTCGCCTTTTCTTTCCAGCGCCACCACTTCATCGTGGTTCTTGGCAATCGCGCCGTTGAGGTCGTCACGCGTTGATTCGAGATTGCTCTCCAGATCGGTGCGGGTTTGTTGCACGGAGTTCTGCGTGTCCTGGATCATTTGCTGATCTCGAGCGATCTGTTTCTGCTGGTCGTCCAATTGGGATTGAAGCCGCTTGCGCCATGGGTCTTCGGCGCGGTGCGCTCGAGCCACCGTGGGGTGTCGTCGGACTTGGCGCTGCACTCGAGTGGGAGGAGTCATGCGAGACGGCTCCTCGCTGGCTGAAATCACCGCCGGTTGCGGCGCGGCGGCGGGCGCCGGCGCGGGCGCCGATTGCGCCGCAAGCAGTTTCTGCGTGAGCGTCTGGATCTGAGTATGCTCGAGGTTCAGTTCCGCGCTCAATTCATCCCGGCTGGCAGCCAACTGCTTGATGGAACGGCGCTCCATGACGGCGTAGGCGAGGACCGCGCACAAGACAACCAGCGTGAGTCCGGTGATGATCTTTTGGCCCCGATTGGGCGGCAAATATTCTATGGCCTGCTCTTGTTCTTTCGGCGGGGTTGGTGCCATGTTCATCCTCCGATCAGATGCACTCTCGGGCTGGGCAGGTAAAGAATTGCAAGTGCCTTGCCAAAGCGGCAGCTTCTAAGCCATTGCGGGGCCATTACTTAAACGGTATCGGAGAGCTCTGAAGGCAAGATTCGAAGCCAAAACTACATGGAGGGAGAAGAAATTGCTCGCCACTGATGCACGGCCCTGACTTGGAGTCCGGCAGCAGAACTGCCGCCTTCAGGCGGACACACTCCCGCGCTCCAAGCAACGACACGTTCGAGTGCGGCAGCGCCGGCAAGGCGGCAGCTTCGCTGCCGCACTCCATGGCGCCGGGCAATTCTGTCGCACAGAGTTGCCCCTACGCATTCGATTGCGCGGATTCCTCGAGCAGTTTAACCAGCCCATGCAGGGTCTGGTTAACGGGTGTGGCCACGCCGACCTCCACACCCCGCCTCACCAGAAACCCATTCAGGGAATCAATCTCAGTAGGCTTTCCCCGGGCCAGGTCTTGAGCCATCGAAGAGGTAGCGTTGGCCATGGACTCGGAGATCTTCAGCATGGCGTCGATCATGGCGACTTCCGGCAAGCGCACTCCGGAGGCGCGCGCCACCGCGACAGCCTCCTCAGTGGCCTTCACCATCAGCGCCCGCGTCCAGTGATTACCTCCCAGGCGGCGGTACTGTGCGCGAGCCAGCGCCGAAATCGCGTTGTAGGCGCAATTGATGATCATCTTCAACCAGAGTTCGCCCTCCACATTGGCGGAAACTCGACACGGAACGCCGGCGCGCTCGAAGAGCGAAGCCATGCGCTCGACCTGGCCCTGCCGATCCCCGCGCGCGCCGGCGCGCCCTGGGAGATCGCCGAGAATCAAATCGCCGCGCCCGGAGTGTTTCACCCGGCCCGGCGCCACCATGGCGGCAGCAACATAGACCACAGCGGCGAAGGCATCGATTTGGGCGCTCGAGCGAATTCGCTCCACGTTGTCGACGCCGTTTTGCAGGCTGATGAGCGCGGCGCCGGGGGCAAGGTGCGGCGCCAGGGTTTTCGCGGCCTCTTCCGTGTCCAAGGTCTTCACGCAAAAAAGCACCATCTGGGCGTCCGCCGCGGCGCTAGCCTGGGTGGATGCCGAAACCGCGATGCGCTCTTGAAAGTGAAGACCGTCCAAGAATAGCCCGTTGCGGACGATGGCCTCGATGTGCGGCGGGTGGCCAATCAACATCACCGGCGCGCCGGCCCGCGCCAGCATTCCACCAAAATAGCACCCCACCGCACCTGCGCCCAGCACAGCAATGCGGGGCCAGCCGTTTGCCTCCACGCGAATGCCCTCCGTGAGAGGTGATCACGAATATTCTAGGGGATTAAATAGCGGCAGTAAACGGTAGTAGATGCAAATGGCACGACACCAGGAGCCCGGCTCAGTGCCTGGGTTCTGACTCATTGCTTGAATCCCGGCACATTTCTTCGCTCCCGGTCGAAGCATCCGGAATCTGAAATCTCGGATTTGAGATCTGAGATAGCCGCCTGCCTACTTCCCCGCCCCGTTTCCTTTAAAGCGATAGCCATCGGGGTCTTTGCCGCGCACTCGCCTCCACCACACTTGGAAAGTCGGCACGTTGATGGTAATGATGAACAGCTTTCGCAATTTGCCCTCGGGCGGCTGGAGCGGGCGCACGCCGTGCCACGAATGTTCGGTGCGCTGGAAGAGCAGGCTGCCATTTCCCCGCGGGTCGATTTCGGCGCCGATCTTCAGGTCATCGAAGGAAGGCGCCGAATGAGGCTTGAAGCGTCCGCCATCATCCAGAATGAGGATATGCCCTCCCCAGTTCGCTTCCCAATCGCTCTCCGTGTTGAAGTAGAAAATGTGGGTGGCCAGCTTGCGTTGCGCGTCGCAGTGCGGCGAGACGGCGCACCCCTGCCAGGCAAAGTACCACTCCATCGTCAGGATCAATCGCTTCTGGATCTCCGAGCCGAACATCCGCCCAAGAAAAGACATGTAGGTTTCGCCTTGTAGCTCGGCGATGAAACCCTTCCATGGTTCCGACAGCTCGAGGCCGGGCAGGTAATGAAGAAGATAGCGATCATGGCTGCCCTGCCCGTAGGCCCGTTTCTTGCCCACCTGGCGTTCGAATAGCGACACCTCGGGGAGGGTCTGGCGAAGGCGCTCGAATCCCTCCGCGGTCAAGGTGTTTTGCATGTTGATCCACGGGTAGGGGCGGGCCCGTTGGAAGGTTGCCGCAGGAACTCCCTCGACATATTTGCGATCCAAGTATTCCATCAGCCATGCCCCCTTCGGCAGCGCTTGGCCGGACTTGCTGTCCGGCTGGGCCGGGTGCCCATCGTTGACCGTTCGCAAGGCATGAAATAGACCAAATTATGATTGAGAAGTCAAGCAAGAGTTCGGTCGCCACGTTGGTGTATACTCGGAAGGTCCGAAAATCACGAAAGGATCACTCCAGCCATGCATCGCATGCTACTGCTTTGCCTCATGCCAGTCGTTCTGGCTTCGACGCTTTTCGGTCAGGCGGCCCAGCGAACCCAGCCGCCGCCGCCCCTGATTTCCCCGGACGTACAGCCTGACAATCGTGTGACGTTCCGCTTGCGCGCTCCCAACGCCAAAGAGGTCCTGTTCGCGCGCGAGGGAACCGAGCCCGTGCCCATGCAAAAAGATGAGCAAGGCGTTTGGAGCATCACCACGAATCCGCTGGAGCCGGATCTCTATGGCTACTCGTTTGTGGCCGACGGCGTTCGCTTGATCGACCCCTCGAACCACCTCATGAAGCCCAACCTGCTCAACCCCCAAAGTGTGGTGCATGTTCCGGGGCCGGCCTCGCTCGCGTGGGAGGTCAATGACGTCCCGCACGGAGTCATCCACCATCACTTTTACAGATCGGGCATCATCGGCGACAACCGGGACTTTTATGTTTATACCCCGCCCGGATACTCTCCCAGCGCCGAGAGACCTTATCCTACGCTCTACCTTTTGCACGGCTTCAGCGATGACGCAAGCGCCTGGACCGCGGTCGGGCGCGCCAACGTCATCCTCGACAACCTGATCGCGCAAGGCAAGGCCAAGCCCATGGTTATCGTCATGCCCCTCGGCTACGGCGCCCCGGAAATTGTCACCCACGGCGTGGGAGCGTTTCATGACCCCAGCCTGCGTCAGCGGAATTTCCAGCGCTTTCGCGACGCGTTGGTGAGCGAGGTCATTCCCCAGGTCGAAGCGGCTTATCTGGTCTCCAAGGACCGCAACGCGCGAGCGATTACAGGTTTGTCGATGGGCGGAGCGGAGTCCCTCTTGACCGGGCTGAACACTCTGGACCACTTCGCCTGGATCGGCGCCTTCAGCTCCGGCGGAATCACTGACGATTTTCCGGCGGACTTTTCCGGTCTCGACTCGAATGCCAACTCCCAGCTCCGCTTGTTGTGGATCGCTTGCGGCACCGACGACCACCTCATCGAGATAAATCGCAAGTTTCGCGAATGGCTGAAATCGAAGGGCATTCAACACACCGACATCGAAACGCCGGGCGCCCACACCTGGATGGTCTGGCGGCGCAATCTGGCCGCTTTCGCACCGCTGTTGTTCCAGTAGAGACCTTCACCTCAGCAGGATCGCCAATGAACTCCTGAATCCCGTGCCCTCTTATTTCTGTGGTTGACAAAAACCGAACTTCTCTTTATTGTACGGCCACCCTATGAAAATACTGGTGATTGGTTCCGGAGGACGAGAACACGCTCTGACCTGGAAGCTGCGCGAGAGTGGGCTGATGGAGGAGATCTACTGCGCGCCGGGCAACGCCGGCATTGCCCAGGAAGCGGAATGCCGGCCCGTGGATGCTTCGAATCCGGCCGAGATTCTGGCGTTGGCGCAGGAACTCAAGGTGGACCTCACGGTGGTGGGTCCGGAAGCTCCGCTGGTGGCAGGCGTCGTGGATGAGTTCAAGCGCGCGGGCCGAATGATTATCGGCCCCACTCGTGCGGCCGCCCGGCTCGAGGGGAGCAAGATCTTCTCGAAACAGTTCATGCAGCGCCACTCGATCCCCACGGCACGGTTCAAAGCGGCCGACAGCTTCGACGCGGCTATCAAGGCGCTCCCGGAGTTCAGCTTCCCCGTGGTGATCAAGGCAGACGGGCTGGCTGCCGGCAAAGGCGTCGTTATCGCTCACACCCGGGAAGAAGCGGCGAAGACCCTCGACGAGTTCATGCGCCGGCGGACCTTAGGCGCGGCGGGCGAGAGCGTAGTCCTGGAAGAGGCTCTGGTGGGCGAAGAACTCTCTTTCATTGTTCTGACCGACGGCCGCGCGATCTTGCCGCTGGTCCCGGCCCAGGACCACAAAGCTGTCTTCGACGACGACCAAGGTCCCAATACCGGTGGCATGGGCGCGTACAGCGAGGACTCGATTCTTGATGAAGCCCTGCGCGCCGAGATCATTCGTACGGTTGTCGCGCCTACGCTGGTGGGAATGGCGGTGGAGGGAACGCCTTATCAAGGCTTCCTCTATTGTGGCTTGATGTTGACGGCGCAAGGACCCAAGCTTCTCGAGTACAATGTGCGTATGGGCGACCCCGAAGCGCAGCCAATCGTAATGCGTCTGCGCTCTGACTTAGTTGAGCTTTTGATGGCCTTGAGCGAAGATCGGCTTGCCACCCTCGAAGCGCACTGGAGCCCGAACCCTGCGGTGTGCGTGGTGCTGGCGTCGGAGGGTTACCCGGGGAAACCGGAAGTGGGCAAGGCGATTACCGGCATCGAGTTGGCCGAAACGCGCGGCGGGGTGAAGGTGTTTCACGCGGGGACGAGGTTCCAGAACTTCCAGTTGCTTTCCACCGGCGGCCGGGTGCTGGGCGTGACGGCGACGGCCGAAGATTTGCCCAGTGCCATCGCCCGCGCTTATACCGCGGTGGGCAAGATCAGCTTTGGGGGAATGCATTACCGGCGAGACATTGGGGCAAAGGGTTTAAAGCGGCTTTTGAGCGACCACCGCCCCGACGCAACCGGCGAAGGCGCGGAACGGGCGCCAGCGCCGCGTGAAGCTTGCTGACCTTCAGAAAGGGGACTTGAATGTCTGAGCGGCCATTAGTAGGCATTGTGATGGGCAGCGACACAGACCTGCCCATCATGACCGAAACCGCGCGTATGTTGAAGAAGTTCGACGTGCCTTTTGAGATCGAGATCACCTCCGCACATCGCTCGCCGGTGCGCACCTCGGAGTATGCCCGGACAGCCATCCAACGCGGCCTGAAAGTTCTCGTCGTGGGAGCGGGAGGTGCATCCCATCTGGCAGGCGTGATCGCGGCCGAGACGACGCTCCCCGTGATCGGAGTTCCGATGGCCACCACCACCCTCGCCGGTTTGGACGCCCTGCTCTCTACCGTGCAGATGCCAGGCGGGGTCCCGGTCGCCTGCACCGCTATCGGCAAACCCGGCGCCATCAACGCCGCCATTTATGCCATCGAGATTATTGCCACGTCGGATGGCGAAATGGCCCAAAAGCTCACCGCTTACAAGGATGAACTGGCGCGCTCAGTGGCCGAAAAATCAGAGAAGGTGAGGCGGGAGTTCCAGGTCTAGCAGGCTGCTGAAGAGCTCTTCAGGCTGTGATCGACAGCCGCCGCTTTACACCCGCTCTTGAGCGCGTCCGCAAGGAAAGCCCCGCCGCCGCCGACCTCCAGCAGATAGTCATCCGGTGTTAAGCGAAGTACGTTCAGAATCGCCTTGAGATTAGGGCGGTGGTAAAGCGGGTCGCGATAAACCACCCGCGCCTTCGGTCCCGAGGGGCGCCGGGCCCTGCGATCGGTGATCCAGTCGCCCAAGCGCCGCGGCGCGATGGAGTGAAGGAGGGCCGCCGTGGGCAAGCTCGTAAAGTGGATCAGCGAAGCGCCGATAGAGGAAGTGTAAGTAACTGTGGGGACACGACGCGTAGAACTCAAGGGAGAAGCTATGCTTACAGCGACCGCCACGCTCTATGGTTGGGATCCTTCTTACAGTGTTAATATCGGGATCATCGATGCGCAGCACAAGAACTTGGTGAGCATTCTCGGCGAGCTGCACGAAGCGATGGCAGCGGGGAAGGGCAAGGAGAAACTCGGTCCGGTCCTTTCGAATCTCATCAAGTACACACAAGCGCATTTTGCCACGGAAGAAAGGCTGATGGAAAAGCACGGATACCCCGAATATGGCGCTCATAAAGCCGAACACGAAAATCTCACCGGCACCGTGATGGACTTCCATCGCAGATTCCTGTCCAACGAGGTGGCAATGACGGTTGAGGTCATGGAGTTCCTGGCAAACTGGCTGTTCAAGCACATTAAGGGTTCTGACAAGCGGTATGGACCTTTCCTGAATGCCAAGGGCGAGCGTTAGGGGGCATGGGTCGCGCCTTGGCAAGGCCCCTCTGCACGTTCCTCGTAGATTAATTTACTTTTGGTTAAATCACTATACAAGAGATAATTCACCAATAGTTATGATGCCTGGCCGCCTGGGGGGCGCCGGTTCCGTTGCCCGGGGAAGACGCGGATGAGGCTGGCAGGCCGCTTTGAAATTAGCGGCGCTTTGCGGGTATTATAGTGAGCCCGTTGGAACCCAGATCTTTGCCATCTTGTCACGACAGGAGATTTTTCGAATGAAGCCATCTGCTCTACCCAAGTTAGAATCGGCCCACGATATTTTGCACCGTCGCACCCACCCGCTGGATGTTTTCTTTTCGCCGGAGGCGGTGGCGGTGATTGGGGCCACAGAAAATGCCGGCTCTGTCGGCCGGACCACGTTTTGGAACCTGATTAGTAATCCCTTCGGTGGAACCGTTTTCCCGATTAATCCCAAGCGGCCGCATGTCTTGGGGGTAAAAGCCTACCCCAGTCTGCTCGACGTGCCGGAGCGGATCGATTTGGCGGTGATTGTGACTCCCGCCGCCGTCGTGTCGAGGGTCATGGATGATTGCGCCGCCGCAGGTGTAAAGGGAGCCATTATCATCTCCGCGGGATTCAAGGAGCTCGGCGCCGAGGGCGCGAAACTGGAAGGCGAGATTGTGGCCAAGGCCCGGGCCGCCAACATCCGTATCGTCGGCCCGAATTGCCTGGGCATCATGAGCCCCAACACCGGCCTGAACGCCACGTTCGCCAGCGGCATGGCGCGTCCGGGGAGCATCGGATTCCTCAGCCAGAGCGGCGCACTTTGCACGGCGGTATTGGACTGGAGCTTTCGTGAACTGGTCGGCTTCAGTGTTTTCAGTTCCATCGGCTCGATGGCGGATGTGGGGTGGGGCGATTTGATTGATTACCTTGGCGATGACCCGCGCACCCGGAGCATCATCATCTACATGGAGAGCATCGGCGACGCGCGCTCGTTCCTCTCGGCGGCTCGGCAGGTGGGGCTTTCCAAGCCCATCATTGTGATCAAGGCGGGCCGCAGCGCTGCCGCCGCCAAGGCCGCCGCATCGCATACCGGCTCGCTGGCCGGAAGCGACGAGGTGCTGGATGCGGCCTTCCGGCGTACCGGAGTGCTGCGCGTGCAGAGCATCGGTGAGCTCTTCCACATGGCGGACGTGCTGGCCAAGCAGCCGCACCCCACGGGGCCGAGTCTGGCCATCCTGACCAACGCCGGAGGGCCGGGCGTGCTGGCCACCGACACACTGGTGGCCGTGGGAGGTGAGTTGGCGCAACTGGATTCGAAGACGATGGAATCGCTGAACGCTTTTCTCCCTAAAGAGTGGAGCCACAATAATCCCATCGATATCCTGGGGGACGCCACTCCCGAGCGCTACGCCAAAGCGGTGGAACTGGTGGCGCAAGATCCCAATACCGACGGGCTGCTGGCGATTCTCACCCCGCAGTCGATGACGGACCCCACGCGGATTGCCGAGCAGCTCAAGCCCTACGCCAAGCTTCCCGGCAAGCCCCTTCTGGCGAGTTGGATGGGCGGCGCGGAAGTCTCGGCCGGTGTCGACATCCTCAATCGCGCCGGAATTCCCGCCTTCCCTTATCCCGACACCGCCGCCAAGATCTTCCACTACATGTGGCAGTACAGCTACAACCTTCAGGGTCTTTACCAAACCCCTGTCCTGCCGGCCCAGGTTAACGGCGTGGCCTCGACCGCGGCGGAGGCAGCAAAAATCATTGCCGAGGTACGCAAGTCGGGTCGCACTATTCTTACGGAAGTCGAGTCCAAGCGGCTGCTCGGCGCCTACGGAATTCCCACCGTCCCCACAGAGGTCGCACCGACTGCCGATGAGGCCGTCGAGCTGGCGGAAAAGTTTGGCTATCCGGTGGTGCTCAAACTTTATTCGGAGACTATCACTCACAAAACCGATGTGGGCGGTGTGCGCCTGAACCTGTGTGATGCCCAGGTGGTGCGCGATGCCTTTACCAAGATTCAGTCCGCGGTGGCGGAGAAGGCCGGCGCCGGCCATTTCCAGGGCGTGGCCGTCCAGCCTATGGTGCGGCTGGATGGCTACGAGTTGATCCTCGGTAGCAGCCTCGATTCCCAGTTTGGCCCCGTGCTGTTGTTCGGTACGGGAGGACAATTGGTGGAAGTCTTCAAGGACAGTGCCTTGGCGCTTCCTCCCCTGAACACCACGCTGGCTCGCCGCATGATGGAACAGACGCGCGTTTACAAAGCGCTCAAGGGCGTGCGCGGACGTGCCCCAGTGGATCTTGACGCTCTCGAAAAGCTGATGGTTCAGTTCAGCTATCTGGTGGTGGAGCAACGCTGGATCAAGGAAATTGACATCAATCCGCTCCTGGCTTCCCCGGGGCGCTTGGTGGCGCTGGACGCGCGGGTGGTGGTGCACGGGCCCGAGGTCACGGAAGACAAACTTCCCAAGCTGGCCGTTCGCCCGTACCCTACACAATACGTCGAGAAGTTCTCCATGAAAGACGGCACCACGGCGAATATCCGCCCGATTCGTCCCGAAGACGAGCCCCTGATGGTCAAATTTCACAACATGCTCTCGGAGCGCAGCGTGCGGATGCGCTACACCCAGGTTATCGCGCTGAGCGAACGCGTCGCTCATGATCGGCTGGTTCGAGCCTGCTTTAATGACTACGACCGCGAACTGGCCCTGGTGGCGGACCATGAAGACCCTTACACCGGCCAGCCCGAAATCATGGCCGTCGGCAGGATGGCGAAAATATCCGGCACCGAAGACGCGCAGTTTGCCATCCTGGTGGCTGATGCCTTCCAGCGCCGCGGGCTGGGCGCCGAGTTGGTGCGCCGTTTGTTGACGGTCGCCAAGCAAGAGAAGATCAAGCATCTGAGGGCTGAGTTCCTGGTGGACAACACGGCTACGCGGCGAATGTGCGAGCAACTTGGCTTCCGCCTTGAAAAGGTCCCCGATGAGGGACTGGTGAAAGCGGAAATTGCCATTTCATAACTATGTTCAAAACCATCGAGTGGACTGGAGACGGTGTGCGCCTGATTGACCAGACGCGGCTGCCCGCCGAGGAAATCTACCGCATGTGCCGCGACTATGGCGAAGTGGCCGAGGCCATCCGCGGCATGGTCATTCGGGGCGCGCCGGCCATTGGCGTGGCGGCGGCAATGGGCGTGGCGCTGGGGATCAAAAACTGCGGCGCCCGGACCATTCCCGCCTTGCGGGCAGACTTCGAACGCATTGCGGAGACGCTCTCCCGCACCCGTCCCACCGCGGTCAACCTCTTTTGGGCCATCGAACGAATGCGCCGGGCCTTCGAGACCTCCCTCTCCTGCCACGGTACCGACGCGCAAGTTGTGCAGGCCGTCCAGGTTAACCTTGAAGAAGAAGCCAAGCGGATGCTCGCGGAGGATATCGCGATCAACGAGGCCATGGGCCGGCACGGCGCCGCTCTCCTGCCGGACTCGGGAACCGTCCTCACCCACTGCAACGCGGGCGCGCTGGCTACGGCGGGTTACGGCACGGCTTTGGGAGTTATCCGCGCCGCCGTCGCGCAAGGGAAGAATATCCAGGTGTTCGCGGATGAGACCCGACCTTTCCTTCAGGGCGCTCGGCTGACGGCCTGGGAACTCGCCAAGGACGGCATCCCTGTGACCCTCATCACCGACAACATGGCAGGCTACTTCATGAAGCAGGGCCAGATCAAGGCGGCGATTGTGGGCGCCGACCGCATCGCCGCCAATGGCGACACGGCCAACAAGATCGGAACGTACAGCGTGGCCGTACTGGCCCACGAGAACCAAGTCCCCTTTTACGTCGCCGCTCCGCTTTCGACCATCGACCGCAGCCTCGCGAGCGGCGACGCAATTCCCATTGAGGAGCGCTCCTCGGCGGAAGTCACGCAACTCGGCGGTGTTCAACTGGCGCCCCCCTCGGTGCCGGCGCGCCACCCCGCCTTCGACGTCACGCCGCACCGCTACATCAGCGCCATCATCACCGAACGAGGGATTGCGCGCCCGCCTTACACCAACAGTTTGAATGCGCTATTTCAATGATTGGCAGGTTGATCTAGCCGACATTGTGTCACTTTTCGGCGCTGCTGCCGGCACCGTAGCTTCGGTTCGTTTTTGCGCGCGATGGGCCGTTTTTGCTCCATTCAGCGCTCGATTTGTGCAGAATTGCATGCAAAGTGCGCGCAATTTGCATGCCAAAGAAATGTGATGTCTTTTATTTTAAAGCACTTCATTGAGTTCGTTTCCAATCTTTTTCATTTTTTGTATTTCCCTGATTTTCCGGCCAGGCCAAGATCTTGGTATATACCGCAGCCATCCGAACACCCCGGCAGCCGCCTGCGACGAAATGCCGACAATATGACCACCGTCATAGGCTATCACAGCTCAGGCGGTTTGTCAAGCAAAAAATGCGACAACAAAAAATGCGACAAAAAATGCGACAGCAAAAAAATGCGACAGCAAAAATGCGAAAAATCTGAAAGGGCGGAATAACCAGGGGTGGACATCGACAGACCGCCGCCTGCGACGCGCCGGGGGGCCTGTCACGCCCCTTCAGGGCTGGGCACTTGCGGCGCAATTCCCACCCAGGCCGCCGACCCCTAAGCGTTAACTTAAGGTGCGAAGATATCCTGAGCCGCGGAGCGGCGGCAGAAAATAGCCCACGGCGCCAGCCGTGGGAGATGGAATGACCGCGCTCGAAGTTCCCAGCCCCGTAGGGGCGGCATCGGAATGCGCGCTGGGGATGTGATGCCGCCCCTGACGGGGCTAACCCGCCGCCAGGCGACCGTCCCCCCCACGGCTTCGCCGTGGGCTAAACGATGGCACTGCTGTCCAAAATAACTGGTCATTCAATGTCCCGGCACTGCAAAGAAAGCCTTTAGGACAGGGACGATCGGTGTTTGAGAAGGAGGTTTGCGTTTTCATAA
>Ga0187781_10002326_pt1 | contig 14510 bp, 12 predicted proteins | sample 0715_SJ02_MP02_2_FD_132447 | JGI IMG/M metagenome (GOLD analysis project Ga0187781, IMG submission 132447) | Tropical peat soil microbial communities from peatlands in Department of Meta, Colombia - 0715_SJ02_MP02_20_MG | ecosystem: Environmental > Terrestrial > Soil > Wetlands > Peat | place...
CTCCTCGACGGTGAGCACGGCGGCCGTCTCGGTGGCGGCAGCCATGATCTCGTCTGTATCGAGCGGGCGGATCGTGTGCATGTCCACGACCCGAACCGAGATCCCATCGGCCGCCAGTAGTTCGGCGGCGTCTAGGCAGGCGCGGACCTGTGAACCCGTCGAGATCATCGTCAAGTCGCTACCGTCGCGTAGCCGGATGGCTCGACCGATCCGTAGCGCGGCGGGGGGCGTCGCGTAAACTTCCGGATCCCGCCCCCGACCGAGTCGGATGTACATGGCTCCGGGCCAGTCAAGCGACAACCTGAGGATCGCCCGTAGCTCGTTGGCGTCTGCAGCACACACGACGGTCATGTCGGCGATCGTGCGCATAAGACTGATGTCTTCGAGCGAATGATGACTCGTACCGTAGAAGCCGAGGCTCATGCCGGAATGGTGACCGAGGAGGCGTACGGGCATGCCCGTGTAGGCGCAGTCGGTCCGGATCTGCTCACAGGCAAGCAGGGCGAGGTAGGAGGCGAACGTCGCCACGAACGGGACCAGCCCTGTGGAGGCCATGCCGGCGGCGACGGACACCATGTTCTGTTCGGCGACGCCCACGTTGAAGAACCTGTCAGGGTGGCGCTTGGCGAAATCGGCTGTCCGATTGGCGTTGGCGAGGTCGGCGGTGAGCACCACGATCCGCCTGTCCGCGTCAGCAAGATCGGCCAGCTCCTGTCCGGCCACGAAGGCGGGCACCGACCGCTCTTCGATACCCCTCGTGGACCTCGCGTCCTTCAGGACATGTTCGCCACCGGCGCTCCCGCGGAAGACCTCGCTCAGGTCCTGCGCATTCGTCGAGTTCGCGAGAGCTTCGGCCCCGCGGGACACCGGTTGCTCAGCCATTGTTCGCTCTCGCCCCGACCGGCCGGAGCCCGCCACGCAGCTCGGCGATCACGTCGTCGTAGTCGCTGCCGTCCAGCTTCCCCACGTGCCATCCGACGTCGCCTTCCATGCGGGTCACACCACGGCCTTTGATGGTCTCGGCAATAATCACCTGCGGAGCTCCCTCGGCGTCGGAATCGAGCGAGCTGAACGCATCGAGGATGGCGTCGAGATCGTGACCGTCGATTCGTTGCACCTTCCACCGGAACGCTTGGAACTTTTCCTGCAGCGGTTCGACCCCCATGAGGTCCTCGGTGTTTCCGTCGATCGAGAGGTGGTTGCGGTCGACGATGCAGACGAGCGAACCGAGGCGGAACTGTCCGGCGGCCATGGCCGCTTCCCAGATCTGGCCCTCGGCCAGCTCCCCGTCACCGGTCAGGCAGTACGTGCGGTAGCGCCGGCCCTGCACCCTGGCTGCGAGGGCAATGCCGACGCTGATCGACAATCCGTGGCCGAGTGAGCCCGAGCTGAAGTCGATGCCCTTGATCTTGCGCATATCCGGATGATCTCCGAACGAACTATCGAGTCGCGTGTAGTCGTCGAGTTCAGCGGCATCGAAGAATCCGACGTCCGCCAGCACGGGGTAGAGACCGATAGCGGCGTGCCCCTTGCTCAGCACGAAGCGGTCTCGATCCGGCCACGAGGGTTCCTGTGGTCGATAGCGGAGCTCGGCGTAGTACAGGGAGGCGAAGATCTCAGCGGCCGAGAACGTACCGGTGTAATGGCCCGCGCCGGCGATGCGGGCGAGACGTACGGTCTCGAGCCGGATGAACTTTGCCCGTTCGGCGAGCCGCTCGACAAGCGCCCCGCGCTCCGGGGTCAGCCTCGGCGGATGCAGCGCTCTCGATATCGACACCCCGGCTCTCCTTGCAGAACATTCTCTGTACTCGGCCACCATGGATCGGGCCTGAAACTGCCCCCCCGTCTGCAAGGGCGTCTTTAAGTCTCAGCTGAGACTTCTCGATGCCTGGCGTACTGCGACCATCCTCGGACGCCGCTCACCTGACAATACATATCGGGCGCTCGATTATCAAGAGGCGACATCGGGTCGAGCTGACGCGCGAGCCAGGGCGTCGACTCTCAACTAGGGGAGCATGCAGCCGATAGTCTGCGGGCGAGTCCCCGTAACGTTCGACCCCGAAGAGGAGACAGCTTGCCGAAGATCGTCGACCACGACGAGCGTCGTCAGGAACTGGTCGAGGCTACCTGGCGGGTCATCGCCCGGACGGGGATCGTGGGTGTCACGACGCGCGAGATCGCCCGGGAAGCCGGCGTCTCGACTGGTTTTCTGGCGCACTACTTCGGTGACAAGGAGGAGTTACTGGCGACGACGCTACGGCTGTCTCACCGCCAGGTGTACGAGCGTCTTCAGGCCCGGACGCAGGGGTTGATGGGCATCGCGGCATTACGCGTGATCATGCTGGAGGCGCTGCCATTAGACGAGCAACGCCTCCTCGAGGCGCAGATCGAAGTGAACTTCTGGTCGCTCGCCCTCGGCAACGAGAGCCTGCGGGACCTCCAGCACGATGAGTTCGAGCGGTTCTGGGACGTCTTGCACTACCGCGTCAGCGAGGCGCAAAAGCTGGGGGAGATCTCAGCCGACCTGGACGCCAGCGCGATCACCCACCAGCTGATCAGCCTCGTAGAAGGCCTCTCCATCGAGGCGGTCCTCTATCCTGCACGAGTGCAACCGGCCCGCCAGGAAAAGGTGCTCGAAAGCTTCCTCACGCAAGTCAGTGCTGACGCCCATCGGCACTGAAGGACGTTTGTAATCCGGGCGAATGATATAAGATGCTACTTCCTGGTCAGCTTGGGAGGGCCAGTCAAGCCGTCGTGAGTTGCCGGTCGGGGATCTGCAGACTCAGGGTGGCCGCGTGGCCCTACAGACTGGTCCTTGGCGTCGGGTGAAGGAGCTTCCATGGGGGAGTCGGTCGAAAGCGTCGCCCAACGTAGCCAGGAGCTGCCTCGCTACGACGATCTGCCAATGGCTGACCGAGGAGGCCGAAGCGGCTGGGGCCTCTTCGGATCCGACGACTCGGTCGGGCTGATGCATCTGCAGACTCCTGAGCGGGTGCTCGCCGCCACGAGCTTGGTAAGGCGGGGAGCCGTCTTCCCACTGGACGCCGCCCTCGACGCCGTGGATCCACCGCTCGACACCGAGCGCGGCCTTCCTCGGCGGCGAGTGCTCTACAAGCCCGGACCCGTCGAGGATTTCGATGACGTCTATGACAACTTCTATCCGCAGGCCTCCAGCCAGTGGGATTCGCTCGCTCATGTCGCCTATGCCCCAGGAATCTTTTACAACGGAGCCTCCGCCGCGGACGTTCTCACGAGTGGGAGGAACACCGTCGACCACTGGGCGCGGCGAGGGATCGTCGGACGGGCGGTGCTACTGGATCTCGAACGGACGCTCAGCGCCAAGAGAGGGTCGTACGGCCAGGAGCGAGCTACCGCCTTTTCGGTCGAGGACCTCGAGCAGGCCCGCGACCGCGCCGGAGTGTCGTACTCGACAGGCTGCATCCTCCTCCTCCGGACCGGCTTTCTTGGTTGGTACCTTCAGCAGCCTTATGCAAGCCGCCGACGCATTGCCCAGCACCTTAAGGCACCCGGCATCGAGCATTCCGAGGACATGGCGCGCTACCTCTGGGACAACGGAATCGTCGCCGTGGCAGCGGACACCTTCGCGGTCGAAGTCTGGCCACCGGACTTTAGTGAGGAGGCGTTCCCCTTCGGCTTCCTGCACCGCATCCTCATCGGCCAGCTCGGGATGGCCCTAGGGGAACTCTGGGCGCTCGATGCGCTCGCGGCTGACTGCGCGGAGGACGGTGTGTACGAGTGCCTCGTGACGAGCGCCCCCCTGAACGCTCGGGGCGCCATCGGGTCTCCCGCCAACGCTCTCGCCATCAAATAGGAGACGCAGTTGAACGAGAACAGCCTGATCGCGAAGCCACCGATTTTCTCAGGGATCGGGGTCGCCTTGGTGACGATCTTCAATGACGCTGGGGACATCGACGTCTCGGCCACCGCCGACCTCGCAAGCCAACTGGTCAACTTCGGTGTGCGATCTGTGCTCGTCGCCGGCACGACAGGGGAGGCCGCAGCTCTCGAGCCGGAGGAGCGGGCGCGGCTGGTGACTGCGGTCAAGGGAGCGGTGTCGAACCGCGCCGTCGTGCTCGCAGGCGCCGGAGCCCCCTCTGCCCGCCACGCCGCCAGGTTGACGAGGATGGTGCTCGACGCCGGAGCCGATGCCGTCCTTGCCCTTTCGCCTCCGCAGAGCTCGGACCCCCGGCCGTACTACGAGACGGTGGCCGAAGCCGCCGGGGGAGCGCCCCTCCTCGCCTATCACTTTCCCGCGGCCTCAGCTCCAGGAATTCCGGTCTCCGTCGTTGCAGAGCTGCCGGTCGTCGGGCTGAAGGATTCGAGCGGCGATCTTTCCCGCCTGTTCGAAGAGCTCGACTCCTTCCATGGGTGGCTGTACACCGGCTCGGCCAACCTCGTGCTCGTGGCGGGTGCTCTCGGATGCGCCGGCGCCATCCTGGCGGTCGCCAACGTGCACCCGGAGCTAGCGATCCTCGCTTTCGCGGGCGACGGGAAAGCACAGCGGCAGCTAGCCGCAGCGGCGAAGCGGACCTCAGGGCGATGGCCGCACGGACTCAAGGACGACGTGACGGCGCGATTCGGCACGTCGTCAACGTCCCGCATGGGTTGAGGGCTTCCAGTGGCCATGCGCGACACGAGCGTGCCTCTGACCGGTCCGGCGGAGAGCTGGATGGAGCGGGCGCCACCACGAATACTCGCTGTCGGCATTCACATCCTCGACGTGCTCGGACGACCGGTCGACTCCCTGCCTCCAGGGCAGGGCTCGGTTCCGCTCGAGGAGATCCGACTCACTGCCGCTGGCACGGCCGCCGGAACGGCCGTCGACCTCGCCAAGCTCGGCGCCCGGGTGACGTCCGTCGGATGCATCGGAGACGATGCCGCTGGCAGGCTCGTGCTCGAGCTGCTGGCCGGCCACGGCGTGGACGTCTCGCGCATCGCCGTTGTCGCCAACGCTCAGACGGCGACCACCATCCTGCCCATTCGCTCCAACGGCGAGCGGCCGGCGCTGCACGTCCGCGGGGCCGCACCCATGATGTCGTTAGACCTCATCGATCGAGAATGGATGCTCGGCGCCGACGTTCTCCATCTGGGCGCCCCGGATGCCCTCGGACCCTTCGGCGGAGAGCCGGCGGCAACGATGCTGGCGTGGGCACGAGAGGCCGGGGTGACAACGACCGTTGATCTCCTCAGACCGGGCGAGTACCAGGCGCTCGAGCGTCTCGCTCCCGTCCTCGCGCGCTCCGACTACTTCCTCCCGAACAACGACCAGCTGCTCGGGTTGACGGGCACACGCAACCTCGCCGAGGCAGCCAAGTGCGTCCTCGACCTCGGAGTTAAGGCGGTAGCCGTGACACTCGGGCAGGACGGATGTGCGGTATTCAGCGAGCAAGAGACCTTTCAGCTCCCGGCTGCCGATGTGGGCGTCGTCGATACGACCGGATGCGGCGACGCCTTCAGCGCTGGATTCATCCGAGCCGTCGCCTCCGGAGCCGACATCGAACAGTCGGCCTGGGTGGGGACGGCAGCCGCCGCCCTCGTCGCGCAGGGGCTCGGGTCGGACGCCGGCATCGTCGATCTCACAATGACGCTGGACTTCCTCTCGAGCACGTCATGGCACGCGCCGCTTGGCCCAACAGGTCGTACCGCACCCCCTCCGGCGCTAGTCCGCTCCCGCCCACCAGGTCGCGACCAGCGCGAGGCGTAAGACAGGGAGGACAGCTCGGTGGACTCGGACGTCTACTCGGTGTCTGGTTGCCGCATCGCCGCTGTCAGATCGATCTCCACCTCGACGCCAGCCCGGAACCCGATGCCTGGCAGCGTCGTGCGCGCCGGCCTGTGGTCACCGAACACCTCGGCGTAGGCGGCATCCATCTCGGCGAAGGAGGAGGGGTCGCGGAGGTAAACGCGACACTGGAGAGCGTTGGTGAGATCGCTTCCAAGGCCTTCTAGCACGGTGGCCAAGTTCTGTAACGCTCGTCTCGTCTGGGGGGCGACACCCGTTACGAGCTCACCGCTCTCCGGGTCGGTGCCGAGCTGGCCCGAGCAGTACGCGATGTCCCCGTGAACAACGGCGTGCACGTAGGCACCCTTTGGAACCGGCAAGCCGGGGACGAGGACTCTCCTGATGTTGTTATTCCCGGGGGTCATGAGTATCTTCTCCGAGACCTGTCCTGCGGCTGTTGGCGCCTCACGGGGCCGGGAGCGCAGCCACGAGTCGTTCGATGTCGCTCCTGTCGTTGAACAGGTGGCACGAGACGCGAACTCGCCCGTCGCGCACCGCACACGCGACCTGCTGTTCCGCTAGGGCGGCGGCGACCCTTGCAGCGTCCCCGTCGGGCACCCGAGCAGAGACGATCCCGGACCGCTCGCCCTCCCGCGTCGAGCTCACCACCGGGTAGCCCGTTTCCTCGAGAGCTTCTATCACCTCGGCACTCACTTGTAAGACCCAGTCGTTGATCAGCTCCACCCCGGCGTTGAGGAACAGGTCGATGCTGGCGCCGAGCCCGTACATCCCGGCGAGGTTCGGTACGCTCGACTCGTAGCGTCGGGCGCCGGGGGGGTAGCGGAGGTTGTACTGCAGCTGCTTGTCGAGGAAGGGGGCGTCTTCAATGCTCTTCCACCCGGGTGCGGATACGTGAAGGACTTCACGCAGCGCCGGCGAGACATAGCAGAAGCCGATGCCATATCCGGAACAGAGGCTCTTGTACCCGTGGGCGGCTACGAGATCGGCGCCGAGCGAGGCGACATCGACCCTGAGGGCCCCTGCCGCCTGCACGGCGTCGACCACCAGCCAGACGCCACGCGCCTTGCACAGCTTCGAGATCTCCTCGATGGGTGCGCGAAAGCCGTGATAGCAGTTCACCAGGCTCATGCAGACAACCCGTGTGTGGTCTGACATCACCGCTTCGACGTCGTCCACGTCAAAGCGGTAGCGGCCGGCGTCGTGCACGAACCGAGCGACGACGCCGCGCTCCTCCAGCGCCAGCCAGGGGTAGACCCCGCTCGGGAACTCCTGGTCGTAGAGGACTACCTCGTCCCCAGACTGCCAGTCGAGCCCGAGCGAGACGAGGCTGATCCCCTCCCCCGTACTGTGGAGAAGGGCGACGTCTGCCGGGTCGCACCCGATGAGCGCACCGACCTTGCCTCGGACCCCGGCCGCACCTTCCCACCAGTGCCCCACCCCTTTTGCGCCGCCGCCGTGCATCATCTCCTCGAGGAGGGCCAACTGCGCCCGGAGGTTGGATGCCGGCAGCGGACCGTAGGTGGCCGTGTTGAACCACGTCTTGTCCTGCGTGACGAGGAACTCCTCGCGCCGCAGGCGGGCCACGGCCTCCTGCGAGACCGTCAGCGCGCTCATTCGCCAACCCCGACCTCGGTCTGACCGACGGAACGCTCCGTCGCCCCGACCTCGGTCTGACCGACGGAACGCTCCGTCGCGATCGTCTCCTTGATGAGGCCTTTGCCGGCGAGCTTTCCATGCGCAAGGGCTTCCCCGGCGACTCCTCGCTTGAGGCGCGACCGCAGGCCAGCGAAGTACCAGACGATCCACACAGCCTGGGCGGCGAACGCGATTTCAGCTGCGGAGTGGAAGATCTGCGGGAGGGTGAAGTCGGCGATGATGAAGAGTTCCCAGCCGATCGAGACCACGATCAGCGGCATCGCCCAACGCCCGAGGTCGAAGGCTTTCGAGGGCCGAATCGTGTTGCGCTTGGCCGCGTAGGCCCCAACGATCGCCAGGTAGACGAAGCTGGCGAAGATCGGCGTTGCGCCGATGAGGTTGATGTAGGCGTTGGCGTTCTTGGCGGCGAAGACCATGACCGCGACGTACAGCACTGTGGTGAGAACGAGGGCGGCGACCGGCGTCTTCGTCCTGGAGTCGACGCCCCCAAACAGCTTGGACCCGGGGAACACGTTATCCCTCGAGAGCGAGAAGATCAGTCGTCCGATGACGGCGATCTGCACGACCATGAGCGCGAACACCGAATAGACCACGGTCACGAGGAAGACGCGGGCGAAGGCCGACCCGAACCAATACGTAGCGATGTAGGCGATAGGCGTGCTGTTGGCCGCCGCAGCGGACAGGTTCGGGATCCCGAGCGCAAAGAAGATGAGCGTAATCATCCCTAGGACGCCAGAGATCACGACAGACCAGATGATCGCCTTGGCGACGGTGCGCTGCACCCCGACGGCCTCTTCTCCGAGGTCTGCGCAGGCCTCGAAACCACCGATCGTGAACACCCCCATCAAGAGCGCCAGCCCCGCGGCATACCATGGGGTCACGCCGTGCAGTGGCCCGTGCTGGAAGATGAAGCTCACCTTGTGGATGTGGGGCGTCTTCACGAGGAAGGCGATGAGGACGAGGATGCCGAGCACGACGGTCCCGAGGATCTCGGTGGCGACCGACAGGTTGTTGATTCTTCCCACCAGCATCACGCCGACGATGTTGATCAGCCCACACAGCACGAGGACGATCACCGAGATCCAGATCATGAGACCCGTGTTCGCCGTGTTGAGCCCGAGAACCGTGCCGATCATGGGTGACAGCAGGAAGAGGGTCTCGCCCCCGCTCGCGAGAGTGAAGCAACACAGCAGGTTGAAAGCGACGAACCAACCGAAGCCCGGTCCCACGAGCCGACCACCCCACTGATAGGAGTAGCCGGCCAACGGGACCCTCGAGGCAAGTTCGGCGAGTACGAAGGCCAGGACCAGTGCTCCGGCAAAGGCGATGGGCCACAACCAGATCGACTCCGCCCCGAAGTGCGAGATGGCGAACTGGAAGTTCGTGAAGATTCCTGTCGTCAAGGAGATGACCGAGAACGAGATGGCGAACATGGAGAACATCTTGAGCGAGCGATTGAGTCGCTGTTTGTAGCCGAAGGTGTTCAGCAGCTCCTCGTCCCCCGGTGGGGCACTCGCTGTTTCCGTACTTGGTGATTTCTTGCCTCTGAGGCTCATCAGTCCCCCTCCTTATCTCAACTGAACTGATTGTTCGGAATGCTTAGGCATTGCGGTTTACGATCTCTTTCCCCCACACCAACGCCGGTCGTCGACCGGCTAGGTGCTATCCAGCCGATTCGCTCGTCCACCTCCTCATTGCAGGGCGCTCCACCCGTTCGCGTACGACAGGGAAGCCATTCCCGGCGCGCGTGGGTACTTCGATGCATCCGTCGCTACTGATCTCGAAGGTGGGTTCGACCAGATCCTCCGCGTAGAAGATCCGGGCCGGAGACATGTCGGCATGCAGCGTGAACCCCGGCAACGATGCGAGGGCGAGATTGAACCCACGTCCGATACCGGTCTCGAGCATCCCCCCGCACCACACCGGGATCTCGCGTTGCATGCAGAGGTCGTGAATCGCCACACTCGGCAAGATGCCCCCGAGCCTCGGTGGCTTGATGTTCACGATCCGTCCGGCCTTCACGTGAAGAGCGGTGTGAGTGACGTTGTAGCTGGACGCGCTCTCGTCCAAGCAGAGTGGGGTCCGGAGTCGCTCCTGTAACATCGACATCTCGACGAGGGCGTCGCCCGGAAGAGGCTGCTCGATCATGACCAGCTCGAGCTCGTCTAGCTCGTGCCAAGGGCCTGAGTCGAGGCTGTAACCACAATTGCCGTCAACCGAGAGCGGTAGCTGCGGGAAGGCCGCTTTGACGGCGGAGGCGGGCGAGACGTCCCAACCCGGGGCGATCTTCAACTTGATCCGACCGAAGCCCTCCTTGACGCGGAGGGCGACCTCATCCAGGAGGTGGTCGAGCGTCTCATGGATAGGCAGGCTCTCGCCCACCGGAACCCGTTCTCGCACCCCGCCCCAGAGGCTGACGAGGGGGACTCCGAGGCGTTCGGAGGCGATCGCCCAAGCGGCCGACTCGACGGCACACTTGGCATAGTGCTGGCCGAGGAAGCTGGCCCACGAACCTGCCAGCTCTGCCGGCCCGCTGAAACTGCGGTCTACGACGATCGGCAGGATGAGGTCTACCAGCGCAGACCAAGTGCTCTCGGCCGTGTCGACGCCGAAGAGGGGTCGCTCAAACACGGGCGCTTCTCCCCATCCGGCGATACCGTCGGCGTCTTCCAGGCGGACAACGATTGCCCGCTTCACGGGCGCCGAGGCACCGTAGGCCGATCGGAAGGTGCGGCGCAGCGACAACGGCAGCATGAACACCTCCGCCCGCTTGACGCGAACCGGTGCTTCGACGCCCCGCAAGCGATCGAGGTGGCCCGAGGTGAGTCGATCGTCGTCCACGGTTGGGGAGGTCGCCATAGTCGTCAGAGCATCTCCCGGTACTCAGCGACTTCCCAGTCGCTTACATGGTTGAGATACCGCTGCCAGTCAAAGCGCAACAGTTCGGTGTAGGTGCGTGAGAAGGCCGGCCCGAGCGCCTCGGACAGCTCGTCATCAGCCGACAGCGCGTCCAACGCGTCCACGAGGCAGCGCGGAAGACGTTCGAAGCGGATCTCCTCGAAGAGGTTGCCTTCAGCCGGCGCGCCCAGATCGAGCCTCTGGCGCACCCCGTCGGTTCCGGCCGCCACCATGGCGGCAGCGAGCAGATAGGGGTTCGCATCCGAACTTCCGAGGCGGTTCTCAATACGCGAGTCGGCCCCGGCAGGCAGGTAGCGCACGAGTGCCGTTCGGTTCTGCACGCCCCAGGCGATCTGCACCGGGGCCCAGGTCCCCTTCTGGTACCGCTTGTACGCCGTGACCGTCGGAGCGGCCAATGCTGTCATGGCTGTAGCGTGCGCTAACTGACCGGCGATGTAGCGCCGGCCGGTCTCAGCCGGCCACTCCGGTGCGTCGCGGTCCCAGAACAAGTTCACGCCCTCCGCATTGAGGATCGACTGGTGCAGGTGGTAGCCACTGGGCGGCGTGTCGGTTCGGTTCGTCGGCTTCGACATGAAGGTCGCCTGGAGCCCAAGGGATCGTGCGACCTCCTTGACGGCGATCTTCAAGGCGACGAGCTGGTCGATGGCGGCGACGCCGGCGGCGGGCTCGAGGTTGACTTCGAACTGTCCCGCTCCGTGCTCGCTGAAGATCTCGTAGAGCCGGATTCCCATCGTCGTGGCGGTGTCTTGGAGGGCGTCGACGAATTCCTGCGCCACACCGAGGGCGTTGACGGAGAACCACGATTGCTCACCGAAGATCGTGCCGAAACCGTCGCCGCCCGCCTGCGACCGGAAGACGTAGAACTCGAGCTCGTTGCCGAAGACGGGCTCGATGCCGAGCGCTCGAGCCCCCTCGAGGACACGACGGAACACCGACCGTGGAGTCGCTACGACGTTTCCGTCTTCGTCGTAGAGGTCGGTGAGCACGTGCGCTGTCGCCGGCGTCCAAGGGAGCACGGCGAAGGTGGATGGGTCCAGCACGAGGACGCCATTGCGATAGCCGATGTCCTCGCTGTAGGCGCGTTCCCCGGGCGAGTGGCACTCCCAGAGGTTGCACGCCAGCAGCGGGATGGCAAACGGATGCCCGTCGGTCAAGGCTCGCTCGAAGCGCTCTACGGGTATGACCTTGCCCCGGGGAACGCCGTACATGTCGGTCACCACGAGGCGAATGCTGCGAATGGCCTCGTCCCTCACCCGCTTGAGAAGCTCGGCTCTCAAGGCGGTGTCGTCGTCCTCGGTAATGCCTTCGGTCTTGAGTCCCATCCACCCCCCCTGCTACTCGGGCACGTTTGGTATCGGCTCCGAGCGGCGACCGCTCGGAGCGAGCTAGTTACGCTCTTGTCAGTGGCCCCGCCTTCGCCTTGGCCTTGACCCCTCGTCGGGCCGCCTTGCCTGTGCTGCGTGCGGGTCTCGGCGCCGCCGCGGCGTCGCTGGTCGTCTGGGCTTCGAGCACGGCCTCGACGGCACGAGCCGTTACGTCGATGTGCGCACGCATCACCGCATCCGCCCCGGTGCTGTCGCCAGCATGGAGGCAGGCGATGAGTTGTCCGTGACTCTCGACCGACTCGTTTCGTCGATCGATCGAAGGATCGAGCAGATCCAGGCCTGGCGCCAGCCAAACTCGGATGTCCCTGACGGCGTCGATCAGGTACTGGTTCCGACACGCGGCCGCGATTGCCTTGTGGATAGCGACATCGATCGCCCGGAAGCGACCTCGTGGTACCGACGGCCAGGCGAGCTCCTCCTCGTGCAGTCGATCGAGCATCGCGAGCTCCACCGGTTCGATTCGCTCTGCTGCGAGCGCCGCTACGAGCGGCTCCACAGCGGCCCGGAATTCGAAGAGCTGCCTCAGGTCCTCGGCCCTTCCCCGCAGCCGATCGACAGCCAGGTCCAAGCCCGGGTCCAAAACGAGGGCACCGCCATAGCGGCCCCGCTGCATGCGGACATACTTGTGGTCTTCCAGCCAGCGCAGTCCTTCGCGGACGGCCATGCGGTTGACGCCGAGCTGTTCACACAACTCTGCTTCAGAGGGCAGACGCTCATCGGGAAGGTACTCATGCAGCCTGATCGCTTGCAGCAAGAGGGAGGCAACCTGCTCACCGAGCCGTTGACGGGTCGGCTGTGTCCCATCGCCGACCGCCCGGTGCGCTGTCAGTTCTCTCATCCCGCCTTCTCTCGGTGAAACAGTCGGATGCGGCGGGGTCTCATAGGGTGCCTGACCCCTCGACGACCCGTCGCTTGGTGGCATTGGGGAAGATGAGGTCGAACAAGGAGCCGTCCGGCGAATGGAGTTCGGTTGCCGCCATCATGGCGTCGCCATCACGAAACGTCCACAGCCGGTTGCCTTCGTAACTGCTGTAAAGAGCGACTCTCCCGTCGCTATCCATGGCGACGAGGTTGGCGCGTCCGCCCAGCTTGGAATGCACGGTCTCGAGCGCCTCGCCCATAGGTGCTCCTGCAGCGAGGAGGTCTTGAAACATCGCGAACCCGACCTCGCTGTCGGCCGCACCCAAGAGGTGGTCCGCATAGGTCGGCCGGTACTCCGCCTCTTCGACGAAGCGACCGTTGTGGGCGAAGGCCAAAGCGTGGCCCTCATCTAGGAACGGTTGGGTGTCGGCCATCTGGATCGTCGAGAGCTTGCTCGGCCGCCGGAAGTGCACGAGGAAGTGCGTCGACTCGATCGGGCCGAGGCGTTCCGCAGCGTCTGCTTCGTCCCTGAGCCTGCCTACGGAGCGATAGTGCTCGACCCGGCCATTTTCGAGCCAGGCGACACCCCACCCGAAATTCGCGGACCCATAATACTCCATCGACCGCGCCGAGTCCACCACCGTCGAGAACGTCCTCGGGGCTGCACCCGTCACAACCAAGATCTCGCACACGCCTGGCTCTTCCTTCCGCCGCTATCGGTCACTCATGTAGATGTTCTTGACCTCGGTGAAGTCATAGAGGCCTTCGAGCCCTTGCTCCTTTCCGAGACCGCTCTGCCGGTAACCCCCGAAGGGAGCCTGGATGTAGGAGCTGGAGTCCGAATTGACGCTTAACAGCCCGGAGCGGATCTCACGGGCGACCCGGATCGCCCGGCCGACGTCACGAGTCCAGAGGGAGCCGCTGAGACCGTAGCGGGTGGCATTTGCCAGAGCGACGGCTTCGGCTTCGTCGTCGAAGCCGATCACCGTGGCAACGGGCCCGAAGACCTCCTCCGTAGCGATCTCGCTGTCAGGCCTCGCATCGATAAGGACGGTGGGGGCCACAGCGTTGCCAGCCTCGAGCCCGACCGTCTGTACGACCTGCCCGCCACAGACGACCCGGGCCCCGTCTGTCCTCGCTCGGTCGAGGAACCCGAGCACGCGGTCTCGCTGGTCGGAGGAGATCAGGCTGCCCAGCTTGACCGTGGGGTCCAACGGATCTCCTTGAGGTACCTGCGCCGCCTCCTCGGCGAGCAGCTTCACGAACTCGTCGAAGATCGGTCGTTGGACGATGATCCGGCTGCGGGAGCAACAGTCCTGACCGGAGTTTGCAAAGACAGCGGCCACGGCCGACCTCGCCACCTCGGCCAAGGGCGCGTCGGAGAACACGACATTTGGAGACTTGCCCCCGAGTTCCAGGCTCACCCGCTTGATCCCAGGTGCTGCTCTCGTCAAGATGTCCGTCCCCGTGGCGGTACTGCCCGTGAAGCTGATCTTCGCCACGTCCGGATGGGACACGAGTTCCTGCCCGAGCTGACGAGTCGAACCCGAGAGGACGTTGACAACGCCGGCAGGCACGCCCGCCTCAGTGCAGATCCGCCCGAGTTCGATCGCGGTGAGCGGCGTGGGTGGCGCCGGCTTGAGGACGACCGTGTTGCCGGCGGCAAGCGCTGGCGCCGTCTTCTTGGCAGCGATGGCCATCGGCCCGTTCCAGGGCACGATCAGGGCGCAGACGCCGATCGGTTCGCGAAGCGTGAAGTCTAGGCCCGTGGCGTTGACTGGGATGGTCTGCCCCGTCAGGTGGTTGACGGCCGCGCCGTAGAAGCGGAAGTACCGAGCCGCAGCTCGAACCTCCGCAAGGCAGTCGCTGATCGGCTTGCCGGAGCAGAGCGACTCCATATGGGCGAGCTCGGAGACCTGGGATTC
>Ga0187781_10002327_pt1 | contig 14510 bp, 13 predicted proteins | sample 0715_SJ02_MP02_2_FD_132447 | JGI IMG/M metagenome (GOLD analysis project Ga0187781, IMG submission 132447) | Tropical peat soil microbial communities from peatlands in Department of Meta, Colombia - 0715_SJ02_MP02_20_MG | ecosystem: Environmental > Terrestrial > Soil > Wetlands > Peat | place...
AACTGTGCGTCCATTGGAATCTGTGGCTAAGTGTCTAATTATCAAAGCCATCGACCACACCGAAATTTGGTAATTCGCAATTGCTACTGTTTGCTGTATACGCAAATTGGTAGCTCTTGCTCACCACAACGAGCCGTCCGTCGGTGGGAGCAACCTAGGCTCCGTCGAGGATTTGTCCGAAGAAGATTTCTTCCATACGCTACCGTTTGGAGCCCATCGAACCGATGTTCGTCAGGGCATAACTATGATCACTTTTGAGCCAGCTAAAGCCAAAAATAGGGCATCATAGATAACTCCAGTCCTCAGCTGTCTTCGCCGCCTAGGTGGCCGCCGTGTCAGGGGCGGGTTGCAGGCTCCCGGCAGCCGGTTTTTGGGCGGAAGTAGCAATCCCATCATTTTCAAGGAGGGTGATCTTATGCTGCGCAAGCTATCGCTCTTGTGTGGTTTGGTTCTCGCAGTCTGCCTGACGACACATGCCCAGGGGTTGGGCGACAAGGTCGAAGTGTTCGGCGGGTACTCCTATATGCACGTCGATAATTCCCCGTCGTTTAGCACGAACGGCTGGGAGCTATCGGGCCAGTACAAGGTCAACGACTGGCTCGGCGGCGTCGCGGACTTCGACGGACACTACGGCTCGGGCAACTCGATCCACACGTTTCTCTTCGGACCGCAGGTCTCCTGGCCCGCCCGCGTGTCGCCGTTCGCTCACTTGCTGATCGGCGCAGGGCACGCCAGTGCTATCGGGGAAGATACCGGTTTCGCGCTCGCGCTAGGTGGAGGCATCGACACCGAAATTGTGCCGCACTTCTATTGGCGTGTTTTCCAGGCTGACTATCTGCAGACGAACTTCTTCGGCACCCGGCAGGATAACGCCCGCATTTCGACCGGGATCGTAATTCACTTCTGAGCAAGACTTCTCTCAGCGCAGTGGGGGCGGCGTGCCAAGTGCTTACGCACGCTGCTCCCGCTCGTGTTCTCTACTGCATCTGAAACTGAACGGTGATTACCGTCTCGACTTCGACAGGCTTCCCGCTCAATCGGGTCGGCTGGTAACGCCACTGCTGAACCGCCTCAACAGCGGCTCTGACCAGAATCGGGTTCCCGCTTATGACCTCGAGGTTCCTGATCGCTCCGTCGGTGCCGATAATCGCGCGCAGTTGTACGACGCCGGAAAGATGAAGCACTTTCGCCGCTTGGGGATACTCAGGCTGAACGCGATTAACGAGCCGCGCTTCCATGACTCCGCCGCTCATCACAACTGGCCGGGCTGGATCCGGGCGCGCGATGTGCGGAGGCTTAGATCCATCCCCTCCGACTCCGTGTCCAGGTCCCTCTGTAGGCGCCACGCCAACCGTGTCATAAACTGGCGGCGGTTCGTTATTCCCATCGGCAAGGAGGTGCTGCGGAATTCGAGGTGGCTGCTGAAGGAATGTCACGCTGGACGTCTGCCGAGTTGGCACTGGATGTTCGACCACCTGCGGGCGCGGCGGTTCGGGTTGCGGCGCGGAGCGGAAGATGGGCACGGGCGCGAGAATCGGCTGCGATGTCATCACCGCCGGATTTATCAGTGGCGAGAGCAGCAGCACCGCGACGACTGTTGCCTCCAGACAGATGGACGCGAACAGTGCTTTCCCACGCAACCGCCGCGCGCGCCCGATTTCTTTCGAATCGCTGTCCACAATGCACTGCGAAAAATCTGCGAGATCGCTCATGGACACACCTCCTCCGTTCAAGCGGACAAAATAGGAATTGCGCATCGGCCCTCGCGCTTCAGCCTGGCGTGAGGCTGTGCCGTAAGGGCCTAGGAGTTCGCGCGATCTCTTGCGAAGAATAGACACCGCTGGAGGAACCAGGTTCCCGGCGGAGCACCCATTGAGTCCAGGCTGGCCTAACGTGCTCTGTCGCAAGAGCTTGTGCTCTGAGCACAAAAGATGCATCGGTTTTGCGCCGGCGCGCGTCTAACTGTCCGAAGGATCCCTCGTATTGGGGTCATACATAGAGGTGGTCATCATGAATCGCTCTGGATTGGAAGCTGTAGGAGTTCGGTACACGGGCTGGGCCGCGCTCAACCGCGATCCGCTTGAGGATCAGGTCGAATTCACCTGCCCGCATTGCGGCGCGCATGCGTCGAAGGCTGCTCGCCGGCCCCGCTCGGCGTATCACTTCACCGACGGGTTCGTGCAAGACGTCGAAGGCGAGACTGGCGTCTGCCGCAGCTGCAAGAAGTCGGTGCGCGTGTCGCCGATCGTCCTGGTCCACGACCGGGATGAGCAGCGGCGCTTCCACGCCGTCTTCGAGGCTGACCTCGAAGTCTCGAAGAACTAACCGCGCGAACTGCGGCGAAAACAAGGCGAGGAGCGATGTGCCCCTCGCCTTTTCGTCTGCCTGCCCGCTGCTGATCAGCGGTAGCCGTCAGGACCAAAGCCGCGATAGCGGCACTCGTCACGGATGCGATCCAGCTCGCGGCGCTCGTGCTCCGCTTGCCGACTGTAGTAGCCGTGATGCGCGATGGCCTTATCCAATTCGTGCTGCTCGTGCCGAATGTGCTTGTAGCACCAATCATCGGCGCCAGCAGTTCCAGCAGCTCCCAACACCAACAAAGACCCCAGAATGATTCCGAATAATTTGAAATGCTTTAGCATGACCGACCTCCGCCGCAGCCCCGAAGCCTGCTGGGTGGCTTCGCCTGCTGGCTGCTTACAATGGGGATGGCCGGAAGCTCAAGCAGGTTGCTTGCGCCCGTTGTCAATTGAGAAATCGAGAGATAGCTCGGTGCAGCTTCACTCGGTGTCGAGCGGAAGGTGGTACTTCTCCATCTGGCGACGGACCTGTGCGAACGCGTCGTCCACCGTGTCCGCAAACTGGAGCAGCTTGTAATCGGATTCGCTCATCGTGCCGGTGTGCACCATGTGACGCCAGTTCACAACCTTGTCCCAGTATTCGCGGCCGTAGATGAGGATCAGGTGCTTGGCCGCCAGCTTCCCGGTCTGCAACAGCGTGAGCATTTCCCAAAGCTCGTCCATGGTGCCGAACCCGCCGGGGAAGACGATCAGCGCCTTGGCCATCTGCGCGAACCAAAGCTTGCGCATAAAAAAGTAATGGAAGCAGAAGTTCAGCTCCGCGCTGATGTAAGGGTTCGGCCGCTGCTCGTGCGGCAGCTGGATGCTCAGCCCGATCGATGAACCGCCGGCTTCGGCCGCGCCGCGGTTCGCCGCTTCCATGATGCCTGGCCCGCCGCCCGAGCAGACCACGAAGCGGCGCGGCTGCGTGCCGAGCGTCATCGCCCACGAGGTAATGCGGCGCGAAAGCTCCCGCGCCTCTTCGTAATACCGCGACATGTTGAGCGTTGACCGCCCCGCGGCAATTTTCTGCTGCCATTCGGCGCTGCGATGCTTGCGCGCCTCGCGCTGGAGCTTCTTCAAGTTCGCGAGCGCCACGTCGCGCGGATGAACCCGCGCCGAGCCAAACATCACGATCGTATCGGCCACGCCGGCGCGACGCAGCCGGTTGAGCGGATCGATGTACTCGGCCAGAATGCGCAGCGGCCTGGCCGGCTTGCTCTCCATGAAGACAGGATCCTGATACGCCAGATCGGGCATCGGCAGGTGGCCGGAACGCTTCATCACTCCCCCCCGAAGAAAACGCAAAGGTCCATTCTAGCGTGAGCGCTGCCAGCAGGTGCGCACAGTTGTCGAGCCGATGCGCGATTTCGCAACGCAACACCCCCCCGAAAAATTGTCGAGTAGATTGCACCTCGACCGATTGTTTTCATGGAGTTGCAGCGAATTCTACTCGGCAGACATTGTCGAGTAGAAATGCATCGAAAGCGCACAGACAGGAGTGTCTGTGCCACGATAGACGACCTCCCGTCGATCGGCAGAAACGCTCGCGCAGCAATCATCGCGCTCAACAAATCCTCTCTGGCTCACACACCAGGAGCCACAACCACGCTAAGCACGCGCTGAGTTCTAATGAACTGTACTCAAGTACGGTTTTGGTCGAGTTCCGGTACCACCTAGGATACGTGATGCGAGGAGTGAGCTACGATGCGCTGCGAGCAGTTCCGGCGGGCTTTGATTCTTCGGCGAGGAGTTCGCGGGCGGTGAAGATCGAGCGGTAGTTGTATTTCGCGCGGAGCATGTTGGAGCCACCCTCTTCGCGATCGACGAGGCTGATCACGGCGATCACTTCGCAGCCCTCGCGCTCGGCGGCGTCGATAGCTTCCTGCGTCGAGCCACCGGTGGTGCATACGTCGTCGACGATCGCCACGCGCTTGCCTTGCGTTTCTTCCATTCCTTCGATCTGCTTCTTTCGCCCGTGGCCCTTGGCTTCCTTGCGGACCAGGAATCCTTGCAACGGCCGCCTTTCGATAGCACTCACCACGATCGCCGCGGACACCACGGGATCCGCGCCCATGCTGAGCCCGCCGATCGCGTCCGGCTTCACGCCCATTTCGTCGAGCATTTCGAGAATGCAGTAGCCAGTGAGCAGCGCGCCTTCCGCGTCGAGCGTCGTCAAGCGGCAATCGAGGTAGTAATTGCTCTTCTTGCCAGAGGCCAGCGTGAATTCGCCGCGCTTGATCGATTTCGCGCGCAGGAGACTGGCGAGTCTTTCGCGATGCGTCATGCTGGCTCTGCCCCCGCCTGGGGGTTCCATTGCCCACGACTCAATACGATGAGGCCGACGATCGGATAAAGGGTCACGATTTGAATTGCGATCGCGCCGTTCATCAATCCAGCGGCGATCGTGGGCAGCGACAGAAACGAGACTGCAAAATTCCATCGGGCACAGATGATCGCGATGGCGATGATTTCCATTACGAAGACGGCCTTGCCGAACAAGATCGCGCCTTTCAACCTCCGCAGGAGGAGAAACCCGGAAACCGCGAGAAGCGCCAGAAGAATCGCACTCAGGATCGACATCGCGGGAAAGCGTCCGCGCATGAATGGGCCGTACTCGTCGATGAAGCTGGCGGGAAGCCCATAGTAGCCGACGACGTTGACGAGCAATTGGCAATAGCCCGATGCTGCGAGGATCAGGTTGATCCAGCCGACGATGCGTAATGGCGGCCAATAGTTCATCGCCGCCCCCTTCTGCCGCGCTGAAGACCGCGGCGCTACGCTTACTTCTACTTCTTTTCGGGCTCGGCTTCGGATTCTTCTTCGAGGATGGCGGCGGCAGCGGCGATGCGGTCGCCTTCCTCGAGGCGCAGCAGGCGGACGCCCTGCGTCGAGCGGCCCGCCTCGCGAATTTCGGCAGCGTGGACGCGAATTACCTTGCCGTGTCCAGTGATGATCATGACGTCGGAATCTTCGCGGACCTGCAGCGCCGCGACGACCGGGCCGTTGCGCTCGGTCGATTTCAGGTTGATCACGCCCTTGCCGCCGCGCGAGGTGACGCGATATTCGGCGAGCGGCGTGCGCTTGCCATAGCCCTTTTCGGCGACGGTGAGCATCAGCGAGGTGAGCGATTCGCGAATCTCGTCGCTCTCAAGCTCGTCGAGATCCTGCGTCTCTTTCTTGTATTCCTTCTGAATGATGCCGAAATCGACCTGCACGGCGTCCATCGAGACAACGTAGTCGTCCTTCGCGAGGTCCATGCCGTTGACGCCGCCGGCGTTGCGGCCCATCGAGCGGACCTCGGTCTCGCGGAAGAGGATGGCCTGTCCCTCGCGGCTTGCGAGGAAGACCATCTGCTTGCCGTCGGTGAGCTTCGCGCCGATCAGTTCGTCGCCGGATTCGAGATTGATGGCGATGATGCCGGACGGCCGCGGGTTGGAGAACTCAGCGAGCTCCGTCTTTTTCACCGTGCCGTTCCTGGTGGCCAGGAAGACGTATCGGCCCGTTTCTTCCAGATTGCGCGCAGGGACGATCGCTTTGAGCGTTTCGCCTTCCTGAAAGCGGACGAGGTTGTTGATCGCTTTTCCGCGCGTGGCAGCGGCCGCTTCCGGAATTTCATAGACCTTGAGCCAGTAGATGCGGCCCTTCGACGTGAACAGCAGAATGTAGCTGTGCGCCGATGCGGTGAAAAAGTGTTCGACGAAATCGTCCTCGCGCGTCTTCGCGCCGATGCGCCCCTTGCCGCCACGCGACTGGTGGCGGTACGTATCGACCGACGTGCGTTTCACGTAGCCCGCGTGGCTGACCGTGATCGCCATTTCCTCGTCTTTGATCAGGTCTTCGAGCTTGATCTCCTCGACACGATCGACGATCTGCGTGCGGCGCTCGTCGCCGTAGGACTTCGAGACTTCGCGCAGCTCGGCGATGATGACGGATTTCAGTTTTTTCTCGCTCGCAAGGATTTCCTCGAGTTCGGCGATGCGCTCGCGGATCTGGGCCAGTTCCTTGAGGATTTCATCGACGGAAAGCTGGGTCAGGCGGTGCAACTGCAATTCGAGGATCGCGTCGATCTGGGTGTAGGTGAGACCTTCGCCCTCGGCGGGACCGATGGCTTCACCGGTGAGCGCAACGATGCCGTATTTCTTGCGGTCAACCTTGATGCCTTCGACCGTTCGTTCCTTGCCCTGGACCGTTATGCGGACGTTTTTGTTTGCAAAGAAGTCGTGCAAGTTCTCGCGGGCGTTGGCACGGCTGGAGGATCCGCGGATGATGCGGATCACGTCGTCCACATTGTCGAGAGCGATGCGGTAGCCGAGCAGGATGTGCTCGCGCTCGCGCGCCTTGCGCAGTTCATAGGTGGTGCGGCGGCGGACTACTTCAACGCGGTGTTCGATAAACAGGCGCAGCAGGTCGAGCAGGCCCAGCTCGCGCGGCTGCCCGCCCACGATCGCGAGCAGGATCATGCCGAACGATTCCTGCATCTGCGTGTGCTTGAAGAGGTGATTCAAGATGAGCTGCGGCTCTTCGTCGCGCTTCACCTCGATGACGATGCGCATGCCTTCGCGGTCGGATTCGTCGCGGATATCGGCGATGCCGTCGATTTTCTTGTTTTGAATCAGCTCGGCGATGTGCTCGATCAGGCGGGCCTTATTGACCTGATAGGGCAGCTCGGTGATGACGATGTCCTGGCGGTCCTTCCCGCGCTGCTCGATCGCCGCCTTGGCGCGCACCTGAAACGATCCGCGGCCCTTCTCATAGGCCTGCTGAATTCCTTCGCGGCCGTAGATGTAGCCGCCGGTGGGAAAATCCGGACCGGGAACGATTTTCATCACCTGCTTGAGCGTGGCTTCGGGGTTCTCAATGAGCAGGATCGCCGCGTCGATCGTTTCTTTCAGGTTGTGCGGCGGAATGTTGGTCGCCATGCCGACGGCGATGCCGGAAGACCCGTTGACGAGCAGATTGGGGATGCGCGTGGGAAGAACGACCGGCTCTTTTTCGCTTTCGTCGAAATTGGGAACGAAATCGACGGTTTCCTTTTCGATGTCCGCGAGCATTTCCTCGGCGATTTTCGAAAGGCGCGCTTCGGTGTACCGCATCGCCGCCGGCGGATCGCCATCGACCGAGCCGAAGTTGCCCTGGCCGTCGACGAGCGGGTAGCGCATGTTGAAGTCCTGTGCGAGGCGGACGAGCGCATCGTACACGGGCGTATCGCCGTGCGGGTGATACTTGCCGAGGACTTCGCCGACGATCTTCGCGCACTTGCGATAGGCCTTGGTCGAGGTGAGGCCCAGCTCGTACATGCCGTAGAGAATGCGACGGTGGACGGGCTTGAGACCGTCGCGCACGTCGGGCAGAGCGCGGCCGATGATTACGCTCATCGCGTAATCGAGGTACGACTTCTTCATTTCCGATTCGATATCGACCGGCGTCAAGATCTGCTGGTTTTGCTCGTCAGGCATTGAGACCCCTTAGTGATTGGTGACTCGTAACTTGTGCCCCGGCATCGCGCATACACCGCGCGCCGGGATTCCGGTTCGTGGTCCAAACCGGAAATTCGTGAAAAATCGTCTCAGTGCGCCGAAGGATCGGATTGCACGGCGCAGGCGAGATTGCCTTCCGTATCGAGAAACTTGACGATCCAGCCGACGCCGGGGATCGCGCTTTTCTTCATGACGATTTTCCCGCCGTTCGCCTCGACGGCGCGAGCAGTGGCGTCAACATCGTCAACCGTGAACGAGCATTCGTAGCCGATCACGGGTTGCGGCGCGACATTGAACTTACGCGCCTGAATCGCTCCCATCGGAGCGAGGTATTTGCCGTAGGCATCGATGATCTGGCAGAAATCGGTCATGTCGCCGCCGAAGCCCTGGAATTTCCAGCCGAAGATGGTGCCGTAGAACTTGCGCGCGCGTTCGAGATCGTCCGCGTGAATCGCGAAATGCGAGAGTTGATTAGTCACTGCCCACCTCCGCGAGTTTCTCGAGACTTGCCAAGTGGTGTGTTTCCGCCTCCATCTGGCCAGAGGCATGCCTCGTCGTAGGCAACGCGCAGCACAGGATCGTCTCGCCAGTCAGAAAAGAATTTGCGGATCGGCTTCTGCTCAACGAGGTGCTCAAGCGTGGCCTGGACAATACATTTGCGAATCGATTCGTCGCCGCCCCGATAGAGCCGCGCCAACATGTCCTTCAAGTTATCGAGTAGCGACCTGGCAACCCTCGAATCCCGCCACAGACTGCCGAAGATGTTCACAAGATCCATGCTGGCCGAATACCTGCTGTCGGACCACTCGCCGTCCGGATTCTCCCGCAAGCACCGCTCGTAGTAGTTCATCTCGAAGGCAACGTACTCCTCAGGAGCCAACATTGGTTCGATCCGAAAGCGGCTGTCATCAATCATGGCTCGTGCGAAGCCCAAGACTTCGATGTCCGCGCTCTTGATCCATTCTCGAAGTTCGCTAAGAGGGATCGTGTCTGTTTTGGGAGTCCATTCCGCGAATTCGGGCGTAGTCCAGTATCGCGTGATGATCTCGCGCAAGGCCCCGTTCCCGCCGAATTGGTCGTTCTCCGACACTAGATATCGAGGTTGACGACTTCGAGGGCGTTTTCCTCGATGAACTTGCGGCGCTCCTCGACGTTTTCGCCCATGAGCGTGGCGAAGATTTCCTCGGCGGCGACGGCGTCTTCAAGGCGCACCTTGAGGAGCGTGCGCGTCTCGGCGTTCATGGTGGTGGCCCAGAGCTGCTCGGGATTCATTTCGCCGAGACCCTTGAAGCGCGTGATCGTGAATTCTTTTTTCGCGTCTTCGAGGACGTAGTTCAACAACTGCAGCGCGGATTCTTTGGTCGTCTTATCGCCGTTGTGCGTGATGGTGAAGGGCGGCTTGTCGTTTTCCTCGATCGCCTGGCGCAGGGTGCGGAGGCGTTTGTATTCAGGCGAAGCGGCCAAAGCCCAGTTGATGCGCTTTTCGCCGCCATTCTTGAGCACGAGTTCGTGCAGGCTATGCTCTTCGTCATAGGCAAGCTTGGCTTCGGCTTCGATCTTGGCCTTTTCGATGGCCTTCAGCAGTTCCTGCAGCTTTTTCTTGTCGGTGAAGTCGGCCTTCTTATCGAGCTCGGATTCGGCTAGCAATTCGACGAGCTTCGGATCGCGCAGGCGGCGGCCGAGCTTCGAGGAAACCTGGTCGTACTCCTGAATGTTAAGCAGGAACTGGGTGAGTTCGCCGCCTTCGAGCGATTTGCCGGTCTTGCCCTTGACGACATGCTCTTCGGTGGCGCGCTTCATCAGCTCGCGCGAAAATTCGCGCTCGTCGCGGATGTAGCGGTCCATCTTGCCGCGCTTGACGCGATAGAGCGGCGGCTGCGCGATGTAGACGTGGTCCTTGTCGATCAGCTCGCGCATGTGGCGGAAGAAGAATGTCAGCAGGAGCGTGCGGATATGGCTGCCGTCCACGTCCGCGTCGGTCATCAGAATGACTTTGTGGTAGCGGAGCTTGGTGGCGTCGAAATCGTCCTTGCCGATGCCGGTGCCGAGAGCGGTGATGATGGCGCGGATTTCTTCGTGGCCGAGCATCTTGTCGTAGCGGGCCTTTTCGACATTGAGGATCTTGCCCTTGAGCGGCAGGATCGCCTGATAGCGGCGGTCGCGTCCGCCCTTGGCCGAGCCGCCGGCGGATTCTCCCTCGACGATGAAGAGCTCGCAGCGAGCGGGATCGCGTTCCTGGCAATCGGCGAGCTTTCCCGGCAGGCCCGAGGAATCAAGAGCGGACTTGCGGCGCGTCAGCTCGCGAGCCTTGCGCGCGGCTTCGCGGGCGCGCGCGGCGTCGATGGTCTTGCCAATGATCTTGCGCGCGATCGAGGAATGCTTGTCGAAGTATTCGCCGAGCTTTTCGTTGACGAGCGATTCGACGAGGCCTTTGATGTCGCTATTCAGCTTGCCCTTCGTCTGTCCCTCGAACTGCGGCTGTGGGAGCTTCACGGAGACGACCGCGACGAGACCTTCTCGGACGTCGTCGCCGGTGATCGAGATTTCATCTTTCTGCTCTTTCAGCATGCCGAACGAACCGGCGTAGTAGTTGATCGTGCGCGTGAGGGCGGAGCGAAAACCAGCGAGATGCGTTCCGCCATCGACCGTGTTGATCGTGTTGGCGAAGGCGAAGATGTTTTCCGCGTAGCTGTCGTTGTACTGCAGCGCGATTTCCATATCGACCGTGCCGCGCTTGCCCTCCATGTAGATGGGCGAATCGTGGAGCGTCTGCTTGCCGCGATTAAGATGCTTAATGAATTCGGAGATGCCACCCGTGAAGCGAAATTCGGCTTTCTTGTTGGAGCGCTCGTCTTCGAGCGTGATTTTCAGGCCCTTGTTGAGGAAGGCCAGTTCGCGCAGGCGCTGCGAGAGCGTGTCGAAGCTGAAGTCCGTCGTCGAGAAGATCGATGGGTCGGGATGGAACGTGATTTTCGTGCCGGTCTTTTTGGTTTTGCCCGAGGCCTTGAGTTTCGTGGTCGGGATGCCCTTTTCATAGGACTGTTCCCAGACTTCGCCATCGCGCCAGATTTCGAGATCGAGCCAGTCGGAGAGCGCGTTGACAACGGAAACGCCGACGCCGTGCAAGCCGCCGGAAACTTTGTAGGTGTCGCTATCGAATTTGCCGCCCGCGTGCAGCACAGTCATGACGACTTCGGCGGCGGGCTTCTTTTCGGTCGCGTGCATGTCCACGGGGATGCCGCGCCCGTTGTCGATCACGGTGACGCTATTGTCGTCGTGCACCTGGACGTTGATCTCATCGCAATATCCGGCCATCGCTTCGTCGACGGAGTTGTCGACGACCTCCCAGACGAGGTGGTGCAAGCCCATCTCGCCGGTCGAACCGATGTACATCGCAGGGCGCTTGCGGACGGCTTCGAGTCCGCCGAGGACTTTGATCGAAGTCGCGTCGTACTTGTGCCCGCCTGTCGGCGAGGCAGGCCCGGGCCCTTTGGGGGCTGGCGTCTCTTTGTCACCCATGGATCGTGCGTCTCCTCAGAACAGACCTCAGGCCTATTTGCCTGAGCTACATTCGGTCATCTTCGGGAAGGCGGTCGCGCGGATTGGCTCGACTTACCTTGCCCATTGGCCCCACTCGCAGGAGCGCTCGGCGCTCGAGCTGGGACTCGAAGGGTTTCTCAGAGCTCCATCCCGTCCTGTACCGAAATTCGGGCGGACGCGGCGAAGCTTGTTCTCCCCACGGAAGGGGAAGTCAGCGCTTGCAGCCAGCCGTTTTCGGCCGCCAGTTCTGGCGCTGGCGGATCCGGCGGGTGCAAGCTTGGTCCGGATCAAAGGCCGTTCAGGAGGAATCCGGAACCATTTAAATCTTACTGGAAAGAGACGCATTTCTCAAGGTGATTCTCTGGAGGCACGGCGGGTGTATGTGGCTTATGGTCAATGGGTTACGGGAGTCTCCGGAGCTCCGAATGTCGCCATCCAAAGCCACTTCGAAGCGTGCTAAATTGCGGCTAAACTGGCCCGTTCGAGTGCGTAGAATTTCGTCCATTGCCGAGAGTTCGTGAAGCTTTTTTCGGCAACGATCGATCGAATAAACGAACGAGATTTCGAGGAGCGAAGCAACGGAGCGGGAGGAGAATCAATCCATGAAACGTAGCTGGAATCCAAGGCTGTGGTGGGGATTTGTGCTCGCGCTCGCCGCGATCGTAAGCTATCCGCTCTTCTTCGCGCGGTACCCGATCACGCGCGATTTTCCCTGGGTCACGCTGCTTCTGCTCGCCATTGCATTCTTTCTGCTGGCGACGGGAATCGCTCGCGCGTTTCAGCGTCCCGACGCGTACCGCGGCAAAGTGGCGGGAAGCATCCTCGGCGTGCTCACCGTTTCGCTTGTCGGATTCTTTCTGACGGAAATCTTCTACGTGGCAAGGCAGATTCCGGCGTCGCACGGCGCGCCGAAAGTGGGCGAACTGGCGCCGGATTTCACGCTGCCCGACTCGCAAGACAACGCGGTGACTCTCTCGGTGCTGCTGAATTCACCGTTTGCGCCCAATGGCTTGGCTGCTCCAGCAGCGGCGTCAGGCAAAACAGCGGGAGCCATCCTGATTTTCTATCGCGGATACTGGTGACCGTTCTGCAACTCCGAGTTGCGGAGCTTTGAGAAGAGCCTGCCGGAATTGGACGCCCGGCGGATTCGGATTGTTGGGATCAGCGTCGATACGCCTGCGGAATCGCAACATCTGCGCGAGACGCAGGGCTACACATTCCCCATTCTCTCTGACGCCAAGGATGAAGTGATTCGCCGCTGGGATCTGGTGCATCCGCACGGTGGACCTGAGGGAGCGGACATCGCGCGGCCCGCGGAGTTCCTGATCGATTCGAGCGGGAAAATTCTCTGGGTCAATCTAACCGAGGATATCCGCGTACGCACGCGGCCGGAACAGGTGCTGCGGGCATTCAATGCTACCAATGCGCACGCCGACAGGCGAATAGGCGAACGCCAATCAGATGCGCATGGGCATGACGACGTAGCGGTAGCGGCTCGATTCGTCAGCGAGAGGGCGAAGTTGGCCGGCAGACTGCTCGTCCTTCAACTCGAAGCTGATCGGGCCGTCGGGCGCGGCGCCGAGGAAATCGAGCAGATACTGGGCGTTAAAGCCGATCGCGATCGGCTCGCCCTTGAACTCCTTCTCGATCGCTTCCTTCGCTTCGCCATATTCAGGACTCGATGCGGAGATTTCCAAGCCCTCTTTGGCCAGCGTGAATTTCACGGCATGCGAGCGCTGGTCGGCCAATTGCGAGACGCGGCGCAGCGCGTCCTGAAGCTCGCCACGTTCGAGCACAACGGTTTTGTTCGCGTCCCGTGGTAGGACGGCCTCGTAGTTCGGGAACTGCCCGGTGAGCTTGCGGCAAGTCAGCAGCCGCCCACCGAATTGGAAGAAAAGGTGGCTCTCATCCTGCGCGAAATCGACTGCGCCTTCGTCCCCCGCCTCGGCTGCCAGGCGCTGCACTTCATTCATCGCCTTCTTTGGCACCAACACGCGCGCTTCAGACGAAAACCCTTCGAACTTGTGATCGGTTTCGACCATGGCAAGCCGATGGCCGTCGGTCGCCACCATCGTGATCGATCCCGGCTTGAGCACAAGTAGCGCGCCATTGAGCGTGTAGCGCGACTCTTCTTGCGAGATCGCGAAAGTCGTCTTCGCAATGAGGCTTGCGAGCAACTGCGCCGGGATCTTCACCAGCGCGTGGGGGAAGTTCGGCAGCGCCGGGAAATTATCCTTGGACATGCCGACGAGCTTGTAATTCTTCCGGTCGCAAGTGATCTGCACCCAGTGATTCTCAAGCAGCTTGAAGCGAATCTCCTCGTCAGGAAGGAGCCGCACGAGATCGTAGAGCTTCTTCGCTGGAATTGTCCCAGCGCCGTCTTTCTTGATCTTCGCCTCGCACGACGTGCGGATACTCAGCTCGAGATCCGTGGCCGTAATCGTCAGGCGGTTGCCCTTCGCCTCGCAAAGCAGGTTCGAGAGGATCGGGATTGTGGTCTTGCGCTCGACCACGCCCTGCGTCAGCTCGAGCTCTGCAAGAAGGTCAAACTTCTTTACACTGAATTCCATCTCGTGTGCTGTCCTTGCGCTGGTTTCGGTTGTCATGGCTCAAATTTCGTTACTTTACTGCTTTTCCTTATTGGTATAAAGAAGAGAAACCGCCGACGTCGCCGGATTTGTGGATTCTGCGGAAATCGGTCCAACACAATGCTCGCACTTAAGTTGGCGTACTCATAGTGCTGTGGAAAGCAACGCGGTATTGTGGGAAACCAAGCACTCAATTGAAACGCGAACCACGATCCACATTCCGTCCACAACCAATTCCCCGGCGAGCTCCAATTCTACCTATCAAGACTAGCCGAATGAGTCGAGTAGCCTGTTGATCGTCCTGTTCAAATCCTTGTCTCTTTGCCGCAGGCTCTCGATCTTGTTGATGGAGTGAAGCACTGTCGTATGGTGCTTTCCGCCAAACTGCTTCCCGATCTCCGGGAGCGACGCGGTGGTGAGCTGTTTCACCAAGAACATGGCGATCTGGCGCGGGAAGGCGATCACTTTCGAGTTGCTGCGAATTTTCAAGTCCTGCGCGCGCATGCCGAAATGTTCGCTGACGCGCTTCTGAATCTGTTCGATGGTGACTTTCTTCTCCGCCG
>Ga0187781_10002328_pt1 | contig 14509 bp, 13 predicted proteins | sample 0715_SJ02_MP02_2_FD_132447 | JGI IMG/M metagenome (GOLD analysis project Ga0187781, IMG submission 132447) | Tropical peat soil microbial communities from peatlands in Department of Meta, Colombia - 0715_SJ02_MP02_20_MG | ecosystem: Environmental > Terrestrial > Soil > Wetlands > Peat | place...
CTGGCGGTCTGGCTTGCAGGGTTGAGACATTTCGTTGTTCTGATCGCCAGCTTCCAGGTGCCCGCACGACTCGCGTGGAAGGATGACCTCGCCAAGCTCACTCCCTTCAACCGCAAGCTGATGTGGGTGCATGGCGGCTTCGCGGTCCTCACGATTATTGCGTTCGGCGCTCTCACTCTGGCGTTGCATGCTGAAATGCTGCGCGGAGATCGAGCTGCGCTTGGGCTCGCAGCCTTCATCGGAATTTATTGGGCCGCGCGAGTCATCGTCGATTTCGTGTATTACGATCACGAAGACTGGCCCCGCGGCCCGGGATTCGTCGTGGGCCACATCCTGCTCACCTCGCTTTTTGTCTATCTTGCGGCCGCGAATCTGGGCCTGGTGATCTGGCGCGTGTGGCTGCCCTGAATTGCGGCGCACGCCATTTTTCGCTTCCCCTCATTCCTTCTCGGCGTAGAATGGCGGCGCGCGAATCCATCGAGGCAGGGCGACGAATTGGCTGAGGATCCGGAAAAGAGCAGCGCCACATCTGCGATTGTCCTGATGTTCGTTGTTGTTGCTGTTGCTGCGTACTGCATGTTGTACGGCCTTCAAACGCTCGCCTGGATCGAAGGGAAATACTGGGCGTCGCGCGACGCATGGCTCAACGAAGTTCCGCAGCCCTTGCCGGCGGCGGCGCCGGCTGGGGCCAAGCTCACGTCCACATCGGCTTACGACTTCAAATTCACAACTTCGTGGGGTGCGCCGAAAATCACTCCGTCGCAAAGCTTCGTGGTGATGCGCTTCGATTCAGGGCAGATCATCGCGTTTTACGATCCGCAAACAATGCTCGATTCGATTGGCAGGTTGAAATCCGCGAGCCCGACCGAGTATCAGAAATTCGCCAATGTGTTCATCGACCATCCCATCGAATCAAATTTCGCGCTCTTTCAGGCAGTCTACGGCGCCTCGCCGGCTCTGGAGTCCCCCGTAATGGCCGGCCGCGAAGCGCTGCGAATGAACGTGCTGCTTCTTTGGAAGCTTTCCTTCGGATTCGATACCGGGCCGGAAATTTATTCTTTTCAGTGGGGCGCGATGCGCGGCTTTCAATTCGGCGAGCCCTTGAAGGGCCGCCCGGTCGCTCTGCGCGTCTTCGACGACCGCGACCGCCAGTTCCGTTTTTTCTTTCTGGTCGCGGCCAATTCCAGCGCCCAAATTTCGCAGGACGAAATCGCCGGCGTTGTCGCCTCGCTCCAACCGGTTCCAGTCACGGAGCGCTGATTTTAATTTTTTTAACGCGCGGCTGACGCGGTCGCGCCGCTGGCGTTCAACACCTTTTGATAGTAGGCCTCGTACTGCGGGATCACATCGTTCGAGCAATATCGGCGGCGGGCGTTCACGCGCGCTTGCTGTCCCATGGCGCGGCCGCGATCCGGTAGCGCGAGAATATCAAGAGCGAATTTCGCGGCGCCCACTACATCGCGCGGCGGCACAAGATAGCCGTCCACTCCGTGCGTCACCACCTCTGGCAGGCCGCCTGTATTGGATGCGACTACCGGAACTTCGCATGCCATGGCTTCAAGCGCGGCGAGCCCGAACGATTCAAGATCGCTCGGCAGCAAAAACAGATCCGCGAGCCCGAGCTTGTCCTGCACGCGATCCTGCTTGCCCAGAAAAAAAACATCCTTCGTAAGTTTTTTCTTGCGCACGATGTACTCGGCCGCGCCGCGGTCCGGTCCATCGCCCATCATCACGAGTTTTGCAGGGATTTTTTCGCGTATCAGCGCGAAAATTTCGACCACATCCGTAATCCGTTTCACCGGGCGGAAATTCGAGAGGTGCATCACGAGCGGTTCGCCGCCGGGCGCCCATTGCGCGCGCAGATTCATATCGTCCGACCGCTTGTACAGGTCGCAATTTACGAAATTCGGCACGACTTCGATCGGCCGCTTGATTTCAAATTCTTTGAGCGTGCGGTCGCGCAAGTATTTCGAAATCGCCGTGACGCCGTCGCTTTGCTCGATGGAAAAGCGCGTGATGGGAAGATAGCTGCGATCATTACCGACGAGGGTGATGTCGGTTCCATGCAGCGTGGTGATGAACGGCAGCTTTCGCGGCGCGGCCATCATCCGGGCCAGCAGCGCGCTAACGGAATGAGGAATCGCGTAGTGAACGTGCAGCAGATCGAGCGAAGCCGTCTCAGCCACTTCAATCATTTTCGTTGCGAGCGCAAGCGTGTACGGAGGATGGTCGAAAAGCGGATACGTGGTGACTTCGACCTCATGGAAGTAGATGCGCTCGTAGGAAGAGTTGAGCCGGATGGGCATGGCGTAGCTGATGAAATGGATTTCGTGTCCGCGCGCAGCGAGCTCGATGCCCAGCTCGGTGGCGACGACTCCGGAGCCGCCGTAGGTTGGATAACATGTGATCCCTATTTTCATTTTCCCGCGCTCGCTTGCGCCCGATGGATTCCCGATGCTAGATTCGCGCCTTCCTGTTCTAGCATTAGACGCATCAGCAGGCGCAAAGGTGCCACAACTTTTCACCGGGAGAGCCGGCGAACCAAAATGACCCGCACGCTGAAATCTCTCGAGCACCTCGCGGTGAGCGAGCTGAAAGAACGGCTGCACCAGAGCAATACGGCGAGACAATTCGGCTTCGTGCTGGAGGAAGCGGAACGAGGGCGCGTGCTTCTGCGGATGCACGTGGACGAACGCCACATGCAGGTGCACGGCGTGGTTCACGGCGGCGTGGTCGCAGCGCTGGCGGACACCGCGGGCGGGCTCGCAACGTACATGGCGCTGCCGCGCGGCCGGCGCGTGGCGACAATCGAAATGAAGATCAACTACCTCGAATCGATCGAGGGAGGAAGCGTGGAAGCCGAAGCGCGCGTCGTGCGCCTCGGAAGGCACATCGCCGTGGTCGATTGCGATGTGCGCGACGAGAATCGCCGGCTGGTCGCAAAAGCCCTGATGACTTTTTTCGCCGGCCCGTTCAAAAAAAATCGAAAAAGCCGCGGCGCTTGAGAGCCGCCGGAAAATCCGCCTCGCGGAAAATTCGGCCTACTGTCCGTTCGTGCCGCCCTGCGCAGCTTCTTCGCCTTCTTTGTAGAGGTACTTGATGGAGTGCTTGTAGATCAGCAGGTTGGGGCTGCCAAAGCGCGTGAGCTTGATGCAGTCGCGGTCGTACCATTCCACGGTGCCACGCAGAATCTCGCCGTCGGTGAGCACCACGGCCACGGGCGTGCGCGCCTGCATCTGCTTCACGTAGTAAAAATTTTCCGCGTGCGTTTGCTCCGGTGGTGCCGGTTTTTTTCGCGGAGGCACTTGCTGCGGCATCGCCTGCGCCGGCCGCGGGACGTACTGCTCCTTTACTTCCGTAAGGGTGGGACGAAAAAGTTTGCGGTTCACCATTCGTACTCCTTCAAGATGGCTCTTTCTTATGACTACGGTTGACGGCGTTCGGTTGCAAGATATGCCGAAAAAATTCAAAATTTTTCGGCGCCTCAGTGGACCCCCAAGGAAGTGACGTACGCGTCCAGGCCCAACTGGCGGCCGATATTGCGCCGCAGCCGGCCTTCCAGCCGGTCCAGACCCTGTGTGGCCTGCACGGCCCATTTCAAATCCATCTTGCGGCTGAGGGCCTCCAGTTCCCGAGCCAGGTCGGGATTCCGAGGAAGACTACTCGCAGGGCCTTGGGAAAATTCGAGTAAGTCCGTGACGAGACTATAGAACAGCCCGAGAATATTTTCAAACGATTCCTTTTCCTGCTTGGCGAGCTGCGCGGTGGCGGAAAAAATTTCGCCGTACTTTCCGCCCGCGATCGCCTGCTCGAGAAGCCGCAAAATGCTCTTGCGCAGGCGCGCGGATTCCTCGAGATCGAGCGCGAGCGCGACGCCGGGGCTGCCATTGGAGAGCCGCGCGGCCAGCTTGCGCTCGGCCGCCTTCGCGCGGCCGCGCGCTTTCAGGAAGGCGTCGATTTCCTCCTCCGGAACCGGCGCGAAATGAAATTGCAGGCAGCGCGAACGAATCGTCGGCAGCAAGGAGTCCGGCGAGGGCGCCAGCAGAACCAGTGTGGCCGTCTCCGGCGGCTCTTCCAGAATTTTCAGGAAGACGTCCGCGTCGGTCCAGCGCATCGTGTCCGCGCCATCGAGAATGAAAACGCGCCGGCGTCCTTGCGGCTTGAAATAAGCGGCGCGCTGCACGGCGCGCAACTGCCCCACGCGGATCATCGGGCGCGCTACCGGCGTGAGCCGCCGCACCGGATCCGGCACGATCAGCCAGACATCAGGGTGAGTCTCGATGATGAGCGGCATGCGCTCGACCGCGGCCGCATCGGCGCTTTCGCCGCGCTCGGTGAGGCCCGCTTCGATGAGCGGCGCAGGATTCTCGAGCCGGGCCATGCGCAGGCACGAGCCACATTCGCCGCAGAAGTCGTCCTGGAGGCGCTCGCAGTTCGCCGCCTGCGCAAACATCCGCGCGAGGGTGTACTTGCCGATTCCGCGCGGCCCGGAAAAAAGCAGCGCGCTCGGAACGCGTCCGCGGCGGAGCATGCCGCGAAGGGCGCTCACGATCCGCTGGTTGCCGAGAAATTCATCGAAGCCCATTGGGGTCACCTGTTCGCGCCGAGCGCGTGGAGCGCGCGCGCGTCCACGGCGGCCAGAACATCCTCATGAATTGCTTCGGGAGGGCGCAGCCCGCGCGCCACGGGGTCGAAGCTTTCTATCTTCACCCAATTCGGCTGCCGGGCGAGCTGGTCGTAAACATCGGAAGCGGCCTGGAGGTGCGCGGCGCTGGCTTCGAGCAGGTCGCGCTGCAAGCTCGTGTAATTCCGGGCGCCTTTTTGGCCTACCAGGCGGTGAGCTTCTTCGGCCGGGACGCGGAGATAAATCACCAGATCCTCGACAGGCAGCGAATAGATTTCGTATTCGAGCTGCTTGAGCCAGGCGAGAAATCCCTCGCGCTTTTCTTGCGGCGCGCGTGCGGTCTGGTGCGCGAGATTCGAGCCGATGTAGCGATCGGCCACCACAGCGTGCCCGGCCGCGAGATGGGCTTCGATTTCGGGCTTGGCTTCGAGGCGGTCGCCCGCATACAGCAGCGCGGAAAAGTGCGGGTCCACGGCGTCGAGCGGGCCGAAATCGCCGTTCAGGAAGGCGGCTACCAGTTTGCCGAAGAAGCGGTCGTAGCGCGGGAATGTGACCTGCGTGAATGGGATTTTGCGCGCGTCGAGCGCGCGCACGAGCAGTTCGAGCTGGGTGCTTTTTCCCGAGCCGTCGATTCCTTCTAGCACGATGAGCTTGCCGCGGGCAGGCATCGAATTGCCGCTCAGTCTAGCAGAGGAGCCGGGCCGGGCAAAGGCGCGCCCGGGGGCGGGCTCCGCGGCCGTGCAGGGCGCGGGGGGAGGGGTGGGGGCCCCCCTCCCCCCAAAAGGTGACGAGTAGAATTGGAGCCGATCGTTTGTTTTCATGGGGTTACGCCGATTTCTACTTGGCAACGACTGACGACTAGAATGAGCAAATTGCGCAGGCGGCCCTGAAAACCAGCGAAGCAGAAACTGGTCCATTTTGTTGCGGTTAGAAAATCCGTGATTGGTGAGTAGTGTCCCGAAGCTTCGGGAGTGAGTAGTGAGACGCATGCGGCAAACCTTCCGCCCCCGTCAATGGGCACACCTTGGGTGCGCCGCCTAAGCTCGTCGCTCGCGGGCCGCAATCGCCGTGTCCGAATTTTTTTCGGCGCCGACATTTCCACAGATTCACGCTAGCAGAAGCGTCGCGCGATTGGAAGGATGTGCTGCGGTAAAGAATTTTGGGAGAAGTCCCCAGGGGCAGTGTCGCCCCTATGGCGCTCATGACGGGGGAAAATTAAGTTCCCGGCGTTTCCACGCTGAGCTGGATTCTGTCGCCGCGGCGCTTGGGCACAGAAGGTTGGGAGCGGGTAGCTGCGGCTGGGCGATGCTTCAGGCCGGCTTGCCGGATCGGCGGAATCTTGGGCCTGCAGCGCCCATACCAGTTTGTGTGGTTCGCGACGCAAATGATGTCGAAGTATCGGTAGAGATAGTCGTGATCTGTGGTCTGCTCGTATTTGCCATCGTCGTTCACAAGCCAAACGCAGTCTAGGCCATCCCTCCTGCTGTAGTAGCCCACCCGAAAGACCCTGCCCTCTTCGCCTTGCCAGCGAGGAGTCTTCTTGGTTGAACGAGCCAGCCGCACAACTGAAAGGGGAGGAATCGGAACGGGCTTCAGGGAGCCTGGTGAAAAGTCTCGCTTTTTCGTCACTTCGCGCTCGCGGCGACCATGATAGCACTCTGTGGACGTGCGCCGAGGAATAACTCCGCCGGGGGAACCGCTCAGCTGAAGGGCATTGCACCTATACAACCTCTCCCGGGAGAAGGCCTCTAAGAGAGATAGTGGGAGAGTTGCAGGGGGGACAGTGATGGAGAAAACGGACTCCCGGGATGACAGGCGAGAGAATGGCGGAGCGTGGAGACACGGTAGCGGACCGCAACGAAACATGTTCGCGCTGGCAGTTTTTGGCGGTGGCTTTGCGGAGAATCTGAGGGAGCTGTTTCGGACGGGACCGGGTGCCTTTGGACTCCCGGATCTTTGGGCTGCTGAAGCGCAATACAGAAGGTTACAGGCGCTCTCGGTTTCGTTCCACGTTCTTGTGCTTGTCCTGGTGGTGGTCCCATTTCTGCCTCAACTCTCTCCCGTCGGGGCCATCCAGGGAGTTCGCAGGCCAGCGACAAAGCTCGAATACATCCCCAAAATGTTGGAGGAGGCGCTGGGTGTGAAGGATCAGTCGCATGGCGGCGGAGGGGGCGGCGAGCGCAATCCCATTCCTGCGAGCACCGGCGCGATACCGAGATTTGCAGCGATCCAATTGACGCCTCCAGCCGTCAAGCCGCCGCAGAATCCAAAGATGGAGGCGCCGCCGACGCTTCTTGGCTCGCCTGATTCGCAGGTGAAGAGCCAGTTGATGCCGAATTGGGGCGACCCGACCTCGAACTTGATCACGGACTCCAGCGGGCCGGGGTTCGCCGCAGGAATCGGGACAGGTGAGCGCGGCGGAGTCGGCAGCGGCACGCGAGGCGGGCTTGGACCGGGCGAGGATGGAGGCTTCGGAGATAGCTCGAATCATGCCGGGCGAAATGGTTACGGCTATCCGGCCTGCCTATATTGCCCGAATCCCCAGTTTTCTAGCGAAGCTGTAAAGGCAAAGCTGCAAGGGACGGTAATTCTGCTGGCGACGATTACATCCGAAGGCCGAGCGATCAATATTCGCGTCGTTCAGAGCCTGGGGCTGGGGCTGGATGATGAGGCCGTCGCGGCCGTGCGCAATTGGCGATTCAAGCCGGCGGTGGGGCCCGATGGCAGGCCAGCGACCGTCTCTGCGCCAATTGAGGTCCGTTTCCGTTTGTATTGATCTAACCGCCCGTCCGCCAGAGCCTTCCTCAGTGCGCCTAAAAAGCAGATGCGGCTCGTTTGGATCCCTTGGAGAGTGGCCGGCGGCCTGTTCGCCTGTGGGCCGAAATGGGCCGGGGTTTGAACGTCATCCCCTCCGCCCGCTGAAGGTAAACGACAATTTCGAACAAATTTCGGGCCTGAGGATTGCCGCGAGGACCTAACATCCGCATCAGGCTCTTGGACGAGCGGCGGGTGGCAGCACTCAGTTTTGTGAAGCCAACCGTTGCGTTGATGAAATCGCGCAAGATGATCTTGCCGGTTTCCACGTCACCAGCGAGAAGGCACTCGATTCCTTCGCGCAGAAGCGCTTTACGAAATCCAGGATCGCGCTTAACACGCGCCCGGATGGTTTCCTTAAATTTCCGAGTTAAGGGCATTGGAGCCAGCGGCAACGCAGATCGGGCACGGCATGCCGTGCCCCTACGGGCAAAAATGGACCCGCTCACGCTGGTAACACAAAAGATACCAATGTCAAGCGGCGCCGAAGGTGAACTCAGTGAAATGGCAGCAGGGGCCGAAGCCGAGGCGGGTGTACAGGGCTTTGCCGTCGTCGGAAGATTGCAGGACGGCGGTGTGGACGCCGCGGCGGCGAGCTTCCTCGCAGGCGGCCCACGTGAGCGCGGTGCCGATGCCTCGGCCGCGAAATTCGCGCCGTGTGGCAACGCCGTAGAGGCCGGCGACGCCTCCGCCGAGAAAGAGCTCGCTAGTTGCAACTGGTTTGCCCGCGAGATAACCCACGAAAAGAATCATCGGCGGGTCCGGAGCAAGCAGCAGCGGCGCCGCGGCTTTGTAGAAGGCAGCGGCAGAGGGATCGGGCGGCTGCCAGTTCGAGGCAAACACCGAGCTGAAATCTGCGATCTCCTGCGCGGAAGCGGCGCGGCGGACTTCGAAATCTGGCGGGCGCTCGACAGCCGCCGGCAGGCCGCGCAATTCCATCGACATTCCCAGTTCCGATTCGGCGGGCGCGAGGCCGTGACGGCGAAGGCGCGCTTCGAGATCGACCGGGCGCGAGAGCGGCCCTACCCACCAAGCAAAGGGGCGTGCAGCGCCGCGGAAATGATTTATGGCTTCGGCGATGCGCGCATCTGCCGCGGAATCCGTCAGGCGCGCGCGGGCGATTTTGTTGAATGTGTCGGAAGGAAGGCCGGAATCAACAAGCAGGAGATCGGAATCGTCGCGCACGAGCATTCCGGAAGTGGAGCGAGGGACGAAGGCGATGTGTGCGTGGAGATTCTCTTCCATGGCGGCGAGGAGAGCGGATTCCGAGGTGGATGCAGGAGTGGGCGGCATGGCAGAAGCTGCGGTGAAGCCCTCTCACAAATAGTGCCTGTCCGTGAACTGCGGTACTTCAGGGGCTAAAGCCCAATTTTTTGCAGCCTTGAATGTCGGAGCTAAAGCTCCGACCCCCTGAGGAGCGTTTATGAGATGCGCGCAGTTTATCATCTGCGCGGGAGGTGCGGGCGGCGAAAGGCACACAGCCAGGAGTGGCTGTGTCACTCAAACCCGCGCGCGGATGGCCCAGGCGCGGGCAGGGAGCGTGATGGCTCCGCCGGGATCGCGCGGGAGCGAGGTTTCCAGGCGCGCGCGGATGGCCTCTCGGATGCCAGCGTCGCGCGTCCCGAGGTAAACAGGCGCCGAGCCCTGGCCGAGCGAGAATGGCTCCCAGTAGCGCTCGAAGCTCTCGAAGCACGTGATGATATCGAGCGGGCGTACCTCGCACTCTCTAAGACGCGCAGCTTCGAAAGCGGCCTCGAGTTTTTCGGGAGCGCAGAGGGCGAAGCGCGCGCCCTGATCGAACGACGCGGACGCGGGATCGACCGCAAGAGCGGCATCCCAGAATTCGCGCAGGAAGCAGGCGCCGCCGGAATAGTCCCACACGTATCCGGCAACGACACCGCCGGGAGCCGTGACGCGCCGCATCTCGCTGATGGCGCGGACCGGGTCGGGAACGAAATTGAGGCCCAGGCCGGAAACGGCCGCGTCGAAGGCGCGATCGTCGAAGGGAAGCGCGGTGGCGTCGCCGGATTCGTACGTGATACGCGGATGCGATCGGCGATTACGGGCGTGGGCCAGCTGCGGCTCGGAAAAATCCACTCCTTTGACGCTGGCGGGCGCGCAGCGCTCGGCGATGGCGAGGCTCAGAATGCCGCTGCCGCAGCAAACGTCGAGCCAGCGGAGGCCTGGAGCAGATGCAAGCCAGGCGAGGAATTCACCCGCGAGAAGCGCGCTCCAGCGGCCCATCCACTCGTCGTATGCCGGTCCACAGGTCCACTTGTCTTTTTTCAATCCGGGCCTCTCCGCAGAAGGCATGAGTATATCCAAGTGGGGAGTGTCCGAATTCAGGGGAGGAGCGTCCCAGTAACGGCCAATTTCCCAGGACAGCGAGGCCGGAGGATACCTCAAATCGTTCTGCCGAAAGGGATTGAGTTCGCGTCTTCAACGGCACAGCTCTTGCCCGGGGTGGAGGGTGTAGACAAGCTACTGCCACGGATGTAGATTGTCTACTACCGGAGGGAAAATGAAAGGGCGCTACCAGAACCGGATCGAGCTGCTGCAAGGGACGCTGGACCTGCTCGTGCTCCAGACTTTGCGCTGGGGGCCGCAGCACGGCTACGGAATCACCCAAGCGATTCGCGCGAATTCGGGCGACATTCTGCAGGTGGATACGGGCTCTCTTTACCCGGCGCTGCACCGTCTGGAGAGCCAACGCTGGATCGCCGCGGAATGGAAAACTTCCGGGAACAAGCAGCGCGTGCGCGTGTATCGCTTGACGAAGGCCGGGAGAAAGCAGCTGGTGACCGAACGGTCGCGCTGGGCGCGGATTTCCGAAGCGATTGCAGGAGTGCTCGAGCCGGCGAAGAGAGGAAGCGAGGCATGAGATTCCTCTTCTGGCGGCGCCAGCGGCGAGAGTCCGAACTCGACGAAGAAATTCAGGCGCACCTCGAAATGGCCGCACGCGACCGCATCGAGCGCGGCGAGCCGCCCGCGCGGGCGGCAGAGGCGGCGCGCAAGGAATTCGGCAACGCCGTGCTGGTGAGGGAAGCGGCGCAGGAGATGTGGGGCGGCGGCGCATTCGACCGGTTCATGCAGGATGTGCGCTTCGGGATGCGCATGCTTGCGAGAACCCCGGGATTTACAGCCATAGCCATCCTGACGCTGGCACTTGGAATCGGCGCAAACACGGCGCTCTTTTCGGTGGTCAACGGCGTGCTGCTCGCGCCGCTGCCTTTTCCCGAGCCGGAGCGGCTGGTAATGCTGTCGGAGAAGACGAAGAACTTCGAGCACTCGTCGATCCCCTATCCGAATTTTCTCGATTGGCAACGCGGCAATCACACGTTCTCAGCGATGGCGACCTTCACCTCGGATGATTTCACCGTCACCGGCCGGGGCGAGACCGAGCGGGTGCGCGGCGAGAGAATTTCCGCGGATCTCTTTCCGCTGCTGGGCGTGAAGCCGGTAATCGGGCGGACGATTCTGCCCGAGGAGGATCGGCCCGGCGGGCGGCCCGCGGCCATGATCAGCGCGGGATTGTGGAAGCGGAAATTCGGCGGGTCGGCCGACGCGCCGGGGAAAACGATCGTGCTCGACGGACGCGATCACACGATTGTGGGCGTGGTGCCCGCGGGATTCCATCTGCTGCTCCCGGATTTTCCCGAAGGCAACGAAGTGTACGTGCCGATCGGACAATGGGACGACGTGCTTCTGCTCAATCGCAAGATTCAGCTGGGAGCGTTTGGCGTCGGCCGGCTAAAGCCGGACGTAACGCCCGAGCAGGCGCAGGCGGACATGAGCGGAATTGCGGCAAACCTTGCCGCCGCTTATCCGGAAGCGGACAAAGAAATCGGCGCGAGAATCGAGCCGTTGAAGGAATGGATGGTGCACGACATCCGGCCGTATCTGCTGGTGCTGCTGGCCGCCGTGGGATTTGTGCTGCTGATCGCGTGCGTCAACGTGGCGAATTTGCTGCTGGCGCGTTCGACGGCGCGGGCGCGCGAATTTGCGATTCGCGCGGCGCTGGGCGCATCGCGAGGACGCATTGTGCGTCAACTGCTGACGGAAAGTGCCATGCTGGGGCTCGCGGGCGGCGCGCTGGGGCTGCTGGTGGCGGCGTGGGGAACGCAAGGTGTCCTCGGCATGATGCCGGAGGATATGCCGCGCGCCGAAGCGATCGGGTTGAACACGCACGTGCTGTTTTTTACTGCGGTGGTTTCGCTGCTGGCGGGAATTTTCTTTGGGCTCGCGCCGGCGCTCAAAATCGCCCGGCCGGATTGGCAGCACGCGCTCAAGGGAGGCGGGCGCGGATTGAGCGGAGCGCGCAGCCGCGCGCAGGGGGCGCTGGTGGCAGCGGAAATGGCCATGGCGCTGGTGCTGCTGATCGGAGCGGGACTGATGATTCGCAGCATCGCGAGCCTCTGGAGCGTCCATCCGGGATTCGAGGCGCGCAACGTGCTGACGTTTGCCGTTTCGCTTGCGCCGCGCATGAACGCGGCGCCGCCCGAGGCCATCCGCGAAAATCTGCGCCAGGTGCGCGAGCGCATCGCTGCGATCCCGGGCGTCGAGGCCGTCTCGATGGAACGCGGCGGGTTTCCGATGGAGGGCGACTCGGAAGATCCGTTTTCGATCGAGGGAAGGCCGAAGCCGCCGACGCAGAGCGAAATGCCGTGGGCGCTGTGGTACGAAGTGGAGCCGGACTATTTGAAGGCCATGGGGATCCCGCTCTTGCGCGGGCGATTTTTCACCGGCGAAGATACGTCGGGTTCGCGCGGCGTCGTGGTAATTGATGAAGCGTTCGCACGGCAATATTTTCCGAATGAGGATCCGATCGGGGAAGTGGTAGATGAGGAGTACATCGGCAGGCAGACGATCATCGGCGTCGTGGGGCACGTGAAGCAGTGGGGGCTCGACGACGACAACATTCTGCACGCGGAATTTTATTTTCCCTTTACTCAGATTCAGGACCGCTTCATTTCGCGCGCGGCGCGGACCACGATGGTAATCGCGCGCACGCATGGGAGACCGGAGGCGTACGCCGAAGCGATCCGCCGCGCCGTCGTGGCGATGAACAAGGAGCAGGGCGCCTACGCCTTCAAGACGATGGAGGAGATCGTCTCGCGGTCGCTCGGCGAGCGGCGCTTCGCGATGATTTTGCTCGGATCGTTCGCCGGTCTCGCGCTGCTGCTCGCGAGCGTGGGAATCTACGGCGTTGTCTCCTACCTCGCGAGCCAGCGCACGCGCGAGATCGGCATCCGCATGGCGCTCGGAGCGCAGCGGAGGGATGTGCTGCGCCTCGTGCTCGGCGAGGGGGTCAAGATGGCGCTTTTCGGCGTCGGCATCGGACTTGCGGCCGCGGCCGGACTCACGCGGCTCATGACGCACGTGCTCTACGGCGTGAGCGCCACCGACCCACTCACCTTCGCAGGGGTGACTCTGCTGCTCGCGGCCGTGGCGCTGGCAGCCTCGTGGCTGCCTGCGCGGCGCGCCATGCGCGTCGATCCGATTGTCGCGCTGCATTACGAATAGCAGAAGTGTCGGAGGCGACGCACGTGTAGAGCAGGGATTGCTGAATTCGCCGTGCTAGAATCGCGGCGATGAGCGCACCGGCATCTGCCCTCGCGGCAAATCTCCAGCAAGTGCAAGAGCGGATCGCGGGCGCTGCGGAGCGCGCGGGGCGCGCGGGTGCTGATGTGACGTTGGTCGCGGTGTCGAAGACATTTCCCGCGGAGGCGATTCGCGCAGCTTACTCGGCGGGCGTGCGCCACTTCGGCGAAAACCGCGTGCAGGAGTGGGAAGCGAAGGCGCCGCTGCTGAGCGATCTCGACGCCACCTGGCATCTCATCGGCCATCTGCAAAGCAACAAGGCGCGCCGCGCCGTACACCTTTTTCATCGAGTGGACTCGGTCGATAGCCTCGCGCTGGCGCAGAAATTGGATGCCGCCGCCGCGGAGGAAGGGAAGCGGTTGCGCGTGCTGATCGAAGTGCATCTGGGGGAGGAAGCCACGAAAAGCGGGATCGCGGAGACGGAGCTGATCGGACTCGCAAAGGGAATCGTGGCGCTGCCGCAGCTCGAATTGCATGGATTGATGGCGATTCCGCCTTTTACGGACGATCCGGAGGGCGCGCGGCCTTACTTTCGAAAATTGCGCGAGCTGCGAGACAACCTGAGCCGCGCGCTTGAGAAACCGTTGCCCACGCTTTCGATGGGAATGAGCCACGACTTCGAAGTGGCCATCGAAGAAGGCGCGACGGAAATTCGCGTCGGGACGGCCGTGTTCGGCGCGCGGGCGCCCGCGGCCTGAGCGCCGCGAACGACGCGAAGGCTACTTTCCCTTTTTTCTTTTGGCGGGCTTTGCCGCGCGTTTTGCTGGCTTCGACTTTGCGGGCTGAGATTTCGCCTTCGCTTTGGCAGCCGCGCCGCCGCTGCCGACCACATGCTTCGCCAAATCCACCGTGAAGCTGTCGATGAGCGATGTCTGGCCGGAAGATTCATTCACGCCGAGAGATTCGCACAGGATCGAAGACATTGAGACGGTGAGGCGCAGGAAGCCGTACAGGCTGGCGTTGATGGCATTGAGCGTCAGCGCGTTTCCTTTCCCGTCGTTTCCCGCGATGCCAGTCTTCGGCGGCGCGCCGCCCTGGCCCACGCGCGGCTGGGTGAGATTGAAATAGCCGCCATTGCCGGCGACGACGTAAGGAATTTGCCGCCCATCGGCTTTCATCACGCGCGTGTAGCGCTCGTAGAGGTGCGCGTGGCCGGAAAGAACGATGTCGGGCCAAATCGAAGCGCTCCGGCAGGCCGCGTCGATTTGCGCGAGCATCTGGGGGCTGGGGAAATGCCCGCTGCTAAGAGTGAACGGCGGATGATGAACGGCGATGATCAGCGCAAACGGGCTCGCCCCTTTCTGCTCGCGCTGCGCGGCGGCTGCCTGCAATTGCTGCTGAAGGAATGTCAATTGCTGCGTGCCGGCATTTCCGCCGCTGATGACGCCGGCGGTTTCGCCCGCGTTGGAGTCGAGCCCGATGATCTTGACAAAGGGGGCGTTGAGAGTGAAATAGACGCCGGGTTGCGTC
>Ga0187781_10002329_pt1 | contig 14509 bp, 14 predicted proteins | sample 0715_SJ02_MP02_2_FD_132447 | JGI IMG/M metagenome (GOLD analysis project Ga0187781, IMG submission 132447) | Tropical peat soil microbial communities from peatlands in Department of Meta, Colombia - 0715_SJ02_MP02_20_MG | ecosystem: Environmental > Terrestrial > Soil > Wetlands > Peat | place...
AGCAATGACTGAGCAATTAGAACAAGGTCAGGCCGCCGGGGCGGCTGATGAGGAAGTATCCATGGATGACTGGGCCGCGGCCATGGCGGAGCAGGAAACCAGCGATGCCGAACAAATGGCATCCGCGGCGCAACCGGCAACCAATCTGTTTCACGAACTGGGTGGTGCCGGCGATCCGTCGCTGAATGTACCCGGTAATCTGGACATGATTCTGGATATCCCGGTTCAGCTGACCGTGGAATTGGGGCGCACCAAAATTGCCATCCGCAATCTGTTGCAACTGGCGCAAGGTTCGGTCGTCGAGCTGGATGGTCTGGCCGGTGAGCCGATGGATGTACTGGTCAATGGCTGCCTGATCGCACAGGGTGAAGTCGTGGTCGTCAATGACAAGTTTGGTATTCGCCTGACCGATATCATCACGCCGGCAGAGCGTATCCGCCGCTTGCAGAAATGATCGCTGTTCTGAGGCGCGGCAGTGCGGTCCTGCTGCTGTTTTCATCTCTTGCCGTGGCAGGGCAGGCCAGTGTACCCGTGCTGATTGCCAGCACGGCTCCCACTCCCTTCGCCAGCCTGATGCAAATGATCCTTGGCCTGGTGGTGGTGCTGGCCGCCATTGTGGGCGTTGCCTGGCTGTTCCGCCGCTTGAGTGGTGGCATGCTGGCGGTGGGCAACCGATTGCGCGTGGTGAGTGGCGTCATGGTCGGCCAGCGTGAAAAAGTGGTGATTGTCGAACTGGAAGGCGAATGGCTGGTTCTGGGTGTGACCAGCCATAGCGTGAATCTGCTGAGCAAAATGGACAAGCCCGATTCGGCCATGTCACCGCCGGTCGATACCCTGCCGGTTGCCGAGCCGTTTGCACGCTGGCTCAAGGCCGCCATGGACAAAAGTCGTCAGAAATCCCAATCCGTAAGCAAATAATGAAATTCCTGTCTAAATGCTTGCTGCCGCTCTGGCTGGGCCTTCCCCTATTGAGTCAGGCGGCTGGTCTGCCCCTGATGACCAGTACTCCGGGGGCCGGAGGCGGGCAGAATTACTCGCTGTCGCTGCAGATGTTGCTGTTCATGACGGCGCTTGGCTTTATCCCGGCCATGTTGCTGATGATGACATCGTTCACCCGCATCGTGATTGTCTTGTCCTTGCTGCGCCAGGTGCTGGGCGTGACGCAATCTCCACCCAATCAGGTGATTGTCGGTCTGTCCTTGTTTCTGACGCTATTTGTCATGGGGCCGACTTTCGATCAGGTCTATAGCAAGGCCTGGGCTCCGTTTTCGGATGACAAGATCAGTATTACCCAGGCTGTGGATGAAGCCAGCAAGCCGATGAAGGCTTTCATGCTAAGCCAGACCCGTGAGAAGGATCTGGCATTTTTCATCGAAATATCCCGTTCACCCAAGCCGGCCAGCAAGGCAGATGTGTCGATGAAGACGCTGATCCCGGCTTATGTCATCAGCGAACTGAAAACGGCATTCCAGATCAGCTTCATGATTTTTATCCCTTTCATGATCATTGACCTGGTCGTGGCCAGTATCCTGATGGCTATGGGGATGATGATGGTGTCCCCGGTGACTATTTCCCTGCCATTCAAGTTGATGCTGTTTGTGCTGGTGGATGGCTGGACCCTGCTGATGGGTTCGCTGGTGCAGAGTTTCTATACAGGTTAGGCCATGGAATTGATTGCGCTGAGCATGGAGGATCTGCCTGATTGCCATGCCTTGCTGGCCGATAGCGTGGCAGCCCTGCCGGATGAGGTTTATTCATTGAGCCAGCGTCTGGCCTGGGCGGGTGTCTGGGATGAGGCAACCCGCTTGCAGTGGGCGTCGCGGCTGGCGCAGGCATGGGGAGTCTGTCTGAGGCAAGAAGGGGAAATGGCCGGTTTTGCCTGGCTCAGTCATGCTGGCCAGTTCGACATGCTGTATGTCGCTCCCTGGGCGCAGCGGCATGGTCTGGGCATGGCGATGATTGACCATCTGGAAGCGCTGGCGGCCAAGGCCGGAGTGGTGACGCTGCATGCATGGGCCAGTCAGGTGGCGCGGCCGTTGTTTGAAAAGGCAGCATACGTCATGATGCGGCCGAATAGCACCATCCGGGATGGGGTGGAGCTGGCAAACTGGCTGATGGTCAAGGGCGATTGGCAGGAACACCCTGCGATGGAGGAAACAGCATGAGTCCGGAACTGGTCATCAATATCGTACAGAATGCGTTGTATGTGCTTATCATCGTAGCAGCACCCGTGCTGCTCGTTTCGCTGGTGGTGGGGCTGCTGGTCAGCGTATTGCAGGCGGCGACCCAGATCAATGAAATGACCCTGACCTTCATCCCCAAGCTGCTGGCGATGTTTCTGGTGCTGGTACTGGCCGGCCCGTGGATGCTGAACACCCTGGTGGAGTACACCGTGCGGCTGTTTCAGAGCATCCCCAGCGTAATAGGTTGATCGCGGGCTGATGTTTACCATTTCCGATGCCCAGATCAATGCCCTGCTCAGCGTATTTGTCTGGCCATTTGCCCGTATCATCGGCCTGTTCCTGATTGAGCCGCTGTATTCCTATACCGGTGTGCCCCGGTCATTCAAAGCCGCTTTTGCCTTGATACTGACACTGCTACTGGTTCCGCTGCTGCCTCCCTTGCCTGCGGTGCCGCTGGTTTCTGCTGCCGGTATGGCCATTCTGTTTCAGCAATTGCTGATTGGGCTTTGCATGGGTTTTGTCATGCGGCTCACCATGACGGCGGTCGAAATGACCGGCTTCATCATGGGGGCGCAGACCGGACTGGGCTTTGCCATGTTCTACGATCCCATGCAGGCGGCGCAGGTGCCGGTGCTGTCGCAGATGATGTCATTGTTTGTGTTTCTCATTTTCCTGACTTTCAATGGCCACCAGATCGTGCTGTCCACGCTGGTGGACAGCTTTACCGTATTGCCCATCGGCATGCCGATGCCTGCGCATGGCATCAAGGCACTGGTGCTGTGGGGGGGGCATATCATTTCCTGGGGGGTGTGGCTGGCCATGCCGGTGATCGGGGCCTTGCTGGTGACCAACCTTGCCATTGGGGTGATGACCCGGGCCGCTCCGCAGTTCAACATTTTCACCTTCGGTTTCCCGCTGACCATGCTGATAGGCTTTATCGCCATCTACCTGAGCTTGCCATTGATGGTGCCGGCCATTGAGCAGATTTATACCGAAGCCTTCAGCTTTATGTTGACCATGCTGAAGGCAAAATAGCTTTCTGCTAGAATAGCGGCCAACTTTTCCGGCATTAAACCGGCCCCAGGGGCCAAACGAGATTGAGGCAATTATGGCAGGTCACAGCAAATGGGCTAACATCCAGCACCGCAAAGGTCGTCAGGATGCCAAGCGCGGCAAGATCTTCACCCGTCTGATCAAGGAAATCACCGTTGCCGCCAAAATGGGCGGTGGCGATGTCAACATGAACCCCCGCCTGCGCCTGGCCGTGGACAAGGCCAAGGCCGAATCCATGCCCAAGGACAATATCGATAACGCCATCAAGCGCGGTACTGGCCAGCTGGAAGGTGTGGATTATGTCGAGTGCCGTTACGAAGGTTATGGTATTGCCGGTGCCGCAGTGATGGTGGACTGTCTGACCGACAACAAGACCCGTACCGTGGCCGATGTGCGCCATGCCTTCTCCAAGTATGGCGGCAATATGGGTACGGATGGCTGCGTGGCCTTCCAGTTCAGCCATTGTGGTTTCCTGGTATTTGCCCCGGGTGTCGACGAAGATGCACTGATGGAAGCCGCCCTGGAGTGCGGCGCGGAAGACGTGGTCAGCAATGACGATGGCTCTATCGAAGTGATTACCGGCCCCTACGAATTCAGCGATGTGAAACAGGCGCTGGAAGACAAGGGCTTCAAGGCGGAAATGGGGGAAGTCACCATGAAGCCGCAGAACGAAACCGAACTGGCTGGCGAAGACGCCATGCGCATGCAAAAGCTGCTGGATGCGCTGGAAGACCTGGACGACGTGCAAGACGTATACACCTCGGCCATCTTGCTGGACTAAACCCGTTCCCGGATCGAAGGCTTGCCCTGAAGGCAAGCCTTTTGCATGTCTGCCATTCACGCAGGATAGGCATCGGCACGGTGCCAATGGCGGTGTAAACTATATTGTCAGAGCTTCCTGCCACTGTGCGAAAGAGCTAGTCATGTACCAGACCCATGCTGAGCGCCGTCAGCGTCTGATGTTGCAAATGGGGGAGGGGATCGCCATCCTGCCCACCGCTGCCGAAGTCCAGCGCAATGCGGACAATGCCTATCCCTATCGCGCAGACAGCCATTTCCTGTATCTGACCGGGTTCTCCGAACCTGATGCAGTGCTGGTTCTGGATGCGTCAGTCGGAAAATCCCTGTTGTTTTGCCGGGAAAAAAATAGCGAGCGCGAAGTCTGGGAAGGTTTCCGTTTCGGCCCGGATGGCGCACGGGAAGCATTTGGGTTCGATGAAGCCTATCCCATCAGTGAGCTGGATGCCCGTCTGCCGGATCTGCTCTCCGGTCAGAAATCATTATGGTGGAATATCGGACGCAAGCCGGACTTCGATAGACAGGTGCATGGCTGGCTGGAGGCGGTACGCCAGCGTTTTCGGACTGGCGAGCAGGCTCCCGGGGTGTATCACGACCTGTTGCTGCTGCTGGATGAAATGCGCATGGTCAAGGATGCCCGCGAGAGAGAGCTGCTGCGCCGTGCCGGGCAGATTTCCGCCCAAGGGCATATCCGGGCCATGCGTGCTACCCGCCCCGGCATGATGGAATACCAGGTAGAGGCCGAAATCCTGCATTGTTTCATTCAGCATGGTGCACGCTACCCGGCTTACGAAAGCATTGTGGCAGGCGGAGCCAATGCCTGCACCCTGCATTATTCCGCCAATGATGTCCGCTTGAATGATGGAGACCTGCTGCTGATCGACGCCGGCTGCGAGCTGAATGGTTATGCAGGCGACATTACCCGTACCTTTCCCGTCAATGGCAAATTTACCGCGGTCCAGCGTGATGTCTACGAAATCGTGCTGGCTGCGGAACTGGCAGGCATTGCCGCGGTCAAGCCTGGTGCACTATGGAACGAGCCTGGCGATGCCGCACTCAAGGTACTGGTGCAAGGCATGCTGGACCTCAAACTGCTGACCGGCAGTGTGGATGGCGTGATTGAGTCCGGCGCTTTCCGCCAGTTTTACATGCACGGTATCGGCCACATGATCGGACTGGATGTACATGATGTCGGCCAGCGCAAGCAGGCAGGCCTGTGGCGAGCCTATCAGCCTGGCATGTGCACCACCATTGAGCCCGGCCTGTATATCCGCCCGGCAGCCAATGTGCCGCCCGCTTTGTGGAATATCGGCATCCGGATTGAAGATGATGTCTTGGTGACCGATGACGGGCGTGAAGTCTATACCGCTGATGTGCCCAAACAAATTGATGAAATTGAAATCCTGATGCAGGGTGTCTGATCATGAAACATACAGACAAGCAAGCTGGCCGCTGCAGCGGCCATGATGGGTGTGAACATGCCGACATTATCATTGTCGGCGGTGGTCCGGTTGGCGCACTGGCCGCCTTGCGCTTTGCCGCTGCGGGCCGTCGTGTATTGCTGGTGGAGGCCAGGGCCAAGGACGCGCCTTTGCAGGATGCACGCGCCCTGGCACTGTCCTGGTATAGCCACGAAGCGCTGGTGGCCGCCTCGGCCTGGCCTGATGACTTGCCTTGCAGCCATATCGATAGCGTACATGTGTCGCAGCAAGGTGCCTTTGGCCGCACCCGGCTGGACTGCAGTGATCTGAAACTGCCCCATCTGGGGGTCGTGGTGGATTACCCTGCCTTGACCCGGGCCATCAATGCCCGGCTTGAGCAGGCCGGGGTGCAGGTCTGGTGGCAGACGCGGGTAGAGGCGGTCACCAGTCTTGCTTGCTATGCCACCGTCAGGACCAGTGGCGTACATGGCGATGTCAGCCTTACCGCCCGACTGGTGGTCCTGGCCGAAGGGGGCGCGCTGGCGGACAGCCTGCCCGGCATCAAACGGCTGGTGCACGATTACCAGCAATGTGCGGTATTGGCCGAAGTGGAGACCGAGCTGCCGCCTGCTGGCGTTGCGTATGAGCGATTCTCCAGGCAGGGGCCGTTTGCCTTGCTACCGCATGGCGACCGCTACATGCTGGTATGGACGCGTAGTCCGCAGGATGCCAAGGCCTTGCAAGACGGGAGCGACGAACAGGTCATGCAGGAACTGCAACAGGCTTTTGGCGATCGCCAGGGCAAAGTGCTGAGCATCGGACCGCGTGCCAGCTTCCCGCTGGCGCTGCGCCAGGTCAACCGGGTCAGCAGTGGCCGGGTGGTGTTGATCGGCAATGCCGCCCAGACCATGCATCCGGTTGCCGCCCAAGGCCTGAATCTGGGGCTGCGTGATGCACTGGGACTGGCTGAGGCCGTGGAGAGCGTTGGTGATCCAGGCGATGCTGCCGCCCTGGCCGTGTATGCCGCCAGCCGCAAGCTGGACAGCCATGCCGTGGTTGGCTTCACCCATGGTCTGATCAAGTTGTTTGATGGCGATTCCGCCTTGGTCAGCGCCTTGCGCGGTGCCGGGATGAGTGCACTGGATAGTGTGCCGCCCTTGCGCCGAGCGTTTGCCCGCCATCTGGTATTCGGATTATAGAAAGCATATGCATGACCCAGTATGACGTCATTATCGTGGGCGGCGGGCTGGTGGGGGCCAGCCTGGCGCTGGCGCTGGACAGTAGTGGCAAGCGTGTCGCGCTGCTGGAAGGTTCTGTAGCCCGCTTTGACGATCTGGAGCAGGGTTGGGACGCGCGCATTTATGCGGTCAGCCCACTCAACCGCCGTTTTCTGGAACAACTGCAAGCCTGGCCGGACATGGCCCGTATCGGCACCATCGCCAGCATGGATGTCTGCGGCGATGCCGGGGGCCGCATCCAGTTTGCCGCCAGTGATGCCGGAGCCAGCGCGCTGGCCTGGATTGTGGAAAACCGCTGGCTGCTGGCCAGCCTGTGGCAGCGTCTAGCCGAAAGCGGTGTCGACTGCCTGAGCGGTGTGCGACCACAAACACTGCAAACCACCGCCACGAGCGCCAGCCTCGGTCTGGAGGATGGCCGGGTGCTGGGCGCACAGTTGGTGGTGGGCGCGGACGGTGCCAACTCCTGGGTACGGGAGCAGACCGGTCTGGCCGCCAGCATCAAGCCGTATGGCCAAAGCGGCGTGGTCGCCAACTTCTGCTGTGAAAAGCCGCATGGCGATATGGCCCGCCAATGGTTTACCGGTGACAGCATTCTGGCTTGGCTGCCCATGGCCGGTCAGCGGATATCCATGGTGTGGTCAACCCCTAGGCCGGAGGAATTGCTGGCCATGTCAGCCGAGCAGCTGAGCGCCCGGGTGGCTGCCGCCGGTGGCCACCAACTGGGACGGCTGGAGTTACTTGCGCCAGCTGCGGCCTTTCCCTTACGGCTGATTCAGCCTGAGGCGGTGGTCAGCCAGCGCGTGGTGCTGGTCGGCGATGCCGCCCATACCGTCCACCCCCTGGCAGGGCAGGGGGTGAATCTGGGCTTTCAGGATGCGGCCAAACTGGCGCAGCTACTGGCACAGCGGCAAGATGCCGGCGACTGGATGTTATTGCGCCGTTACGAGCGCGAGCGTCGCGAAGCGGTTAAAACCATGCAATTGACCTGTGATGGCCTGTACCGGCTGTTTCATACCCAACACCTGCCAGGCCTGGCCTGGCTGCGCAATACCGGACTGTCACTGACGAACCGGCTGACACCGCTCAAGCGGCAGTTTGCTCGTCATGCCATCGGTTTTTGAACTTGAGGAATGTGAATGAAAACCACCATCAAAGCACTGGCGCTGGGCGCCTCCTTGTTGTTGTCCTTGACAGCATGCAAGGCCAATGCCAGCCCGGCGGATGTAGAGCAGGCCAAACAAGCTTTCACCACCCGTTTCCCTAATCGCGAAGTCCTGAGCATCAGTGAGACGCCGGTCAAGGGAATTTACGAAGTCGTGGTCAAGGGCAAGCAGATTGTCTACACCGACATTGCAGCCAAATATCTGTTTGTCGGAGACCTGATCGATACGGAAGCCAAGGCCAGTCTGACTGAAAAACGCATGAGCGAACTGAATGCCGTGGATTTCGACAAGCTGCCGTTCCAATATGCCATCAAGGAAGTGCGTGGTGACGGTAGCCGCAAACTGGCCGTATTCACCGATCCGGACTGCCCGTATTGCAAGCAGCTGGAACGCGAAAGCCTGCCTGGCGTGAACAATGTCACCATTTACACCTTCCTTTACCCACTGGCGCAACTGCATCCGGATGCGCCGCGTAAAGCGCGTCAGATCTGGTGCTCCAAGAACCGGGAGGCAACCTGGACTGCCTTCATGCGTGATGGTAAGGCGCTGACTGGAACCGACAAGTGTGATACCAGTGCCCTGGACAAAATAGAGGCATTGGGAGATCAACTGGGTATTACCGGCACTCCGGGCTTGATTTTCGCCAATGGTCGGATGGTACCGGGAGCCATTGGTACCGAGGATATCGAAAAGCTGTTGAATGCCAACTGATCCAGGCAGGGAAGTACCACGCTTATCATGAAGCTGCCGGCAGGGCTGAGTTGGCTGCCCCGCAGATGGCGCTGGGCAGCGTTGACCGAGGCTGATCGCATCCTGCTGGCGCTCAGCCTGTCTTTGCTGTTGCATCTGCCTTTGTTGTTACGTTTGGGGGTGGAGGGCAGCTTGCAGGGGCAGCCGGGCCGCTTGTCGGTCAGCCTGCGACCCGTCGCGGCCACGGTGAAGCCGCATGCGCCGGTGCGGGAGACCCAGACGTCGACAGCCATGCCCCCGGCAGACCTTGGGCAGTCTCCCGTGCTGGATGCCCCCCTTGCCAAGACCATTCTGCCAGAACCCACCCGCCCGTCGGCTCAACAGCCAGGCCCGCAGCCGCAGCCGATGGATACATCCACGCAGTCTGCAGATGAGCAGACATCAGCAGCTGCGCATGACGATCAGTCGGCACAGCAACTTGGCCTGGATTTCTACTATGCAGCGCGCCAGGTAGACGTACTGGCCGTTTCGCTTCTTCCCATCCAATTGCTCGAACCGTATGGCGTGGGGATGCAGGATGTGGATGTGACCCTGCGTGTTTTCATCAATGAACAAGGGACGGTCGATGCCGTGAAGCTGGTATCGGCACAACCCGCTGGTGTTGAAGGGCCGTTGATGGAGGTGTTCCGTCAGGCGCGCTTTTCGCCGGCCATGCTGGATGGCCGCCCGGTCAAGAGTTTCAAACTGATTCGCATTGCGGCACCGAACAGCAGCGAATAGCTGGGCTGGCCAGGCTGCCCTTCCTGCCCGCACCAGGGCAGGCGAGCCAAGCCCTGCATTTCATGCTAAATTCTCCGCAACACTGGCCATGCATGGCCAGTCGAACAATACGGCGGACCATACCGCCATCGACGATGTCATCACGAAGGAAGAACCATGTCTGATCTGAATACCTTGTTTACCCAGGCCCAGGCCGATGTCACTTCGCTATCCGAGCGCCCGGATAACCAGACGCTGTTGCAGCTTTATTCCCTGTACAAGCAGGCGAGCGAGGGTGATGTCAGTGGTGAGCGCCCCGGCATGATGGATTTTATCAATCGTGCCAAATATGATGCCTGGGACAAGCTCAAAGGCATGTCCAGCGATGAGGCCAAGCAGGCTTATGTCGAGGTGGTGCAAAAACTGCTGGCAGAGTAATTGGCAAAGAAAAACCGCTGCAAGCCTTGGCCGCAGCGGTTTTTTGCATTCTGAAACCACCAGGTTTCAGGAGACTGCCTTGATGGCTTCCACCGGATCGATATAGGGGTAGCCCAGGTCCTGGGCTACGGCCCGGTAAGTGATCTTGCCGTGGCACACATTCAGGCCATTGCGCAGATGAGCATTGTCCAGCAAGGCCTGACGCCAACCCTTGTCGGCCAGTTCCAGGGTAAAGGGCAGGGTGGCATTGTTCAGTGCCTGGGTGGATGTACGGGCTACACCTCCGGGCATGTTGGCCACACAGTAATGCACGATGCCATCGACCACATAGATGGGGTCCTGATGCGTGGTGGCGCGGCTGGTTTCGAAGCAGCCACCCTGATCAATGGCGACATCCACTAGCACGGCCCCCGGTTTCATATTGCCCAGCATGGCACGTGTCACCAGCTTGGGGGCTGCTGCTCCGGGGATCAGCACTGCGCCCACAACCATATCGGCTTCCCGGATGGATTCATCGATATTGGCGGTATTGGAGACCAGGGTCTTGATACGGCCGCCGAATACCATGTCGATTTCTTTCAGGCGCGGCAGGGATTTGTCCAGAATGGTCACATCGGCCCCGAGTCCTGCCGCCATGCGCGCCGCGTTCAGGCCTACCACGCCACCGCCAATGACAACCACCCGTGCCGGTGCCACGCCAGGAACGCCGCCCAGCAATACGCCTCGGCCACCCTGTGCTTTTTCCAGAGCATGGGCACCGGCCTGGATTGCCATGCGACCAGCCACTTCCGACATGGGAGCCAGCAATGGCAGGCCGCCACGCTCATCGGTAACCGTTTCATAGGCAATGGCGATAGCGCCGGACTCGGTCAACAGCTTGGTCTGTTCCGGGTCCGGTGCCAGATGCAGATAGGTAAACAGGATCTGGCCCGGGCGAAGCATGCGGCATTCCACCGCTTGGGGTTCTTTGACCTTGACGATCATTTCCGACTTGCTGAACACCTCCTCGGCAGAGGACGCAATGGAAGCACCGGACTGGATATACTGCTCATCGGTAAAACCGATGGCAAGGCCAGCCTGGGTCTGGACCAATACCTTATGGCCATGTGCCACCAATTCGCGGACGCCGGATGGCGTCAGACCGACGCGATATTCGTGGTTTTTGATTTCCTTGGGAACACCGATCAACATTACCGTCTCCTTCTGTTATTGGATGGAAGCAACAGCAAACGTCAAGGGCAGGTGGGTCTTGCCTGTTCGGGCAGGCGACCCTGCTCTGTCATGCAGTGGACACACCAGAGAAGTGTGCCAGAGCGATCAAGCTATACGCCTTCTGGTCCGGCTGGCCGGCAGGCAGCGGATAGTTGACTCCCGGCTGGGAATGTTCAGTAGTATATGAAGACGGCAACAGGTGTATTCACTGTAGTTTCTGATGTGCTTGGTGATAATTGCCAAAAAGTCAGACAAGGAAAGTCAAAAACAAAGCAATGCGCAGACGACGGGAAGAGACTTGATTTCGATCAATCTCGAGAGCCGGGCTGGTGGCCAGTGTTGCAATGCAGTGCTGGCATAAGGACGCGATGGCGATTCAGTTTTGATGGTGCAAATAGCGACCACCGCCACTGTGCTTGACCTGATACATGGCCTTGTCTGCCTGCAGCAACAAGGCTTCGGCCTGACAGTCCGCATTGCCGATGGTAATGCCGATTGACAGGCCAAGCTGGAAGGCCTGATCGGCAATGTTCAGTGGGGGCTGCAAGGCGGCAATGCATTTTCCTGCCACGGAGTGCGCAGCATCACTGGCGTGCTGGGGCAGATCGGTCATCAACAGGACAAATTCGTCACCGCCAATCCGTGCCAGGGTGTCGGTCTTGCGCACGATCTGCTGCAAGCGTTGCGCAACCTGGCACAAGGCCTCATCTCCCCCATCATGTCCCAGACTGTCATTGATCCGTTTGAAACCATCAAGATCCATGAAAAGCAGGGCGATCTGGCTGCCATTGCGCCGGGCTTGTGCCAATGCCAGCTCCAAGCGGTCGGCCAGCATCAGCCGATTGGGCAGGCCGGTGAGCGTATCGTGATGGGCAAGTTCTTCCAGGGCGGCCTGTTGTTCGTTGAGCTTATCCAGCAAACGATTGAAGGCGGTAATCAGATGGCCGATTTCATCCGCGCGACGCACTTTCAGCGGTAATAAGGGTAGCTTCCCTTGTGTCATACGTTCTGCATCGTTGGCGGCCTGAAACAGTGGCCGCAGCATGTAATACAAGCCGGCGCTGGCCAGTGCAATAAACAGCAGGCATGCCAGCAAGATCATGTGAATGGCAAATTGCTGTACTCGCTTGATGGTGGCAAAAGCCTCTTCACCTGGTAAATGCGCCATGACAAACCAGCCGGTACTGGGAACTGAGGCAATGGCAGCAATATCCTCCTTGCCCAGATTGTCGCGGCTCATGTCCGTGCCACGGAAGCCTGCCATGGCGCGATCCAGGATCAGGTTGCTGCCAATGGCTGGAACTGGTTTTAGCGCAACATCTGCCTCGGACGAGGCCAGCAAGATCCGCTGCTGCGGTGCAACCAGCAAGAAGCCGCCATGTCCATTGCCGATGCGGGCTTGTTGCAACAGATCCAGAAAACCCGGTGCGTCCAGCGTCGTCATGCCGACTAGCGTGCCAGCAAGGTGCTGCGGACCATCCTGTATGGCGACGGCGATGGGAAGAACTGGGCGCTTGATTGCCAGATCCACACGGGGACTACCGATCTGTGCATGCTCTTCGCCTACCGCCGTGATGAAGTCACGCTGCTCATCATTCCTGCCCTGGGGGTGTCGTGGATACTGAGCAATGACCTTTCCCTTGCGGTCGGCCACATAGAGGCCTGCATCAAACAAGCGCTGGTAATGATAATGAACCCGCAGCCAGGCCTGAAGCTGCTCAGGGTGCTGCAGCAATCGAGGCCCCAGCGCTCTGGCCAGATCGCCCAGCACGCTCTGGCGCTGGATGATTTTGTCGTCGATATCCTTGGCGACGTAGTTGGCCAAGGACAATTGCTGCCCTTCGATGATGCTGCCCAGGTTCTGATGCAGAAGATGATCGACGGCAAAGTAACGGATCACCGAGCTCGCACAGGCGAGGAAGGTGATCAGTATCAGCATCCGAGTGATGATGCTGTCAGTGAGACGTCGCAAGGGCATTGAAGGGGAGAGAAATGAACAATGCGACAGTGTAGCCGAGCTGCCCTGCGACGTATATCGGCCTTGAGCGAGGCTGTGATATTCATTGTGTGTAAAACAATGACATTATTTTAAATAATGAAATTATTTATGCCAATAGGGATAAATGAGGGCCACAGCTTCACCGTTTTCATGGCTAGGGTCACGGCTGTTCCTGGTCGGCGACTGCCGTATTTTTGCCGGTGGTTTCGCATGCAGTGGCCGCCGGAGGAATGAAGAAATGCAGCGGCTTACGGATAAAGCGCTTGAGCAATAGCGGGAGCAAGGGCAAAACCTGACGGCCACTGAGCTTGCGCGAACGTAATGCGACCCATAGCGCCAGGCTGAAGCTGACGGCCAGGTTGGTAAAACCGATCAGCGCCACGCCACCGCAGTACAGCGCGACCATCCCCAGCGGCAGCTGGAAGTTAAGCGCAACCATGCCAAAGGCAAGATTGGCCGCAGAAAAAGTGATGTGGCGAATATCCAGTGGCAGGCCGAGAATGATGCCTATGGTTCCGGTTAGCCCCAGGAACAGGCCGAAATAGAAATTGCCTGCCAGTGCGCCCAGATTGTGTTCGACATACTGTCCCAGCTGCCAGGCCCGGTGCTTGCCCAGCACTTTATTCAACAAGGGTTGTGCAGCCAGCCGCTCCGGAATGCGCCGGTAAATGGCCTTGTTGTCGTAATAACCGGCAATCAAGCCGGAAAGAAAAAGGTAGACACCGGCAATGGCTGCGTGAGGCAGTGCCAGACTGGTCAGCGGGTCCAGGTCTTGCAGCAGGTGTTGCGCCTTTTCCAAGCCGACGACCGGGTGACCAAACAGTGCCTGCCAGCCAAAGGCAATGATGGCCGCCGTGGGAATGACCAGCAAAACATTGCCCAGTATGGCAATAAACTGGGTACGCATCACTTTGACAATGAGTTCGGCCAGATCTTCCAGAGGAACTTTGGACTCTTGTTGTTCTTGCTGATGCAAGGCCGCCGCAATACGCGCTGCCGTCATGGCAGGTTGTTTGGTGGCAATGGTGAAATGCAGCAGCTGCACAATGATAAAGCCGATCGCATAGTTGAGACCGTAGAACAGCCCTTCCCACAACAATGGGAAATGGGCCTGGGCCAGCATCAGCTTGATCAGGGCCATGACGCCAACAATCAGGCCCGCGCCCATGGCCGCTTTGGCCATGCCACGCCATTCGCGGCGGGATTCGGCAATATAGTGCTCGCCATGCCGGCCGGCATGCTCGGTGACCTGCAAGGCCAGTAATTCTGTATTGGACTTGAGTACGTCGCTGATGCTGTACTTGCGGTTTTCGGCGTGGGTAAAGTCAATGATCAGCTGAAACAATGCCGGGTTCTGTGCCGGCTGGTGTTGCGGCTCCAGCAGCGCTAGCAAAGCCCGTAGCCGTTTCAGGCTTTGGCGCAAGCGCAATGCCTGATAGGTCAGGTCTACCGAAATACCATTTCGTGAAGCATTTTTGCGTATCTTGCCCAGGATTTCCTCGCACTGTTCCAGTAGCACCAGGACATGCTTGTCGTCTTCGCTTGGTTGTTGGTC
>Ga0187781_10002331_pt1 | contig 14499 bp, 11 predicted proteins | sample 0715_SJ02_MP02_2_FD_132447 | JGI IMG/M metagenome (GOLD analysis project Ga0187781, IMG submission 132447) | Tropical peat soil microbial communities from peatlands in Department of Meta, Colombia - 0715_SJ02_MP02_20_MG | ecosystem: Environmental > Terrestrial > Soil > Wetlands > Peat | place...
AGCAGCTCGTCCAACAGCTTGAGCTCAGGGAGCCGCTGTTTCAGGATTAGTATCTTCTCCCTGATGTCGACGTCGAAGGGGTTGGCGCTGCTCGACTCCACATCCCGGCAGAGCTCTATTACTCGCAGGTAGTCGTCGAGCTTCGTCTGCTCCAGCCTACTTCAGCTCCTTCACTTCGGAGGGCCCATGCACCGCCTGAACGGTGATGACGTGGGCGGTCCTGTCGAAAACAGTTAGGATGGAGGGGGTGATGACGATATACTGCGATGCCTCTCTCTGCTTCATCTGGGAGAGTATCATCTTGAACATCGCCTCTCTGTTCCTGGGGTCCATGTGGATGTCGAATTCGTCCATGGCTCTAAGGGGGGAGACGATTCTTGCCTGGAGAGACAGGATGAAGGCCATCAGAGCCACCGACCTTTCTCCACCGCTCTGCGTGAACGGGTCGAGGGTGGTAGGGGCGCCCCCTCGGAAGCCGACATAGAGATCGAGGCCGGCGTCTTCAATGACATCCGCCTCCTCGAATTTGATGAAGCCCGTTGCGTCCGCGGCAGAGAGCACCGTCTGGTATGCGGGGTCCACTGACTCGATGAGGTCCTCCATCGCTTTCCTCCAGACGCCCTTCCGTGAACCTAGCTCTGCGAGCATTGATTTCTTGTTCTCCTGCAGCTGGTCGAGTTTCACCTTCAGCTCCTCGATGTTTCCGGAGTAGTCGTTGTAGATTTTCTCGGCGTCGTCAGGCACGTCCTGCATTTTCTGGATGTGGGCCGACACCAGCTTCAGCTCCTCAGACACTTCGTAAGGTTGCCTCAAGGTCTCCATCCTCGGGCCTGCCTTTTCGAGTTCAGGGGCAATCTTGTCGAGCTCTTCCCTGTATTCCTTCGCGCTCCTCTCCAGTTCCCGTAGGTCAGACTCGGTCACCCTGATTCTGTAGGTCAGGACCTCGGCCTTCACCTTGAATGAAACATAACTTTCCATCGTCTTCTTGATGAGCTCCTCCGTCCGGGTGATCTCTGGCTGCAGCGACGAAACCTCCCTGTCCAGCTCCGCCTTCCTGCGCTGGGCGTCTTCCTCGGCTGCAGTTCCTTTTCCCTGGATGTAAGCCGCGAGCTCCTTCAGGCGCTTCACGTTCTTGTCCCCTCCTCCTTCGAGGAGTTCGTCGATCGAAGTCGCGAGCCCTGCGACATCTTCCTTAATCGAGCGATAGGCGTTCCTAGCCGATTCGTCCTTCGCCTTCTCGGACTCCGCCCTGACCAGGGCGTAGTACAGCTTCCGAAGCTCCACCTGCTTGTCGAGCAGCGCCTGGTAGGATTCTTCGGCGTCTGAGGACACCTCCGCTTGCTGGGACTTCAGGTCCTCAAGCGCCCGTGTCTTCGCCATAATCTTCTCCTCGGCCCCCTGTAGGGCCTTTGTGAGCTTCGCCTCGGTGCTCCAGAGCTGTTCCTTCACGAGAAGGTCCCTGTGCTCGATGAGCCTCCTCTTCTCCTGGTATCGGTCATAGACCTGCTTCCAGTACTCGAGAGCCTGGTTGGCATTGTCTATCAACTGGAGAAGGGAACTCTCCTCACCAATCAGGCCGCTTAGCTCCTGTTCCGCCTGCAGGATTTTCTGCCTGTACTCGGAGAATCCGACCGCCTCCTCCACCATTCTCAGCCGTTCCTGTGGAGAGACGGCTCCAAGCTCCTCAATCATCCCCTGGTGCATTATAATGAGGAGGTTGTCTGGGTTGATGCCGAACTCCCGGAGGAGCCGCACAACCTCGCTCTTGTCTATCTCCTTGTAATCTGCCTCGAACCAATAGGACCCGTCCCGCCTCAGGTACCTGCTTAGCATGAATGTGTCTGACTTCGAGTAGGGGATGGGGCGCCTCCCCCCTTTGGGGGAGTTGTCGAATACCAGGGAGACGCGGGCGATGTCTTTGCCCCTGCGAATCAGGTCAGAGAGCTTCCGGGAGCGTTCAGTGTACGCCTGGCCGAATGCGACTGATATAGCCAGGAGGACGGACGACTTGCCTGCCCCGTTGGGCCCGACTATCAGGTTCAGACCCTCCCGCAGAGGGATTCTCGCGTATTCGTAGCTCATGAAGTTCTCTAGGATGATCTCCTTTACGGTGGTTAGATGGACGGGTCTCTCTTCTGAGACCTCTCTGGCGGTTCCTGACAAGCTTCAAGACTGCGCGCACGCGAGGCGCTTTTAGACCTTGCTGGCATTTGGGGCCAAAAACACTTTCACAGGCCCCCTCCCTCCGAGGAGTTAAATCCCCGAAGGGTACCCATCCCCAAGTTTTGTCTGTCGATGGCTCATTCGAGTCCCTTGCCCCTGCCGTAAGAGGGTTCTTGGCAGAGACAGGGATTACAGAGCCCACCCCGCCCCAGATTAAGGCCTGGCCTCTAGTCTCAAGGAGGGAAGATGTACTCGTGGTGGCGCCCACGGGCTCAGGCAAAACGGAGGCGGCTCTTCTCCCGTTGCTCAGCAGGCTTGTCTTGGAGGGGCACGGCGAGGGAATATCTCTGCTGTACATCACCCCCATGCGTGCCCTGAACAGGGACATGCTGAAGCGGTTGCAGGTCTGGTGCGCTCGTCTAGGCTTGAATGTCGATATCAGGCACGGCGACACTCCCCAAACCCAGAGGGCGAAGCAATCTGCCTACCCCCCTGACGTTCTCGTGACCACCCCTGAGACACTCCAAGCGATCCTCCCCGGGAGGAGGATGCGGGACAACCTGTCGCACCTGAAGGCCGTCGTGGTCGACGAGCTGCACAACCTAGTCGAGAGCAAGAGAGGTGTACAGCTCTGCGTCGGACTTGAGAGGCTCAGAAAAGTTGCGCCTGGGTTCCAGCTTGTCGCCCTCTCAGCAACGATAGGGACCCCTGAGGTGGCTGCCCGATTCCTCTACGGCGACAGGCGGCGTACTATCGTAAGGGTGGAGGCGCCCAAAGAGTTCTCCTACGCCATCGAGTATCCTGTCCCCGACCCCTCCACCCAGTCTGCAGCGAAGGAGACCTATTCGGCCCCTGACCTGGCCGCCCGCCTTTCGAGAATCAACTCACTCATCGAAAGCCACACATCGACCCTGATTTTCGTCAACAGCAGAACAGTGGCGGAGATGCTCGGTGAGAAGCTAGCGAGACTACGGAAGGACGTAGGGGTCCATCATGGTTCTCTCCCAAGGGAGGAGAGGGAAAGGGTGGAGCACGCTTTCAAGACAGGGGAGCTCAAGGCGCTGGTCTGTACATCGACCCTGGAGCTTGGAATCGATGTCGGCTCCGTTGACCTTGTCGTCCAGTACATGTCGCCGCGACAGGTCACGAGCCTGGTTCAGAGGGTCGGGAGGAGCGGCCACACCCTCGGGAAGGTGTCAAAGGGGGTCCTGGTCACCGTCTCGGCCGACGACATTCTCGAGTCATCCGCCAGCGTCGAATCAGCGGCCAAGGGGAAGATAGAGCCCACCAGGCCGTTCACGAACTCCCTTGACGTATTGGCCCACCAGATTGCAGGTTACCTGATGGATTTTGAGACGATGGACGCAGATAGACTCTTCATAGAAGTCAGGAAGGCGGCGCCGTACGGGGAGCTCTCCCTAGAGGTATTCATTCGTACCGTGAAATACATGGCCGAGCTGAGGAAGATAATGTTCGACGGGAAAACCCTCTCCCGGACCAGGCTCACCCGGGAGTACTACTATGAGAACCTGTCAATGATACCGGACGAGACAAGGTACCTAGTGGTCGACGTCTCGACCAACCAGACGGTAGGAATACTCGGGGAAGAGTTCGTCCTCCTAAGCATCAAGGTCGGTGTGCACTTCGTCTGCAAGGGCAAGGTCTGGCAGGTCGAGCAAATCGCCGAAGACAGGAAAATCTACGTGACCCCAGTGGAGGACCCTCTGGCAGCTGTTCCCGGCTGGGATGGGGAGATGCTCCCGATACCCTACGAGCTTGCCGTCGAGACGGGCCGCCTGAGAAGGGAAATCTCGGAAGCACTGGACGTAGGGGACGAGGCTGTGTCAGAAGTCTCCAAGAGGATACCCGGGGACGCGGCCCCCCGAGCACTTGTTCTTGACGAGATTGCCGAGCAAAAGAAGATGGGAGCGCCCGTCCCTTCCGACAGGCTCGTCCTCTTCGAGGGGTTCGGAAAGTCCCTCATCATACACCTCTGCTTCGGGGAGTCAGTGAACAGGACCTTCGCCTATACTTTCGAGGAAATCCTATCGAGGAAGGGGCTGGTCCGGGTCTGGTGGCTCGACGGGTATAGGATACTAGTTGAGCTCACGGCCGACACGGAGGACCTAGACCTTAAGGCAATAGCAAGAGAGCTGATGGGCCTCACCCCGGATGAGTTAGAGAGAACCTACGCAGTGGCGGCCCAGAGGAACTTCCCGTTCCCTGCGAGGGTGAAGCACGTAGCGGAAAGGTTCGGGGCTCTGAAACGCGGGAAGCTTATCGCCCATCCTAACCTATGCTCCCTGCCCACGAGGTTCGAGAAGACCCCCATATTCGAAGAGGCTCTCCAAGAGACGGGAAGGGACCTCATCGACATGGAGCGCAGTAAGCAGGTGCTCCTGGCTGTAGCGAACGGCGAAGTCTCTGTTGAGACGTTCCTCGCCAGGGAGAAGCCGACCCCCATCGCCTATGGCCTCCTCTACAGGTATCTCGAAGTCCCCGAAGCAGTGGCTCCTGACTCCCTTGGCAGGTCATCCTACCAGAGGATGAAGGCAAGTATATTCGGAACGGACGTGATCCTCCTTTGTGTGAAGTGCGGCACGGACCAGGGAGAGACCACCGTAGGAGAGCTGCCAGAGGAGCCGAAGTGTGCCAAGTGTGGGTCCGGTCTGCTTGTGCCCTGCTACTGGGGGACGGCCAAGCTCTCTGAGCTCATTACCAAGAGAGAGTCGAAGGGGCTCCTCAACGAAGATGAGCGTGCTGAGCTCTCCAGGGCTCGGAGGGGGGCGGACCTAGTACTATCCTACGGCAAGAAAGCAGTGGTGGCACAGACTGTCTATGGAATCGGGCCCCAGACAGCCTCCAGGATTCTCGCAGAGATGCACGACGACGAGGAGGCTTTCTACAGGGACCTGTTAGAGGCGAAGATACGCTTCGTCACCACGAGGCAGTTCTGGGGCAACTGAAGACCCATTAACTGGATACAGCGGGGGCGCCATGGATTGGTTCTAGCGGGAAAAGTATTCCTCGTCAGGGAGAACTACGAGCTCGATACCCTCGCGGAGAAGCTGAAGGCGTTCAAAATCGAGACTGAAACGACGGTGGAGGAGAAGGAGTTCAAGCTCGTTACTGAAATAACTGACCTGAGCGTGGGGAAGGGCAACCTTGAGGGGAAGTTCTCCTTCGACACGGTGTTCGTGATACCCCACAGGGGGGAGTCGGTGCCTGTCCCGCGGACGTATGAGGCCCCGTTCTCGTTCAATATGTACAAGGACAGGATGTTCCTGACGGTCTACGACAAGAAGAACAGGGCAAACAACATCGCCAACGAGATGAGCAAGGCAGTTTTCATGAGCCTCGGGGAGGTGGTAGAAGCGAGGATTGATCCCGAGACTCTCAGGAGTTTCCATGAGGCCAACTTCGAGGACTCCAAGGTGATTTTCTTTTCAGACGTGGACCTCCCAAACATCACCAAGCTCTCTCTATACGGCGCCGAGCTGGGGAACACAAGCCTCTACAGCGACTACCTTACTCACGGGAAGCTATGGTACATCGTGTTCAAGAGCAAGGCCTACGGCTACGTGCTCGGTCTCACACGGAACTGCATCCTGACGGCATTCAGCAGAATGGAGCTCTCAGAATTCAAGAACTTCGTTAATACACAGGTCTTTCCGCTGATTGCCTAGTTTGCTGAAGATAGTCCCTGGCGAAGCGGCCATCGTCTTCTCCAGCGCTGGCAACAGCACCCTGCTGATCTCAGACCTTCATCTCGGGCTCGAGAAGGAGATGGCGAAGAAGGGTTTCAGTCTCCCAGCCTATTCTGTGAAGATGGTGGAGAGAGTGAAGGACACCTCAGAGAGGTACGGCACGAACAGGCTGGCCGTTCTGGGGGACGTCAAACACACCGTGGGGAAGGTGGAGGACATTGACTGGGGGGTCGTCCCCTGGTTCTTCGACACAATGCTCGACCTTTTCGAGGTGGTGGAAGTGGTCCCCGGTAACCACGACGGTAACATCAGGACCGTCCTGCCGCAGAAGGTGACTCTTCACACCTCGCAGGGGATGGTACTGGGGACCGGCTCTGGGAGGATAGGCGTCGCCCACGGCCATGCCTGGCCCTCAGAGGAGGCGATTGCTACGAGGAACCTCGTCATCGGGCACTCTCACTTCACCTACGAGATGCGCGACTCCCTCGGCTCCAGAACGAGGGAGGCCGTCTGGGTCAGAGCCGAGTACGACGTGGCCGATCTCATGGAAGGTGCAGGGTACAAGTCGAGGTCGAAAGGGAAAGGGAAGCTTACAGTGATGCCCCCTTTCAACCGCCTCGTCGGGGGCCAGCCAATCAACAGGAGCAGGTCGTTCCAGTTCGGGCCCGTACTCTCTTCGAGGTCGGTGAGCTTGGAGGATGCGGATATCTTCCTAACGGATGGAACCAGGGTTACCTAGGCTGCAGGACTACTTCCCGATTGCACTGGTCACGAGACGCTCGAGGGAGGCCTCGCCTACCGCGCCTATTACTGCGTCCATGGGCTGACCGTTCTTGAAGATCATGAAGGTGGGGATGGAGAAGACTTGATAGCGAGATGAGATGTTCATCTCTTCGTCCACGTTCACCTTTCCGAACAGGACCCTGCTGGAGTATTTCGCAGCGAGCTTTTCCACGACGGGCTCCATTACCCGGCAGGGGCCGCACCAGGTCGCCCAAAAATCCACGAACATGGGCTTCTCCGACGAGCTGAGTCTGTCGAAGTTCGCCTCCGTTAGCTTTACGGTTGAATCTTGATGGCTTGTCTCCATTTTGAATTCTATCACGAGCGTCCGCGATGCGTATTTAAAATTGGAGAGCGTCGCAATAATTTGACTTGACCGGAGAGACGTTCGCGAAGATGACAAGGAATCTGGTCTCCCTTGAGCCGCCCCAGAAGGGTCGGCTGTTCGCTTCGGTAGCCGTGATCGTCAGAGACAGACAGTTCCCAAGCGTGTTGTTGATCAGGAGAGCGGAGCACACCGGCGACCCCTGGTCCGGCCAGGTGGCCTTCCCGGGAGGGAAAATGCAGGAGGGGGACAAGTCTGCAAGGGACACAGCTATTCGAGAGACGATGGAGGAGGTTGGAATAGACCTGAGTAGATCCGGGGAGTTCCTTGGTTATGGAGGAGTGGCAACTACCCACACCGGGACCATGGACGTGGTCCCCTCGTTCTTCGAATTGAGGAGGAGCGTCGAGGTTCAGCCGAATCGCGAGGTTGCCTCGTTCCGCTGGGTGGACGTCGAGCAACTCTTCGCACCGTCATCGAGGTCGACCTTTGACCTAAATCGGGATGGTAAGGAAATTGGGATGCCAGCTTATGCGGTGGGCGACTACGTGGTGTGGGGGCTGACGTATCGAATCCTGAACTCCTTCCTAGAGGAAGAAGCTGATTGACAAAGTCGGGAAAGAAGCGACTACTCTTCGACGAAGCGGCGGATTGCCTGGAGGGTCTGGGGGTTCTCGCGGAGGTACTCGGCCAGCCGCTCGAATCGGCGCAGCGTGCTCGGGTGCACGTGGTGCTCAATTCCCTCGGTGTCCACGTAGGCTGTCTGGTCATCGACCCCCAACATCGAGATTAGCTCGGAGATTACCTGGTGCCTCTTGACCACTGATCTGGCCACCTTCTCCCCCGAAGGAGTCAGTCTCATTCCCCTGTACTTTTCGTGCTCAAGGTAGCCCTTCTTCGCGAGATTGACCAGCATGCTGGAGACGGTGGGAGGCTTAACCCCCAGATGCTCGGAGATATCGGCGGCGCTCACGTATCCCTTCTCTGCGTTGAGATTGTAGATTGCCTCTAGGTAGTCTTCGAGACGCGAGATATCCCTCTTCGGCTGGACCAGCCGGGGCAGGCCGCTCATGCGGAGAGTGTAACACCCGAAGTTCAAAAACGTTTGTGAGGGCTGTTGCCCCGACGTTAGGCGAACGGAGGATTCGTAGCCATCAAGAAATGTGTTAGACGCGCCTAACTTAAATACCTATTTCGAATTCCCACATGGTCGTATGAAGCTGCCGTTCAGAAGAACCCTTTCCCCGCCTGAAGAAATCCCTCGAGAGGAGCAAAAGACGCAGCAACATCAGAAGGCCGAAAGGTCAGGTCCTGTTTCGCTCTCACTCAAGCAATTCATTCTGTGGGTCGGCCCCGCACTCATGGTTTCGATAGCCTACATGGACCCTGGCAACTATGGTACTGATCTTGCAGCTGGGGCCGGCTACAAGTACGCTCTGCTCTGGGCCGGGTGGCTCGCCTCCGGCATGGCTATGTTGCTCCAGTATCTGTCAGGCAAACTCGGAATAGCCTCGGGTCACCACTTGGCAGAGCTGGTCAGGCAGTCATTTAACGGGAAGAGAAGGTATGTGATTCCATACTGGCTCGCAGCAGAAGCCGCAGCAGCTGCAACCGATCTGGCTGAGTACCTGGGGACTGTGCTTGGGCTCAACATCTTATTCGGTATCCCGCTGATCTACTGCGCCGTTTTCGGCGCCCTCGATGTTATCATTCTCCTGACGATGATGACGAGGAGGTTCCGCCTGATAGAACAGTACTTCGCCATCCTCATCAGCATATTGGTGATAGGCATATTTTATGACCTGCTTGTGATTGGCAACTTCAACCTGGCCCAGATCGGACTTGGCTCTGTAATCCCGAGCGCTCCAGACAGCACTGCTCTCTTCATAGCGGTTGGGATGATCGGAGCGACGGTGATGCCTCATGCCCTCTTCGTCCATTCATGGCTTTCGAGGAACAAGATGGATCTCCTCGGCACCCCGGTCAATGGAGGGAAGAAGGCTGCTTCGATCAGCGACATGGCCATGAAGAGGACTGATGATAATCACCATGTCTACACCCCCGAGCAGAAACGGGGAACGAACAGGCTCCATCGCAACGAGACCGTCGTCGCGCTAACAATAGCCGGCGTGGTCAACGCGGGAATACTACTGGTCGCAATCCCACTCTATCAGGGCAGTGGGGTGAATGTGAACCTTAGCGTCCAACAGTTTGTAACAGGGATGAGCCACATCTACGGACCGGCAATAGGCGTCCTCTTTGCTCTCACGTTGCTAGCCTCTGGGCTATCGTCTTCTGCGTTGGGCACCATAGCAGGGCAGGTGATAATGGAGGGGTTGATTGGAAAACGCTGGAACATCTGGGCAAGAAGAATCATCACAAGAATTGTCAACGTCTTCCCCACCACGATAGCCATCCTGTTGGGACTCAGCCCGCTGGTCCTGCTTATCTACAGCCAGGTCATCCTAAGCTTGATGATACCACTCCCCATGATTCCCCTTGTGTACTATACATCTAGGAAAAGGTTCATGGGAGAACTAGTCAACAGGAAGCGCACGATCGTCTTGGCCCTGGTAACGGTGGTGTTGATCATTTCGTTCAACACGCTGTTGCTGACGACGCTCGTCTAGGCGGCTGGACCGGGGGCTTCGGCGTCGTCTTCCATCTTTGACCTAAGGCGCCCCATTTCGCCCAGCTCGAACGGGAAGACCACCCACTCGGAGACTTCCTCTAGGTAGAAGTCAGGCTGAGTCTTGCTCCAGGGTTTCTTAAACAGGACAGCCGTCTCCAGCGTCTTTGGCTTCTGCTCGGCCAAGAAGCCCTTCATCAGGGTCAGTGTGTCTCCCTGGTCCACCAGATCGTCCACCAAGAGAATGTCTTTGCCTTGAATCCCCTCCGTGAGGGTCGACAAGATCCTTGGGGGCGTCCGCTTGCCTATGTCGCTGTACGACTTGACGTTGACGAAGTCTACCTTCACGTTAAGGTGGTCCGAAATCACCATGGCTACTGGGATGCCTCCCCTGGCGATGCCAACAACCAGGTCGTACTTCTTTCCCTTGGCCCTGACCTTTTCGGCCAGGGCTAGGGCCAGGTTCCCGTACTCAGGCCAGCTGATGTATCTGAAGTTGGGCATCAGGGCGGCCAGCCGGCATAGCGTAGATAACTCTTCGATGCCGACTTGGCAGACATGTGCGAAGTGGGCCGGGGCGGATTCGGACCGCCGACCTTGGCGCGGAAGACCGCTTCGCCGTGTAAGGGCGACATCCTAACCGAGCTGAGGGGTTGGCCTGATTTCCGGCATCGAATCCCCGCAAGTGCGGCCTAGACTACCGGCCCATAGTTGTGCCTCTGACTAGCCGATATAAGCACAACCCACAGAACCGCAATCCTCACACTTTTCGCCGTTGATGGGCGCTTGAATCGGAAGAATCCCAAGAACTACGAACCGAAGAAATAGCAAGCCGAATCAGATTTAACGTGGCACGGACGGCGAGGGCCCCGAAGGGTGCTTGGAGAAAGAGGGCAAGATTGTAGCAGTCAGGGCCCGGCAAATCTTGGATTCGAGGGGCAATCCGACGGTTGAAGCTGAGGTCCTGACCGACTCCTCGACGGGGAGGGCGAGCGTCCCATCTGGCGCATCGAAAGGAAAGCTTGAGGCGCTCGAACTAAGAGACGGCGACAAAAAGCGTTTCCATGGAAGGGGGGTCTCCAGGGCGGTTTCCAATGTGAACTTGGTGATTGCCCCCAAGCTTTGTGGCTTCCAATGCTCTGATCAGGGGAAGATCGACAGGACAATGATCAAGCTTGACGGTACACCCAACAAGAGCAGGCTTGGGGCAAACGCCATACTTTCCGTGTCGATGGCCGTGGCCTGGGCTACTGCAAATGCAAGCGTTGTGAGCCTCTTCCGGAGCCTAAAGGGATCGTCGAACTATACGCTGCCAGTTCCAATGATGAACGTCATCAATGGAGGGGAGCACGCGGGCAACAACCTCGCCATACAGGAGTTCCTGATAGAGCCCGTCGCCGCCACTAGCTGCACCGAGGCCATCAGGGTGGGAGCGGAGGTCTACCAATCGCTGAAACAGGTGCTTACCGACAGGTACGGAAGGGGGGCCATCAACGTCGGCGACGAAGGAGGGTTCGCGCCACCGTTGCGGAAGACCCGGGACGCGCTGGACGCAATTCGGAAATCGATCCGGGACGCTGGATATTCCGAAAAGGAAGTCAGGGTGGGAATGGATGCTGCCTCGTCCACGTTTTACGATGGGAAAACCGGTCTGTACGCTCTGGACGGGAAGAACCTGGACTGGTCTAGGCTCGAAGACTTGTACTCATCCCTGAAGGACGAGTACGGCCTGCTCACCCTTGAGGATCCCTTTGAGGAGGGGTCGTTCGACTCTTTTGCGTCTATCACTCGGCGAATCGGCAGGAACACGGTCATAATCGGGGACGACCTTTACGTGACAAACGCCCGGCTAATCCGGAAGGGTATCAGAGCGAAAGCGACTAACGCGGTCCTCGTCAAGCTGAACCAGATAGGCACCGTAACAGAGACCCAGGGCGCCATCGAAGAGTGCCTGAAAGCGAAGTGGGAGGCCGTGGTCTCTCACCGCTCCGGGGAGACGAGCGACTCCTTCATCGCCCACCTCGCGACGGCTTACGGCGTGTCTTTCATCAAGACAGGCGCTCCTGCGAGGGGAGAAAGGGTCGCCAAGTACAACGAACTCATCAGGATAGACGAAGAGCTCGGCCCGAAGGCCAGGTTCGCGGGAAGACGGTTCCTTTAGTCACCCGGAGTCATCAGCGTGACTTTCCCTTGGTGCTGAGCCGGCCATGAAAAGCGAATCTGATGCGCCTGACACCTCCGTGCGGCGTGGCATGTTCTCTGTGCTCCACAACAAGAACTTCGCTCGGCTATTCTCCGCTGGGGCCACTTCGACAGCAGGTTTCGCGATAGGACAGGTCGCGCTCACCTGGATTGTCTGGTCCAAAACATCCTCTTCGCTCGACGTTGCCTACATCGGTGTCTCCTTCATCGCTGCCGCAGTGATTTTCAGCCTCGCGGCCGGTGCGCTGGTTGACAGGCACGAAAGAAGAAAGCTGATGGTGCTCTCGGATCTCATACGAGCTGGGACACTCGCTGTCCTTGTGGCTTTCCTCTTGGTTTTCGGTTTCGACCTCCTCTCCATCCTGTTGGTGGCGTTTGTGCTCGGCTCCTTCACCACTCTTTTCCAGCCGGCAGAACGCGCCCTGACCCCTGAAGTCGTCGGAAGTGAGCAGATAGCTCACGCAAATGCGTTGGTGCAGACGTCAACCTCGGTGATTCAGTTCGCCTCAAACACTGCAGGGGCAGGTATCATCGCGCTGACCGGGGTGGTCGCAGCATTCGGGCTGAATACCATCACCTTCATCATCTCTGCTGTACTCATATCAGGAATCGTCGGTTTCTCGGGCAAGAAGCTCCCGGCAGGTGGTGGAACCACAAAGAAACGGCCTTCGATGGTCGAGGACGTCCGTGATGGATTCAGATACATTGGGCAAAACCGGGCGCTGCTTGAGCTCACCCTCTCGGCGGGCATTGGGAACTTCTTCCTATCCATGGTGTTCCAGTTCTTCGTCGTCTACGCAGGCGTCATGTTGAAGGGAGGCGTACTAGTCTATGGAGTGGTCTCGGGGCTCTTTGCCCTAGGCTGGGCGCCGGGCGCCTTCATTTCGGCACGTTTCCGGACTGTTCGGTACGCAGGAAAAATCTGGATTTTTGCCGGGGTCATCGAAGGGGCATGCGTTGTGGGACTCGCACTCCTACCATATTTGATTCCGGCCTTCACGTTGGCCTTCACCATGGGGCTCCTTCTGGGGCTGACCAACACTACGTGGCTGACGGCCGTCCAGCTGATAGTTCCTACTGAGATGCAGGGGAGGTATTTCGGCCTGGACCAGCTTGGGAGCTTTGCGGTAATCCCCGTTGGGCAGGTCCTGGGAGGGGTGATAATCGCGGCTTCCGGTGTTGTCCCAGATTTTGCGATTGCTGGCATCGGGACGGCGGCTGGCGCAGGTCTGTTCATCTTCTCGCCTTATCTGAGGAACCTTGGATGGAAAAGCCCCGACACCCACGCGGCCGGATGAGGAATTTGGAATCGAGCGCGGGGGGTGGGACTTTCGCCCCCCACGAGGCGGAAATACCACCTCATTTTGTGGTGTGGGATTCGAACCCACGAGTCCCGTGAGAGACACAGGCTTAGCAAGCTTGCGCCCGAGCGGCTGCGCCTTACCAGGCTCCCTGTCAGCTGAGACTCTAGGCTACCCCCGCGCAATCGCCGAGCCGTTTCACCACCGTTAAAAATGTAAGTGGCGGTGGGCCATCCGGAGTTCACCATCACTCTCCGCTCCCATCTCGTCGGACGGGGAATCCCCCACGTAGACGAGGCAGCGTGGCCACGTCACCATAGGGCTGCTCCCTCCCGGACCTCGCCCGATTCGGCAATCAAGAGTCAGGCCCTCTCCTTCGAGAGGGCTGCCCTTCATGACCGCCCACCTCGGCGTGAGTTCGTCTCCCCCATCCGGTGCGGGTAACGAGGAAGGTGGCTTTACCCGGAGGTTGCTGGCCTCTGCATGAAGCCTATCTCAGCACTCTGGGAGAAGGCTAGCCTCCCGGCCCTACCCACCGCCGACACTTCGGGGGTTTCTTTGTATATTTACGTGCTCTTCCACTTCGGCCTTCATTCTGCACACGTTACAGAGGCCATTGGAGGAGGGCCTCCCGCAGCCCCCGCACGGCACCGACTCCTTCTGCGAGGACCGGGCAAACCGAGAGATGACGTCCAGGCTGGACCGCAGGAGGACGTTCTTGATGCCGGGATGGTTCGCCTCCATCATGTTCAGGTAGTCACGGACCTCGCTTCGAAGCCCCTCGTGCATGTAGGGGCAGCTCACGCTCTGGAAGGGGACCCCGGCTAGAAAGGCATAGAGCGCCACCTCCTCCTCGTAGATCTCTATGAAGGGCTTCACCCTCCTTACAGGGAACGTGTCATCGGCGTAGGCGGGGTCGAGCCACCCCAGTCGATTTACATCGCCGTGCATCAGGTTCATCATGAAGGTCTGTACGTAATCGTCGAGGTTGTGCGCAGTGGCCACCACGGTCGCCTTCGCCCTGACCGCGGCATCGTCGATGGCTCTCCGCCTGAAGACCCCGCAGAAGCTACAAGAAGAGACGGATCGTTCGTCCTTCCAATCCAGGGCATCGTCCAACGAAAAACCGAAGAGATCCTTGTAGGAGACCACGACCTGTTCGACGTCTAGATTCTCTGCAACAGCGCGGGCGTGAGCCAGCGCCTCGTCCCTATATCCAGCCACCCCCTCGTCCACCGAGATCGCTACGATCTCGTTGCGCCTGGGGAGGTAAAGTTGGCAGAGCACCTTCAACAGCGAGAGGCTGTCCTTCCCGCCGGAGACGGCGACCGCAATGCGGTCATGAGGTCCGAACATCCTGTACTTCGAGACGGTCCGCTTCGTCTTCTC
>Ga0187781_10002333_pt1 | contig 14498 bp, 15 predicted proteins | sample 0715_SJ02_MP02_2_FD_132447 | JGI IMG/M metagenome (GOLD analysis project Ga0187781, IMG submission 132447) | Tropical peat soil microbial communities from peatlands in Department of Meta, Colombia - 0715_SJ02_MP02_20_MG | ecosystem: Environmental > Terrestrial > Soil > Wetlands > Peat | place...
AGCGTTGCGCCTGTCGCCGGCAGTGCGCTGGCGTCCGAGAGATATTCGGGCGCGGCGTCGCCCAGCGTGCGGACGAAAACCTCTTCGATGAGCTCGCGCATCAGGCTTCCACCGTTGCCGTGCCCCAGCAAAATCCGCTTGTTCATCGCATATAGGCGGCGATGGGTACCACCAATGCCGTGTGAAGGTGTGCCAATCGAATCATGTCTTGGCCGTGGGTCGGTTGCTCGCGGCCGCAAACTCGATCACTTGGCCGAACGCCAGGCCCGCATCGTTTACTGGAATTTTCGCAGGCAAATGAACTCCGATCCCGGCGCGCGCAAAGCGCTCGGCAATTTCGTTGCACAGCATGCGGTTTTGGAACACGCCGCCGGTAAGTCCAACCGATTCGAACGCGACCTGCCCGCGTATCGCAAGGGCCTGCTGTAGCGCCGCCTCAGCGAGCGTTGCGTGAAAATCCGCCGCACGGTGCTCTGGCGGCCGCGCCTCATCGGCCAGAGCCTGGATCAAGGCAGTCGGGTCGATCCGATAAATACCTTCGCGATCGACAAACAAACGCAAAGCCACCGCTTGGCCGCGACCGGCCTTTGCCGCCAAAGCCTCAAGTTGCATGGGGCCCTGCGCTTCGTAGCTCACCGTGTCCACTCCCATGACCAGGCAAGCTGCCGCATCAAATAGGCGCCCGACGGAGCTGGTCGCTGGTGCGTTCTGACCTAGGCGCCACGCCGCATGTGCCATCTCGATGCCAGAAATGGGGCGGCCGAACTCCACGTTGGCACTCCAGCAAAGTGCCGCTGCCGAGCGCCACGGCTCGCGCGCCGCGCGCTCTGCGCCCGGGGGTTGGAACGTGCGCCAGGAGCCGTGGCGGCGCCAGTTACCAGGGCAACCCGTCAAGGCCTCCCCGCCCCAAAGGCTCCCGTCCTCGCCAAGACCGACGCCATCCCATGTGAACACCAGCCACGACGTGATATCCGGCCGTTCCCACGCAAGTGCCGAGGCATGAGCAAAGTGATGCAGCACCTCGGTAAGCGGCAATCCGGTTGCGTGTGCCCACTGAGTGCTCGCATACCCAGCGTGACGGTCAACAATGACTCGTTTGGCGGCAACGCGGTAAAGGCGCTGCAGGTCGCGCGCAACACTGGCATAAACGTCACGACTTCGCGGACTCTGCAGGTCGCCAATGTGCGGGGACACCACAACCACGTCGTCAAAGGCCAGCGCGAGCGTGTTTTTCATCTGTCCGCCCGCGGCAAGCACAGGCTCTGCCAGTTGCACTGCGAGCCGCTGCTGCAATGGTGCTGTTCCGCGCCCGAGGCGAATTGGGCGCGGTTCACCTTGCACGAAGCGCACCACCGCATCATCGGCTGGACGCACAATCGGCCGATCGTGGTGCAAGAACAAATCGGCGATTGGCGCCAGTCGCCGCGTAGCCTCGGCCTCATCGGTCAGCACCGGTTCGCCCGATATGTTGCCCGAAGTCGCTACAAGCGGCCCACCAAAATCGCTTAGCAGCAGCGCATGCAAGGGACTGTACGGCAGCAGTGCGCCGATTTCATCCAACCCGGGAGCCAGGATCCGCGGCAGAACACTCCCGGCCCGCCGGCGCACGAGTACGATCGGCCGAGACGGGTCACGAAGCGCCGCAGATTCATTGCCATCCGGATCCAAGTCTTGGCGCAACCGCACCAACCCATCGCTGCCGGTATACGGAAACATGACGGCCAACGGCTTGTGTGGCCGGCGCTTGCGAATGCGCAGGCGCTCGATCGTCTGTGATGCGCTGGCATCGCACAGCAGGTGGTAGCCGCCAACGCCTTTAACCGCGACGATGGCCCCCTCACGCAAAGCTGCCACGCAGGCCTTTAGTGCTTCTTCGCGCAAGACCGGCGCATTGCCGGTGCCTTGATCAAGACGAAGCTGTGGGCCACATTTTGGACAGGCCAGCGGTTCGGCATGAAAGCGTCGATCCGCCGGGTCCTCGTATTCGCGCTGACACGCCCGACAAAGCGCAAATTCGGCCATGCTGGTTGCGCCGCGGTCATAAGGCAGATCGCCAATCACCGTGTAGCGCGGACCGCACTGAGTACAGTTTATGAAGGGGTAGCGCCAGCGCCGGTCCAGCGGGTCAAATAGTTCGCGCAGGCAGTCGTCGCACAGGGACTGGTCCGGCGGAAGGTTCACGTCATGGCTGCCGCGGTCTTTGCTTTCGATTATCTGAAAGCCGCGTGTGCGGACGTAAGGTGCTGGCGCAACGGTCAGGATTTGCGGCCGCGCAAGAGGTGGGGCCTCGCGGACCAATGCGTCAAGAAACGACCTAAGTGCGGAGTATGTGCCGTAGGCTTTTATTTCAACGTGCCCCGCGTCATTGCATACACTGCCCGACACCCCATGGCGGTTCGCGATGCGGTACACGAACGGACGAAAGCCAACACCTTGCACACGGCCGCCCACGATGATCTTGTGGCCATGTATGAGATGCTTGTCGCGCTGTGCGCTCAGGGCGTCCATCGATCCGTTGAAGCCACTGCAGCAGCGCTATGCGATTGCTGTGATTCGCGTCCAGACGGCGCGGCCGCAGCGACGCTGTTCGCCTCACGAATGCCACTTGCCCACCAAATCCGACATGCGCCTTCGTCCGACACCATGCATGGGCCGACCGGCTCGCGGGGCGAACAGGCGCGCCCATACAAAGGACATTGATTCGGATAGATGCGCCCCAGAACAACCTGCGCGCAGGCGCAACCGGGTGGCATCGATCCCGCTCGCTTGCGAACGCTCGAAACTTCATCGGCGAAACGTATTCGCGCATCGAGCGCCCGCAGGTGTGGTTTGATGGCAAACCCGGAGTTCGCGATCGTGCCGATGCCGCGCCAGTTTGCGTCAACGACGTCAAACACCTGCTGCAAAATCGCCTGTGCGTGCCGGTTGCCACCTTCGCGCACGACTTGCGGGTAGCAATTGTCGAGCGATGGCTGACGCGCGATGATTTGCCGAATCACCGAATACATCGCGGCGAGCAGACTGAGGGGCGTGAAACCGGCGATCGCCGTCGCAATACCGTGACGTCGTGGCACAAAGGCCCATTGTTCTGGGCCCATGACCGTTGCAACATGGCCGGGCGCAATTAACGCTTGGAATCCAGGTGCACCGCTATCGAGCAGCATCGCGACAGCGGGCCAGGTCAGTCGGCCCGACACAAGCAGTGTCAGGTTCTCGGGTACCCCTTCGGCGATCAAGCTTGCGACAGGGGCCATCGTTGTTTCGAAGCCGGCCGCAAAAAACACGAACTGACGCTGCGGCTCGCTCAAGGCCAGGTGCGCGGCCTCGCGCGGCGAGGCAACCGCGCGCACATCAGCGCCTGCAGCACGTGCATCAACGAGCGAACACGGATCACCCTTGGGCGCGTTGCACGGCACCCGCAGCATGTCGCCAAAGGCGACTACCGTGATGTGACGGCGCAGCGCGAGCGTAACGGCCTGGTGGATATCTTCCTCGGGACAAACACAAACGGGGCAGCCCGGACCCGGAATGAGTTCAATCGAGCGTGGCAGGGCCGCGCGCAAGCCCGCCATAGAGATCGTTCGCTCGTGTCCTCCGCACACATTCATCACCCGCAGCCCGCCGGGCAACGGCAGTTCGCGAATGCGGGCGAGCCAGTCTTGCGCGCTGTGCATCGCCGAGGCTACTCGAGGCTCGCGGCCACAGGCCGCAGCGTGCGTCGGCGCAAAAGCCGCTGGTCGAACCAGTCCATCCATGAGACCAAGGTCGCGGGCCGCTTTGCCGACAGGCAAAACGCGAGTGCCGAATTAGCCGGTGAGCGCAGATGTCCCGAAGCGACCTCGGCACAGAAGGGATCGAGCACATCGAGCAAGTTGGACTTGCTAAGCGGCGTCCGATCCGTCTTGCGAAACATCACCGGATACATCGCCGGCTGATCCTCGCCCTCAGTGACCAAAAGCAGCGCGACATTCTGGCGGTGGCCTACATCAAAGTCTATGGGACGTGCCAGTTTGCCGATACTCTGAATGCACAGCGCGTCGGCCTGACTTAAATCGAACTCATGCATGCGAAGCATCCGCGTCTGGTGACGATCCCGCCAGCATTTCGTCGTACAAATCCCAGGCGCTTTGCGCTTCTTTTTCTGAGACCTTTTGAATCGCATATCCGACGTGGATCATGAGCTGATCCCCGGGAACAATAGACTCATGTTGCATTAGGAACAGACTAACAATGCGCTCAATTCCCTTGGCCTCGCATCGCGCAAGCAATCCGTCGACTTGCACGACCCGCATCGGAATAGCAAGACACATCGTCGCCCTCCATTTTTTGTCGCGCAAACGCTACGCGAATATGATGAGTGTGACATAGCCCGTCGCTGACAGGCATCTAGACCTGCGGTGAGTTCCAGCCCCGCATCCAAGGCGCCACGGCATCGCGCGCTAGGTCAAATGCCTACTTTTGTAGTGGTCATTTCATGGTCTTGTTCAATGATGGGTTTTCGTTATCGGGTCTATCAAACGCTCTACCCCGCGTAGTCCCTTTCGGGGCACTGGCGAACGACCGGAAATAAGGAACAACGAGGGCATCGGGCGGAAGAGTTCTTTTTCGCTCGAAGCACCATCGAGCGCGGCCTGCTGCGGCAAATCGCGCGGGCGCTGGGCCCTGCTCCATTCACTAGCTGTCCACTCCACGGTGTTGGTCGATCAGTGATAATTTGCCTTGACGCATTTCTTGCCAACGTCCAGGTTGAAGTTCCCAGCGTTCGCGGCGACCAACGGTGCGAGCCGTCTCCAGTTGGCCAAGAGAGCCTCGTGAGGGCAGTTTTACGGCAGTTGTTCGCAGCGCCTTGCGACACTTTGCCGCCATAAAAGACGCGCGCTTTTGCAATTATCGGGCGGTGGCTTTCAGCAGTAGGAACGCGGGGCTGCGCGATATCGCCGGCTTCGCTTGAGGTCCCACGCAGGATCGGCAGCGTTGCTCATTCCTCGCGTGCGCGTTCACCTGATCGAAACGCAGGCATAGAAACGAGCCAACGTCGGATCCGGTGAGATCGAGTAGTGCTGCGGCTTGCGCGAGCGCGGCCAAGGACACCGCCGCCAGCCGCAGGCAACGATGTAAACCATCGCGCATCTGCCAAGCCGGGCAGCAACCGGAAGTGCGGCCTTTTTAGCGGTCGAGCTTCTCAAGCCACTTGTCCAGTACGCCCAAGCGCTGCAAAACGAAAAATAGGGCTATGCCCACGACTACCCCGATTCCTAGCGAATGTGCAATGGTCATGTTTTTTCCCAAAGGCCAATTGGTTGCCAAGCGGTGTCGGTGCGCGGGCGCCAATTTGTATGCGGTCAGGAGCGCAATGGAACCAGTCCGTAGACTCAGTATGCACTTTGCCGGGTTCTGTGTCTGCGGCAATGACAAGCGTCAAACCTGTCGCGAGTTAGCTTACGGTGCCTTGCTGGCCAAAGCCGGTGCCCCTAAGGTGTGCGCAAGGCGAGAAACACATGCCGGGCCCTACAACGGGCGCTGGTACTTGAGCACAACCAAAGGGGGGAACGAGCTCTGCGGGAGGGGCGGTTGCTTCGCGCGATGGGGTTGGACACGGCCGGTAGGATTCGAATGGCGGTCGCCTTGCTTTCGGAGGCCAAGAATTCGGCCGTGTTCGCGCAGGGTTTATTTTGTATCGGGCGCAGTCAAAACACGCTTGAATGGTCGCGAAGCACAAAAGGGGGGAGCGTTTTGTTTTCGGTCGTTGCAATCATCGTTGCGCTTTTTGCTGTCTTGGTCGCAGCGATCTACTGGTACCAAGAGATACTGATCTTTCATCCTGTGCCGCTTTCGGCCGATTATGTGTTCGATCAGCCCGACGTTGCTGAGCTCGAGATCGCCACGGGCGGCGCGATGCTATCGGCGTTGCACCTGCGCTTGCCGGATCCGAAGGGCATTGTGTTCTACCTGCACGGCAACGCCGGCAACCTTCGTGACTGGTTTGCCGATACGTCGGTTTATCGGCACTCGAACTTTGATCTTTTCATGCTCGATTACCGAGGTTACGGCAAGAGCACGGGTCACATCCGCAGCGAGGCTCAGCTGCGGGCGGATGTTGCCGCAGCATGGCAACGAATCGCCCCGCTATATGAGGGGCGCCGCAAAGTGATTATGGGGCGCTCACTAGGCACGGCGCTGGCTGCGCGGCTTGCAGCCGAGGTTCGGCCCGATCTGACCATACTTGTTTCGCCCTACTGGAGCATGACGGAGCTAAGCCGCATGCACTTTCCGCTGTGGCCTTCCGCCTTCGTGCGCTACCGGCTCGAAACCTTTCGTGACCTGGCACGCATCGATGGACCGGTGCTGCTAGTGCACGGTGGTCGCGACGCGCTAATTCCCTTCGCGCATAGTGTGCGGTTGCAGCCGCTGGCGCGCTTGGCGCAGCTTGTCGGCATCGCGGCTGCGGAGCACAGCGATGTGGAGGACTTCGCCGAGTACCGCAGAGCGATCGCTGAGCATCTGGCAAAACTCTGAAGCGCGCCGTGACTTTCAGGCGAAAAATCCGTGCAAAAACCAATTGTGCGGGGCAGTCAGTTCGCGATAGATCCAAAGGGTTTGGCCGCTTCGGTTGCGTGCAACAAAATAATCCCGGTGCACAGTCGCTCGCTGTGCCTGCCCCAGGTCCCACCATCCCGCTTCAATCCGTTCCGGCCCCGCCAGCAGTGCCAGCGGTCCGCCCTCGCCATAGTGTGGGGTGCCGGACTCCTTTGGCGCTGTTGCCAACCGATGCGGTGTCGGCAGGATCATCAAAGGTCGTTGTGTCGGCAGTGGCGCTTGGCTCTGCGGGTATGGCAGACCCGGTGCAAGGGGCACGACGCGGTATGCAAACTCGGGCCGATGATCGCTGAGGGCCTGCAATTGGAATACCCCTGTTGAACCCAGACGCGCATGGAGTGTTTCGGCCAGTTGCAGGGCGTCGGTTCCCTGGGTTGCGGACTGTGGAGCCGGGGGCAGGAAACTGGCATTGGGCGGCACCAGCTCCGCCATGTGCTCAAGTTCGAGCTCGAGCCGAATCGCAGGTTCGGGCAAGCTGATGCGTGTCAGCCGTTCTGTGAATAACCGCAGCAAGCGTTGCGCATCCCGCTCGGGAACAGCCAGTGCCAGGCCGATCGTCGTAGGTGCCGTGGGTTGTTCGCGCCGCGCACTGTGGTGTACGCGCAGCAGCAATGCCGTTGCTCCGGCACCGTGGCCTCGCAAAAATCCCTCGAGCAGGCGCAGCAGGCGGTGCACCGGCACGGTCAGCTGTTCTACGTTGACCAAGTCGGCGGGCAACTCGATGTGCGCTCGGAATTGTTCTAATGGGGCAAAGGGGGGTTGCGGGTCGGGAATAGTGCCGAGCAGTCGATCCAGATCGCTCAGTTGTTGCGCCCCGAAACGTCGAGCGAAAGCCTCGCGCGGCAGCGCCAGCACTTGGCCGATCGTACTGAGTCCCAGTGCATACAAGGTTTCGTTGATTTGTTCTTCCCAATCAAGCAGTCGCAGTGGCAGTGGTCCTAGTGCGCTGGGCAATTGGGCCGCTGCCACTGCATCAGGTGGCCTCAAACCGAGTTCGCGTGCGCAGGCAAGTATGCGTGCTGCTGCGGGCGTGGCGGCGCTGGCATCGCTAGCGCGATAACCGAGGCTGCGCAGGGCGCCAACGATACGTTGGCGCAACGCATCGCGCCCGCCAAACAGCCGCTCGCTGGCTCCGGTTTCGATGAGTACTGCGCTGCTGTCGCGTGCTTGGAAGGGAACAATCCGGGCGCTGAACTGGTACGCCCAACATGCCAGTTCTTCTAGTGCCGTGCGCTCGCGTTGTGCGTCTCGTCGAATGGCGACCAGGTCGTGAGCCAGGGCCTGGGCCGCGGCCAATTTCATCCCGGGCAGCACTCCGGCACTGCGTGCCTTGTCGTTGCAAAAGACAATGTCGGTGCGCTGCACGGGCCCATCGACAATGGCCAGTGTCAGGTTACGCGCAAGTGCCGCATTGAGCCCTCGCTGGGCCAGTTGCAGCGATAGCGCAGGCAAGTTAAGGGCAAGCCAGGTGGACATGGTATCGATACTGTATATTTATACAGTATTATCCAACAAAACGATCTACGCCTTGGTGGCGCTGCGCGCGCACTGCCACCAAGCGCATATCATTTGGAGACGCCAAGGCGGCACGGGCCGCTTTCGCGCAGGGAGTCAGATCGTGAACCATCAATTCGTTTGGGTGGACATCCCCGTTGCGGACCTTGATCGGGCCATCGCTTTTTATTCGGCCGTGCTTGCTGGCAAGGTTTCGCGTGAGGGCGGCCCGGGGTTTTTCTTTGGTCTTTTGCCCCATGCTGGCAGCTCGGTGAGCGGCTGTCTGTATCGCCCTGGACCAGAGAACGCACCCTCACAACAGGGGCCGCTCGTCTATTTGAACGCAAGCGGTCGACTGCGCGAGGCGGTGCAGGCTGCCCAGGACCACGGCGGCTACGTCGTTCAATCGATTCATCAGATCGGCGAGCATGGCTGGCGTGCGATCGTCGTCGACAGCGAAGGCAATCGAATCGCGTTGCATGCGCCGAAGATCTAGCGGTGGCTCTTTGCTACGGGCCCCTCGGGAGTCGCCCGCGCGCCAACTGCGAAGCGATCGCAGATACCGTGGCAACAAGCCGCTTCGAGGCACCGTCGATGCCCGCGCGCGTTCAGCAGTATGCCGCTCGATTGTTGCTTGCGCGGACAAGATCTTCGCGGGCGTAGGTTGCGCTCGGGGCGCAGACAGATTGCGGCGACATCGCCGTCGGCTCGCAGCGCCGTGCCGCTGGGCTTTAATACGGTGCGTGCTGCGTTTTGACGCCTGTTTGCGCGGGTCATAGTCCCGGCTCCTTATGCAGCGGCCTTTGGCAGTTTTAGTGCACGGAATGGTCCGCACGCCCGTTTCTATGGGCTTGCTTGCCTATCGCTTGCGTCGGCACGGGTTTCGCACTGCCATCTTTGGGTATTCGGTCACGGTGGAAAAATTTCCTACCGTTCTTGCGCGCCTCCAGCGTTTTATTGAAGCGCGCCGCGACGAGCAGGCCTTTATTGTTGTCGGCCACTCGTTAGGGGGCGTGCTGTTGCGCTGTGTGCTTCCGAAGCTGCAGCGCTTGCCTGCTGCCTGCTTTTTGCTCGCACCGCCTTCGCGGCCTTGTGCCTTGGCACGCATGCTTGCGCCGCATTTACCCTACCGACTCGTGACCGGTGAAATGGGTCAGCTGCTGGCCGATGAGCAGTTCATGCAAAGTGTGCCTATTCCGCAGTGTCCGACCTGGATCTATGCGGGCACCGGTGGCCCAAGCACGCGCTTTTTCCCGATCGGGGACGAACCCAATGACGGAGTGCTGAAGGTTTCGGAAACCCGTCTGGCGGGAGTTCCGCTCGTGCTAGTTCCCGCGATGCACACTTTTCTGATGAATTCGCGCGTCGTCGTGCGCGATCTGCTTGAGCGGGCGCGCGCGGCCGTTTCGGGTGAATTTCGTTGCGTGCCCTAGCCGCGATCCTCGGTTGCCTGCTGTCGAAACACAAGTCAAACTGTGGGTATCGCTCGCGGGGAATTGTTGTGTATAACTAATCGCAAACGCGCCGAGTTTATCGCGGATTGCTGCATGAGATATCTGCCGATGTTGGCGTAGTTCGGAGGTTGTGCGTGGGCAACGCAGGTGCGACCTTAGCCCTGCACGAAGCTTGCGAACTTTATTTGCTTGATCGATCGCAATGATGGGCTGAACATACCGGTGCAGACTGCTTCGCAGCGATGTTTTGTGGATCGAAATATCGGATCTGCCATATCGGGTGTAGTTTTCCGACAAAAGCGCTTGTTGCCAAGCGCATTGAAATAGTTGAGATCGTTGTGTGTAATGCAAACGCGGACCGGACATCGGTTTTGCGTGGTTTGCGCCGAGGGCAGGGCGAATTTTCGATCCGAGGCCACGAGATGGCCATGAAGGGCGTATGAGGCTTTTGTACCTTGCTGCCTGGTGGTTAAGGCGGCAGCGCTTGGGACAGAACGTTGCCGGGGCCTTGGCCCTGATGTTTGCGATGTCGGTCGTGCTGGCAGCAAGCGAAGGCGACGCAGCTCCTGCGCCCGTCAAGCCCGAGCCGGTCACTACGGGGGTCAATTGCGGCTCGCTCGTGATCCGCAATTGTCGTTTGCGTCTGCCATCGGTTCTGGCTGATTCGGGCCAACACGTGCTGGGCGGTGCGCCTTTGCAGTGGGAGGCGGTTCATATTGCCGGACCGGATGCGGACGAGATTGTTGTCACCGGAGAGCGCATTCGCGAGCCGACAGCCAGCGAGGTTTTTGAGCGCTACCTCGGTTCGCCCCAGGGTTCGACAAGTCTGATTAGCCGTCCGGCCTTTGGCGGTGCGCGCTGTACGACGATTTCGCGCTCGGGAGCAACGCTTTGTTCGGTTTCCGGCGCCGTACTGCCCGGAATGGGAACTCCGGTGACGACCTGGTCGTTTTCGTTTTAACGCCGGCGCCGCAGCGCGGTTTGCTTAATGGGCAAAGATCGTGCGCACGGAGCGCCCGGCGCTTGCCGAGAGCGTTTCGAGCAGTTGCGCCAGGCAGGGCGCTGTTGCCGCGCTTGCCTGCTCGGACGGTGCAGTCGATGGAGCCGGAAGACGGTTCCAACGCACGGGGTGGATTTGCAGTGCGATGGGCTCGATTAGCGGGCGGCCACGGCGTTTGAGCAAGCGTACCTGCAGTTGACCGTCATCATGGTGTAGTTGCAAGCGCAAGGCTGCTGGCGACGGTGTGCGCGCATGGCGGGCGTTGCGCAAGATAAAAACCAATGCCCGGTGTCGCTGCGCCAGTAGATGCAGTCGGCGCAGGGAGCGGAAATCGGCATCGGTACCAGCGCCCTGAGGCAACCAACCAAGCAAGGCACCCAAATGGGCCGCACGCAAAGACTGTTCCATGGCCCAGCCGCTTTCGCGCGCGGTCAGTGGTTTGACGAAAATATTGCGCGCCAGATCGATACCGGCTTCTACCAGTGCCGGTGCATAGGGCAAAGCGTGTGCTGCCGTTCGCTGTTGTATGGTGCCTTGGGGCAGGCGGGCCGTGGTCGGCGAATTCTCCTGAGACGGCAACACCCAAACACAAGTGCGGCCGCTGTGCGTTACTGCTGCCAGTGCGGGCAGCAGCAGACTCAGTTCACCGATACCAGAATGATCGGTCAGTAGCTCGACAAGCTGTCCGTGTGACCAGCCGTAACCGGGAAGTTCCCGGTCGAGGTCTTCATAACCAGAGGGTGTGCAATCCATGCGCGAATCCGCCCGGATCCAATCGTCGCCGCGCCAAAGATTGGGAATGGCGCCGACATCAGCCGCTTGTAGCAAAGGAACTAGGGTAGTGGCGGCACGCATGGATAGTTCACCGTGACTTTTTGATATCTGCCCCGGCCTATAGGCCGTAAATTCCTACTGCGTCTGAAACGATGTTCGCCATCTCTAGAATCCCGTCGACGGGTTCCCGGGCCGGCTGCCTTACTGCACTGGTCGTATCCTCTGAGGCGTTACTATCCGCATGCCTTGCGTCAGATGGCAGCACGGATGACACCCACCGCGATACCCTCGATGGTCAGTGCCTCGCGTTTGAGGTCGACCATGATGGAGGTGTAGTCCGGGTTCTCAGCGATCAACTCAGCGCGTGTTCCGCGCAACTTTAGCCGCTTGACAGTGACATCATCGCCGAGCCGAGCGACGACGATTTGCCCGTTGTGCGCCTGGCTTTGCCGATGTACCGCCAACCAGTCGCCATCGAGAATGCCGGCGTCGCGCATGCTCATGCCGCGCACTTCAAGCAGATAATCTGCGCGTGGCCGGAAGGTGGAGGGGTCGACTGCCGGGCGCTTGAGGACGTTCTCCTGCGCCAGAATTGGGCTGCCAGCGGCGACTTTGCCGATCAGGGGCAGACCAAATTCGCGTGCCGCCTCGCCAAGGGCACGCACCGAATCGCGCAGCCGAATGCCGCGCGAAGTGCCGGCGACCAGTTCGATCAAACCTTTTTTTTGCAATGCCTGCAGATGTTGTTCCGCGGCGTTCAAAGAACGGAAGCCAAAAGCGTGGGCGATTTCCTCGCGTGTTGGCGGTGCGCCGCTTTCCGCAAGAGTGCTGCGGATGAATTCGAGAATTTCGTTTTGACGGGAGGTCAGGACAGTGGCCGGGTCGATATTCATGGTCGTATCACGAACTGAAGATGTTATACTGTAAATGTATACAGTATTCGTTGTCAACCGCCATCGTGGTACCCATAACCATCGAAATGCATGCCTTGCAGCCCGCCGGCTACGTGATACACTGCGCGGGCATCAATCGGAAGCCGCCCGCTACTGACGGCGGCTCCTGACAGAGCGGCTGGCCGTGAGAGTAGTGCCGCGAACGCGCCGATGCGCCATGCGCCGGCAGCCCGCACCCACGGTTCGTGCCGCGTAATTCCCGACCACGCCCGTAGACGACACCTGCAAAGCAGGGTCGTTCGGCCAAGCGGAACTGGAAAACCGGAATCGTATGTTTTTGTTCGGTAACCCCGAACGCCTTGCGTTAGCCATTGCGGCTTCGCACACACACGCCTGGCGCGCGCGCCGGGTTGATCCATTTGCACGCGAGACATGAATACGCACGAGGCCAAGATCGTTTTGGAAACGGCACTATTGACCGCGGAGCAACCCCTCCCGGTTGATCAGCTACGCAAGTTGTTTACCGAGGAACTGGACGATGACACCATCCGAGCGCTGCTTGAGGAGTTGCGCAGCGACTGGAAAGGTCGCGGTGTCGAGCTAGTTGCACTGGCCAGCGGCTGGCGCTTTCAAAGCACCGCGGCCATGCGACCGATTCTCGAGCGACTCAATCCTGAAAAACCACCCAAGTACTCGCGGGCGGTGCTCGAAACGCTGGCGATCATCGCCTATCGCCAGCCAGTCACGCGCGGCGATATCGAAGAGATTCGTGGCGTAAGCGCATCAGCGCCCGTAATCAAGACGCTTGAGGAGCGCGGATGGATAGAAACCATCGGCCATCGTGAGGCGCCCGGTCGCCCCGGACTGCTTGCCACGACCCGCATGTTTCTTGACGATTTTGGCCTTCGCTCGTTGCAGGAGCTGCCTCCCATTAGCGTGGATGCTTCTGCGCCCACTACCAAGGACGAGTTGCCATTTCCTGATCTGGCAGCGGCTTTGTCGGCCCCCAGTGCTGCCGAACGCATCGAGCACGCCGCTAGCGCGCTGCCGGCAGCCATTACGGCAAGTGGCGAGCCTGCGACGAATCACAGCCATGCCCCATCGTCGGATTTTCCTCAGTCCGAGGATGCGCCCGTCCAATACGGAGAAGCGAGTCCCCCTATGAGTCAGATGAGTTCGGTAACCCCATGAATCCGTCTTCACGAAACGACACCCTCCCAACGACGACGGAGCCGACGCCGCAGGAACCGGCTGCGGTTTCGACTCCCAAAATCGTAGTGCCGGTTCCCCAGGACCTAGCGCCTACGCAAGCAGGGAGCGAGGTCGCGCCGCCGCCTTTGGATGGGGGCGGCGATCAGGAAGGTCTGCTCGAAAGCGATAGCCCGGATCCAAGCTTTGGCGTCGATGCGGGTACTGAGAGCGCAGCCGGCGAACGTCGTCACCGCGGACCTCATGGCCGACGCCGGCGAGGACGCCCGGAGCGCTTGCCGCGCGATGCAGCGGCGGACGCCGATGCCAGCAGCGAAGCGCCTTCTGCCCCAGTTTTGCTGGCCGGAGAAGGCGAAGAAGTCAATGCCTTGGCGATGGCCGAGCACCCGCTGCCGCAGTCTTTGTTGGAAAAAGGTCGACGTGCCGCCAAGATCGCGTTAAGCGCGCAATCGGACAAGCTGCATAAGGTGCTTGCCGATGCCGGCATCGGTTCGCGACGCGACATGGAGGAACTCATCGTCGCCGGCCGCGTTTCCGTCAACGGGCAACCCGCTCACGTTGGCCAGCGCGTGCTACCAACCGACCAGGTGCGCATCAACGGCAAGCCCCTGAATACTCGCCGGCAACCGGGTCGGCCGCCGCGGGTGCTGCTGTACCACAAGCCGGCGGGAGAAATTGTCTCGCAGGATGATCCGCAAGCGCGGCCGAGTGTCTTCGAAAAACTACCCAAGGTCTCCGGCGGACGGTGGGTCGCCATTGGCCGGCTCGATTTCAATACCGAGGGCCTGCTACTGTTCACGACCTCAGGGGAATTGGCCAATCGTTTGATGCACCCGCGTTTTGAGGTAGAGCGCGAGTACGCGGTTCGGCTACTGGGCGAATTGACCACCGAGCAGCGCAACCAACTGCTTGAAGGAATTGCCCTTGAGGATGGCCCTGCGCGGTTCTCGCGCTTAGAAGATGCCGGCGGTCAAGGCGCAAATCACTGGTACCGCGCGGTGCTTAGCGAAGGACGCAATCGGGAAGTTCGGCGCATGTTCGAGGCGCTCGGTCTTCAGGTCAGCCGTCTGATTCGTA
>Ga0187781_10002334_pt1 | contig 14497 bp, 11 predicted proteins | sample 0715_SJ02_MP02_2_FD_132447 | JGI IMG/M metagenome (GOLD analysis project Ga0187781, IMG submission 132447) | Tropical peat soil microbial communities from peatlands in Department of Meta, Colombia - 0715_SJ02_MP02_20_MG | ecosystem: Environmental > Terrestrial > Soil > Wetlands > Peat | place...
AGCACGTGCATGTGAATGTGGCCCGCGACTCCCGCGCCCGCACTCTCGCCTATGTTCATTCCGAGATTGAATCCGTGGGGCCGGTAAGCGGCGCGCAAGTTCATTTCAGCTCGCTGCACGAGTTGCATCATTTCCGCCAGCACGTCTCCGGGCGTCTCAGCGAGAGTCGCCACGTGCAGGTAAGGAGCGATCATGAGGTGACCGTTGGTGTAGGGAAACAGATTGAGCAAAACGAAATTCAGCTTGCCGCGATAGATGATGTAGTTTTCAGCGTCTTTATTTTCCGCCGCTTTGATGCAGAAGACGCAACCGCCGGTGGGGTCGGCGCGGCTGATGTAGCGGTAGCGCCATGGAGTCCAGAGTCGGTCCATGGCTCACTCCGTTTAGTGGGGCTGCGGCTGTTGCTGCTCGGCAGGCGCCGGCTCTTTCGCCGCCGAGTTGTTCACAACGTCCTTAAGTTCTTTGCTGGGCTTGAAGTAGGGAATCTTCTTGGCGGGCACCTCCACGCGCGTTCCGGTTTTTGGGTTGCGGCCAATGCGAGGTTGGCGCTGGCGCGTGCGAAAGCTCCCGAATCCGCGGATCTCGATCTTGTCGCCACCGCGCAGGGCCTTCACGATGCTGTCGAAGATAGACTCGACGATGACCTCCGACTCCTTGCGGGTCATCTCAACTACACGCGAGACCTCTTCAATCAGATCCGCCTTGGTCATGTTTACCCCTCCTTAAAGCTAGAAAGCTTAGAAAACTATGTTCCCTCAACAGATTACAGGCCTGCAACAGTATCGCGTGCCGGACAGGGCTTTGGCAATCCCCTTTGTTTGCAACGTAACAGTCAAAGCCGTGCCCGCGGGGGCCGAGAATCCAGCTAAGTCTTTTTTTCCTTTATATTTACAGCCTCTTCGATGGTGGTCGTGGCAGCCGCGGCCTGGCGCTGATAATCCTCCAGCCGGGCCCGCTCTTCTTCGTCGTTCACCGCCTTCAGGCTCAAACCGATTTTCTTCTCCGCCTCGTTCATCTTGATGATTTTAAAGTCCAACTCTTGTCCCACGGCAATGGCTGGCATATCCGACTTGCGGCCGGTATAGCCGGGAACCTCGGAAAAATGGCATAACCCTTCCACACCTTCGGCCAATTCCACAAAAGCTCCAAATCCGGCCAACCGCACCACGCGGCCATGCACCATGTCGTTGACATTGTGGGTCTGGAAGTACCGCTCCCAGGCGTCGGGCTGCAACTGCTTGATCCCGAGCGAGAGCCGATGTGCTTTGGCATCAATCCCCAGGATCACGGCTTGAACGATCTGGCCTTTTTTCAACACCTCAGAGGGATGCTTGACGCGCTTGGTCCACGAAAGATCGGAAACATGCACCAGACCGTCGATGCCTTCTTCGATTTCCACGAAGGCGCCGAAATCGGTCATGTTGCGGACGCGACCTTCGACCACTGAGCCGACGCTGTAGCGATCGGCGATGGTAGTCCAGGGGTTAGCTTCCAGTTGCTTCAATCCCAGCGAGATGCGGCGATCTTTGGGATGAACATCGAGGACCACCGCTTCCACCTGGTCGCCGGGACTGACCACCTTGGCCGGGTGCTTCATGCGCCGCGACCATGTCATTTCAGTTACATGGATCAACCCCTCGACGCCGGGCTCGAGTTCCACAAAGGCGCCGTAATCGGTGACGTTCACGACACGGCCGACCACGCGGCTATTCACCGGGTAACGCTGCGCCACACCGTCCCAGGGATCAGGCGCCAGTTGTTTGATGCCAAGCGACACACGTTCCTTGGTGCGATCGAATTTGAGGACCTTGACAGTTAGTTCGTCGCCGGGATGGAGCACCTCGGCGGGGTGTGTCACGCGGCCATAGGACATATCGGTGACGTGCAACAAGCCGTCGATGCCGCCCAGGTCGATGAATGCGCCGTATTCGGTGAGATTCTTTACGACTCCGGTGACGATGGCACCCTCTTGCAAGTGATCGAGAGTCAGGTTCTTGCGCTCGGTGATTTCCTGCTCGACGGCCAGCTTACGCGAGACGACCACGTTGCCGCGACGGCGATTCAACTTGATGATCTTGACCGGGATGTCCTGGCCTATGAAGGAATCGAGATTGCGAACCGGACGGGGATCGACTTGCGAGCCGGGCATGAAGCTCTTAATACCGACGTCCACGGAAAGCCCGCCCTTTACGCGACTGAGCACGTGTCCGGAAATAATCAGTTGCTGTTCATAGGCCTTTTCGAGGTTGTCCCAGACGCGGATGCGAGCGGCTCGCTCGTGCGAAAGGAGAATGTAGCCCTCGACTTCCTGGCCGTGATCGATCATGACATCGATCACGTCTCCGGGCTGCACATGCACGGAGCCGTCGGGCGAGCGAAACTGCTCGATAGGAACGAGGCCTTCGGACTTATATCCGAAATCGACGATGACTTCTTGAGGCGTGACTTTCAGGACCGTGCCGTCCAAAACCTCTCCCTCGCCGGGGGGAACGAAGTGGCTATAGTCGTCGAGGAGGTGCTCGTAATCCTCCGCATTGTTCGGCACGGGAGATTCCAGCTTCCCGCTCGTTGGGTCGACGGCCATGGCCAATCTCCGCAGTCACTGATTCCTTAAAGGTTCGCGAGAATGCTGTTCGCGTGGTATGTCATAGAAACAAAGGGGTACTGCGCAGACTCCGGATGGAAAACTCTCCCGCCGAAATCACTACGTTTGGCCACCGACAAACCAATAAAAATCAGTATGTTATGAAAATATAGCGGAGGAATTTAGGGATGTCAAACGCCAGGCGGGCGGGGCGAATTGAAGTAAGAGAGAACGGTATCTGTTTGGAAGCACGTACTGGGCTTGTGGGCGGCAACACGATCGGTGAACGCACGCCACAAATACTCAGCGCAATGCCGGCGCGCACTCAGCTAGCCATGTTTAATGGGCGGGCCTGAGAACGACTGCGTCGCTCGCTGTGTTGACATGCGCAAGAGCCAGTTGTTTGCCGGACCACGACCAAGCAAATCGATGAATGCGCCCTTCGCGAAAGCGCGTGATCTGGCGTGCGCAGCCCCCAGCCACGGGTTGGGCCCAAATGTTGTCCACTCCATTTTCCGTTCGGATGTAGGTTACTGCGTCCCCTGCGGCGGTCCACCGAATGGTGCTGAATCCGGGGACATTCACACACGCGATAGGCTTACGGTCATCCACGCGGATCATCTGGATCTGGAAACTTTGCTCCGAAGGCGCATACGTTAGGAAGGCGACACTCCGGCTGTCAGGAGAGATAGCCGGAGCCTCCGGCACCATCGGCGTCTCCGATAGCTCTATTTGATGCGTTCCGTCAACATCCATTTTTTGGAGCAAACGCCTCCCGGATGCCATCGACATATAGGCGATCCACTTCCCATCAGGTGAAATGGTTGCGAGTGAATCGGCGCCAGACGTTGTTAACTGGCGGGAATCGGTGCCATCCGGGTTCATGCGCCAAATATCGTGGCCTCCGCCCCTGGTCGAAGAACAAACCAGGACTCGGCCATCACGAGAGAGGGAGGGGCGGAAGTTACGGGCATCTGTTCTGGTGAGTTGCTGCTTGTGGCTGCCATCCAGGTCCATCGTCCATAGTTCACCGTTTCCCGATACGGCGGACGAGAAGACCAGCCTGCCATCGTTGGTGAACGCGAGCCCATCCCAACCATCACGGCCTGGGCCTGGATTCATGATCTGCTGAACACCCTCCTCGAAAGGCCTGTGGTCAGGCCGCACCAAGAGCATCTGCGAAATGGATTCTCTGCGCACTGACACGAGGATTTGCGAATCGGCGCTAACGCTCAGGCCGTGGTAGGAGTTCGGATCAGCAGTGAGACGTTGCAGGCGCCCGTCAGGGTAGCCAACCTTCCAGATCTGGTGTTCAGCATTTGGCGTGTCTTCCGCCTCGACCAGGATGGCGCGCCCGCCAGCGATCCAAGCCAGGGATCCGATTCGATACCACTCCTTGGGCGTGATTTCCCAGGCGGGCGCATCCCGGCGCGCTGGCTGCGCCATCAACTTCCAGTGAAAAAACTTGGCGGGCGTTGCAGCGAAGGCGATGCTGTCTCCGCGGGGCGACCATTGCGGTTTTCCGGCGTAAAGAGGGTATTGAGATCCTGCGATGATCCGTTCGCCACCGGCAGTGCCAGCCACAACGATCTGCGCCTGGCCATGCTGATCGTCCGCCCGGTGAAACACAAATTGATTGCCTGCGGGCGAAAATGAGGGAGGGCTGTTTGCGCCGGATGCAACCAGAGCGGGCACACCCCCTTGTATGGGGATTCGATACAGGTTGCCGGGCGACCAGTCAGGACCCTCCACAAAGTAGACCTCCTGACCAGTGGGCGAGATGGCCAATCCATCAGTTTTCAGCATGCCCACGCCGCCGATCTCGTAATCGGCGCCGGTGCTCAGGTTTCGCACGCGAAGGGCGGCCTTGTCGGCACTCTCGTTTGCGTAGACCACGACTCGACCGTCAGGAGATATGGCCGCACCCTGGACCTGGCCGGTAGCAGTCAGACGCGAAATCTCAACGTGCTCCCATTGAGGGATCGCCGCGTTCTTGAGAGATCGATTCCAGACGTACTGAAAGGCAATTCCTACCGCCGCAACCAGTGCGAACACCACACCCAGCCGTTGGAGCCGGGTTCTCGACCCAGGCGGCGCCACGGCGACGGGGGCTGGTTTCGCGGTCTCCAGGGCGGACAACAACGGCGGCTCACCGATCCTCTCGGGCAGAGCCGTCTCCACGATTCCAATGAAGCGGTAGCCGCGACGCGGCAATGTTTCAATGTAACGCGGCCTGCCTGCGGATTCACCGAGCGCGTCACGTAAAGTTTGAATCGCAGCGTTGATGCTGTGATCGAACTCGACCACCGTATCCTGTGGCCAAAGCTTCTGGCGAATCTCCTCTCGCAATACCACTTCGCCCGGATGATTCAAGAGCATAAGCAGGATTTGGCAGGCTTGTTGTTTGAGCCTGATTCTGATTCCGTGCTTGTGCAACTCACCGGTGCGGGAATCGAGTTCGAATGGGCCGAAACGGAAGTGACGCGGCGATGGAACGACCTGGAGAAGAAGCTTTTCTGGCATTACTGGACTACTCGGAATGACACGCTTGGGGCTTTTCTCAAAGCATATCACGATGGCCACGGATCTTGTCGGCCCGAGGAAGCTAGCGATAAATACAACAGGCTCCCAGGCTGTTAAGCACCGGTGGCTCAACATGATAGCCGATGACCTAAAAATGAGTCACAAATTTGACGGGGTGTATTTGTACATCGGGCGCCCAGAGGCAAAATCGCGGTCACCCGCGGCGAGCGGGCAAGGAGAAACCTATCAATGAAGAAACGTACTTTCGAAACCGCGCTGCTTTTTGCGGCCGGCTGGTGCCATTGGAGTTACGCCGCCACCCTGACGGTGGGGAGCGGTCAGAGCGGATGTCCGACAGCGACCTACCCCACCATCAACACGGCGCTCACGGCGGCGTCCCCCGGCGACGAAATTGACATCTGTCCGGGTTTATACGCGGAACAGCTAGTCATCACCAAGCCGGTGACGCTGCGCGGTATTGCAGCCAACGGGATGCAGCGGGTGCTGGTGCAGCCAACCACGCTGACCAATGTGGAGAACCAGCAGCCGGCAGGAGGAGTGGTACCGAGTCCAGCGAACGTCCCGGCATTTCAGGCGGTGATCAGCGTTCTGAACACCAGTGACGTGGTGATCGAGGGCCTGGCTATTGATGCCAGCAATAATACGGTCACCGGCTGCACCGTAGCATTAGCAGGCATCCATTTTTCGAATGCCTCGGGCACGGTGGCCAACAACGCCATTTCTGGCGCACAGCTCAGTTATCCGCTCAGCTGTACGACACTATTCCCAGGAAACGGATTCGGCATTCAGGTGGACACCACCAAAGGCCAAACCGGGCCGTTTTCGGTTTCGATCACCGGCAACAGCATCCACGATTTCAATCGGGACGGGATCTTAGTGAATGGTTCCGGAATCACCGCAGCGGTGAGCGGAAACACGATCACGGGCGTGGGGCCGAGCACCGGGTACCACCAATTTGGAGTTTTTATCGCTCTAGGGGCCGTAGGTCAAGTCGCACGGAACATTATCAGCCAGGGAAATTGCGGAACCATCGATATCAATGATTGCTTTAACCTCCGAAGCGAGGGCGTTGTCCTCAGGGCCGTGGGCGACGGTACTGTCGTGGACTCCAACATGATCAGCAACGTACAGAGCGGAATCTTTATCAATGGGGGCAATCAGGCCCAAATCATCAACAACGTCATTAAGAGTGTTGATGCCCTGGACGGCATCGACATCCAAGGAACAGCGTCGGGCTTTTTCACCAACAGCGTCATCGCGGGAAACGTGATCGCACACGTTTTCCCCATCAATGCTACGACAAGCAGTAACGAGACCGGCTGTGGCATCAATGAAGCGTCGGGAACCGGCGTGGCGCAGAATGTCATCGTGGACAATACGATCAGCGACGCGTTCTGCGCCGTGGCTTTCGTCACGGCCGATAAGGTCTTCGGGGGTGTTTACTCGAATACCTTGTATACAACGCTTAACACAGACCAATTTCCGAACAGCTTTCCTCCCGCCGTGGAGCCCTAGCGGATTCTCGTGGTGCGCTCTTGTCCGGGTGGCGGGGCGCACCGATTTCCGCGAGCCCCTACTGTGCGCTTTTGCAGAGGTGCTGGCCGGGCTGGAGGACAAAGCAGAAGCGTTCTACCGCCGGTGCTCTGCCGCGTGGTGCTCCTCCACGCGCTCGCGGCCCATGCGGGCGGCTTCGCGTTCGCGTTCGGACCGTTCGTGCAACTCGTGACGTTCCGGGGCTCGCGCGGCGGGCGCATAGCGCGGGACGGCGTAGGGATGTACGTAGGCGCCGCGATTCACCCAGGTTCGCTCCCAGACATGATCATTGATGAAGACGCGGTGTGAGGCCCACACGAAACGATTCACGCCCCAGCCCCAGGGCCGGAAGGCCGGACCGATGGTGACGCCGAAACCGAAGCTGATGGCGCCGCCGACGAAGAAGCCGGGACGGGGGGCAAAGAAAACCACTGCCGGGTTGTAGTACGGCACGCAAATAAACGCGGGGTTTACGGGAAGAATTTCGATGTACGGCCCGCCGCTCACGACTACCTGCGCGTTGCTTCTAAGGTAGCCGTAGTCCTGGGCTGCGCGGCGCATGCGCTGCACGGCGTCCATTACATCGGCCTGCTGCGCGAGAAAGGCATTGCCGAGATCGGTGGTCCAACGCATATCGGACGCCATCATGTCGAGCACTGACGGAAACGGAAGCAGCGCCTGCACACTGGGGTCCCACGGCAGGTGGTCTTCTGCGATGGCAGCGTCCAGTTGGTCGCCAGTCAAATAGTGGTGTTGGTCGGCCCAGCGAGCGGCATCCGGGATGTCCTGGGGAAATGTGGCGGCGGCCAGAACTTGGGAAAGCAAGGGATCGGGATAGAGCGCGATGCGCGAAACCAGCTGATCCAACTGCTGGGGAAGAAAAGACGGCGGTGCTTGAGCCAGAAGCGGGGCCACTGATCCAGCGAGAGCGGCGAGCACGAGAACGGCTGCGGTGGTGAGACGAGTGTTTCGGTTTCGTGACGGCATCGAGGTCTCCTTTTCAGAAGTACTCAAGTGAATTAGGCGAGGCGGCGAGGCGGCGCGTTTCGGGATTGTAGCGCAGCGGAAATTAAAATGGCTCAAGGATGGGCGAGACGAAGAAAGGGACGGGCAAGAATGCCCGTCCTACGTAGTTACAGCCCACAAACCTCGGCGACCGTAGTCAAGCGGCCGCCACACGTAGTGAATTCGCGGAGGGTGTTTGCGGAGGCTTCCGGGGACAGAGTTTCAATGGCATCGGTGACGAGGCTGACGGGTTTGCCGGTTTCGAGCAGAGCCAACGCCGCGAAGCGCACACAATATTCGGTTACGACGCCGTAAACGATGTATTCATCGGCCGCGAGTTGCCGCAGCAGCGGCTGGAAATTCGGGCTGCTGGTGATGTCGAGTTGGTTTTTCTCGAACAGAATCTGCTGGGCGCCCTCGATCGGATAGTTGCTGCGCGCGACGCCGATGACCGCGCGTTTTTCCAGGAGAGTCTCCGCTGGTTTGAGCTGGCCCACGGTGCCGGCAACGCAATGCGGGGGCCACTGGCGAAACTCCGGATCCTCTTCGGCGTGGGAGTCCGTGCTGGAAACCAGAGGAATGCCATGCGCGGCGGCGTAGTGATTGAGGCGGCTGAGCGCGGGAATCAGGCGCTCGGCGCCGGGAACGTAGAGCGCGCCGGCGGGAAAGAGAAAGTCGATCTGCGTGTCGATATCGAAGAAGGCCGGCTTCATGGCATATTATTGCGCGTACGCTCAATGAGAGCGGTCAGATCTTTACTGTATTCGACGGGGCGGGGCGCGGTGAGTTCGAGCGAACGCAACGCAGCGGGCAGCTTGCGGATCGAGTCGAGGGCGCGGGTTTGAGCGGACTTGGCATCGGGAAGAGGCTCAATGAGCCTTCCCCCAAGAATGACGGGGCGCAGCAAAGCCTCGGCCCCGGCGCAACACTCGGCGGCGCGGGCGAGGACATCGCGATCGGGAAGGCGGAAAACCTGTTTGGCGCCAGGAAGAGTACCTTTGTTCTCGCTGAACTTGGCGGTGAAGCGTTTGATGCCGCAGACGTCCACTTCGACCAGCTTGTAGACCGTGCCCATGGAAGGAGCGTCGCCGGATGTGGCGAGCTCGGTGCCGACGCCGAAGATGTCGACGGGTGCGCCGTCAGAGACGATTTCGCGGATACGGTATTCATCGAGATCGCCGGTGACCATGATTTTGGAATCATGAAGGCCGGCCTGGTCGAGAATGGCGCGAACCTGGCGGGCCAGGGTGACGATGTCTCCGCTATCGAGGCGGACGCCCCAAAGCGGCGGTCCTAGTTCGGCGGCGCGTCGCGCGCCTTCGAGGGTGTCATATGTATCGATCAGCTGGACTGTTTGCGCGCCGAGGAGTTTCTGCAACTGGCGGAAGGAATCCATCTCATTCGAGAATGAAAGCACCCAGGAGTGGGCGGCGGTGCCGAATACGGGAACGCCGAAACGGAGGCCAGCGAGCGCATTGCTGGTGCCGAGGCAGCCACCGATGTAGGCCGCACGGGCGGCGAGAACACCGGCTTCGGGAGTGTGGGCGCGGCGCGTACCGAACTCGACGATGCCCCGGCCGGCGCCCGATTCCACCATGCGCGCCGCTTTGGTGGCGATGAGAGATTGAAACGTGATGGCCGAGAGCAGGTACGTTTCGGGGATCTGCGCTTCAATGAGCGGGGCGCGAACCATCATCATGGGCTCGCCGGCGAATAGCGGCGTGCCTTCAGGTACGGCGAAAAGGTCGCCGGTAAAGCGGAATTCGCCCAGATAGTCGAAGAACCCTGGAGAGACCTGGGCGAACTGAGGCAGGCCACGCAAATAGGCGATCTCTTCCTCCGTGAAACGCACGTTCAGCAGGTAATCGACACACTGGGGCAGGCCGGCGGCGATAATGAAGTTGCGGTTAACGGGAAGGCGGCGGACGGACAGCTCAAACGTGGCTTTCTGCTTGGCCTTGCCGGCTTCAAAGTAGCCGGCGGACATGGTCAGCTCGTAAAGGTCAGTGAGAAGTCCAGTCACGTTAGTGGCGCAAAGCATTGCGCATGCCGTGCCACTTACTTTTTACCACTTTTCGGAGGTTGAAACTCTTTGACTTCGCTGGCGGCTTTTTGCAGGTCTTCGATGGCCTTGGAATCAACCTCGTAAACGGTGGGTTCGCCCTCGCGTTTGGCGTAATACTTATCGGCCGTCTTCCAGATGGAGGTTTTTTCCACGCGCTTGCCGTCATTTGACGTAACGGTGGCCTCGAAAATGGGCGTGCCTCCGCCATTGTCAAGAAACTTAGTGGAAGTGAGATCGCGCAGCTTATCGACTAAGGCTTGGATGCTGGGACCGTCCATCTGTTTCGCGCCCGCCATCCATTTATCACTGCTCTTCTGATAAGTAGCCTGGGCGGTTCCGTTGTGAATATCCAGTTTAGTGGGGTCATTCCAGCCGAAATCAAACAGCTTCTTATTGCGGAAGTCATCCAAGCTCTTGTCGAGGCCCTCGCCGAGATCGCTGGTTACCTTGTATATGCCTTCGACGGCGGAGCTCTTCGCGTAGTAATTCTTGTCTTTGTCTTTCCGGACTTCGATTTCCTGATTACCACTCGCGTCGGTGACTGTTGCTAAGGCTATGCGCGTGCCCGTGGAGAAACCGGCTATGGCCTTCTTGGCGTCCTCTTCCGAGCCGGAGAGATCCATCTTGGCATCTTTCAGCTTGCGGACCAGCTCATCGACTTGAAGACCGTCAGCACGCAGAGGTCTGGGTTTGAGGATCTGCCATTCATTTTGATTGTTCTTGCCAAATTCAACGGTTTGACCTTTTGCGGCGAGATCGACGCGGGTTAGTTTATCGGAATTGAATGTCAAGAGGCGTTTATCGCGCAGGTCCTTTGATGACTTATCCAAGCTGGACTTCACGTAACTGGCGATAGTAAACACACGAGGATCGCCCTCTAACTTGGCGAAGGTGCCGGAGGCGGTGGGCGTGTCATCACCGATCAGGAGCGTTTGAGTTCTGCCATCTTTCTTGGTGATCTTCACCTCCTCGGATGGCGCGGCCAGGCCATAATTAGAAAGATCGGAGGCTTTGTCTTCGATGAGGCGATCGGATGATAACGAAGAAAGAGAAGTTACCAGAGAATTGACGGACTCCTGATCGGCGGTCAGCGGCTTTGGCTGCACAATTTTCCAACTGCCGCCGGCTTTGCTCAGCTCCGTTGTGACTCCGGCCTTCTTGATGAGGTCAACTTGAATGAACTGGTCTTCCGGTATGCTGAGGATCTTCGGAGTGGTGTCGGCCGGCGGCTTAGCGGCGTCAGCTTTTTCTTTCCTTTCCGACCACCAAGCGGCGCCGCCGAGGGCCGCCAGCACTACCACCGCGGCGAAGAGGCCTCGGAACTTCATGACTTACCTCCTCTGCCACCAGACAACGAACCCGGATACGACCACGATCAGCGGGAGAAACAACATACTCGAGTACGCCAACGCTGACATCTGGCGGCCGCTGATATTCAGGCGGCGATCCTCCGAGTCCTTAGGACGGATGGAAATGAGATCCTCGTCGGAGCTAAGCCAGTTCATCATGTTGAGAAAGAGATCGCGGTTTCCATTGAAGCGGAGGATGTTATTGCTGGCCCAGTTGGAGCTTCCCACTACCACGAAACGGCCTTCTTTGCCGGAGGCGCCTTTGTAAGTGCCGGATGCACCCAGAGTAAGTGGGCCCTTCTTGTCTTTCTTGGGGTCGATGCGGATCTCGGGCGAATTAATGGAGGTGGTGGCGTAGCTATTACTCGAGGTGGAGAAAAGCTTCTCAGCAGTCCCGTTGCTGGTAGACTTGACGTCCAGAGTGCGGGCCAAAGGGAAGGCCGTGGCAACATCCTTGAGGTCACGCACAATGGGTTGCGATTCGTAGTTGGTGACCAGGGGAACTTCGGGGCCAAGACCGAAGATCTGGCCGACGCCGCTAGTGTCGAGCGCCAGGTCCTTATCGAGTGTGATGCCCCAGGTCTCAATCACGGCCGAGAGCGCGGGACTGCCGGAGTAATCATCGCGGCCCAATTTCAGTGGTGGATCGATCATAAACAGCGCGCGGCCGCCATCTTCGACGTAAGTTTTGATGGCGTCCACCTCGGGCGCAGTGTAGTCGTACTTGGGCCCGGCGACAACTAACACGGTGCAATCGGTGGAGACGGAGGGCTTGGGGGCGTTGGCTGCCGGAGGGGCCGCGGGCTGACCAAGCTTCACGGATTGAGGTGTTGGGGCCGCGCCAGAAGCCTCCAAAAGAGAGATGGTTCGTGTCTTGTAGTTATCCTTTTCCAGCGATTCCTTGACGGCGGAGTAGCCGGTGCGGCCGCTATCATCGAGCCCATGCTCACCGCTGCCGCTCACGAAACAAACGGTGCGTTCGCCGCTTTTGAGCGAGCGAATGAGTGCGCCGGTCAGATCTTCTTCGGTGAGGCTCTTGGCTTCTTCCTTGCGCAGGCCACTGTCAACATAAATCGTGCCGTAAGTCCGGACTCCGGCGGCCTTGGCGAGTTGCGGCTTCTTATCGGGATCCACATAGTCGACTTTGAGGCGCGTTGAGAGATTGCTATATCGATCCAGGAGATCGCGCGCCCGGCCGAACTCGGTTGTTTTGTCGAAATAAGTAACGGTGACATCGCGGTTCAGCCCCTTAACGATCTTTTCGGTCTGCTCGGAAAGACTGAAACGTTTGTTAGAGGTCGAGTCAAAAGATTTGTTGTGCCGATTGGCGAGCCAGTTGGCCGCACTAAGAACCGCGATAATTACCAAGAGATAAGTAACTAAGTAAGCCCCGTAACGGGTTTGTCTTGCTTTTAGCCATTCAGAATTCATTTAGGACCTCCACCGCAGCGATTCTACCGACCGGGCGGTCAGAAACAGCCCGAAGAAGATCATGGTGAGGTAGAAGATCACGTCCTTCGAGTCAATGACGCCTTTGGCAAACGGCTCGAAGTGCGTAACAACGGATAAATACGACACCACCTTGGCCCATGACGACTGATCGTAGGCGCTGACCCAATCGAGAACCCACAGCATGAGGCAGACGGCGAAGGTCGCGCCACCGGCGATGATCTGATTGCGGGTCATGGTGGAGATGAAGATGCCAATGGCCAAGAGGCATCCGCCCTGCAAGAGCAGTCCGAGATATCCGACGAGAATGGGCTTCCAGTCCGGGCGTCCGAACGCGAAGAGGATGCCGATGTTGATCCCGGAGATGGCCAGAATCGAAACGTAAAGCACGAGAGCTGACAGCCATTTTCCCAGCACGATCTCCAGATCGCGGACGGGCGATGTCATGAGGAGCTCGATGGTGCCGGAGCGCTTTTCCTCTGCGTAGAGCCGCATGGTGATCATGGGGATCAGAAAGAGTCCAATGACGCTGGCGTTGGTCAGAAGCGGGCGGATGACGTATTCGTTGACGTCCATGGGCATGCCGCGGCCCATCATCTGCATCTGCATGCCTTGCAGAACGAAGAATCGCGTGGCGCTGTAGAAGAAGAATCCGAAAATGACGGCAAAGATCGCCAGCAGCAGGTAGGCGATGGGAGATGCGAAGTAACTTTTCATCTCCTTCTTGAAAATGACCAGAACATTTCGCATGGCTAGACGTTGGCCTCCGCTTTCTTCTCCTCCGGTTTCTCCACCGGTTTCTCGTCCGTCTTCGTGTCCGCTTTTTCGGCCGCAGTCAGTTGCAGGAAGATGTCTTCGAGGCTGAAGCCGACCGGACGAAGCTCGTTCAAATCCCAGCCGGCCTTGACTACGGCGCGGGCGATTTCGGCGCGAATGGAGCGGCCCTGCATGCTCTCCACCTCGAACGAGCAAAGGTTATCTTTGGTGTCTTTGAGCACCACCCGGCTCACGCCGGCCACCTGCTCCAGGCGCTGGCGCACTTCGGTTTGGTTGAGATTCCCGTTGGCCGCGGCCACTTCAACGGCGACGGACTCCGATCCACGCAGCCGGTTGGTGAGATTCGTCACAGTATCCTGAGCGACCAGTTTGCCGTGGTTGATGATGATGACACGCTCGCAAGAGTGTTCCACCTCCGACAGGATGTGGGTGCTCAGGATGATGGTGTGGTCGCCGGCGAGGCTGCGGATCAGCTCGCGGGTTTCGATGATCTGCTTGGGATCGAGGCCGGAAGTCGGCTCGTCCAGGATCAGCACGTCGGGGTTGTGCAGGATGGCCTGGGCGAGGCCCACGCGCTGGCGATAGCCCTTGGACAGCTTGCCGATCAGCTTTTGCTTCACGTCGCTGATGGCGCAGCGGTCGCAAACCTCGTTTACGCGCTTGGGCACGTCGGCGTTGGCCAAGCCTTTCAGCTTGCCGACGAAGGTCAAATACTCGGTGACCTCCATGTCGGGATAAAGGGGCGGGGATTCGGGGAGATAGCCGATGCGTTTCTTGACTTCGAGGGGCTGCTCCAGGACGTCGAAGCCGGCCACCTGGGCCGTTCCGACGCTGGGAGGCAGGAAGCAGGTAAGGACGCGCATGGTGGTGGTTTTGCCGGCGCCGTTAGGACCGAGAAAACCGACGATCTGCCCTTTTTCCACCTCGAAGGAGATATTATCGACGGCCACAGTGCGGGCGTATCGCTTCGTCAAACCTTCGACTTTAATCATAGTGAGTCACGACCGAAAACAAAGCTGACCTGCCGAGCGGGGCATCGGAAGACGCCAAGTCAAGGCAACGATCGCGGAATTAACCTTTGAGATTTCATGATAGGAACGCGCGGCAAGGGTTGTCAAATGAACGCCGAACCGGGCCGGGGGCCGCTTCTGAGATTTCCGTATTTCTACGCCCACTAGGACTTTTGCAATA
>Ga0187781_10002336_pt1 | contig 14489 bp, 15 predicted proteins | sample 0715_SJ02_MP02_2_FD_132447 | JGI IMG/M metagenome (GOLD analysis project Ga0187781, IMG submission 132447) | Tropical peat soil microbial communities from peatlands in Department of Meta, Colombia - 0715_SJ02_MP02_20_MG | ecosystem: Environmental > Terrestrial > Soil > Wetlands > Peat | place...
CTGAGAAAAACCTGGAGCGGTTGGAGAATTCTCCTCGCCAACGCAAACCGGCGACCGTTCCAGAGTGGATCTCAAGGCGTTTCTTATTTTAACGCCTATGCCCCTCCCTCCTCCCACCTTGACCTATGCCTGCAGCGACTCGATCCGCTCAATCGGATTCAGGACCTCGGTGACGCGCAGAGCATAATGACCATCCATGACAACGACCTCCCCCTGTGCAACGACTTTGCCGCCCACGAGGAGTTCAACAGGGTCCAGGATCTTCTGATCTAGTTCCACCACCGCGCCAGCACTGAGCTCGAGAATACTGCCCAAGGGCATTTCAGACTTCCCGAACCGCAAGGCGACTTGCAGTTCAACGTCGAAGAGCAGATCGATGTTTCTATTACCTTGAGACGCTGCCGCCGGAGCCACGCGCGTGGAGGGGATGGGCGCGGCGGGAGGTTGCTCTGCTTTTCCCAAGGGAGCGGAAGTCAGCGACTCGCCGAGGTCAGGGTCGATCAGAATCACCAGCAGGAACTGTGCCGTTCCCTCGCTCTTCAATCGGACACCCCGTTGCACGCGGGGCTTCCAGTTTCCCGGGTCATGCCCCGCCAATTCCAGATTCACCTCTCCTCCGACACGCGGTTTTAGCACCAAGGCGGCCGTACCCGCGAACTGGCGAAACAGCTCGGCCAGCGCGTCCTGGTATTCACTGGAAAAATCTTGGGTCTCGTTGAAGGGTTCGCCCATCAGAATCTGTGCCAAACGTAAAGCGTCGGATTTGCAGATCCCGAAGGACTGTTCCCCCTTGAGCGCCTTCTCAACTTTGAAGCGGAGCCATACACCTTCTTCCCTTAGGGTTCCAGCCTCTGGGATCATCTCCTCTGGGGAAAGATCTATGGCGGTAAAGGCAGTCCCAGTGATCTTCTCGAGGACGTCGCAAACGCTCGCCGTCCAGGCATTCAGATAATCTTGCGTACGATCGGATGTCGCGGGAGGAGTCCCACTGATCAATTCTTTTCCCTCCGGCAAAAACCATTCAAGATTCCAGATTCAAAATTCCAGACTCGGAATTCGAGATTCGAAATTCCAGATTCGCAATTCCAGATTCTCATCGATCAATTCTTTCTGTCCGGCAAAAACCATTCAGGATTCCAGATTCAAGACTCCAGCTCCGAAATTCCAGATCCTCACTGATCAATTTTCTCACTCCGGCGAGGATCTGGGGCGGCAATTGGCTTAACGATCTGACCGGCGCGGTGGTTTCCACTTCGGACTGGCTGGGCAACGAAGAGCGGCAGCTTCCCAACGTACATAACGGCAGGCTGGTGGGATCTCAAATGCAGGGGGAGGATGCTCCCCCTCTCGAGCGCGAGCAACTGCTGGCTGCTGACCGTGCCCCCGGGCAGTATCAGCTCGACTGGAAAAGAGCAGTTTCCCAGTTTTTCGCGCAAATTTGAGACGGCTCCGGAGACACTTCGGTGCTTCCTATAGGACCCTTGCTGTGCGAGCTTTCGGATCAAAGCGGTCGAGGCGACTACTGGGAAAACCGTCAACAACATGCCGTTCACTTCGTTCATGCGGATCTCATATCCAAGCGAAAGAACCCTCTCGTTAGGCGGCACCAAACGCACGATCTGTGTCTGCCGCTGTCGCTCATCGAATTCGATTTCCGAGCCGATAACAGGTTGCCAGGTAGCCTGAAGTTCCCGGCAGATAATTTGTAACACGCCCTTGAGGATTTCTTCCTCGACCTCAGTGATCTCGCGGACTTCGCCCATGGGCTTCCCCGGGCCTCCGAGCAAAAGGTCAATCATAGGAAAGGCTAATTGCAAATCCAGTACGATCGCGGCCAAAGCATCCAGGGAGGAGAGGTGGGCGGAGGCCACATAATTAACGTCCGGGACCCGTTGCAAAAACTCGCTGTAGGCTATCTGCTCTGTGGAGACCAAGTTCACTTCAAAAGGCGCACGAAGGTTAGCTGACAGGGAACGAGCCAGGCTGCGCACGAAAGAGTCGTGTAACTGGTTGACGGCTTGCAACTGATCCCTCGAAATCGAACCGGCGCGGCGGAAGTTGCAAGCGGTTACGTGTTTCTCGCCTGCCCGCGGTGTCCTTTCCCCGGCCTGGTCTTTCGCCGCTTGGAAGAGTGCGTTGATTTCGTCCTGGTTAAGAATCTTTTCCATGGTCACACGTTCTCAGGCGCGGGTTCCTTCCGTGCGCCGGCGGGTCGCCGCGCGTTCAGCAGCTCCGCCATGCGCGCTCGCAGCCGGACGATCGCGGCGGAGTGCAACTGTGAGACACGCGCCTCCCCAATACCCAACGCTGCTCCCGCTTCTTTCATGGTGAGTTCCTCATAATAGTAAAGCGCCAGCAATTGGCGCTCGCGCTCGGGTAGTTCCTCGATGGCCTTCGCCAGCAGTCCGGTCATTTCGGAGCGCAAACAAAGCGAGAACGGATCATCGGCGACGGCGGATTGGTTGGCGTTACGGGGGGCGCGCTCAGAGCTCTCTTCCACGGCCTCAGACTGCAAGCTTCTCAAGTCAAGGCCCCGCAGTTCTCCCAGCAAGTGCTGGAATTTGTCCAGGCTCATGCCCAGTTCTTCAGCCAGTTGCGACTCCGAGGGGGAATAACCCAAGCGCGCTCTTAATTTCTGCTGGGCCTCCTCGATTCGGCGGGCCTTCCTGCGCAGGGGCCGAGGACTCCAGTCCAGATCACGTAAGCTATCCAAAATCGCGCCGTGGATGCGGTGTTTGGCATAGGATTTGAGTTCCACATGGCGGGCGGGGTCAAACCTCTGAATGGCCTCGATCAGGCCCAAGATGCCTGCATGGATCAGGTCTTCAAGAAGGACATGCGGGGGAAGCCGGTCATGGATTCGCTTGGCGATGTACTTGACCTGGGGAAGTTGCTCCACCAGCAGGCGTTCGCGCTCTGCTGAGTTCAGGCCCCCGAAGACTTCATAGGCTGATTTCGCCTCTCGGAGCGCCGGGCCCCGATGCTCTTTCTGAGGATGCGTTGCTAGCGACCCGTTCATCGTAGTACCCCCACGGACTGGACGGTGACGGCGGTGGGAATTTCGGCTGGCGACAGCACAACCAGCCGAGGCAAGAAGGGCTCCAGAAGCCGGCGCAGATGAAACCTTGCAGGACTGTTACACAACAGGACGGGGGAGCTGGCTGACATCTGTTCACCGACGAAACTGCGGAGACCATCCACGATCCTGCGAAGGAGAGCCGGCTCAAGTCCGCCTGAACGCGCGGCTGAGCCCTGCGGCTCGAAGGCCTGGGTGATTTGATCCTCGACGGCGACATCCACTTGCACGACCGTCAGCTTCTTGTCATCACCCAGGAGGGATGGGATCAGCGCCCGTCCCAGGGCCTGGCGAACCGCCTCGACCCACAACACGGGATTCTTCGTGGTTGCCACCGTATCCTGCAAGGTTTCCAAGATGGTGGTCATATCCCGAATGGAAACCTGTTCGCGCAGCAACTGCTGCAAGACTTTCTGAATTTCTCCCAGGCTCATTAGCTTGGGCACCAGTTCCTCTACGAGTTTGGGCTGGGTCTCGCTGAGAGAGTCCAGCAGACGCTTGGTTTCGTGGCGCGTCAACAACTCGTGGGCGTGTTGCTTAATTACCTCCGCCAGATGCGTGGCCAGGACCGACGTCTGGTCGACCACCGCAAAGCCGGCCGCCAAAGCTCGTTCGCGGCGACTGGGTACAATCCACTTTGCGGCCACCTGAAAAGCGGGCTCTAGGGTCTCCTTTCCTTCTAGCAGTTGAGCGGAAGCTTCCGAGCTGATGGCGAGCAAGCAATCCTGGAACATTTCCCAACGAGCGATTTCAATCCCGCGCAGCCTGATGACGTACTCGCGAGGGTTCAGTTGCAAGTTATCCGTTATGTGAACGGAGGGAACGATGAAACCCAACTGCAACGCCAAATGCCGGCGCAAAGCGCGAATGCGGCTAAGCAATTGTCCCCCCTGCTTCTCATCGACCAAGGGGACCAAGGCAGATCCCATTTCCAGTGCCAAGTCGTCCAGATGAAGCAGGGCTTCGAGTTTCTCCTGGGCGGTGGCCTTGGAGGGTGGGAGAACTTCGGCCGCCCGCCTTTCTCCTTGGATGGATGCCCGGCGTGCGAGCCCCAGGAGCACGGCCGCCACGAGGAAGAACGAGGCCTTGGGAAGCCCCGGAATCAGCGCCAGTGACAACATCACTCCCGAGACGATCCATAGAGGGCGGCTGCGCGGAAAGAGCTGCCTGGCGAGGTCAATGCCTACCGTCGATTCAGAGGACGCGCGCGTGGCTACCATGCCGCCTGCCACCGAAACCAGCAAGGAGGGGATCATGGTCACCAAGCCGTCCCCGACCGTAAGAATGGTATAGGTTCGGACAGCCTCACTGAGGGGGATATTGAGTTGGAAAACCCCAATCAGGAAGCCGGCAATGATATTGATGGCGGTTACCAGAATGGTAGCCAAGGCGTCACGCTGGCTGAAGCGCGCGGCCCCGTCCATGGCCCCGTAGAATTCCGCCTCACGGGCGATTCGCTCGCGGCGCGATCGCGCCTGAGTTTCATCGATCAAGCCGGCGCCCAGATCGGCGTCGATGGCCATCTGTTTTCCGGGGAGCGCATCAAGGGTGAACCGCGCCGTGACTTCTGCGATGCGCACCGCACCGTGGTTAATGACCATGTACTGAATCGCGATCAAAGCGAGGAACAAAACGAAGCCGACAACGTAATTGCCGCCCACCACGAATTGGCCGAAAGCCTCAATCACGTGCCCGGCGGCTGCCGAACCTTCGTTGCCATGCAGCAGAATACGGCGGCTGCTGGCCAGATTGAGTGACAACCGGAAAAGCGTTAAAAGGAGCAATAAAGATGGAAATGCTGAGAAGTCAACCGGCTGCAAAATGTACATTGACACCAACAGAACCAGGACCGAGGCGGAGATGCTGAGGGAGAGGAGAATATCCAGCACGAAAGAAGGCACGGGGACCAGCATGACAAAAACCGTGGCCACCGCGGCAGCGGGCACAATCCAGTCAGTTGGCGATTTCTCGGAACGGGGAGCATTTTTGGCTGGTGATGCCATAATAATCGTCTCGTTGCTGGGCGTTGATGAAGGGGTAAAGGCTAAAAAGTAAAGGCGAGCGGGCCTTTATCCCTCGTCCTCTTGGTTCGTCATCCTGCTGTCCGCATCATGTAATGGACTTTATCCCTTGCCTTTTACCCTTATTACGCACTGCTCCTCTCCGCCGTGGGACGTGGGATGTGAGTCCGTCCCTGTAAGCGATAAATAAAGGCCAGAATCTCCGCCACGGCTGCATAAAGCTTGGCGGGAATGGCCTGGCCAACTTCCACGCTGCGGTAAAGGGCCTGCGCCAGCGGCGGGTTCTCAATGATGGGGATGCCATGCCAATTGGCTTCCCGCTTGATGAGCCGTGCCAGCAGGCGTTGCCCTTTGGCCACCACCACGGGAGCCGGCATATCCTCTGGACGATATTCGAGGGCCACGGCAAACTCCGTTGGATTCGTGACCACCACCGTGGCGCGCGGCACGTCCTTCAACATGCGTCGCTTGCGCATCTGCCGCTGTAGGCGGCGGACGCGGGACCGCACCATCGGCTGACCTTCCGTCTCTTTGACCTCCTCTCGGATCTCTTGCCGGCTCATGCGGAGTTGGCGTTCGAAGCTCAGCCGCTCGAGCAAGTAGTCGAAGAGAAACCAGACCGCAAACACCAAACCGGCTTTCCAGGCCAGCCCGTAAGCCAGCTCAAACATCCATGCGGAAGCGGCGCGCGGCGTCAGGAAACAAGAGTGCAGGATCTTGTCCCATTGAGTCGAAATCAGGGTGATGCCCAGATACACCAGATAGGCGGCTGGCAGGAGAGACTTCAAAAGCCTTCGCAGCGAAGTCAGCGAAAAAAGCCGGCTCAGGTTTGAGGCAGGGTTCAATTTTTCCGGTTTTAGGGAGAGTGCCGTAGGAGCCAGGACAAAGCCTCCTTGGCCCACGACTCCTGCAGCGGCTATCAACCAGGTCAGCAGCAGAGGCGGGGCACCCCAACGAAAGACCAACATGGCGGTCCGCTGGAGAAGCGTCAAATATGCTTTCATGTCGCTGGAAGGCAGGGGCAGAGTTCGCGCCAGGAAGTCCCGCCATTGGAGTCGCCAGACCTCTGCCTGCCACCACACGAGCACGGTCAGGGTGAGTAACGCCAAGGCAGCAGGCAGTTCTCGGCTGCGCGCCACCTGGCCTCGTTCGCGAGCCTTCTCGCGCCGCCTCGGCGTTGCCTGTTCTGTCTTGCTCTCATCTGCCACGGCAAAAACCCTTCATCAAACGACCCGCCCCTACCGGACAAGATGCAACATGTTCTCCATGGTCTGGAGGGCGCGGAGGAAATACCTCTCCATCAAGACCGGCCAATAACGGAGCGAACCCGCGAGCACTAGAAACCCCACCAGAGCTTTGATGGAGAGCCCCATAAAGAGGACAGGGAGTTGAGGCGAGGCCTTGGCAATCAGCCCGAGAACGATGTCGGCCAGCAATGTGGCGCTGAGCGCAGGGGCGGCAATTTGGACTGCAATGACCAGCATGGCGCCGGCCGCGTGTATCAATTCCCCGGTCGCCGCCGGCGTGGCGCTGGCCACACCTGGGGGCAAATATTCAAAGCTCTTGGCCAAACCTCGCAACAACCAGTGGTGGACGCCAAGTTGCAAGAACAGAAGCATGACGATAGTCTGGTGGAATATTGAAAGAACGGGCGTGTCCACTTGAGTTTGGGGGTCGATCACGTTCACCAAGGAATAGCCGAGTTGAAACCCCAGAATCTGCCCGGCCACTTCCGCGCCTTCGAAGACGAAAGCCAAGGTCAAGCCGAGGATGAGGCCCACGATTACCTCGCCGGCTACCACGCGACACCAGTCCAGGTGGCCGAGATCGAGCGTGCGCGGAGCATAGACTGGGTACAGCAACGCCGTCAGAGCAACCGTCAGACCTGCTTTGACGCGCGCCGGGATACTCAAGCTGCCGAAGAAAGGAGCAAACACCATCAGCATGCCGATCCGTACACCAACAAACACAGCTTGGGCTATCAACCGTTCCAATCCTGTCCCCACGTCCCCTCCTTTCCCTTGCTTGCCGTGATTCCGAGCACAACGAGGAATCTTGCTCAGCCTCTGTTCGTCGCGCCCACGAACCAGAGAGAGATTCCTCGCTGCCATGAAAATGACTGTGCCTGCCCGAAAGTCGGCACGGCGACGTGCCTGCGCTTATCCCAAATAACGGTGCAGATCCGTCAAGACTTGCACCGTGAACTTCGCCATCTCTCGCAGCGACCAGGGGAGAAGGAGAAACGTTGTGAGCCCCACCGCGAACAGTCTGGGGACGGTCGAGAGGGTCATGTCCTGAACGGAAGTCATGACTTGCAACACGCTGATGAGCAGCCCCACTACGGTCGCCACCAGAAGGATCGGAGCACTCAAAAGGAACGCCGTCTCCAGGGTCCTACGCGCGAGTTCCACCGCCATCTCTGCTGACATAGTCAATCCTCAGTAAAAACTCTTCATTAGAGATCCCACCACCATGTTCCAACCATCTACCATTACAAAGAGAAGGATTTTGAGTGGGGTCGAGATCATTACCGGAGGCAACTGGAGCATTCCCACCGAAGTGGTCACGGACGCCACAATCATGTCGATAACCAGGAAGGGCAGGAACAATACCATTCCGATTTGAAACCCGGCCTTGAGTTCCGAAAGGATGTAAGCAGGAACCACCACGCGCATGGGAAGATCCTCCGGCTGGCGGGGGCGCGGTTCCTTTCCTAGTTCTACGAACAACGCCAGATCCTTTTCACGCGCGAACTTGAGCATGAATCGCCGAAGTGGATTGGCACCGAGCTCCACGGCCTGGAGCACGTTCACCGTTCCCTTCTGAAGGGGAACAACGGCGACCTTATAAATCTCCAGAACCACCGGCTGGATAATGAAGTAAGTCAGGAAAAGAGCCAGACCAATGAGCGTCTGGTTGGTGGGAGTAGTCTGGGTCCCCAATGCTTGGCGAAGAAAGTGAAAGACCACCAGCAACCGCACGAACGGCGTCATCGCCAGCAATATGGCGGGCAGGAGAGTAAGAACGGTAAGCAGGATGATGATTGTCCAGGGGGCCGAGTGTCCTGCACCCTCAAGGGCGGGTATGCCCAATCCTTTTTGCTGTTGGGGGAGCGGCGCGCCCAACGCCTGCGTCGCGAGCCTTCCGGTCAGGACGAGTGTAATCAAGCCTTTCCGTAACATGGAGGTGGCAATTAACTTCCCCTTTGAAAATGTCCTGTCATTCCGAGCGAAGCGAGGAATCTCGCTCTGATTAGGGAACAATTTAAGCGTCTTCGCTTCGCTCGGAATGGCAGGGTTGTTTCATCGTTTCTGTGTGCCGTTGGCGGCATGAGCGGCGGCCAGGAAATTCGGACCCCAAGAGCCAGCCTCTTGCATGCGGTCTTGGCTGTCCGGTGTGGCCCTTGAGGAGTCCAGCCTTGCCAAGAGAGCGATGGAGTTTCCCGTACCGCCAACCAGAAACTCCTGTTGCTGGAATTGCACGACTGCCAGGAACCTCTTCTCTCCTAGCGAAAGGGTCTCCGACAATCGCAAACGGCGGGTGGACCGGCGGCGCTCGAGGCCTCTAAGAACGCGGGTCGCGAGGGCAACGAACATCCTGCTTACCGCGGCCCATAAACTTTCATGACTGTCTCGATTCATGAAACTCTCTCCCCAAAGCGAAGGCCTTCACCTTCACCGATGCGGCACGGACGTCTTGCCCGCGGTCGTGGGAGCGTTTCGCTCTCGCCTCAGCGCGGGCAGAGGCTCCGCGGAGTGCAGCGAAAGGACGCCCGCGCAAGAGCTGGCGAGGCAGCCACGTCCCATCGGCGCTAGGGAACAAGCTCCGTCAAGCGGATGGCCAAGATTTCGCCCACCACGTCGAACTCGCCCCAAGCGATCATTTGACCATTCACTATTACCGGGACGTGCGATCCCTCCTCGTGGTAGGTATCCAGAATGACGCCGGGTACCAGAGCCAGTAATTGCCCTACCGTAAAGTGGGGGATCGGGACCTCGACGCTGAGCCGACACAGAAGTGCCTTAACATGGCTCCAAGCCGCTTCCGTGCCCGAGGCCCGATCGGCAGATAATTCGGTAAGGTTGGGATCCATCTTTCCTACCGTTGGACGAGGAACTCGGTAAAGTAAACCTCGCGGACACCCAGTTCCGGGATATGCTCGCGCAGAGCCATGGTCAATTGACTCTTGAGGTTTGCTTTGCCTGCGGGAGCCATCAAGGACTGGGCGTCGCAGGTGGTCAAGATCGTCAAAATGGTGTCGCGGGTGCGAGCGAGCGACATCGCTGCTTGAGCTGGGCGGTTGCGTTCGTCCAGCTCCTGATCGACTCCAAGGTCAATTCCGACGCGAAGGAACCGGTCGTTATCAGGGTCCGCCAGGTTCACCACAAAGGGGTCGAGGTGCATGAGAACTTTAGCTTTGGGCTCTTCTTTCACCTTCCCGCGAGCTTTGGGAGCGGGATGGTGAAACAGAAACCACGCCGAGCAGCTTGCCACTGGTAGAAACAAAACCGCGGTCACTACTCCCAAGCGCCACTTTGCGCGGCCCCATTTGCCGGCACCTTTCCGCTCGTTGGGTACCTTATCCATAGCCGACATGCTCAGGAGCAAGTGAGGAGCCAAACAGACTCCGCCCGCGGCGCTAGATACGCCGTGCGAGAGTGATACCGGGAAGTGGTTGGCTATTCAGGGATTTTTCTACGTGGGCCAGGAGAATTTCTTCAGCGCATTGTGGCCTTGGTGAAGCTCTCGCCTTGCCATTAGGAAAGGCTAATGGAATGATTCTTAGAACCCAGCCGGGGTCCACCCTTTGCGGATGAATCGCAGAGGGTGGACCACGAAGAAGGGAGTTACGGCACCTTTACTACGGCTGCATCGTTAGCACGTAATTGATCATCTGATCGGCCGTCGAAATGGCGCGTGCGTTGGACTGGTAATCGCGTTCCGCCACAATAAGGTCCGAAAGTTCCGTGGTCATATCCACGTTCGAAGCCTCGAGCGACTGGCCGATGATAGTGCCGCGTCCGCCCGAATTCGGTGCCCCTATGCTGGGAATCCCGGCGGAGGGAGTGGCCACGAAGGTGTTGGCCCCGTTTAGCTGCAATCCTTGAGTGTTCTGAAAAGTGGCCAATGCAACTTGCCCCAGGGTGAGCGTCTGGCCATTCGAGAAAACCCCTTGGATGGTCCCATCGCTGTTGATGGTGAAAGACTGGAGCGCCCCGCTCGTATATCCGTTCTGCGTGGTGCTGGAGACATTTGACTGGCCCGCGACCTGAGTGACTTCAGCCGTATCCGTCGTTGGGTTGAAGAGCTGCCAGGTGAGTGCCAATGCTTTAGCCCCGTCGGCCAGATTCGCAACATTTACGTCGGCCACATTGGCGGCAGGTGAAGTCAATACTCCGCTGGAGTTAAACGTTAATGTGCCGCTGCCGTTAGTGAGCACCACCGGAGCGCTGGCGCCGATCACATCGGCAGCCGGAATGGTGATTTGGTAACTCCAGGTATTATCGGTGCCACCCTCCAGTGTGGTGCCGCCAAATGATGCACCAAATGAGGATCCGTTGCCCAAGGTTACTGTTGTAGCGATGCTGTCGCCAGCGGGTCCCACACTATTGGCCAATAAGGACAGGGTTGTGGTACCGGAGGTTGCTGTCACTGAAGCATTGGCGACGGTTCCGTCGCTGTAGTCTGTGCCTTCGCCTGGGCCACCATTAATAGCTGCCGCCAGGTTTGCCAGTGTGGCCGCCTCCGCCCCTGTTGCGGCTGAACTAATCAGCACCTGATTGGGCACAGTAGGGTCTGTGGAAAGCGAGGTTACGAACGTGTACTCCGTGCCCCCGATGGTGACCATATCACCATCGGTCGCATTTCCCGTGGCGGTGAGCGTGCCTGAGGCCGGTGTCGCTGCGGCGGTCTTGGTGAAATTAAAGGTGAGGGTGTGGCTGTTGCCCAATGAATCGTAAACCACCACAGGCTCACTGAAGGTGGCGCCATCGACGCCACCCGTCAATGTGGCGCCGCTAAAGGATGCACCAAATGTCGAACTGCCGCCCAAGCTTACTGTTGTCCCGATGCTGTTGCCCGCGGTTCCCGCACTCGTAGCTGTTAGGGTCACTTGTCCGGCACCTGGCCCGGCAGCGGCTGTCACCTGACCATTGGCGTTCGTTCCGTCGCTGTAGTCTGTGCCTGCCCCTGTGCCGCTGGGGCCATTGTTGATTGCTTGGACCAAGTTGGCCAGTGTGGCCGCCTCCGCCCCTGTCGAGGCGGAGCTGATAAGAACCTCATTGGGGGTCGAAGTAAGCGTGCTCACGAATGTGTACGTGGTGCCCCCGATAGTGATCGTATCACCGGCGACGGCATTTCCCGTCGCGGTGAGTGTGCCTGTCGCCGCCGCCTGCGGCGCACCCGAGGCATCCAGGTTCATGGTCAGTTCCACGTCGGTGGTGGCGTTAGGGGTGCTGATTTGGCCGCTGGAAATTTGAAGCGGGGCGAGTGTCTGCGACGGGCTCACCACCCCATTCACGGCAGGATAGCCGAGAACGAAGTCGCCCTGGCTGTCCATAAGATACCCACTGGCATTCTGGGAGAAGTCTCCCGCGCGAGTGTAAAGCGTTGCTCCCCCATTCTGCACGACGAAGAAACCATCCCCTTGGATGGCCATGTCAGTCGGGACGCCCGTGCTGTTGATAGTCCCTTGTGTGAACGCTGAAATGATTGACGCCATCACGCTGCCTGCGCCAATCTGGTTGGGGTTGCCTGCTCCGTCCGTGCCCAACATCTGATAGAAGAAATCCTGGAAGTTCGCCTCCTGATTCTTGAAGGCGGTGGTATTAAGATTGGCGAGGTCATTGGCAATGACCGAGAGGTTCTGTGCGGCAGTCTCGACACCTGACAATGAAGTGGAAAAAGATCCCATAGCGTTCCTCCTGAATTAAGTTGGTTGAAGACCTGTCAGGACGTGCTGGCCGTCGATGAGGGTTGGCCGCTCGTCCCCGACGTCATCAGACTGGCAATTTGACTTAGCGTCTGTTGAATTTGCGTTACCGACTCCAGCTCGCTAAGTTGCGCTAACTGGCTAACAAACTCTGTCGGGTCCACGGGTTGCGTTGGATCCTGGTTCTGAAGCTCTGCGGACAACAACGTCATGAATGAACTTGTACTCAGATCGTTGTCGGATGCCGTCGTTGAACCGGACGACGAGCTCGTTGAACCCGAAGCCGCAGTCGTCGAATCCAGGGGTTTCAAAGCAAGTGCATTGGTTACGTGCATACGATTATCTCTCCTTCGTTTTCTTTGGCGATCCCGCATGCGCGGGATCGCTGCTTCATGTATTGCGCGTCCTCAAACGCGCAGGTTAATTCGGGTCGTTGAAAGCCCGAGCGCCCCGTCATCGGCAATAATCGGAGCCTCGGGCAAAAATCCGTACGTCTGGCCCGCGGAATGGCGTGCATAGTTGGGCCGAGGTTCAGACGCCCTTCCGTCGGAATAGCCTGGCCCGGTTCCATTCGAATGGCCTCCGGATACCGAGCCTTGGAGTACATCGAGGTGCTCCACACGAAGGCTTCGCTCGTTCAGGGCCCGCTCCAGTTGTGAGAGTTCATTCGTCAGCATCACTTGCGTATCGTGAGCTTCCACACGAATCGAAGCGCCGATGTCACTGCCTTTGACAATCGTGCGGACATCAATGGAGCCAAGCGCCTCGGTGCGCAGTCTGACTTGCATCTCTGCGTTGCCCGCTTGTTGTGTGAGGCGCGCAGCACTCACGGCCCCTTGGCCGTTGGTCTGATAACCCTGGAGGGCGCTTGCACTGTCTGCCTCGCGCCAGCCCGGCGATGTTCCAGTCGCTTCAGAGAAGGCGCGGCCAGACTCTGCGCGCCCCTGTGGAGTGAGTTGCGGGGCAAGTGGTGGATCAATGTTGGTCTTCGTGAGGTCGCCCTTCCCGTCTACTGCCTTCGCTATGTCCGGGGCTGCTTCTCCACCCTTCTTGTCGGTCGAAGCGTTGGGCTGCTTGGTGTCGTGGACCGAGGGTTGAAGCGTTGCAAGGGCGGCTGGCGTCGCCTCTGAACCCGTCCCAAGGGTGCTCTCCGCTTGTTCCATGGTGACGACCTGGGCGGTCTGTGATTGGTGCGAGGTCGAACTATCTTCGGTTGGCGTTGCGTGGCTCGGGGAAGATGCATTGGAGGCCTTGATTGGGGATGCGTGAGCCTCGGGATCGGGGCTTTCGGAAGGATCTTGCAGCCCTAACCGTACAGTTTCGTTCGGCAAGGGCACGATTGCTTTTGCCGCCGCAATCTGTGGCCCTTTGCCGAGGCCACTCGGACTTGTGGCGTCAAGCGCCTCGGTCAGTGCGGAGGGATTTTGCAGCTCCCGCTGGGTTGTTGCGTTCTTCGACGAGGCGATCGTTTCGACCGTGACGCTGTGTGGGCCGTTGCTCGAGTTGGTCGGACTTGTCGTGTCAAGGGCACCGATCTGTCCGAGAGGATCTTGCAGCTCCAGTTCTGTCGTGACGTTCTGCAGGGGGGCAAGCGCCGCACCCTGTGATCCTTTGCCCAAGGTCGCCGGACTTGCCGTGTCAAGGGTATCTATCTGTTGGGGAGGATCATTCGGCCCCAACTGTGTCGTCACATTCGGCAACGGCACAGTTGTCTTCACTGCCATACTCTGGGATCCTTTGCCCAAGGTCGCCCGACTTGCCGCGTCGAAGGCTTCCGTTCGTGTGGAAGGGCCTTGTAGCTCCAATCGCGGTGTTACGTTCTGCAAAGACGCAAGCGTCCCGCTCTGTGATCCTTCGCTCAAATTGCTCGCACTTGTAGTGTGAATGGGACCAGACCGTTCCGACGCTGATCCCGCCCCATTTGCGGACCCATGCGGCCCCGTCCCCAAGACCTGAGCCCGGTGTGACGGCTGCAAGGTCGAACTAGCTTCGGTTGGGGTTGCTGGGCTCGCAGACGGTCCCTTTGAGCCTTTATCTTGCGATTCCCCAGTTTTGGGATTGGGGCCACCGGAAGGACCTTGCAGCTCCAACTCTGTCCTGACGTTCTGCAGCGGCGCAGGCGTCGCACTCTGTAATCCTTTGCCCGGGCTAATCGGACCTGTCGCGTCGATGCCGCTCGTTCGTGTAGAAGGGTCTTGCAATTCCAACGGTGTCGTGACGTTCTGCAGCGGCGCAGGGGTCGCACTCTGTAATCCTTTGCTCGGGCCAATCGGATCTGTCGCATCGATGCGGCCCGTTCGTGTAGAAGGATCTTGCAGTTCCAACGGTGTCGTGACGTTCTGCAGCGGCGCAGGCGTCGCACTCTCTAATCCTTTGCCCGGGCTAATCGGACCTGTCGCGTCGATGCCGCCCGTTCGTGTAGAAGGGTCTTGCAATTCCAACGGTGTCGTGACGTTCTGCA
>Ga0187781_10002337_pt1 | contig 14488 bp, 11 predicted proteins | sample 0715_SJ02_MP02_2_FD_132447 | JGI IMG/M metagenome (GOLD analysis project Ga0187781, IMG submission 132447) | Tropical peat soil microbial communities from peatlands in Department of Meta, Colombia - 0715_SJ02_MP02_20_MG | ecosystem: Environmental > Terrestrial > Soil > Wetlands > Peat | place...
CGTGATCCGCTCGTAGTTGTCGGGGTGGATGTAGATCCCCTTGTCGAGCAGCAGCTGGTGGTGGCGCAGGAACATGTTCCAGTCGATCTGGAGCGACTCCCGGTAGTTCGCGATCTTCTTACGGCGGGTGAAGAAGAACTGGAGCATCCCATTCACGGACTGGACGAGGGTCGGGATCTTCGCGTCGTGCCCAGCCTGTTCGAGTCCCTTGTGAAGCTTCTCCGTGAGCCTCCCGAAGCGGGCGTAGAGCTCCTCGCCCCCGCGGCTCAAGGTCCGCAGGTTCGCGAGCGTGCCCGCCATCGTGAGGTTGTTCGCGTTATACGTGCCGCCGAAGCTGATCCGCCCCGGCGCGATCAGCTCCATGTACTCGGCCTTTCCCGATACCGCCGAGACCGGCACGCCGCCGCCGAGGGCCTTCGCCCAGCAGGAGATGTCCGGCTCGACCCCGTAGAGCTGTTGCGCCCCGCCGGGCGCGACCCGGAAGCCCGTGAACACTTCGTCGAAGATGACCAGCATGTCGTTCTGGTGCGCGACCTCCACGAGACGCTTCAGGTAGTCCGGAGCCGGCGGGATGACGCCGGAGTTCGCCATGATCGGTTCGAGGATGACGCAGGCGAGGCGGTTCCGGTAACGCCGGACGATCCGCTCGAACGCATCGATCGAGTTGTAGGGTGCGACGAGGACGTAGTCGGTGACGCCCGGAGGGATTCCCGCGGAGTTCGGGAGCGGGCGCGGGTACTCGTCGATCCCCGCGACCATCGGTGGCGCCTCCGCGCTGATCAGCACGATGTCGTGCTGGCCGTGGTAGTGCCCCTCGAACTTCAGGATCGCGTCCTTGCCCGTGGCGGCGCGCGCGATCCGGATCGCGTTCATCGTGGCGTCCGAGCCGCTCGTGCAGAACGCGACGCGCTCCGCATTCGGCACCATCTTCTTGAACAGCTTCGCGACTTCGACCTCGAGCTCGCTCGTCGCGCCGAAGTTGAGGCCGAGCTCGGCCTGCTCCTGAATCGCCTTGACCTGCGCTTCGGGGGCGTGTCCGTTGATGAGGACGCCGTAGGCGAGGTTGAAGTCGAGGTACTCGTTCCCGTCCTCGTCCCAGATCCGGGACCCCTTCCCCTTCGCGATGAACGGCGGGCAGGGGTCGTACGACGCGGTCCGGATGAGGGAGCTCGAGCCGTTCGGGAGGTACTTCTTCGCCTCCTCGAACAACTTCGCGCTCTTCTTGAGCCTCGGTACGAGCCGGGCGATCGGGATGGGTAGCGGTTCGGGCTCCGCGGCCGCCGGTGCGGCTTCCTTCGCGGCCTCCTTGGTCGACTCCTTCGGGGCTTCCTTGGGGGCCTCCTTCGGAGCCTCTTTGGGGACCTCCTTGGGCGTCTCCTTCTTCTTTTCCTCGGCCGGAGGAGGCGACGGAACCGCGGGAACGGGGACCGCCGAACCCTCGGCGGTCATCCGGCCGAGGCCGGACGGACCCGAAACGGCGTCCTCCGGACCGGGGTCACCCTCGCGGGTCCGAGCGGTCGACACCGGGGCGGGGTCCACCTCCGCCATAAATTACGGTTTCCGGGCGTGCGAGCCACCCCGAGGGGGCTATATATAATTGGCTCGGCTCAAGAATGCGGGAAACTGCCCCCGATAACAAAACCTAGCGCTACACTGAATGATACTTCGCTAGCCCAACCTATGGATTTCGCCTCATCATAGCAGAGAAACGAGGCGGAAATGGTTGGATTTCGCCCGTGGGAGCGTTAATTGGTCTTCCGGGGCGGGAGCGGGGCCTCGGGCGGTGTGATCGTCGTCTCGACCCCGCGCTTCGCGAGGGCGGTGCGGAACGGACCGGGCGGGATGCACCGCTCCGGCGGAACGACGCCGATGGCGCTGACCTTCCCCTGCACGATCAGCTCGGCACCGACCGCCCCGGCGATGCCCACCACATACTCGGTGGCGGTGAGATGCCAGTCGGGACGAGGCGGGAACCGTCCGATCGCATGACGGACGACCGGCTTCCCGCCCTTCGTGCCTTTCACCTCGATGTCGAACAGTTCCCAATCGTTCACGATTACCCCTTCGGGAGCGCCGAGCAGTTTCCCGTGCCGCAAGAGCGCGAGAGTGAACTCGCGGGGCGTCACCTTCTGTCCCTTCACGTCGAGCGGAGCGTCCGACGCGAGGCCGAGGAGCGCCATCGTCCGCAGCACCTCGATCCCGGGCCCCCCTTCCTTCCACTCGCAATGCCGGATCCCCTTCGACCGGAGGCTTTCGGGGAGCGTCGCCGGCTCGGAGTGTAGGGTGCGGTAGACGCGGGTCGTGCCGACGGGCGGTCCGAACTCGAACTCCTCCGCCCCGCTCATCGCCGGGTACTCCTTGTACGCGCCGTTCTCGAATACCTGCGCTGAGAGAACCATCTCGTCGAGGAACGTGCTCGGCGACCAGGTGAACGAGATTTCGGGGGCACCGACCGTGAGGTCGCGCCAGCCGTCCCGAATCATGAGCGACTCGACGGTGTCGAGGTCCTCGCACGCCTGCATCGCGAGGACGTTCGAGATCCCGGGGACCTGGCCGAGCCCGGGGATAGCGAGCAGCTTCGCCTTGCGGAACTCGGCGTCCAGCTCGAGCTGACGACGGGTCATGTGAAAGAGTCCGCCGAAGTCGAGGTACGGTACGTGCGCCTCGAGGGCGGCCGCCATCGTCGAGGTTGAAGGTGTACTGGACGGCGTTCACGACAACGTCGGCGCCCTTGAGGAGCTTCACCACCGCCGGCTTCTTCCGGACGTCGATCGGCACCGGCGAGGCCCGGGCGCCGGCCGCTTTGGCGGACGCCTTCGCGAGGCTCTCGTCGAGGTCGGCGACGACGACCGAATCGAACAACCCTCCCGTGGCGAGGTCGCGCACCGTGCTCTGTCCGGTCAGACCTCCGCCGCCCAGGACCACCGCCTTCATCGTCCAAACCCTCCGTCCTCGGACGGAGCCGGGTAGGCTATACGAGCCTTCGGGTGATTCTAGCCACGCCGGCGGGTGCTGGTTCGTCGGTCGGCGGGCTTCGCCGCGGTCTCGGCAGCCGGCGGCGTCATGGGGGGGGAGGCAGCGGGTGCGACGGCCGCGGCCGACGTTCGGGCAAGGAGGTCCCGGAACGTCTCGAAGTGCCGCAGAAATGGGTCGGCCCGACGCTGGTCCTCGAGCTCCCCGAGAGCAATCTCGAGCGTCGCTTTCGCCTTCGGGTCCCCGGTCGCCGCTCGGACCAGGTAGACGCACAGCACCTGGTAATGGGGCAGGACGAACGCGTCGGGGCGGGGCGTACTCATGTCCCCCTTGCGGGGCCGGTAGACCCGGTCGACCGGCACCGCCTCGGCCACCGCTTTCCGGTGGGAGAAGCCGAAATACCGTCCCGGCCCGAGTATCCGGGTCACCTCCCGGATGTTGCCCCCGAGGTTGATGGTGAGACGGTCGCACTCCTGCCAGCACCAGAGCCCGAAGCCGTAGTCTCCCGCCTGGTAGGCGTCCCACGCCTGGCCGTACAGCTCGCGTTCGCGCTCCTCTTGGGGGAGCCCGGGATTCGCGGTCGCCTTCCAGTCGGAGACCAGAAGGTCGACCCGCATCGACGGGGAGAACTCCTTCATCACGGGCACTTCGGGCAGGCCGGGCACGTCGGGGCCACGGCCCCCGGGGATTAACGTACTGCCTGTTCCCCCGTCTCCGCGTCGAAGACGCGCTCCCCACCGACCCAGGTTTCCCGTACCGCCTTCGCTCCCCCTCGGAACGCATCCGAGAGCCGGGGCACGGCGAGGACCACGAGGTCGCCCGGCGCTCCGACGGCGAGCGACCCGAGTGACGGCTCTCCGAGCGCGCGGCCACCGTGGTGGGTGTACATCGCCACCGCCTCCTCGAGCGCGAGCGTCTCGCCCGGGTAGGGGTTCGCCGAGCGGCCGCGCTCGTCCCGTCGAACCGTGGCCGCCCGTAGCCCCCGCCACGGGTCGGCCGGGTCGTACGGCGCGTCGCTGGACCCCACGAGGAGATGGCCCCGGTCCACGAGCGTCCGGAAGGCGTACGCCCATCGAACCCGCTCCGGCCCGAGGCGCTCGGAAAGCCAGTAGTCGCTCCAGACGAAGCCGGGCTGAACGACGAGCGCCGGCCGAATCTCGTCGAGAGCGGAGAGCGCCTCCGGCGGAGTCAACCCGACGTGCTCAACTCGGGCGCGGGCGCCATCGCGCTTCGCGTAGGGGGCGATCAGACGAACGGCGCGGACCACGGCCTGGTCTCCGATGGCATGCATCGCGGGGGCGAGCCCCAAACCGTTCGCGAACGCGAGCGCTTCCGAGAGCGTCTCGTCGGATTCGACCGCGATGCCGCTTTCGTCCGGACGGTCGGCGTACGGCTCCGAAAGCCAAGCGGTCCGGGGGCCGAATGCCCCGTCGGCAAAGCCCTTCGTCCCGACGATCGCGAAGCTCCCCGGCCGCCCTGCGGGCGCAATGTCCGCGGAGGAGAACTCACGTATCCGCAGGAGCCGGACATACCCACGGACCCGGATCGGGAGTCGGTCCTCCGTGGCGAGCGACCGCAAGAGCGCGAGCTCCTCGGGCGAGAGGCTCATCGACGCGACCGTCGTGAGCCCGAGCGATGCGAGGTAGCGAAGCGTTCGCGCGACGCCGTCCGCACCGTCCGCCCCTCCGGTGAGGGGCCCGAGCCATCGGACGGCCTCCTCGTAGACCACCCCGGTCGGCTTTCCGTCGCGGTCCCGAGCGACCCGGTCCCGGGTTTCCTCCCGAGGCCGCGAGTCGATGCCGGAGACGGCGAGGGCGGCGCTGTTCGCGATCGCGGCGTGGCCACTCGCATGCAAGATCACGGTCGGTCGGTCCCCGACGGCCCGATCGAGGTCCTCTCGAACCGGCCAACGGCCGCCAAGGGAACGCTCCACGTCGAGCCCACGTCCAACGATCGGCCCCTCCGGGTGGTTGGCCGCCCAATCTTGGAGCCGCGCCGCAAGCTCGTCGGTCCCCTGTATCTCGGAGAGGTTGAGCCCCTCGCGAAACCGGGCGAGCTCTCCGAGATGAAGGTGGGCATCGATGAGTCCCGGTAGGACGAGCCGGCCTCCGAGCTGAACGCGCTCGACGCCCGTGGGCGCGGCCCTTCGAACCTCCTCCTCGGTCCCGACCGCGACGACCGTTCCCCCATCGACCAGTAGGGACTCGACGTACCGTCGTCCCGTGAAGACTCGGCCACCCGTCCAGAGGCGCGCTTCGCTCATCGAGGGGACAACCCCGTCCGGAGGGAGGGGGGCCGGGATGAAAGGGTTGGCCGCACGACCGATTCGACCGCCTAGACGTCCAGGTACCGGTAGAACTCGTACGGGTGCGGTCGCAGGTTGAGCTCGAGCTGTTCTTCGCGCTTGATCGCGATGTACGACTCGAGCAGCGAGTCCGCGAAGGCGGGTTTCAGGAATGCCCGGTCCGACTCGAGGCAGTCGAGCGCCTCGCCGAGCGACCCGGGAAGCTCCCGGACCCCGAGCTCCTTCCGCTTCGCCTTCGTGAGCTTGTAGATGTTCTCGTCGACGGGCGGGGGCGGTTCGATCTTCCGGCGAATGCCGTCGAGCCCCGCGAGCGCCAGTGCCGCCTCGGTGAGATAGATGTTGGCCGCGGAATCCGGCGTCCGGTACTCGATCCGCTTCGCGCCCGGCCGTCCCTTGTGGTACATCGGGATCCGCACGTTCGCGGAGCGGTTCGCCTTGCTCCACGCGATGAACACGGGCGCCTCGTAGCCCGGCACGAGGCGGCGGTAGGAGTTCGTGATCGGGTTTGTGATCGCGCACATCGATCGAGCGTGCTCGAGGAGGCCCCCGACATAGTATCGGCAGGTCTGGCTGAGCTCGGCGTACGGGTCACTGGCATCGTAGAACGACGCCTTCCCCTTCGACCAGAGCGACTGGTTCGTATGCATGCCGATCGCATTGTCGCCGTAGATCGGCTTCGGCATGAGGCAGCCGATCATCCCGTGGCGGCGCGCGACGTTGCGGATGACGTAGCGCAGGTCCTGGATGTGGTCGGCCATCGGGACGAGCTCGTCGAACTTGATGTTGATCTCCGACTGGCTCGCCGTCGCGACCTCGTGGTGGTGCGCGTCGAGGGTCATGTGGAAGCAGTCCGCGAGGATGTTGCACATCTCGGCGCGAATCGGGAGCAGGGAGTCGTGCGGCGGGGTCCGATGGTAACCTTCCTTGAACCGCACGGTCCCCGTAACCGGGCCCCCATGCCACGGGGACTCGGAGTGATTCACGAGGTAGCCCGCGCCCTGCCAGGCGTCCCGGACGCCGGCCGCCGACGGGATCAGTTCGATGGAATCGAAGACGAAGAACTCGACCTCCGGGCCCCAGTACGAGCAGTCGTACCCCGCAGCCGCGAGCACCTGCTCGGTCTTGCGGGCCACGTACCGTGGGTCGTGGGCGTATGGTGCCTGGGAGCCGCCCAAGCGGACGTCACAGATGAACCGGGCCGTCCCTCCGGCCTCGGGGTTCCAGGGAATCGTGGCGAGCGTCGACGGGTCCGGAACGAGGTTCATGTCCGACTCGTAGATCTCCTGGAATCCGCGGACGGACGAGCCATCGAGCTTCGGGACCCCCGACTCGAACGACCCTTCGTCCAAGGTGTGGGCGGGAATGTCGACCTGGTTGTACCCGCCCAGGACGTCGGTGTAGAACAGTTGGACCCACCGGACCTTGTCCGCCTTCAGTTGCTCAAGGACCGCACTCGCACGCGACCGACTCGGCTTGCTTTTCTGAGGAGCCACTCACGTTCCCCCATCCACCGAACGGGAGCGGCTACATCAAGACTTTTGCCTAAATAATGGACATACGTCCATATTACTAACGAAAGCCTTTATTTCTGACCGTTGCTTTCAAGTGGCATGCGCCGAACGTCCACGCTGGACGAACTCGACCGGGCGATCCTCGAGGAGCTCAACGTCGACGCTCGGCGAAGTCACCGGGAGATCGCCCATCGGCTTCGGGTCTCCCCGACCACCGTCAGCGCCCGCGTATCGCGCCTGGAAAGCCAGGGCGTGATCCGGGGCTACGTTCCCGTGCTCGACGACGAGCAGCTCGGCTTCGACCTCTGGGCCGCGATCGGCATTCGCATCTTGAAGGGTCGTCTGCGCGAGGTCGAGGAGCGACTCGCCCGCGACCCCCGCGCGTATGCGATCTACGACGTCACCGGCGAGAACGACGCGCTCCTCATCGGCCGGTTCCATGACCGCCGTGACCTGGACCGGTTCGTGAAGCACGCCCTCCAGGACCCGCTCGTCGAGCGGACGAACACGCAGGTCGTACTGAACCGCGTGAAGGAAGACCGGCGGGTCCCGGTGAGCCGGCGCGCCACCCTCGACGACACCCCGGCGTGAAGGTCGTCCGCCGGCCTGCCTCCTCGTTGGGAAACCCCTAAGAGGGCGCGCTCCCCCATGGGGACCGGAGAACGCCCATGGAATGGGGAATGGCGAACCGTATGCACCGGATGTTCAACCCGGTGAGCGGAAATTCGGTGATGGTGGCGGTCGACCACGGTTACTTCATGGGACCGACGCGCCGACTCGAGAACGCACGGGCGACGATCGCGCCGCTCCTCCCGTACGCCGACGCGCTCGGGGTCACCCGGGGGCTCCTGCGCCATGCCGTCGACCCGACCGCGAGCACCCCGATCCTGCTCCGGGTCTCGGGGGGCGTGACGGTCCTCAAGGACGACCTCTCCCACGAATCGGTCGTCACGTCGATGGAGGACGCGGCTCGCCTGAACGTGAGCGCGGTCGCGTTGAGCGTCTTCGTCGGCGCACCGCATGAGCACGAGTCGCTGGTCCACCTCTCCCAGCTGATCGACGCGGGCGAGGCTTGCGGCATTCCCGTGATGTCGATCACGGCCGTGGGGAAGGAGCTCGAGAAGCGGGACGCCCGCTACCTGGCCCTCGCCTGCCGTGTCTCGGCCGAGCTGGGGGCCCGGATGGTGAAGACGTACTATTGCGACAGCTTCGAGAAGGTCGTCGAAGGCTGCCCCGTGCCCATCGTCTGTGCCGGCAGCCCGAAGCTCGATAGCGAGCGGGCGGCGCTCGAACTCGCCTTCGGCGCCATCCAGGCCGGTGCCCACGGCCTCGACATGGGTCGCAACATCTGGCAGTCCGATACCCCGGTCGCGATGCTGAAGGCGCTCCGCTCGATCGTCCACGAGAAGGCGACCGTCAAGGAAGCCCTCGATGTGCTCGACGGCGAGAAGAAGGCCGCACCGGCCGCGACGAAGCGGACCGCCACGGCCTAACCTCGGGGCGCAAGGCGCTCCACGGAAGCATCATAAGTCCGACCTCGCTCGGCGGCGGCGCGCGGGGATTGCCAAGCTTGGCCAAAGGCGCCAGATTCAGGGTCTGGTCCCGTAGGGGTTCGTGGGTTCAAATCCCTCTCCCCGCACCGGGGATTTGAACTCCCGCTCCACCTTCTTTGGGGGGCGGCGTGCTGGTCGGGTACAGCCCCTAGGTGGGTAGGCTCTTAGAAGGGGGCCGACGATGCCCCGGCCGGTACCCTCGAGGGAAGGGGGAGGCGTCGATGGTCTCCGAAGGTGGCGTAGCGGCGCCGGGCCGCGGGCGGTTCCGCGCGGCCGTGGTCCAAGCGGCTCCCGTGGCATTCGACCTCGAACGCAGCCTCGAGAAGGCGCAGAAGCTGGCGGCCGAGGCGGCCGGTCTCGGGGCCCGGCTGGTCGTCTTCCCGGAGGCATTTCTGTCGGCGTATCCGCGGGGCATGGACTTCGGCGCGGTGATTGGTTCGCGCTCGGACGAGGGTCGGGAGGATTTCCGGCGCTTCTGGGAGAGCAGCGTGGATGTCCCCGGCCCCGTGGTGGATGCGCTCGGGCGCACGGCGCGAGAGCACGGAATCTACCTGGTGATCGGAGTCGTGGAGCGTGACGGTGGGACCCTCTATTGCACGGCCCTCTTCTTCTCCGACAGCGGGGCGTTCCTCGGCAAGCACCGGAAGATCATGCCGACCGGCTCCGAGCGGCTGGTCTGGGGGTTCGGGGACGGCTCCACCCTGCCCGTCTACGACACTCCGTACGGCAAGGTCGGGGCGGTCATCTGCTGGGAGAACTACCTGCCGCTGCTCCGGGCGGCGATGTATTCGAAGGGCATCGAGATCTACTGCGCTCCCACCGCCGATGCTCGGGACGTTTGGCTGGCCTCCATGCGGCACATCGCGGTGGAGGGCCGCTGCTTTGTGCTATCGGCGAACCAGTTCAACCGCCGGCGGGACTTCCCGTCGGATTACCGGTCCAGCTTCGGGGACGAGCCGGACGCCGTGGTGACGTCGGGCGGCAGCTGTATCGTGGACCCGTTCGGAAAGTTTCTCGCTGGGCCCAATCGCGAGGGCGAGGCGATCCTCACCGCCGAGATCGACCGGGCCGAGGTAGTTCGGGGCAAGTACGACCTCGACGTCGTCGGCCATTATGCGCGGCCCGACATCTTCCACCTGGTCGTCGACGAACGCCCCAAGCGACCGGTCGGAGGCCCGTAACCGAGCCCGGCCTCGGGCCCGGACGGAGGTCGCGCGTGAAGGCGATGGTCCTGCGTTCGGTCGCGGCGGTCGAATCCCGTCCGCTCCGGCTCGAGGATCTCGAAACGCCGGAGCCCAAGACGAACGAGGTGCTCGTCCGCGTTGACAAGTGCGGCGTATGCCGAACGGACCTGCACGTAGTGGAAGGGGACCTACCTCCGCTGCGCCCGGAGATCGTCCCCGGCCACGAGGTGGTCGGCACGGTCGTCCGCGCGGGGCGTGAGGTACGGACTCTCGAACCGGGGCAACGGGTCGGTATCCCATGGCTGCACCACACGTGCGGCCGATGCGAGTACTGCACGACCGGCCGCGAGAACCTCTGCGCGGAGAAGGTGTTCACCGGCTACAGCGTGAACGGCGGCTACGCCGACCACATCATCGGCGAGGAGGGGTACACGTTTCCACTGCCCAGCGTCGATGCGGCTCGGTTCGCCCCGTTCCTGTGCGCGGGCATCATCGGGTATCGAGCGCTCAAGGTCGCGCTGCCGCGTCCGGGAGGTCGGATCGGATTCTTCGGATTCGGTGGCTCGGCCCACCTCACGCTCCAGCTTGCGGCCCGGCTCGGCTACGAGACCGTAGCGTACTCCCGGAACCCTGAGCATCTGAAGCTCGCCCGCGAGGTCGGAGCGTCCGGGACGGTGCTCACCGCCGACCGGACCGTCCCACCGCCCCACCTCGACAGCGCGGTCGTGTTCGCGCCCACGGGCGAGGTGGTGATCCAGGCCCTTCGCGAGCTGAAGAAGGGAGGCACCGTTTCGATCGCCGCGATCCACATGAGTCCGATTCCGTCGATCGACTACGACCGATACCTCTTCGGCGAACGGAAGCTCGTCAGCGTGGAGGCGAACACGCGCGCGGACGCGCGGGAGTTCCTCGACCTCGCTCACCGCCTGCATCTCGAGAGCACGGTCGTAGTACGACCTCTCCACGAGGCCAACGAGGCGCTCATCGACTTGAAGAGCGGGCGCCTGACAGGCGCGGCCGTGCTCGACTGCGCTTCGCCCTGAGGTAGGACGTCCGGCTTCTCAAATAGCGGGGCGTGGTCCCACCGACGATGGCATCCCGTCGGCGACCTTCGGCTCGCAAACCCCCCACGCGCCCCACGGTTCCTCCGGAGCTTAGAATCGAGGCGCCGACCCCGCGTATGATCCGGGTCGACCTCGTCGAAGACCCCCACGCACACATCGTCTGCCGCGCCTGCGGTCGGATCCAAGGCGTCGAGCTGACCGAGCTCGACCGGCACTTCCTGACGGAGCTCGCCGGCCAGCACCCGGACGGCTGGAGCGTGGACGGAATTGCGTTCTCCTTGATGGGAGCCTGCCGCCGGTGCCGCGAAGGCCCCACCCCGTAGGCGCGTCCCGCCCGGGGGAGGCTCCGGCGTGACCGGCTTCTTCACGGCCCCACGGATCGCGTGGGGTCCGGGCGCGGTCGAGCAGCTGAGTGGGCTGGGCGCACGACGCGCCTACGTCGTGGTCGACGCGACGGTGGCGACGCACCACGGGCACCAGCGAATCCTCGAAGAACTGGGAAAGTCGGGCACGACGGTCGAGGTGACCGAGGTGGGGCCCGAAGCGAACCGGATCGACGCGGTCGCCGCGCTCGCCGCTGAGATGAATGGATTCAGCCCGGACTGGGTGGTAGCGGTCGGAGGAGGGCGGACGATCGACGCCACCAAGGCAGCCCGGCTGCTGCTCGAGAACCCGGACCTTTCCCTCGAGGGTCGGACGCCCATCCTCGAGCTTCCCGAGCCGCCCCGCTGCCGGCTCGCCGCGGTACCGACGACCAGCGGCAGCGGCAGCGAGGCGAGCTGGACGGTCGACCTCCGACTTCCCGACGAAGACCGGCCGGTCGAGATCGCTCACCGAGCCCTCGTGAGCGACTGGGCGATCGTCGACGTAGCGTTCGCGGGGACGCTTTCGAACGAGCTCCGCCGCGACGGTGGCCTCGAGGCCCTCGGGCAGGCCGTGGAGGCGTATCTCTCGGCCTGGGCGAATCCGTTCTCGGATGCCCTCGCGCTGTCGGTCGTTCGCACGGTGTTCGAGCGATTGCCGCATGCGCTCAAATGGAGTGACGACCCGGACGCAAAGGAGGCGGTACACTTCGCCGCCACCCTCGCCGGGCTCGCGGCGTCCAACGCACAACGCGGCCTCACGCACGCCTTGGCCCGGGCCCTGGAGCCCGTGTCGGGTCTTCCGTACGGTCAGCTGCTCGGGCTATTGCTCCCCCGCGTGCTCGAGTTCGACCGGCCCTCCGCGCGGGAACGTATCGAGACACTTGCGCTCGTCGTCCACACGGCCGAGGACCGGGCCCCGGTGCCGTTCGAGGTCCGCCTAGCGCGCTTGTTCGAGACCCTTCGCATGCCGGTGTCGCTCGAGACCGCCGGGATCGACCGCGCTCGGCTCGAGGCCGCCCGGGCTCGCATCATCGCGGACACCCTACGGTCCCCCGCGGTGCTCGCGAACCCCCGGGTGCCCGGAGAGCGCGACCTCGAGTCGCTCCTCATGGTATCCCCCGCTACGGGGTTTCCGTAGTCACCCCCTAAATATCCGGAAACGTCGATGGCCCGTGCTATCGGGCACCTCTCCCTCGGGACCTGACCCGGCCCCACCTACGACGGACCCCCGGCAGATTCTGAACGCCCTCGACACCGCGCGCATTCAGCGCTTCCACTTCCGCACCATCATCGTGGCGGGGATGGGGTTCTTTTCGGACGCGTACGACCTGTTCGTCATCTCGCTCGTCCTCCCGATCCTCGTCGCGCTCGCCCCGGGGGGTGCGATCGGCAAGACGGAGCTCGCGTTCCTGGGCTCGTCGGCCCTGATGGGAGCCGCGGCCGGCCAGGTGTTCTTTGGTTGGCTCGGGGACCGTCTCGGGCGGAGGAAAGTCTACGGCGTCACGCTCACCGTGATGGCGATCGCCGCCGTCGGAAGCGCCCTCAGCGTTCCGGTCGCCGGCCTCTCCACCGTCACCGTGCTGATCCTCTGGCGATTCGTCCTCGGGGTCGGGGTCGGCGGCGACTACCCGCTCAGCGCGACCATCATGAGCGAGTACTCGAACGTGCAGAGCCGCGGCCGCCTGGTCGCGAGCGTCTTCGCGATGCAGGGGTTCGGCCTGCTCGTCGGGGCCGGCACGAGCCTCGCGGTGGTGTTCCTCGCCCCGAGCCTCGACGTCGCCTGGCGCCTCATCCTCGGCCTCGGAGCGGTCCCGGCGCTCGTAACGATCTACTACCGCATCCGGATGCCCGAGACACCCCGGTTTAGCCTCGCGCAGGGAGCGGTCGGAGAAGCCGCGAAGACGGTCGGGTCGATCACGGGGATCACCGTGCGTTCCACCGGGACCACGAAAGCGACGCGGGTTCCGGTCCGGCAGTTCTTCCGGACCTACGGGTTGCTCATCCTCGGCACCGCGTCGACCTGGTTCCTGCTCGACATCGCGTTCTACTCGACGAACATCTTCAACCCACTCATCCTGAAAGAGATCGGCTTCGCGAACGCGTCCTCGTACCCGCCGCTCGAGCAGGTGCGGCTACTCGCCACCGGCAATGTCCTGATCGCTCTCTTCGCCTCGGTGCCGGGGTATTGGGCCGCGGTGGCGCTCATCGACCGCCTCGGCCGTCGCCCGCTCCAGTACATCGGCTTCGGCGTGATGGCGGCGTCGTTCCTCACGCTCTCTCTCGGATGGGGGACGCTCGTCGGGGTGCTCCCGGCGTTCCTCGCTATCTACGGCCTCACGTTCTTCTTCGCGAACTTCGGGCCGAACACGACCACGTTCGTCTACCCGAGCGAGGTGTTCCCGACCGCCTTCCGTACCACCGGACACGGCATCGCGGCCGCCGCAGGGAAGATCGGCGCTGTGGTGGCCGTGTTCGTCTTCGCGAGCTTCTACGCGGTGTTCGGTCTCCCGTGGTTCTTCGGGTTGCTCGCCGTCGTCTCGTTCCTCGGGTTCCTGCTCACCCTCGCCCTCCTCCCCGAAACATCCCAGCGCTCGCTCGAGGACGCTTCCGGGGAGGACGAGCTCTCGGTCCTCGTGCGTCGCTTCTCGACGTACCTCCGCTCCCTCTCCCTCACAGCCCAGCAGGCCGCCCTGGCGCTGCGCGAGCTCATCGCCGACCCGACCACCGACCGGGACGCGAAGGTGGAGCGCATCACGGCCATCGAGCACTCGGCCGACGAGGAGGTACACCGGATTTTTATCGAGCTCAACAACCGGCGGCTTGGCTCCGACGTCCGGGCGGAGGTGGGGCGGCTCGCGAGCGCGCTCGACGATATCGTAGACGGGATCGAGTCCGTCTCCGCCCGCGTGAAGACCTACGGCATCGTCCGCAGCCGTGACGAGCTGCGACGGTTCGCGGATATCGTGGTCGAGTCGGTGGAGAACGTCAGCAGCGGGATCCTCGGTCTGGACGAGTTGTACCGTGGCGCCCCGGCAAGCCTGAACCGGGCGATCATCGAGGTGAACCGGCTCGAAAACGAGGCGGACGACCTTCTCCGCGACCTCCTCGAGAAGCTGTTCACCGAACGGGACCCGATCGAGATTCTCAAGTGGAAGGACTTCTACGAACGGCTCGAGGTCATCACCGACCGCTGCGAGGACGTGACGGACGTCTTCCAGGACCTCGAGGTCCGTTACGCGCCCGGGGCCTGAGCCGCGACGGCGCGGGACGACGGAACGGCCGTGGCATCGGTCGGTGGCGACTCGACCGCGCGGTTGATGGCGATCTCGGCGAGGTCGCTCGCGTAGAACGCGCTCCGCTCGAGGCTCTCGAGGACGTAGGCAAGCCCGACCGCGAGGCGGCCGCGCTTCGAGGTGAGCTCGTGGAGCACGTTGTCCCGTTCCTGGGTGATCATGTGGGCGGCGTCGATCACCTGGTTCGCCTTCGCGATGTCCCGGGAGTCGAGGCAGTCGAGGGCGTCCGAGAGCGCGGTC
>Ga0187781_10002338_pt1 | contig 14480 bp, 14 predicted proteins | sample 0715_SJ02_MP02_2_FD_132447 | JGI IMG/M metagenome (GOLD analysis project Ga0187781, IMG submission 132447) | Tropical peat soil microbial communities from peatlands in Department of Meta, Colombia - 0715_SJ02_MP02_20_MG | ecosystem: Environmental > Terrestrial > Soil > Wetlands > Peat | place...
CTCGAGGCCGAGGCGACGACGCTACGCCGCCGGCAGCAGCTCGAGGCCGAGGCGACGACGCTACGCCGCCGGCAGCAGCTCGGGGCCGTCGGGACCGTCGCGGACCTCCCAGCCCTGGGCGCGGATCTCCTCGCGCAGGCGGTCGGCCTCGGCGTAGTCCCTAGCCGCCCGGGCCCGCTCGCGGGCATCGGCGAGCTCGGCGACCTCGGCCGGCGCCTGTACGTCGCTCGCCTCGAGCAGGTTCTCGAGCCCGAGCACGGTCAGCATGTCGCGCAGATCGGCGTCGCCGGTCCCGGGTTCGGAGCGGTTCGCCTCGGCCACCCAGTCGAACACCGCAGCCAGCGCCTCAGGCGTCTTGAAGTCATCGGCCAGAGCGTCGAAGAACCGCTCGTGCAGGGGCCCGGACCACGCTGGCGACGCGCCCGGTGCCAGCCGGCGCGCGGCTTCACGGATCCGCCTGACTCGGGCCTGGGCCTCGGCGAGGCGCTCATCGTCGAACTCGACCGGCTTGCGGTAGTCGCTCGAGACGAAGTACATGATCAGCGCGTCCCGCCCGAACGCGTCCAGCGCCTGGTGCAGCAGGAAGATGTTCCCGACCGACTTGGACATCTTGCTCTCCTCGAGCCGGATCATGCCGTTGTGCACCCATAGCTTCGCGAGCGGAACGCCGTGCGCGGCGCGCGTCTGGGCGGCCTCGTTCTCGTGGTGGGGGAAGATCAGATCGGAGCCGCCGCCGTGGATCTCGAAGCCGACGCCGAGCAGCTCCTCGGCCATCGCCGAACACTCGATGTGCCAGCCGGGTCGACCGCGCCCCCACGGCGCGTCCCAGGCCGTGTCCTCTCCCTCCTTTTGCGCCTTCCAGAGTGCGAAGTCGGCTGGATCGCGCTTGCGCTCGGCGCCCTCCAAACCCTCGCCCTGGTCCATCTCGTCCAGTTGGCGGCGGTGGGACAATTCACCGTATTCCGGGTAGCTACGGACCGAGAAGTACACGTCGCCATCCACCGCGTAGGCATGACCGCTCTCGATCAGCGTCTCGATCAGCTCAACGATCTCCTCGATCGTGGCGCTGGCGCGGGGCTCGTAGTCGGGCCGTCCGAGACCGAGGCGATCGGTGTCTGCGGTGTACGCGTCGGACATCTCCCTGGCCAGTTGCTCGCTGGGGATGGGTGGGGAGGTCATTCGGGCCGCGGCGTAAATCTTGTCGTTGACGTCCGTTATGTTCGTGACGAATGTGACGTTGTAGCCCTCATGGACGAACAGGCGTTTCAGGAGCGAAAAGACGACGAAAGGTCGGGCGTTGCCGACGTGGATACGGCCGTAGACGGTGGGTCCGCAGGTGTAGATCCCCACGCGGTTTCCCTCGCGCGGCTCTACCGGCAGCACCTGACCGGATCTCGTGTCGTGCAAGCGGATCGTTCTGCCCATGTTGCGGGCACAGTACCGCCAGCCGGCACATCCAGCCGGGGCGGCCGGTAGGGTGGCCGCCGTGGGTGGGAGGTCGGAGCAGGTGCGACGACTGAGGGTCGTGGACGAGGCCTTTCGCTCGCTGCCTGATCGCTTCCTGGGCACCGATCCGGGCTTCGACGCGACGTACCTGATCACGCTGTGCGACCTCGGGCACACCTGGGAGGTTCGCTGCACCAGCCGGGCCGCCCGGGTCCGGAAGGGCGGGACGCGCCGGCGCCCCGACGTGACGCTCGCGACCGACTCCGACACGTGGATGCGGCTGCGCTGCGGCGAGTTCTCGGGCGTCGAGGCGTTCCAGCGGCGGCTGCTCTCGGTGCACGGCAACCTGGACTACGCGATCGCTTTCGAGGGAATGTTCAGGCTCGTCGGCGGCCGCCCGCCGCTCCTCCAGATCCACGACATTCCGGTCGGGCGCCACCGGATCTCGACGCTGACGATGGGTCACGGCCCCGATGTACTGCTGCTCCACGGCCTGGGCGGCACGCGCGCCTCGCTGTTCGAGACGGCCGCGGAGCTGAGCCACACCTATCGCGTGCACGTGCCCGACCTGCCGGGGTTCGGCTCCTCGTGCAAGCCGGCGATCGGCGGCTACAACGCCGGCTGGTTCGCCGAGATCATGCTCGGGCTCATGGACCAGCTCGAGATCGAGCGTTCGCATGTCGTCGGCAACTCGATGGGCGGCCGGGTGGCTATCGAGCTGGGGCTGACCGCGCCCGAACGGATCCGCTCGCTGGGACTGCTGTGTCCCGCCGTCGCGTGGCTCAAGCGCGGGCTTCACCCCATCGTTCGCCTTCTGCGCCCCGAGTTCGGCCTGCTCCCCCACGCGATCCGTCGCTCGATGGTGGCGTCGCAGTTCTGGCGCATGTTCCACGACCGGGACCTGATGGACCCCGCCGTGGCCGACCTGGTGGTCGACGAGTTCCAGCGCATCTATCACACCGCGGGCGCGCGCTACGCGCTGCTGGCCAGTGCGCGCAACATCTACCTGGAGCCGCCGTTCGGCCGCCGCGGCTTCTACCGGCGCCTGGCCGATCTCGAGCCGCCCGCGCTGTTCGTGTGGGGCAGTCACGATTGCCTCGTGCCCGCCGCGTTCTCGAGCCACGTGCGTAAATGGCTGCCGCACGCCGAGCAGGTGACGATCGAGGAGTGCGGGCACGTGCCGCAGGTCGAGCGCCCGGAGGAGACCAACGCACTGCTCGCCGAGTTCTTCAAGCGAGTCGAGAGCTCGGACGCGTCGAGCGCGCCGGCTTGGACGCGTCGCGTCGACGCGGCCTGAGCGGGAGCCGGCGGGCTACATCATGGCCGACGCACCGACCACCACCTCCCCCCGCCGCAACGGTCACCGCCCTGAGACGCGGATCGAGCCGCCCGCCGCGGAGCCGTCCGGTTCTCTGCTCACGCGCACGTGGCGCGAGCTCGCCGCCGCGCTCCAGCGCCGGATCCCCCGGGCTGACCTCGACGAGCGCGATCCCGACTACATCCGCGAGCAGCTGCCCCTGTTCTGGCTGTTCTCGAGCCTGTGGTTCCGGGGGGAGGTGCGAGGCCTCGGTAACGTCCCCGACGAAGGACCGGTGCTGCTCGTCGGCAATCATTCGGGCGGGAACATGATCCCGGACACGATGGTGTTCACGGTCGCGTTCAGCACGTACTTCGGCGTCGAGCGGCCGTTCTACCAGCTGGCTCACAACCTGGTGCTGTCGCTTCCGGGACTGAGCTGGCTGCGTAAGTTCGGGACGGTGGCGGCCTCGCCCGAGAACGCCAGCAAGGCGCTCTCCTCGGGCGCGGCGCTGCTCGTATACCCGGGCGGCGACTACGAGGCGCACCGTCCCAGCTGGCAGTCGAGTCGGGTCGACTTCGGCGGGCGCAAAGGGTTCCTCCGCCTGGCGCTGGAGCAGGACGTACCGATCGTCCCGGTGGTCGCGATCGGCGGCCAGGAGACGGCGCTGTTCCTCAGCCGGGGCGAGCGGCTGGCCCGCCTGCTCGCGCTCGACCGCGTGCTCCGGCTCAAGGTCCTGCCGGTCTCGATCTCGCTCCCCTGGATCGTGAACCTCGGCGACTTCGGCCACATTCCGCTGCCGGCCAAGATCACGATCGAGACCCTGCCCGCGATCGACCTGCGCGCCGAGTTCGGCCCCGACCCGGATGTCGACGAGGTTTACGACCACCTGATCCGCCTCATGCAGGACGCCCTCGATGCGCTCGCCGCCGAGCGTCGCTTCCCGGTGATCGGGTGAGGGTCAACGGCGCCAGGGTTCTGGCTGCGCCGATCGACCACGTGTGGTCGATCGTCACGGACCCCGAGCGCGTTCTCAGCTACATGTCCGGCATCACCCGCTGGGAGGTTGCCGGCGATCTCGGCGCGGGCCTCGGCGCCCGCTACCGCATCCTGTTCCGGGTCGGCGCGGCCGAGGTCGGCGGGCTCGTCGAGGTCGTCGAGTTCGACGAGCCGTGCGACTTCGCCTGGACGTCGGTCACCGGGCTTGACCACCGCGGGCGGTGGCGCCTGCGCGAAGCCCCCGGCGGCCGCACCCGGGTCGAGTTCCGCTTGGCCTACGTGGTTGCCGGCGCCGGCCTGAGCGGCTGGGTGGCGGAGCGAGTCGCGGCCCCCACGGTCGAGGGCCACGTCCGCCGCACCTTGCAGCAGCTCGAGCGGCTGGTCGAGCACGAGCAGCTGCGCACGCGGGCGGCCAGGCGCCGGCGGCCCGCCGCCCGGCCCTGATTGGCCGCGGCAACCGCTTTAGGATCCTCGGCTGATGTGGTGGGTTTCAGATAATGCGCGGGCATGAACGGAGGCAGTAGATGAACGACATCCTCGACGTGGCCCGTGAGCAGGTGCTCCAGGACGGCGTGCCGCTCGACGAGTCTCAGACGTTGGCGGTGCTCGAGCTCCCCGACGATCGGGTGCCGGACGTGCTGGCGCTTGCCCACGAGGTACGGATGCGCTGGTGTGGCCCGTCGGTCGAGGTCGAGGGAATCGTTTCGATCAAGACGGGCGGCTGTCCGGAGGACTGCCACTTCTGCTCGCAGTCTGGCCGGTTTCATACCCCGGTGCGGGCGGTGCGGCTCGATGTCCCAATGCTCGTGCGGGCGGCGCACGAGACGGCGGCCACGGGCGCAACCGAGTTCTGCCTGGTGGCCGCCGTACGCGGTCCGGACGAGCGACTGATGGCTCAGGTGCGCGACGCGGTGACGGCGATCCGGGCCGAGGTCGAGATCAACATCGCTTGCTCACTTGGGATCCTGACTCACGCCCAAGCGCAAGAGCTCACCGACCTCGGCGTCCACCGCTACAACCACAACCTCGAGACCGCGCGTTCGTACTTTCCGATGGTCGTCACCACGCACACCTGGGAGGAGCGCACGGAGACCCTCGAGCTGGTCCGCGAGTTCGGCATGGAGGTGTGCTGCGGCGGGATCGTGGGCATGGGCGAAACGCTCGAGCAGCGGGCGGAATTCGCCGGGCAACTCGCGGCGATCAAGCCGGACGAGGTTCCCCTGAACTTTCTCGATCCGCGTCCCGGCACCCCGTTCTCCGGCCTACCGGTCGTCGGCACGCAAGATGCGCTGCGCGCGATTGCGGCGTTCCGCCTCGCGCTGCCGCGCACCGTCCTGCGGTTCGCCGGTGGGCGCGAGCTCACCTTGGGCGACCTGGGGACTCGAGACGGCATGCTGGGCGGGATCAACGCGATGATCGTGGGCAACTACCTGACTACGCTGGGGCGATCGGCCGGGCAGGACCTCGACCTGTTGGCCGAGCTCTCGATGCCGATCAAGGCGCTGTCGGAGACGCTCTGAACGGGGCAGCCGCAGGACCGGCGTACTGCGACGGCTGCGGCCACCCGGCGACTGACCCCGGGCACGAGCGGTGTCGTGAGCGGCGGGCGCTGACCGATCCGCCACGGTTCTGCACTCGATGCGGACGTAAACTGGTCGTGCAGGTGCTGCCGTTCGGATGGGCGGCCCGGTGCGTCGCGTGCGGGCCGCTCCGCACCGAAGAGCAACAAGCCGCGTCCTGAGCGGCGTCGGCGACAATGAGCCCGTGAAACACGCCCCTACCGCACCGATCGCCGCGATTGGACTGATCGGCGGTTTCGGCGTCGCGGTGCTGTCGGGATCTCGCGCCCTCGGCGGGCTGGTGCTCGCGATCTGCGGGCTTGTCTGCATCGCAATCTGGCTCCAGCGCGACGGCCGTCACACCGCGATGATGCTCACGATCGCGGGATTGTTCGCCTTCGCGTTCTCGCATCTGCTGGGGTTGCTCATCGGGGCGTGGCCGGCCGTGTTCCTCACGGCCGCCGCCGTTGCGTTCCTGTACTGGCGAGCATCCGACTCGCGAATCGCGCGAGCCCACAGTTGAGCGTCCGAGTCCTCAGAGCTCGCGTTCGTACACGACGAAGGAAGTCAGCTGCGCCACCGTGTCGTAGAGCGAGCGGGCCGCCCCGTTGAACTGCTGGGTCGTCCAGTAGACGCGCTGCGCCCCGCGCTCGCGCGCGGTCTCGTAGACCGCCTCGATGAGCGCCTTGGCCGCACCTGATCCGCGCGCCTCAGGATCGACGAACAGATCCTCGAGGTAGCAGCACGGCGTGTCCGCCCAAGTCGTGGGATGAAAGACCAGATGCGCGAGGCCGACCGCAGCGCCGTCGCCGTCGACCGCGACGAGTCCGCTCAGCGCGCCGTCGGGCTCGCACAGGCGGTCGAACGTGTTATCCGAGATGTGAGCCGGTAGCTCCGCTCGGTAGAAGCGCAGATACTGCTCCCACAGCCGCTGCCACCCATTGCGATCGGCGTGGCGCAGTCGACGGACGGTGGTTTCCGTCATCGCTCGACGGTGGCGATCGCCATCGCCACCGCGCCCTCCTCTCGCCCCACGAATCCCATGCCCTCTCCGCGCGTGGCCTTGACGCTCACGTGCTCGATCGAGATCCCGAGCGCCTCGGCGAGCGACAGCTGGATCTCCTCCCGGACCGGCGCCAGGTGCGGGCGCTCGATCACCACCGTGGCGTCGACGTGGAGGATCGTCATGCCGCGATGCGTCAGCATCGCGACGGTGGTGCGGAGCAGCTCGAGCGAGTCGGCGTCGTGGTAGCGCTCGTCGGAGTCCGGGAAGTGCTGGCCGATGTCGCCGAGCGCCGCCGCGCCGAGGAGCGCGTCGATGATCGCGTGCGTGAGCACGTCGGCGTCCGAGTGCCCGGCGAGTCCGCGGTCGTGCGACAGCTCGACGCCACCCACCACGAGCCGCCGACCCGCGGCGAACGGGTGACAGTCGTAGCCGAGACCGGTCGTGACCGTCCCTCGCTCCTCACTGCGGCCGTGGAGACTCACGTCCGCGCCTCCTCCAGCAGCAACTCGGCCAGCGTCAGATCCGTCGGCGTCGTGATCTTGAGGTTCGCCGGCGAGGACTCGACGATCTCCACAACCCCTCCCATCTGCTCGACCAGCCAGGCGTCGTCGGTCGCCATAGCGAGCGTCTCCTCGCCGGCGGCCAGCAACGCGCGCTCGAGCGCGGCTCGCCGAAACACCTGCGGCGTCTGCACCGCCCACAGCCGCGAGCGCTCGAGCGTCCGTGCCACCGTGCGTCCGTCGGAGGCGTGCACCTCCTTGATCGTGTCCGACACCGGTGCGGCGGCGACCACCGCGTCCGCCCCGGAACGTTCCAGCTGCGCAAGCGCACGCTCGAATAGACGCGCCGGCGCGAGCGGGCGCGCCGCGTCGTGCACCACGACGGGATCCCCACTCTCCACTGCACGGAGCGCCTCGCGCACTGACGCCGAGCGGACCGCGCCACCCGCCACGGCGATCGTCCCGGGCGGTGCTTCGCTCAGCGAATCGGCCGGGAGCGCCACCACGATCCGGTCGATCGCCGCGACGGACTGCAGCGCTTCGACGCTCCAGCGCAGCATCGACTTTCCCCCCAGAGTGACGAACGCCTTTGGCCGGCCTGACCCAAGGCGCTCGCCACGTCCGGCGGCCACGATCAGCGCGACCGCCATGCGCGCTGTGGCGCTGAATTAGTCGGCGGCGACGGTGACCTTCCTGCGTTTGCCGTTCTTGCCGTTGTAGGACTCCAGCAGGAGGCCCTGGAGATACTCCTCGACCCCGTCCTCGTCCATCTCGAGCGCGTACATGAGCTCGGAGGCGAGGATTTTCTTGGCTCGCGTGAACATCTGCTTCTCGCCGGTCGACAGGCCCTTCTCAGCCTCGCGGATGGCCAAGTTGCGGACCACCTCGGCGAGCTCGTAAATGTCGCCCGTCTTGATCTTGTCGCGGTTGTACTTGAAGCGACGGTTCCAGTTCTTCGGCATCTCGGAGCACTCGTCCTGAAGCACGCCGAGGACCTTCTGGACTGTCTCCTCATCGATCACGCGGCGTAGGCCGGCCAGGGCCGCGTTCTCGGTGGGAACCATCACCGTCATGTCGTTGTGCAGGATCTTGATCGTCAGGTACTCGCGCCGCTCGCCGAGGATTTCCTTTTGTTCCTTGCGGATCACCTTGCCCGCACCATGGTGCGGGTAGACGACGTTGTCGCCGACCTCGAACTCGATGTGCACTACTTCAACTTCAACCTCTACTTCTACTTCTACTTCCTCGACGATCTCGAGGTCCTCCAGGGGCTCTTCCATTAGCTGTGTGATGGTGTCCTCCTCTGTCCGGGACGGGCGTGATCAGATGAGACCCGCGCCCGACCATCTCTCCCTTGGCAACTACGTTTGCAGGTACCTGTCCACCAGGTTGATCTCCTGCTGTCGGCGAAGACCTTCGCGTATGTCCTTCGCCCTGATCTCGCCGACGCCGTCGACGGTCTCGAGCTCGCCATCGGTGGCGGCGAGCAACTCCTCAAGTCCCCCGAACTCTCCGACGATCCGCTGCACCACCATCTTGGGCAGGCGAGGGATTCGCCCCAGGATGCGGAAGCCGCGAGGCGACGTCGGGTAGTCGAGAGTGTTCAGCTTGCGGTCGTAGCCGAGCAGCTCGGCCAGACGCCCGAAGTCCAAAAGGTCCTGATTGGGCAGGCGCACAAGCTGGTCGAAGGCCGCCGCGAACGTCTCGTCGGTGTCCTCCGCCAAGTAATCGTGGACGAGCGCGGCCTTGTCGGCGGAGACGCCCACCATCGTCTCGTCAAGCTGCATCTCGATGAGTCTGCCTTCGGTTCCCAACTCAACGATGTAACGCTCGATCTCCACCGCCATGCGGGTGACCAGCTCGGCGCGCTGGAGCACGGTGAGCACGTCGTGCAGCGTCGCACCGCCTTCGAACTCGAGCGCGGTGAGGCGCGTCGAGACCTGGTCCAGCCGGCTGCGGTACTTGTCGAGCGTGGCCAGCGCCTGATTGGCCTTGGCGAGCACGACGGGGATGTCCTCGAGGATGTACTTGATCCCGTCGACGTACAGCGAGACGACCTCGCGGCGCTCCGAGATCGCCACCACGAGCGCGTCGGTCTGCTTGGACACCCTCTCCGGTGCGGTGGCGGGTGCCCGTCTCGTAGGTCAGGATCGTCGGATCGGGCGTCAGCTGGACGTTGGCGTGCACGATCTTGGTGGCGTTCGAGCTCAGCACGATCGCGCCGTCCATCTTGGCCAGCTCGTACAGCAGCGCCGGCGAGTAGTCAAGATCGAGCTTGATCCCGCCCGAGAACAGGAAGGCGAGCTCGTCGGGGTCGCCGATCACGATCAGCCCCCCAGTCCGGGCGTGCAGGATGTTGTCGATCCCCTCTCGGAGCGCCGTTCCGGGGGCGACCATCTCCAGCGCTCTCACCAGCCGGGAATCCTGTCGAGATTCGAGCTCTCCCTTGAGCTCTTCCCCGGAACGCGGCGGCATCAAAGTGGATTTTACCGCTTCTTGACAGGCTGAGGCCCCGCCCGGCTGGGCCTCAGGCCGCGAGCACCTCGTCCCTCGCGCTCCCGAAAGCCCCCGCTAGCGCCGCTCGCAGGGTGCCATGAGCGTTCGGTTCGAGCACCGGGTCCAGGCCGAACTTGGCCGCCTCGGCCAGCCGCCGGTCGGAGTGCGCGACCGAGCGCAGCTCACCGGTCAGCCCGAGTTCGCCGAAGCAGGCCAGTGGCGCTCCACCCGCGCCCTGCAGCGCCTTGCCTCTGACCGCGCTGGCCACCGCCAGGGCGACGGCGAGGTCCGCCCCGGGCTCGTCGACGCGGACGCCGCCAACGACGTTGACGAACACGTCAGAGCTCCCGGCGCCGATTCCGGCGTGGCGCCCGAGCACCGCGAGCACCAGCGCCAGTCGGTTGCGGTCGAGTCCGGACACAACCCGCCGCGGCGGAACCAGCTCCGAGGTCGACACCAGCGCCTGGACCTCGACCAGCAACGGGCGGGACCCCTCGATGGCACACAGGACGACGCTGCCCGGCGCGCGTGTGGCCTCGCCCACGAAGCGCGCCGAGGCGTCGAGCACCTCGACCAGCCCGTCGTCGCGCATCTCGAACACGCCGGCCTCGTTGGTCGACCCGAAGCGGTTCTTGACCGCACGCACGGTGCGGTACGTCCGTTCGCGCTCGCCCTCGAACTGGAGCACGCAATCGACCAGATGCTCGAGCACTCGCGGCCCCGCCAGCGCGCCGTCCTTGGTGACGTGGCCAACGAGCAGGACGGCGATCCGCCGCGCCTTGGCCACGCGCATCAGCTCGCCGGCGACCTCGCGGACCTGCGCCACCGAGCCGGACGCGCTCGAGAGCTCGGCGGCGTGCAGGGTCTGCACCGAGTCGATCACGCACACCTCGGGTCGCTCCTGTTCGAGCGTGGCCAGCACGCTGTCCAGATCCGTCTCGGCGATGACCGGGATCCCGAGCGCGCCCGCGCCCAGCCGGTGCGCGCGCAGCCGGATCTGCGCCGCTGATTCCTCCGCCGAGACGTACAAGGTGCGCCGGCCGGCCTGGTGCAAGTTGGCCAGCACCATCGTGGTGAGCGTCGATTTCCCGATTCCGGGCGAGCCCCCGATCAGCACCAGTGAACCCGGCACGATGCCGCCGCCCAGTACGTCGTCGAGCTCGCCGATCCCGGTCTCGAGACGCGCTTGTTCGACGGCGGTCACGTCGCGCAGCGCCACAGGCTTGACGGGCGCGCCGCGGTTCGATCGCTCGCCGCCCGAGCCGGATCCCCGCCCGGCCCCCGCCGGCCTACCCACCTGCTCGACCAGCGAGTTCCACTCGCCGCAGCCGGGACAGCGCCCGGCCCAGCGCGAGGCCTCGTGCCCGCAGGCCGAGCAGACGTGGATCGTGGTGGGACGGGGCACAGCGCAGCTGAGGCTACGCAGCGCTCCCGACGGAAAGCGCGTAGGCCGCCGCGTCCTCGAGGCGATCGTCGCCCCAGAACAGTTCCTCCCCGATCGCGACCGTCGGGACTCCGAACACGCCGAGCGCGTGCGCGGCTTCGGTCGCCTCGCGCAGCGTGCGCTTGATCTCCGGGTCCCGTATCGCATCGTGCGCCTCGTGACGATCGAGGGCCGTCTGCGACGCCGCAGCCAGTACGTGCGCCTCGATGCTCAGCTCGCGCCCGCGCTGAAACCCATCGCGGAACAGCTGCGTGGCGATCTCGTGGCCGCGTCCGATCCGAAACGCCCACGTGACCAAGCGCATCGCACCGAGGTAGTCCGTCGGCCACGGGTCGGGCCACATGATCGGTGGGAGGCCGTAGCCGCGAGCCCGGCGCTCGATCTCGGCCATCCCGGTCTGCCGGCGGCGGTAGTCGCCGAGCGCCCACGAACTGCGGCCGGTCAGCTTGAACAGACCGCCCAGCAGCACGGGCTGCCATCCGATCGGTCCGGGCATCACCCGCTCGAGCCGCTCGGCCGCGAGGTACGCATAGGGAGATCCGACGTCGAAGTAGAAGGTGGCCGACACTGCGGGTGAAACGAAGACCGAACGCTCGCCGTGGGGCGTTCGGTAAACTGAACGATGTGTTCTCTATGTTAGCCCATGAGAATGCTGGCCGCCCCCAAGACGTGCTCGCCGCGAACCTGCGCCGGCTTCGGATCGCACGCCGGCTTTCGCTGTCGGAGCTGGCCCGCGCCACCGGGATGAGCAAGGCGACCCTGTCCAGCGTCGAGAGCGGCCGCTCGAACCCGACGATCGAGACGCTGGCCTCGCTCGCGGCCGCGCTCCGGGTCTCACTCGGCGAGCTGCTCGAGGAGCCGCCGCTCGGCGAGGTGCGAATCGTCCGCCACGGCCGCCACGGGCAGCTCGATCGCAGCGAAGAGGCTGGCCTCGCCCTGTCCGAGCGCGTGTGGGGACCGCGGCACGTTGCCGAGCCCGACCTCGGAGCCGCGGGCGCGCGGGCCGGCGTGTACGTGCTCGAAGGCAAGCTGATCGCCGGCCCGGTGGAACGGGTCACGGAGCTGGCGCCGGGCGACTACGCCTCCTTCCCGATCGACGTGCCGCACGTATACGAGACCGAACGGACCGGGGCCCGCGCGCTGGTTCTCACGTACGGAGGGTGAGACGAGTTACAGGCCTGAGATGTCGCCCGTCGCGATCCGTGAGCTGGTCTCCTCCGATCGTAGGGCCGTGGCATTCACGTTCGGCCGACTCAGCCAGGGCTCGCGCTATCAGCGGTACTTCACCGCCAAACCCGCCCTCAGTGTGCGCGAGCTGAACCGCCTGCTCGACGTCGACCACTGGCACCACGAGGCGGTGATCGCATACTCGCCGCCACCGCGTGCGCCGATCGGCATCGCCCGCTACGTGCGTCTGAACGAGTTCGACGTGGCGGAGGTGGCAATCGAGGTGGTGGACGGCTGGCAGCGCCGCGGCGTCGGCACCGCGCTAATGGCCGCGCTGCGCGAGCGCGCGCTGCGCGCCGGCATCCGCTACTTCACGGCGGCCATGCTGCGTGACAACGCCGGCGCCCGCGCGTTGGCCAGGAAATTGGGCCCACCCGCACCGGCGACGGTGCTCGCCGTCGCCGGCAACGTAGTGGAGGTGCGTTACTCGCTCTCGGCCGGCTCGTCGGCGCGGGCCGGCTCTTCGGGTCCGCCGGCTTCCTGGCCGCCCTCGCCGTCGCCACTCTCGGCCCCGACCGCCACCGGAGTGGGCTTCGGCGCGGGCTCGATCACGGTCAGCCGGACCTCGCCGCCGCCCTCGCCCCCGGTCGCGCCGTCGGCCGAGTCGTCCGCCGTGTCGACCATGACGGTCGAGCCCGAAGGCACCTGCGAGCGCAGGACGAAGTCGGCCAGCGGATCCTCGACGTAGCGCTGGATCGCACGGCGCAACGGCCGGGCGCCCATCGCCGGATCCCAACCCTTGTCGACGAGCATGTCCTTGGCCTCCTCGGAGAGCTCGAGCTGGAGCTCGCGCTCGGCCATCGACTCGCGGATCCGCCGCAGCAGCAGGTCGACGATCTCCTTGATCTCGTCCTTGGTGAGCTTGTGGAAGACGATGACCTCGTCGATCCGGTTGAGGAACTCGGGCCGGAACACCTTCTTGAGCTCACCCGTGATCCGGGTCTTCATGTCGTCGTAGGTGATGCCGGTCTCGTCGTCGGACACCGCGAACCCGAGCGGGGTGTTGCGGGCGATCTCGGAGGCCCCGATGTTCGAGGTCATGATCACGATGCAGTGGCGGAAGTCGACCGTCCGGCCCTGCGCGTCCGTCAGCCTGCCGTCCTCCAGGATCTGCAGCAGGATGTTGAACACGTCCGGGTGGGCCTTCTCGATCTCGTCCAGCAGCAGCACGCTGTAGGGCTTGCGCCGGACGGCCTCGGTCAGCTGGCCGCCCTCGTCGTACCCGATGTAGCCCGGAGGCGACCCGACCAGACGCGACACCGCGTGCTTCTCCATGTACTCGGACATGTCGATCCGGATCATCGTGTCCTCGTCGCCGAACAGGAACTCGGCCAGGGTCCGCGCCAGCTCGGTCTTGCCCACGCCCGACGGGCCTAGGAAGATGAACGAGCCGGTCGGCCGCTTCGGGTCCTTGAGGCCGGCGCGGGACCGGCGGATCGCCTTGGAGACGACCTCGATCGCCGGGTGCTGACCGATGACGCGCTTGTGGAGCTCCTCCTCCATCCGCATCAGCTTGGCCGTCTCGGCCTCCGTCAACTTGAACACCGGGATGCCCGTCCACATCGAGACGATGTCGGCGATCTCCTCCTCGCCGATCGAGGGCCGCTCGGTCGACTCGCCGGCCTCCCACTGCTCGGCCAGCTCGCGCTTACGCTGGGTCAGCCGGCGCTCCTTGTCGCGGAGGTTGGCGGCCTTCTCGAACTCCTGGTTCTCGATCGCCTCCTCCTTGGCCCGGCGCGTCTCCTCGATCTCGTCCTCGAGCTCGCGGTACACAGGCGGCGAGGTCATCGACTTGATCCGCATCCGGGACGCGGCCTCGTCGATCAGGTCGATCGCCTTGTCGGGCAGGAACCGATCGGAGATGTAGCGGTCGGCCAGCTCCGCCGCCGCCTCGAGCGCCTCGTCGGTGATGTTCACCTTGTGGTGCTGCTCGTAGCGGTCGCGCAGGCCCTTGAGGATCTGCACGGTCTCCTCGGTCGAGGGCTGATCCACGGTGATCTTCTGGAAGCGGCGCTCGAGCGCGGAGTCGCGCTCGAGGTACTTGCGGTACTCCTCGAGCGTGGTCGCGCCGATCGTCTGCAGCTCGCCACGGGCCAGCGCCGGCTTGAGGATCGAGGCCGCGTCGATCGCGCCCTCGGCCGCGCCCGCGCCGACGAGGTTGTGGAGCTCGTCGATGAACAGGATGATGTCGCCGCGCTGGGTGATCTCCTTCATCACCTTCTTGAGGCGCTCCTCGAACTCGCCGCGGTACTTGGAGCCCGCGACCAGGGCGGCCAGGTCGAGCGTGTAGATCTGCTTGCCCTTGAGCAGCTCGGGGACCTCGCCGTGCGTGATGCGCTGGGCCAGGCCCTCGACGACGGCCGTCTTGCCGACGCCGGGCTCGCCCACGAGCACCGGGTTGTTCTTGGTACGGCGCGAGAGGATCTGCATGATCCGCTCGATCTCGGTCTCGCGCCCGACCACCGGGTCGAGCTTCGACTCGGCAGCCAGCTTGGTGAGGTTGCGC
>Ga0187781_10002339_pt1 | contig 14479 bp, 13 predicted proteins | sample 0715_SJ02_MP02_2_FD_132447 | JGI IMG/M metagenome (GOLD analysis project Ga0187781, IMG submission 132447) | Tropical peat soil microbial communities from peatlands in Department of Meta, Colombia - 0715_SJ02_MP02_20_MG | ecosystem: Environmental > Terrestrial > Soil > Wetlands > Peat | place...
CTGCCGGCGATCGATCCCGGATGGCTCACCCGTGGCGCCGCGGTCGAGGTCGCTGCGACCGGCTGAACGGCTCACCAAATATCGCGCCGTCGGCCTGTCGGGCGGCCCGGCGCGATCGTGAAACCAGGCCCGAGGAGGATCAAACCGTGTTTCAGCTAAGCCGCCCTATCGCCGCAGCCGCCATCGGCGCTGCGTTGCTCGCCAGCGCCACGACCGCCCGCGCCGACGGGCTCCCGGGTCTGCGCGGACATGAACACACCGGCATCACCGTGCCGGACATCAAGCAGGCGACCGATTTCTTCGTCAACGTGCTCGGCTGCAAGGAAGCAATGTCGTTCGGGCCGTTCGCCGACGACAAGGGCGATTTCATGCAGGCGCTGCTCAACGTCAATCCGCGGGCGGTCATCAAGCAGATCACGCTGGTGCGCTGCGGCTATGGCTCCAGCATCGAGCTGTTCCAGTATACCGCGCCCGACCAGAAGGATATGACGCCGAAGAACAGCGACATCGGCGGCTATCACATCGCCTTCTACGTCGACGACATCAAGGCGGCGAAGGACTATCTCGACGGCAAGGGCGTCAAGACCTTCTTCAATCTGCCGGTCAATGAAGGGCCGGCGGCGGGCCAGAGCATCTTCTATTTCCTGGCGCCCTGGGGCCTGCAGATGGAAGCGATCAGCTATCCGCAGGGCATGGCCTATGAAAAGACCTCGCCCGTCGTGCTGTGGTCGCCGCGCGACCCGGCGAAGTGAACGCTCGCTTGCCCGAACGGCCAGCCGCGGATCCTTCCGGGTCCGCGGCTGATTTGTCTCCGCAGCCTCAATCGGCCTTGGATTGCTCGCGCACGAGATTGATGATGCCGGAGAAATCATCGCCGCTGCGACCGGCATGCGCCATCTCCTCGTAGATCTTAGCGGCGTGCGCGCCGAGCGCGGTGTGCGCCTTGACCGATTCGGCGGCCGCCCTGGCGAGCTTTAAGTCTTTGAGCATCAACGCCGCGGCGAAGCCCGGCCGGTAGTGATTGTTCGCCGGGCTCCCCGGCACCGGGCCGGGCACCGGGCAATAGCTCGTCAGCGACCAGCACTGCCCCGAGGACGCCGAGGCGACGTCGAACAGCGCCTGGTGTGAGAGGCCGAGCCGCTCGCCGAGCACGAATGCCTCGCTGACGCCGATCATCGAGATGCCGAGGATCATGTTGTTGCAGATCTTCGCCACCTGGCCGTTGCCGGCCTCGCCGCAATGCACGATGCGCTTGCCCATCTGTTCGAGCACCGGCTTCCCGTGCGCGAAGGCGTGGGCCGAGCCGCCGACCATGAAGGTCAGCGTCGCCGCCTTGGCGCCGCCGACGCCGCCGGAGACCGGCGCATCTAGGGTGGCGATGCCGCTGGCGGCGGCCAGCTTGTGCGCCTTGCGCGCGCTCGCCACATCGATCGTCGAGCAGTCGATGAACAGCGTGCCTTGCCGCGCCACCGGCACGATGTCGTCCCACACCGCCAGCACGTGCTCGCCGGCCGGCAGCATGGTGATGACGATGTCGGCGTTTTCTACGGTCGAGCGGGCGCTGGCGACGATCTGCACGCCGTCGCGGGCCGACGCCTCGCGCGAGGCCGGCGCCACGTCGAAACCATGGACGCGGCGGCCGGCCTTGACCAGATTGGCCGCCATCGGCGCGCCCATATTGCCCAGGCCGATGAATCCGATGCTCGACATGTTTGCCTCTCTTACTCGGGAAATTTCAGCTCCAGCGCGCCGACCGGCTGGAAGTGCCGCTCGACGATCTCCGGCGTGACGCCTTCGATGGTGTCGGGCCGCCACGCCGGCTTGCGGTCCTTGTCGACGATCGTGGCGCGGATGCCTTCGATGAAATCGTGCCCGGCGATGCAGGCGAGCGCGATGCGGTAATCCTGCTGGAAGCTTTGTTCCACACGGCGGAATGATAACGCCGAGCGGATGTTGCGCAACGCGACCTTGAGCGAAGTCGGCGACTTCGTCTGCATCGTTGCGAGCGCGGAGCGCGCGTCCTCGACCTTGCTGGCGGCGAGCCGCGCGACGATCTCTTCGACCGTGTCCGCGGCGAAGGAGCTGTCGATCCATCCTCGCGCGGCAGCCAATTTGCCGGGAGCGGGCGGCGTCGACATGGCCTCGAGGCGGGCGCGCACATCCTCGCCGGCGCGGCAATCGGCGAGCGCCGCCGGGAGCTCGGCCAGCCGTGGTGTGGCGATGTTGACGTCGGCAAGGCCGCAATAGATTGCGTCCGCCGCGTTCATGCGCTCGCCGGTCAGCATCAGATAGGTGCCGACAGAGCCCTGTGCGCGCGCCAAAGGGAATGCAGCGCCGACATCGGGAAAGAACCCGATCCCGACCTCGGGCATGGCGACCGCCGAGCGCTCGGTGACGATCCGGTGCGCCGCGTGCGCCGCAAGCCCGACGCCGCCGCCCATCACCAGCCCGTCCATCACCGCGATCACCGGCTTGCGATAGCGCGCGATCAACACGTCGAGATGATATTCGTCCGACCAGAACCGCTCGGGCAGGGGGTCTTTGGCCTTGGCCGCGTCATAGAGCGCGCGGATATCGCCGCCGGCGCAGAACGCCCGCCCGCCGGCGCCATCGAGCATGATCGCGCCAACCTGCGGATCGTCCGCCCATGTGCGCAACAGCCCGGTGATGGCGACGGCCATGTCCAAGGTCAGCGCATTGAGCGCCTGCGGCCGGTTGAGCGTGATCCGCGCGAGCGCCCGCTCCCGCCGGACAATCAGGTCGCCGTCCTGAACCCCCTCCGTGCTCATCGCCCGACGAGGCTTCTCGCCACGATGAGCCGCATGATCTCGTTGGTGCCTTCGAGAATCTGATGCACGCGCAGATCGCGCACCAGCTTCTCGATGCCGAATTCCGACAGGTAACCGTAGCCGCCATGGAGCTGCAGCGCCTGGTTGGCGATCTCGAAGCAGGCGTCGGTGACGAAGCGCTTGGCCATGGCGCACAGTGTGGTCGCATCCGCATCCTTGCGGTCGAGCGCCGCGGCGGCGCGCCACAGCAGCGTGCGCGAGGCTTCGAGCGCGGTCGCCATATCGGCGAGGCGAAATTGCAGCGCCTGGAATTCGTCGAGCCGTTTGCCGAACGCCTTGCGCTCTTTCATGTAGGCGAGCGTCTTTTCGAGCGCGATCTGCGCGCCGCCGAGCGAGCAGGCGGCGATGTTGAGCCGGCCGCCGTCGAGGCCGGCCATGGCGATCTTGAAGCCGATGCCTTCCTCGCCGAGCCGGTTCTCGACCGGCACACGCGCATTCTCGAACACGACCGCGCGGGTCGGCTGCGCATTCCAGCCCATCTTGCGCTCGTTGGCGCCGAGCGCGATGCCGGCGGTGTCGCCGGGCACGATGAACGTCGAAATCCCGGACGGGCCGTCGCCGCCGGTGCGCGCCATCACCACGTAGAGGTCGCCGCCGCCGGCCCCGGAGATGAACTGCTTCTGGCCGCTCAGCACATACTCGTCGCCCTCGCGCACGGCGCGCGTCGCCAGCGCCGCCGCGTCGGAGCCGGCGCCCGGCTCGGTCAGGCAGTAGCTCGCGAGATACTCCATGGTGCAGAGCTTCGGCAGCCATCTTTGACGCTGCTCGTCCGAGCCATAGGCGTCGATCATCCAGGCCGCCATATTGTGGATCGACATATAGGCCGCGACCGTGGGACAGCCGGTCGCCAGCGCCTCGAAGATCAGGGCGGCGTCGAGCCGCGACAGGCCGGAGCCGCCGACATCCTCGGAGATATAGACGCCACCCATGCCCAGCTCGGCGGCCTTGCGCATCTCGGCGACCGGGAAGTGTTTGGCCTCGTCCCAGGCGAGCGCGTTCGGCGCGAAAACGTCATCGGCGAACGCGCGGGCCATATCGCGCACCGCGATCTGTTCCTCGCCGAGGGAAAACTGGGGCGGCGCGCCCGTGGACGGGTTAAGCATAAAGCCTTGGTCCCGGCTGGCCGGCTGTCGGCTCGGGTAATGTGGAAAGCCGTTCGGCCGCCAATCGCGTCATGGTCGCACATTTTCCGGCGGCAGCAAGGCCGAGCCCGGAGCCGGCGGTCGAGGGCCGTCGCGCGGAAGACGGAGCGTTTTGCAGGACGCCAAACTAACGTTATAAGGGGTTCCTATCAAAGAGTGCCCCGGGGAAACGTCACCGCGTGGAAGGCTTGCGCCGCAACCGCGCCGGTTGAGAGCGACGAAGGTGCCCATGGCGATTGCGCCGCCGGTATGCTTCCGAAAATGCCCGTTCGCAGCTCGTCCCGGCTTGTGGCGAGGGATTTGCTGCGCGCCGGCGCGCGCCCAGGGATAGCAGAGGACCGACCCCGTGCCGTCCAGCGATCTCGCCCTCGATACCCTCCCCAAGCTTCTGATCCACAACGCCGCGACCATCGGCGGCCGGCCCGCCATCCGGCACAAGAATCTCGGCATCTGGCAGACCTGGACCTGGGAGGAGATGCTTGAGGAGATCCGCGCCTTCTCGCTCGGCCTCGCCGAGCTCGGTCTCAAGCGCGGCGACCATTTCGCCATCATCGGCAGCAACCGGCCGCGGCTTTATTGGGCGATCTGCGCCGGGCAGGCGCTCGGCGCCGTGCCGGTGCCGATCTATTCCGACGCGGTCGCCGAAGAGATGGCCTATGTGCTCGCCCACGCCGAAGTCAAACTCGCCGTCGTCGAGGATCAGGAGCAGGTCGACAAGATCATCGCGCTCTCCGACCGGCTGCCGCAGCTTGGCCGCGTCATCTATGACGAGCCGCGCGGGCTCAAGGACTACGACCACAACCGCCTGATCGCGTTCGAGGACGTGCAGCGCCTTGGCCGCAAGAAGCTCGCCGACGATCCGGCGTGCTTGCGGCAATGGCAGGCCGAGCTCGCCAAGGGCAAAGGCAGCGACATCGCCATCATCCTTTACACCTCGGGCACCACCGGACGTTCCAAGGGCGTGATGCTCACATATGCGAACGCGATCGTCTCGGCGCGCAACGCCAACGCCTTCGATCATCTCGGCGCCGACGAGGAGGTGATCGCCTATCTGCCGATGGCCTGGATCGGTGACCACATTTTCTCTTACGTCCAATCCTACGCCGCCGGCTATTGCGTCAGCTGCCCGGAGACGCCCGACACCGTGCTCGAGGACCGGCGCGAGATCGGCACCACCTATGCCTTCGCGCCGCCGCGGGTCTATGAGAACCTGCTGACGCTGACCATGGTGCGGATGGCGGATGCCGGCGCGCTCAAGCGGCGGATGTTCGACTACTTCATCGGCTTCGCGCGGCGCTGGGGCGAAAAAATCCTCAACGGCGAGAAGGTGCCGCTGACCGCGCGCCTCATGTATCGGCTTGGCGACCTCTTCGTCTACGGGCCGCTCAAGAACCGCTTCGGTCTCTCCCGCATTCGCGTCGCCTATACCGCAGGCGAAGCGATCGGGCCGGAGATCTTCCGCTTCTACCGCTCCCTCGGCATCAACCTCAAACAGCTCTACGGGCAGACCGAAGCCTCGGTCTACGTCACCGCGCAGCCCGACGGCGAGATCGACGCCGAGACCGTAGGCAAGGCCTCGCCCGATGTCGAGATCAGGATCGCGGACAGCGGCGAGGTGCTGTTCCGCTCGCCCGGCGTGTTCGTCGGCTATTACAAGGATCCGGAAAAGACCGCCGAGGTGCGCACGCCGGACGGCTGGGTGCGCACCGGCGACGCCGGCTTCATCGATCCGAAGACCGGGCATCTGAAAATCATCGACCGCGCCAAGGATGTCGGCCGGCTCAAGGACGGCACGCTGTTCGCGCCGAAATACATCGAGAACAAACTCAAATTCTATCCGAACATTCGCGAGGCGGTGGCGCTCGGTGCCGGCCGCGACTTCGTCAGCGTCATGCTCAACATCGATCTGACTGCGGTCGGCAGTTGGGCCGAGCGCAACAACGTCGTCTACGGCTCCTATCAAGAGCTCGCCGGCCATCCGCTGGTCTACGACATGATCGCCGAGCACATCGACGAGGTGAACCGCTCGCTGGCGGAAGAGGAAGTCATGGCCGGCGCCCAGATCCGCCGCTTCCTGGTGCTGCACAAGGAGCTCGATCCCGACGATGGCGAGCTCACGCGCACGCAGAAGATCCGCCGCGGCTTCATCGGCGAGCGCTACGCGCCGCTGGTCGAGGCGCTCTACGGCGGCGCGACCTCGGCGCAGATTTCAACCAACGTCACGTTCGAGGACGGCCGCCAAGGCACCGTTTCCGCTTTGATCGCCGTCCGCGACGCCAAGACCTATCCGGCGCGCCCGGCGAAGCTGGAGCGCGCGGCATGAGGGCGCCGTCCTCGGCCGAGGTGAACGTCGGCGAGCCGCTCCTCTCAGTCGAGGACGTTTCTCTCACCTTCGGCGGGGTGCGGGCGCTGACCGGCGTCTCCTTCGACATCCGCAAGGGCGAGATCCGCGCCATCATCGGGCCGAACGGCGCCGGCAAGACCTCGATGCTCAACGTCATCAACGGCTTCTACCGGCCGCAGGCCGGGCGCATCACCTTCAAGGGCGAGGAGCGGCGCTCGATGCGGCCATTTGCCGCGGCGCGCGGCGGCATCGCCCGCACCTTTCAGAATCTCGCGCTGTTTCGCGGCATGACCACGCTCGACAACATCATGGCCGGCCGTGCGCTCAAGATGCACCGCAATTTCTTCTGGCAGCTCATTCGCTACGGCCCGGCGCTGCAGGAAGAGGTCGAGCACCGCCACCGCGTCGAGGAGATCATTGACTTTCTCGAGATCGCGGCGCTGCGCCGGATACCGGTCGGGCGGCTCGCCTACGGCCTGCAGAAGCGCGTCGAGCTCGGCCGCGCGCTCGCCATGGAGCCCGACCTGTTGTTGCTCGACGAGCCGATGGCCGGCATGAACCTCGAGGAAAAAGAGGATATGTCGCGCTTCATCCTCGACGTGAACCAACAATACGGCACCACGATTGCACTGATCGAGCACGACATGGGCGTGGTCATGGACCTGTCAGACCGCGTCGTCGTGCTCGAATACGGCCGCAAGATCGCCGACGCCACACCCGACGAGGTCAAGCGCGACAAGAACGTGATCCGCGCCTATCTCGGCGAGCCGCATGGGGTGAGCGTATGAGCTTGCGCTTATCTGATCGTCCACCGCGGAGCGCAGCGCAGCGGGGGAGGGGGACCGCGCGAAGCGGGGTGGAGGGGGCGTGCAGCGAAGCGGTCATCCTCTTGACCATGCCCCCCACCACCGCCCTTACGGGCGGTCCCCCTCCCCCGCCTTGCGGGGGAGGAAGGTAGCGGCCGGCGCATGCACATCCTCTATCAAATCTTCGTCGATCCGTTCGTGCAGATGGGCACGGCGCCGGACCTTCTGGTGCAGACCTTGTGGGACGGCCTCGTCGCCGGCGTCCTCTACGCGCTGATCGCGCTCGGCTTCGTTCTGATCTTCAAGGCGTCCGGCGTGTTCAATTTCGCCCAAGGCATCATGGTGGTGTTCGCGGCGCTCACCCTCGTCGGCCTGCATGAGCACGGCGTGCCTGCCTTCCTGGCGCTCGGCATCACCGTCGTGGTGATGTTCGTGCTGGCCTTCGGCGTCGAGCGCCTGGTGCTGCGGCCGCTGGTTAACCAGTCGGACATCATCCTGTTCATGGCCACTTTCGGGCTCACTTATTTCCTGATCGGGCTCGGCCAGCTCGTGTTCGGCGGCGATCCCAAGGTGATGATCGCGCGCGACCTGTTCCTGCCGACCGGCGCCATCGAGTTCAAGAAATTCGGCGGCTTCGTTTCGCTGCAGAAGATCGACATCGCCGCCGTGATCATCGCCTCGGTCATGGTCGCGGTGCTGGCGGTGTTCTTCCAGCGCACCCGGATCGGGCGGGCGCTGCGCGCGGTTGCCGATAGTCACCAGGCGGCGCTGTCGGTCGGCATTTCGCTCGAGCAGATCTGGGTGATCGTGTGGTTCGCCGCCGGCATCGTGGCGCTGACCACCGGCATCATGTGGGGGGCGCGCTCGGAGGTGTCGTTCTCGCTGCAGATCATCGCGCTCAAGGCGCTGCCGGTGCTGATCCTCGGCGGCTTCACCTCGATCCCCGGTGCCATCGTCGGCGGCCTGATCATCGGCATCGGCGAGAAGCTCGGCGAGTTCTACTGGGGCCCGCTCCTCGGCGGCGGCATCGAGAGCTGGCTCGCCTATGTGATTGCGCTCGGATTCCTGATCTTCCGTCCGCAGGGCCTGTTCGGCGAACGGCTGATCGAGCGGATCTGACCATGCTCTATCGCGAAGTCGGCCAGTACAAGACCAACTACGCCGCCGACATGGCGATCTTCCCGATTCTGCAGGATCGCATCGCCATGGCGGTGATCCTGCTGATCGCCTTCGTCGTCATTCCGCTCACCGGCAATGATTTCCTGCTCAACGCCGTCCTGATCCCGTTCCTGATCTTCTCGCTGGCGGCGATCGGGCTCAACCTGCTCACCGGCTATGCCGGGCTGGTTTCGCTCGGCACCGGCGCCTTCATGGGGGTCGGCGCCTATGCCTGCCTGAAGCTGACCACGATCTTCCCGCACGTGAACATCATCATCTGGATTCTCGCCTCGGGACTGTTTTCCGCCGGCGTCGGAGTGCTGTTCGGCCTGCCGTCGCTGCGCATCAAGGGCTTCTATCTCGCGGTGGCGACGCTCGCGGCGCAGTTCTTCCTGGAGTGGTGCTTCATCCGCATCCCCTGGCTCTACAATTACAGCGTCTCCGGCGCGATCGAGGTGCCGCTGCGCACCGCCTTCGGCGTCCCGGTCACCGGCCCGACGGCGACGTCGCTGACCCGTTATCTGATCGTGCTGACGATCGTCGTGATGATGACCTGGTTCGCCTCGAACCTGGTGCACGGCCGCATCGGCCGGATGTGGATGGCGGTGCGCGACATGGACCTCGCCGCCGAGCTGGTCGGCATCAGGCTGTTTCGCACCAAGCTTCTCGCCTTCGCGGTGTCGTCGTTCTATTGCGGGGTCGCCGGCGCGATGATGGTGTTTCTCTGGTATGGCGGCGCCGAGGCCGAGGTTTTCGCCATCGACCAGAGCTTTTTGGTGCTGTTCATGGTGATCATCGGCGGCCTCGGCACGCTGATCGGCTCGTTCTTCGGCGCCGGCCTGATCTACATCCTGCCGATTGCGCTGCGCGCCATTCCCGGCGCGTTCGGGCTACCGATCCGGCCGGCGACCGCCGAGCAGCTCACCTTCGTGATTGTCGGCACCTTGATCATCGTCTTTCTGGTGCTCGAGCCGAACGGTCTCGCCCGGTTGTGGCAGATTGGTAAACAAAAGTTGAGGGTGTGGCCGTTCCCGTACTGATGGTACACACTGCGAGCAAATTTCCGCCCCGGCCGCTGGGCCGGTCGAGAAACCTCGCTTCCGCAGGAGAGCGGGGACCGTGAATGCGCCGGCCGCGTGCCGGCGTCACCAGGGAGAAACGCCATGCGTCTGAAGCTTCTTGCTCTCGGCCTGGCAGTAGCGACGGCAGCGTGCGCCGCGGTTGCGACCGCGCGGGCTGAGGACGGCATCTATGTTCCGCTGTTCAGCTATCGGACCGGTCCCTATTCGGGAGCCGGGGCTGCCATCTTCAATGGCATGCAGGATTATCTGACTATGCTTAACGAGCGGGACGGCGACGTCGGCGGCGCCCGCCTGATCATCGAGGAGTGCGAGACCGGCTACGACACCAAGAAGGGCGTCGAATGCTACGACGCCACTAAGGGCAAGAACCCGGTGATCGTTAACCCGTATTCGACCGGGATCACGCTGCAGCTTATTCCGAAGGCCGCGGTCGACAGGATCCCGGTGCTGTCGATGGCCTACGGCCTCTCGGCCTCGGCCGACGGCAACGATTTTCCGTGGGTGTTCAATCCGCCCGCGACCTATTGGGACGGCGCCTCGGCGTTCGTGCGCCACGTCGCCGATGTCGAGGGCGGCTTCGACAAGCTCAAGGGCAAGACCATCGGCCTCGTCCATCTCGACGCGCCCTACGGCAAGGAGCCGATTCCGCTCCTCGAAGCGCTGGCCAAGGATTACGGCTTCACCCTCAAGCTCTATCCGGTGCCGCCGCAGCAGATGCAGAACCAGACCTCGCTCTGGCTCGACATCCGCCGCGACCGGCCCGATTGGATCTACATGCAGGGCTGGGGCGCGATGAACCCGACCGCGCTCAAGGAAGCCGCCAAGATCGGCTACCCAATGGACCACTTCGTCGGCGTCTGGTGGGCTGGCGGCGAGGACGATGTGCGTCCGGCCGGCGCCGACGCCAAAGGCTATCTGGCGCTGAGCATCAGCGCCGTCGGCCAGAACTATCCGGCGGTCCAGGACATCCTCAAATACGTGGTCGACAAGGGCAAGAGCCAGGTCCCGTCGAAGGACAAGGTCGGCGAGGCGCTCTATAACCGCGGCATGATGAACGGCGTTCTCATCGCCGAGGCGATCCGCGCCGCCCAGCAGCTTACCGGCAAGAAACAGGTCACCGGCGAGGACGTGCGCCGCGGCCTGGAGACCCTCAACATCACCGACGCGCGGTGGAAGGAGCTTGGTCTCGAAGGCTTCGCCGCGCCGATTCATTTGAGCTGCGCCGACCACAACGGCCACAATGGCATCTCGCTCACGCAATGGGACGGGGCCAAGTGGACCAAGGCGTCCGGCTGGATTGAGCCGATCAAGGACAAGGTGCTGCCGCTGATCGACAGCGCGGCCACCAACTACGTCAACGCCAATGCCGGCTGGCCGAAGCGAACCGAGGCCTGCGACAAGTCGTCATAAGGGTGATCCTCGCGGCGATGGTGCAGATTTGGGCCGATTGCCGCCCGGCCGACCGGCCGGGCGGTATAACCTCGTTCCCCCGCAGCGATCGAGGCTCGTATCGAGGCGCCGGCTGAGAGCCGGCGCAGTTGAAGGAGGAGAAACAGCCAATGCGTCTTAAACATCTTGCTCTGGGGCTGGCGGTTGTCAGCGCCGCTGTCGCCGCGAGTGCCGCGGCGCAGGCGGAGGACGGCATTTACGTGCCGCTCTTTACTTATCGCACCGGCCCGTTCGCCGGCTCCGGGATCCCGATCGCGAACGGCATGTCGGATTATCTGAACATGCTCAACGAGCGCGACGGCGGCATCGGCGGTGCCAAGCTGATCATCGAGGAGTGCGAGACCGGCTACGACACCAAAAAGGGCGTCGAATGCTACGACACGGTGAAAGGCAAGAACCCGGTCGTCATCAATCCTTACTCGACCGGCATCACCTTGCAGCTCATTCCCAAAGCCGCGGTCGATAAGATCCCGATCCTGTCGATGGCCTATGGCCTTTCGGCTTCCGCCGACGGCAATCTGTTCCCGTGGATCTTCAATCCGCCGGCGACCTATTGGGACGGCGCTTCGGCCTTTGTGCGCCACGTCGCCGACGTCGAGGGCGGCTTCGACAAGCTCAAGGGCAAGACCATCGGCCTCGTCCATCTCGACGCGCCCTATGGCAAGGAGCCGATCCCGCTCCTGCAGGCGCTGGCCCAGGACTACGGCTTCACGCTGAAGCTCTATCCGGTGCCGGCGGCGCAGATGCAGAACCAGAGCTCGCTCTGGCTCGACGTGCGGCGCGACAAGCCGGACTGGATCTATCTGCAGGGCTGGGGCGCGATGAACCCGACGGCGATCAAGGAAGCGACCAAGATCGGCTTCCCGATGAACCGGCTGGTCGGCGTCTGGTGGTCGGGCAATGACGACGACGCGCGTCCGGCCGGCGAGGAGGCCAAGGGCTATTCTTCGCTCGACCTCAACGCCGTCGGCTCGAATTTCCCGGTCATTCGCGACATCACCAAGTACGTGATCGACAAGGGCAAGAGCCAGCTCGCCTCCAAGGACAAGGTCGGCGAGAATTTCTACAACCGCGCGATCTGGAACTCGGTCCTGGTCGCCGAGGCGATCCGCACCGCGCAGCAGCTGACCGGCAAGAAGCTGGTGAACGGCGAAGACGTGCGCCGCGGCTTCGAAGGGCTCAACATCACCACGGCGCGGTTGAAGGAGCTCGGCCTCGAAGGCTTTGCCTCGCCGGTGAAGCTGAGCTGCGCCGACCACAACGGCCATGGCGGCATCTCGCTGGTGCAGTGGGACGGCACCAAGTGGAACACGGTCGCCGCCTCGATCGAGCCGATCAAGGACAAGGTGCTGCCGCTCATCAACAGCGCCGCCGAGGACTATGTGAAGGCCAATGCCGGCTGGCCGAAGCGCACCGAGCCTTGCGACAAGTCGTCGTGAGGATTTCTTCCTCCCCCGCACGAAGCGCGGGGGAGGATAGTGCGTTGAAGGAGCCAACGTCATGACCGCCGCCGAGTCGATCAAGTCCGCACCCGAAGCGGCGGAAGGCTCGCCGGCGATTCTCTCGCTCAACAATATCGAGGTGGTCTACGACCGCGTCATCCTGGTGCTCAAGGGCGTGTCGCTTACGGTGCCCGACGGCGGCGTGGTGGCGCTCCTCGGCGCCAACGGCGCCGGCAAGACCACGACGCTGAAAGCGATCTCCAATCTTCTGCACTCCGAGCGCGGCGAGGTGACCAAAGGCTCGATCGTGTTCGACGGCGCCGAGGTGCAGGCGCTTTCGCCCAACGAGGTGGTGCGGCGCGGCTGCATTCAAGTGATGCAGGGCCGCTATTGCTTCGGCCATCTGACCGTTGAGGAGAACCTGCTCACCGGCGCCTTCACCCGCCGCGACGGCTCCGGCGCGATCCGCGCCGATCTCGACAAGGTCTATGGCTATTTCCCGCGGCTCGCCGAACGGCGCAACGCCATGGCCGGCTACACCTCCGGCGGCGAGCAGCAGATGTGCGCGATCGGCCGCGCCCTGATGTCACGGCCGAAGATGATCCTGCTCGACGAGCCCTCGCTCGGGCTCGCGCCGCAGATCGTCGAGGAGATCTTCGCGATCATGAAGAACCTCAACGACAGCGAGGGCGTCTCCTTCCTGCTCGCCGAGCAGAACACCAATCTGGCGCTCAAATACGCGAGCTACGGCTACATCCTGGAGAACGGCCGCCTGGTGCTCGACGGCAGCGCCGAGGCGCTGCGCGAGAACGACGACGTCAAGGAGTTCTACCTCGGCATCGCCGAAGGCAAGCGCAAATCGTTCCGCGACGCCAAGCACTACAAGCGGCGCAAGCGCTGGCTGGCGTAGATAAGCGTGCCATTGCAGGCAATTGCTCTCGCCGGAAGAAGCCGTCGGGCTGCCGAATAATTTATTTCAGCGATTATCGAAATATTACTTGACGACGGCTTGATATTTCAATACTTATTGAAATATGAACAAGCCTCATGCGCTGGCGGCCTTGGCCGCACTCGCTCAGGACAACCGGCTCGACGTGTTCCGGCTCTTGGTCGAGGCGGGCCCGGAAGGGATGCCGGCGGGAGAGGTCGCCAAGGCGCTCAAGCTCGCGCCGAACACGCTCACCTTCCATTTCGATCGCCTGCGCGACGCCGGCCTCGTGGCCGTGCGCCGCGACGGCCGCTCGATGATCTACACCGCCCAGTACGACGCGATGAACGCCTTGATCGCGTTTCTCACCGAGAACTGCTGCCGCGGCGCGGCGGAAGTTTGCGAGCAGCCCGCGGTCGGCAAGCCCGCTTCGGCGAAGCGCGCCAGGGTGCCAGCCTAGAGGAGCCACTATGAAACGGCTGCATGTCCACGTCGCCGTCGACGATCTGCAACGCTCGATCGGCTTCTACTCCGCGCTGTTCGCAGCGAGGCCATCCGTGACCAAGTCGGACTACGCCAAGTGGATGCTTGACGATCCGCGCGTCAATTTCGCCATCTCCACCCGCGGCCGACAGCCGGGCCTCGACCATCTCGGCATTCAGGCCGAGGACAAGAACGAATTGAAGGAGATTTACGGCCGTTTGCACCGGGCCGGTGGCATGGTCATCGAGCAAGGCCAGACCAATTGTTGCTACGCCAAATCGGAAAAATCCTGGATCGACGATCCGGCGGGCATTTCCTGGGAAACCTTCCTGACGACGGGGGAGAGCATCGACTATGGCGACGGCAGCAGCGAACGCGAATCGCGCGTTGCGCACACGAAATCCTGCTGCGCGCCGCAGGATGCGCCGTCAGCGGACGCTTGCGGCTGCTCGACCGCGTAGCGCCCCTTCAGCGCGCCGCGGCCTCCAAGCTCACGCCCTTCGGCGGGGTAAAATCGTCCGGCACGAAGAAATCGGGCGCGAGCTTCTGCGTCGGGTCGACGCGATATTGGTCGAAATCCTGGACGCCGTTTTCGGCCAGGAAGGTGTCGTCGATCAGGAAGCGCCCGGTGAACTCGCGCGCCGGCTTGTGGAAGATCGCGTAGGCGGCGTCGGCCATGATCTCGGGCTTGCGCGAAGCTCGCATCATCGTGTCGCCGCCGAGGAGGTTCTTGACCGCGGCGGTGGCGATCACGGTGCGCGGCCACAGCGCATTGACGGCAATGCCCTTGCTGCGC
>Ga0187781_10002341_pt1 | contig 14473 bp, 5 predicted proteins | sample 0715_SJ02_MP02_2_FD_132447 | JGI IMG/M metagenome (GOLD analysis project Ga0187781, IMG submission 132447) | Tropical peat soil microbial communities from peatlands in Department of Meta, Colombia - 0715_SJ02_MP02_20_MG | ecosystem: Environmental > Terrestrial > Soil > Wetlands > Peat | place...
AAAATAGGTGTGCAGGTCCAGGTAGTCCAGCAGGCGGATGGCGTTGGCCTTTTCGTACGCCGCGAACTGCTGGAGATAGTACTCGATGAATGGCGTGCCGCCGTGCGCCTTCCGATCGACCGGATTGCTCCACGGCTCATAACAGGGGCCTCCTGAATTCCATCCGGACTCGACATCCAGCTTGGAATAGAAGTAATCCCACCAATAGTCCATCACGGGCCCGCTGACTTGGGCGGTCGGGTCGGCCGTCTTGATGGCCAATGCGGTGGCTATGCCGTTGTTGGTCGCCTCGTCATAGGTGAAGGGCAGTGGATGCACGTCGAAATGCACCGCATCCCACCAACTGGGCTCGTTGTCCAGGTCGTAGATGGCCACGCCACCATTCGCCGCTGTGCCAAACTTCCCTACCAGGGAAGTTACCCAACTGCCCGCCCACACGGGGCCCTCTGCCTGGCTGGTGACATCAGCGTTGTTGCCGGTGATGTTGCACCCAGCAGAGTTCGTACAGCCATTGACCCCTTCCGGGTACACGCCATTGCCGCAGCCGCGCGAGGTGTCAACAGATTGCTGATTGGGGTAGATCGACACCGGGAAGCTGCAGGCGGCGGCATTGTTGTTTGTCACCCAGCCGAGCACGGGCACTGTACCCAGGGTGATGGCCCCGATGGACTGATCGAAGGTCACCAGGTCGTTGAACTCGCCCGTGGGCGGCATACCGTCGACGTTGGACTGGTTTTCGAAGTACCAGTCGGCGGCGGAGTTGGTGTTGCCATTCACATAGTTGTAGCGGGAGGTGTTGTCTCCGCCCCAACGAAGGACTGCGGGGTTGGCAGGCCCGTCCACGGAATTGACAAAGCCGTACGCATTCATGCCGTAGATGTAAGGACTAATCGCGTGAGTCGGCTGGCCGGCGTCCACCGTCAGCGCCGGGCCCGTGGTCGTGGCCGGCTGGGCGAGCGTCACGACAACGCTGCCGCTCTTGGTCGTATCCTGCGTACTGGTAGCCACCACCGTCACCGTCGCCGGAGCCGGGTAGGGCGTCTCATAGAGCCCGCTGCTGCTGATGGAGCCGATGCTGCTCGTCCAGGTGGAAGGCCCCGTCACCGACCAAGTCACCGTGTTGGCGAAGCTGCCCGTTCCCACCACCGTGGCCGTGAACTGTACCTGGGTTCCAATGGTTGCGGTGGCGGGATTCGGCGTCACCGTCACTGACGTGATTGTGGGGCCGGTGGGGGGTGGGGGACCCACGCCTCCGCCGCCGCCGCAACCGGACAGCACGATGTTCAGCCCGATCCCCATCCAAAATGTTGTCTTCCATGCCAAAGTCCTCATGTCAGGCCCCCTCCGCTCAAATCTCATACTTCTGGCGAGCCGTCTTCCTCCGGCGGAAGCTCTGTAAGCCGGAATTGCGGCGAATCTGGGCGCCAGCGTTGCCAACGGGATAGCCGTATCAGACCGCCTCCAAGAAACTTGTTCCTCCATTCCACGCCCACGTCACAATTTCGTAACAGGGGGCTTGAGGTCCTATCCATCCTGACAAACGGGAACTGTAAAGCTCGCGAGGACGGAGGAGTGAAAGTTGCCTCCTGAAGATTCCCCCCGTCACGTCTGTGGCCATTATCCTGCGCTTCCTCGCCCCACAAATCAACCGGAATTCTATATAGAACGGCAACGGTGTTGCCAAAAGATGACGCGCCTTTGACCGGGCCGGACCCTTCGCCATGAACTCCATGAACTGAACCCACTGCATTGACTTCTCTCGCAACAGGACCTAGCATCTCTCAGAAGGTAGGTTCCCCCATGGTAGGGCGCACGGTGGGCCACTATCGTGTCGTTGAGAAACTCGGCAGCGGCGGGATGGGCGTAGTGTACCAGGGCTGGGACGAGCGCCTCGGACGGGCCGTGGCCATCAAGACCGTTCACGAAGCATCCCAAAGCGGGGAAGCCAAGACCCGGCTCTGGCGCGAGGCGAGATCACTGGCACGGGTAAGCCATCCGAGGGTTTGCCAAGTCTTCGATGTGCTCGAAGACAGCAAGGATCTATTCCTGGTGCTGGAGTTTCTCGAAGGCCGATCGCTCATGGAGCGTATCGCGAGCGGCTCGATCACCACCTCTGAGGCCGTGAGTATCGAGGGGCAGATCCTGGAAGCGCTGGAAGCGCTGCATGATCTCGGCATCGTGCACCGAGACCTTAAACCCTCGAATGTTTTCCTGACCCGGCACGGAGTCAAACTCCTTGATTTCGGTTTGGCTCGCCCCGCCAACCCTCCTGTTGTAGTCAATGCGGACCAAGCCTCCACAGCTTTAACAGCCCCGGGGATGATCGTCGGTACTCCCCATTACATGGCACCGGAACAGGCGAGAGGCGATGGCATGATTGGTCCGGCGGCGGACATCTTCGCTGCGGGTTCCATTCTCTATGAAATGCTCACCGGGAAGAGCCCTTTCGAGGGATCTTCGCATCTCGATGTCCTGTATGCGGTACTGCACCACGAACCGCCCCTGCTCAGTGGATCTCGGGAAATCGAAGCTCTCGATCAGGTCATCCGGCGGGCGATTGCCAAGCGCCCTGAGGACCGTTACGCCTCGGCCCACGAGATGCTCGATGCGCTGAATGCCGTGTCTGTAGCGGAGGGCACAGCGCATGCCGTGCAAACCCGTACCGTCACACGCCTCATTGCCCTTCCATTTCGCGTGTTGAAAAAAGACGAAGAGACGGACTTCCTTGCTTACAGCTTGCCCGACGCTATCAGCAGCTCGCTTTCCGGCATTGATAGCGTCATCGTGCGCTCGAGTCTACTGGCTGCCCGCTTCGAGGGCCTCGTGGATCCTAAACGCGTGGCGGCCGAAGCAGAGGTCGACGTGATCTTGACAGGCTCCGTGATGCGCATGGGCGACCGGATTCGGCTCACGTGCGAGCTGGTCGAAGCACCCAGCGCCACCGTGACCTGGTCTGAAACGGTTACGTCGTCGATGCAGGACCTGTTCAAGGTCCAGGACGAGTTATCGCAACGGGTCATGCACTCGCTCATGCTCCCCGTCACTGAGCGTGAACGGCGGACCTTTCGCCGGGATGTGCCCGCCAGCGCCAAGGGGTACGAATTCTATCTGCGCGCCAACCAGATTGCCGCCGTCCGGACCCTCGAGAACATGCGCCTGGCGCGCGACCTGTACCTCCAGTGTCTAGACGACGATCCGGATTACGCGCCGGGGTGGGCCCAGCTCGGGCGGGTCACTCGGTTCATTGAGAAGTTCGGCGAGGATGCTGAGGAGAACCTCAAGCGGGCCGACGAGGCGTTCCGCAAAGCGTTCGCTCTCAACCCCGACTTGGCTCTCGCACACAATCTGTACACCGCAATTGAGTGTGACCAGAGCCGCGCACCGCAGGCTATGGTGAGGCTGCTGGGGCGGGCGCGCTCTCGGCGAAACGATCCGGACCTGTTCGCCGGCCTCGTGCAAGCTTGCCGTTATTGCGGCGAGTTGGAAGCTTCAGTCGCCGCCCACCGTCGCGCCCGCCACCTCGATCCACATGTCGTCACCAGTGTCGCGCACACCTACTTCCTGCTGGGAGACTACCAGAAGACGCTTGAGTGCTACGAAAGGAAGGGGGGCGCCTACCTGGACTGCGCCGCCCTGGTCATGCTGGGCGAGAAGGAGAAAGCCTTGGCGAAGCTCCGCGAGCGCGAACTATCAGGAGTTGCAACGGGTACAGTTCGGGCGATCATGCAATCTCTTCGAACTTACCTGGAGGGGGACTTTGATGCATGTCGCCACGCCATCGAGGTTGCAGAGCACCTGACGCGCAGAGATTCTGAGAGTCTTTTCTACACGGCCCGGCACCTTGCGCAAATCAATGAGCGCAAGCGTGCCCTTGAGACCCTCTCCAGTGCGATCGAAAGTGGATTTCTCTGTGGGTTAGCGCTATCCTCTGATCCGTGGTTGGTGCCGTTGCGCTCCTTGCCTGAGTATTGGCAACTGCTGCAAACTGTGGACCTGCGACGCAGCCAGGCGCATGCCAGCTTCCTGGAAGCGGGTGGCGCTGAACTTCTCAATATTACTTGAAGCCGGGTACGCTGTCTGACCCGCCGAGGTGACTTCATGCCGTCCAGCCTTACTATCCTGCCGTGGTGGGGATGGTTGTTGTGTGCCCTGGCTCTTCGCTTCGTAAGCTGGCTTTTCTCCACCCTTCACGAGGAAGCCAAGTACTCTGGCCACAGCTCGAAATTGGAGCGGACCTCGGAACGGACTTTGGCCGTTATATTCCTGCTGGCGGCTTTTTCGTGTGCCCTTTTCGGCCTGGTGGGGTTCGTCAAGTGGGTTTGGCCAGTCTAAATGCCTGTTGGACAGTTTCAATCTCAGCCCCGTAGCCAGCCTGATCCGCCTACCGCATCGAACCATCAATGCCTGCGGCGGAAACCGAGAACCTGATTTCTCCTCGAGCATTAGGTTCCTTGTAGGGGTTTTATGAGAATTGACTTAGAGTGGGCAAGGCAATTCGCCCTTTCGGGCTTGTTTCTTTTCCTGGCCACCGCAGGCGCTGCAAAAGCCAGCGGGCTTCGCTGGCATGAAACAAGTTCTGCGGCCCCGTGGAGGGGCCAGAAACTCCTGGTCTTGGAGAATGACCTGGTCCGCATAACCTTTCTTCCCCAAGCGGGGGGAAGAGTGGTTCGGTACGTCGATCAACTGACGGGAGTCAATCACCTCCATGAGAACCCCGATCTTGAGGCGGAAGAGGCCGGTGGGATTTGGGACAAGGAAGGTGTCTGGCCGCCCTCCAACATCTGCAACCATCCCTTTGCCTACCGGGTAGAGGAAGCGCCGGACCATCTCGAAGTAGTATTCGACGCGGATCTCGGCAACTTGCGGATCAGCAAGAAATACCGATTGGACGCCGCATCCTCACGCCTGGCGCTCGAGGCCTCCTACCAGAACATCGGCTCGATACCGATACGCACTCTGTTCGCGCAAGTCTTCAGCTTGGCTCCCGGCGGGACGGCGGGGAGCGAGGATTTTGTTGTATACCCGGATGGCGACGGCCTGGTTAAGAAGGGTTTTGGCTCGAGCCTGCCGATCGGCCCCAACTCCCTCTCACCTTCCTGGTGGATGGTCAGCGATTCTGAGCAGGGCGTCTCCTTGCTTTTGACGGTCCAACCAAATCCCTTGCTGGCAGAGCGCACTGTCGGCTCCGCAGAGGGGGCGTTCAAACTGGAGCTTCATACTCGACGGCATCTCAGCCAACCTGGCGAAGCGTTGACGCTCCGTTGGGATATGCGCCTGATCAAATGCGCCAGCGAAGTGCAACGCGCCTGTGTTGACGGGTGTTTCCTTCCCGACTCCGAACGGAGGTCGATGACCCAAGCCCTTTCGCCGCTCATCGAGAACTTCTCTTCGGTGTTTCGCGACATGGGTGAGCACCTGCTTGTATTCCCTTGGGGTTTTGCAAGTCTCTCGATTCCGCATCGCGTCGCGCGAGAGCCCGAGCCGCTGCAGACTGAGATGCGCGCCATGCGGTTGGCGGGGGAAACCAACAAAGATACGCCCCCGCAGACGCTGCGCTTACAACTCGACGGCAACCCAAGCATTGAATTCCCGCTCAACCGACTCGACCCGGGCGCCGCAGACATCCGGTACTGGCGTGTCCCAACCGCAAAGCTCACCGGCGGCAGTCATTCTCTGGGACTCGCGGCGGAGGGGCGCGCGATTAATGCTTCGTTTGCGGCTATCGATGAAGAAGGCATCGCCCAGCGTATCGAGCGCGCCCAGAAAAAGAGCGCCGAACTGGCCCAGCAGGCACGCCATTCCGGCGATGCCGCTCGCATTGCTGCGGCTGCCAGTTGTGAAATGCGGGCTGAAGATGCGCGCCGCAAATTTATCCTGGGACCGGCATTCGAGGAATGGGGGAACACGGCGCATGCGGTCGATGTGAACAAACTGCCTCTGAAGCTGAGCGCCGATGCGCGCCCGGCCGACGTCGAGTACATCTTGCGCGTGCTGGAGGAGGCCGAAGGCTGGACTGATGCTCTCGCCGGCGGGCGTGATCCCTTCCAGGGGCGGAGAGGACTTTTCCAGAAGGCCTTTTGCTCAAAGGTCGATGGCAGCCTGCAACCATATACTGTTTTCGTCCCCAAGAGCTACGACGGAAAAGCCGCATGGCCGCTCCTGCTGCTCTTGCACGGTTCGGGCGGCGACCAATGGGAGATTACGCAAGCCGCCGCCAATCTTGACGGACGCTCGGTGTTTCGTGGCGCGCTTGAGGAGAAAATGCAGGAACCGACCTTCCTGCTCTGCGCCCCTTTGGCCCGCGGGCCCTCCGGCTACGAGCAAATAGCTGAAGTGGACATTCTTCAAATGCTCGATGAGATCCACCGTGACTACCGTGTGGACTCGGACCGCATCTACGCCATGGGGTGGTCGATGGGAGGCTCGGGATCGTACCTGATGGCAACACGCTTCCCGGATCGCTTCGCGGCGGTGATGCCCATTGCCGGCAGCACGGATACGGGACTCATTGCCAATGCCCGACACGTGCCCTGCTGGAACTTCCACGAATTAGGCGATACGGAAGTCAGCCCCGGCTTTACCAACGTCGCTGAGAGCGCTTACCGCGCGCTGGGTCTGCCCTATCACGCTGGCCTCCGGGAGGGGGCCTTCGTCTGGAGCCCGTGGAGCGACCATTGGGTCGGCTACCGCATGAGTGGCTCGCTCGACGAGATTGAAGGAATTCTGGGGACTTACCGTCGCATCCGTTTCCCAAAACAGGTGACCCTGATCAGCACCGGACTGCGGCACAATCGTGCCTATTGGGTAAGAATTGACTCCTTCGAGCGGTATTACGAACCCGCAAGTTTGCAGGCGCGCCTCGAGGGTAATACCATCGACATCACTTCCACCAACGTGCGCGCCCTCAGTCTGTTTCTTTCACCCAGCCTGCTTGACATGAGCCGCAGCGTGCGGGTGAAGCAAAACGGGCAGCAGGTTTTCGCAGGCATGCCGGAGGCGGAGCTGCGCGTGGGATCGCAAGCGACCTCGGGGCTTCGCAAAGAGCACGGCCTCTCAGGACCGCTCAGCGATATCTTTTATGAGCCCTTCTTGGTGGTTTACGGTACCCAGGGAGAGGACAAGCGGGAGCTCGAGGCTGCCCGCGAAGAGGCAGAAGCGATCCGGACCAAGGGCCTGCGTGGGGTTCGTTTCTACGCCGTGCCCGTGAAGAGCGACCGCGAAGTGACTGCGGCGGATATTCAGAAATTTCATTTGCTCCTGGTCGGCACGTCGAAATCGAACCTGCTTTTGAGCCGTATTCAGAACCAGTTGCCCGTTCGCGTTGAAGGGGGAACGGTGGTGGTTGGCAATCGCCGCTTTTCCGGGGAAGACACCGGCTATCGCCTGATCTACCCGAATCCGCTCAATCCGCAAAAGTACGTGGCTGTGTGTGCCGCAGTCACCTACAAGGGTCTGGAGGGGCTGTCGTCCATTCCCTCGCCGAACTTCGGCTGGAATGCCCGGGTGACGGAACCGGATGTCATAGTGACGGACCATCGCGCGAGGGGTCTTTACCCGCGTTACCTGGCCGCATTAACTTTCGACAACCATTGGCAACTTGAGGATCGCGGTGCCGTGGTGGCCCGGCTGGAAATGCCTCTCTCGCGAGTCGGAATCGAGTGTCCCTGGGGAGATTTCCGAGCCGACGCCGTGCGTGAAGCGGCACGTGCGGATGTCGCTTTAGTCGAAGTTGATGACCATCTCTATCCCCAGGAACTCGCCGCGGGTTCGGTTACCCAGGCGGACCTGAGCATGGCCAATAACTTCGCCCCGATTTACACGTTCCAAGCGACAGGCGCCGAGTTGCGCGCCGGACTCGAGCACGCGATCGAACGTTATTTGCACAGCGTGAGTAATCTGGACGAGAGTTATCGTTCAGGAAACTTCTCTGTTGGATGGTGGCCGCTCACTCGCCGACCTCTCGCCGTATCAGGTTTTTCCTATGCATTCGTCCGCTCGCGCCCGGAGGGGGAACGTGTCGAGGTACATGGCTTGAACCAGCAAAAGCTCTACCGTGTCGCGGTTACGGAACGCGTGCTGGGCCAGTCCGTGGACGGAAATGGCGGACCCGGATACTTAGGGTGGCTTCCACAAATCCAATGGACGGGGCTCAACGAGATTGCCGCCCAGGAGCAGTATCTCCGCAAGCATAGCCCTGTCAACCCCGTCACGATGGGAAGGATCACGGAATACTGATAGCCGAAGAAAACAAATACAGAGACCCTGCGCAGCGCTCAGGGTGACAGGCCGTCGACCGTTTCACTCCCCACGGCATAGAGGAACTAGTAAACGCAAGCCACCCGCCGCTAGGCATTCACCACTGCTTCACTCATGCCTCAGCGCCACCATTGGATCGACCTTGGCCGCTCGGCGTGCGGGCAGGTAGCACGCGAGCAGCGTCGTGCCGGTCAAGACACACGCCACGGCGAGATAGGTAAAGGGATCTGTCGGATGAATGCCGAAGAGCAGGCCCGACAGCACGCGACTGACACCAAGAGCAGCAGCCAGTCCGATCAGCACTCCTGCGAGACTCAGCCGCATGCCTTGCTTCACCACGAGCTTCAGCACGTCTCGGCGCTCGGCTCCCAGCGCCAGGTGGACGCCGATTTCGCGCGTGCGCAGCCCCACGTAGTAGGCCACCACGCCTGACAGGCCTACCGCCGCCAGCAATAGCGCAAGTAACCCGAAGGCCCCAAGCAGAGTTCCAGTGAGGCGCGGAACAAAGAGCGGGATCGACATGTATTGAGCCAAGGTCTCCGCGTCAATCACCGGCAGGTTTTCATCAAGCTTATGAATCTCGCGCTCAACCGGCCCCAGCATGGCTTTCGGGTCGCCTGCCGTTTCGACCACCAGAACCGCGTGGGACGCGTAAACCTGAGAGAACGGTCGGAACATGAAAGGTTGTGCTTCTTCTCGCAGGTCGCCGTACTTGCCGGTCGCGACGACGCCCACAATCTCCAGCCGTTGGCGCTTACCGTACGCCAGGGTGACCTGTTTTCCGATGGGGTCTTGACCCGGCCAGTAGCGCTTGGCCATGGCTTCGTTGATAATGGCAACTCCAGCCGAAGTGTTGCTGTCCTGCCGGTTGAATTCACGCCCGCGCAAGAGCGGGATTCCCAGGGTGCGGAAATATCCAGGCCCCACCCCCACAAAGCCGACGGGAATCCCAGGCAGGCCCGGCGGAGCCTGATAACCATCAATGTCGATGGCAGTTCCTATGCGTTCGAATCCCAGGGGGAGGTGGCTTGCGACGCAGGCCGACTCGATGCCGGGTAGGCCTTTCATCTCTTCAACCAACTGGTCGTAAAACGCCCGCCCGGCGCTCTCGGAGTAGCCGAGGATGTCAAGATCAAGCATGACCATCAGCCGCTTGCTGACTCGGAACCCCGGATCCACAGCGCCGGCGCTCATAAGGCTGCGTAAACACAGGCCGGCGCCGATCAGCAAAACGGTGCAGACGGCCACTTGCCCGGTTACAAGTGCGTTGCGCAGGCGGCTCCTGCCTGGGCTGCCGGTGGTCTCATCTTTCAGTCTTGAAACGACGTCAACTCGGGAACTCCGCAGCGCGGGCGCGACGCCGAAGACAAAGCCGGTGAGTAACGACACCGCAAGCGTGAATGCGAGCACACGCCAGTCCGCAGGCAGTTGAACGCTCAGGAAGGAAAGCATGGGCGGCTTCAGCTTGAGCAGCAGCGGACCAACCAGAGCTGAAATCCCCAGCGCCACCGCGCCCGCAGCGACCGAGAGCAGGGCGCTCTCCGTCAGCATTTGCCGGACGATTCGGCCTCGTCCGGCGCCAAGAGCGGAGCGAATGGCCATCTCACGCGTGCGCCGCGATGCCCTCGCCAGCAGCAGGTTGGCCAGATTGGCGCAGGCGATGAGCAGCACCAAACCCACCACCGTCATGAGAATGGCCATAAGCGGCCCGGCGAAGCCGCGGAATTCCGGCGGAAGCCCCGTGACCGGCAGAACCGCCGCGTCCCATCCCTTGTTGGATTTGGGGAAGGCCTGCGCGAGCTGTTTTTCCAAGATGCTCAGATCCGCTTGCACTTGTTCCGGCGTGACTCCCGGCTTGGGACGGCCCGCGACGAAAAGCCAATAACCGGTGCGATTGCCCAGCAGGTCCATCTCGGGAGCGATTTGGCGTTGCATCATCATCGCAGCCCAGAAATCCGGCTCGTAGATCATTTCGATGCCGCTGAAACCGGCGGGCGCCACACCCACGACCGTAAAGCTGTGTCCATTTAGGGTGAGAGTTTTTCCGATCACTGCGAGGTCAGAGCCCAAGCGCTGCTGCCAGAATTTGTGATTGAGCACGACGACGGGATTTCTCAAAGGAACTTGATCCTCTTCGGGCAGAAACGCGCGCCCCAGAATTGGTCGGACCCCCAGAGTGGAGAAGAAATTCCCGGAAACCAGTTGCCCATAGATCAGCTCGGTTTCGCCGCCTCTTCTCCAGCTCACCCGCTCCGGGTCGCTATCGTAAGCCGCTAGCCCGGAGAAGACCCGATTGTGATCACGGTAATAAACATAGTCCGGGTAGCTGTGCTGGAGGTATTGGCCATTGGGGAGGCGATTCCAGAGGGCCCGCAGATTGTCCGGCGCAACCACTCCGGAGGGCGGACGCAGGAGCAGCGCATTCACGTAGCTGAAGATGGTAGCGTTGGCCCCGATGCCAAGCGCCAGCGTCAGCACCGCCACGGCAGTGAAAGAGGGGCTCTTGCGTAGCGTGCGCAGGCCGAAGCGAACGTCTTGCGTGAGGTGATCCCACCAGAGCCAGCGGCCTGATTCGTAGAAGCGCTCCTGAGCTTGCGTGACATTGCCAAAAGCGCGCCGCGCCGCCGCACGCGCCTCTTCTTCGCTCAAGCCTTCCTCTTTCAGCCGCTCCGTCTCGAGTTCGAGATGGGCTTGGATCTCCGCTGCGAAGTCACTCGGCTTGCGTTTCCGCCAGTTCATCAGCTGATCCTCCCCGTGCGCTGTCAGGCGCTTAGTTGGAGTGAGAAGACTACTCTTCGTCGGGACCGGAAGGGCGGGGCTTCAGCCCCGCCGCTAATTCGGCCAGAATTCAGGGGCTTTAGCCCCTGAAGCAACGCTGGCTTCAGGGCCTAAAGGCCCGTTCAGCCGACTTCTTGAGGCGGCGAGGCTGAAGCCCCGCCCTTCCAGGGACCATCGACAAATCCCCAATTGGCCCAACTCAGCACTAGCCACTAAGCACTAACTACTGTTTACTCATACCTCAGCGCCACCATCGGATCGACTTTGGCCGCTCGGCGTGCGGGCAGGTAAACGGCCAGTGCGGCCACGGCGATCATCGCCAGCGAGGCCAAAGCAATGGTGGTGGGATCGGTTCCCTTGAGGCCATACAGCACACTTTCAATCAGGCGCGCAGCGGCGAGCGAAACGGGAATCCCTATCGCCACACCCAGGACGGCCAAGGTCAAACTCTCGCGCATGACCATCCAGAGCACGCCGGAGGGCTCCGCTCCGAGCGCCATGCGGATGCCGATTTCATTCGTGCGCCGCGTCACAGAGTAGGCGGCGAGTCCGTAAATACCGATGCAGGCCAGGAAGGCCGCGAGTAATCCGAAGAAGGAGGAGAGCCGGGCGATCAAACTTTGACCTGCCAGAGAACGGTTGACTTGTTCGACCAAGGTGCCCGAATAGGCGACCGGCAGGCTGCGGTCGACCTGGGAGATGGCCTGTCGAACCTGTGCGATCATCACGTCGGGGCTTCCCGAATAACGCACCTCGAAATCGTTCAGATATTGAACGCGTTGTGTGTAGGGATAATACGCGGCCGGGAAGGGGCGTTCGCCTAGGTCCTGGTACTTGGCGTCTTTCACCACTCCCACCACTTCGATGTCATTGCTGTGTTTAGGATCTCGCCCGAGCCCGAAGTGCTTCCCAATTGGCGAACTGCCGGGGAGACACCAGCGGGCGAAGGTTTCATTGATGATGGCAACTTTGGGCGAAGCGCCGGTATCGTGCGGCCCAAAGGCGCGACCCAGCAGAAGCCGGATTCCCATGGTCGCGAAATAGCCCGGCCCGACAAGGTTATGCGTGGCCACCATGTGATCCTGGGGGCTTGGGGCACGCCCCAGAACCGAGACCCTCTGGGTCCACTCGCCCTGGTCAAAAGTGAAAAACGAAATGCTGTCGGCGCGGACTCCCGGAAGCGCGCTTACCCGCTGCTCGATTTGCTGGTACAAACCCACCAGGCGTGCGTCCTCTTTGTAGCTGACCGCGGGCGGATCGATCCCGAACAGCAGGACGTTTTCTTTGTTGAATCCCGTCTCGACGTTCGAGAGGTTCACCAGCGTGCGAAGGAACAGGCCGGCGCCGATTAAGAGCACAAGTGAGAGCGCCACCTGCGAAACGATCAAGGCCTTCGTCAGCCGTGTGCGGCTGGTCGAGGCAACGGAGCCTCTTGCTTCCTTGAGCGAAGAGCCCAATGCGATGCGCGTCGAGCGCAGGGCCGGAGCAAGCCCGCAAAGGAGTGCCGTGGCGAGTGACACGAGGAGAGTGAACCCCAGCACGCGCGCGTCCGGAGTAACATTCAGCAGCAAGGGTTCGTCGCCGTGAGGAACCATGGCGACGAGCACGTTACCGGCCCACACGGCAAACACGATTCCCAATGTCGCGCCTGCGAGGGCAAGCACCAGGCTCTCGGTGAGCAGTTGACGGACCAGTCGCCCCCTGCCGGCTCCGAGCGACATACGCACCGCGATCTCGCGCTCGCGCGTCGTGGCGCGGGCCAGCAGGAGGTTGGCAAGGTTGGCGCAGACGATCAGCAATACCAGTCCCACAACGGCCATCAGGATTTGTAAGGGAGTTTCGGCCCCGTAGCGAATCTGCGGTAGTCCATGTTTTATCGAAGTCAATTCGATCTGAGCGTGCCGAAGGTCATCCTGTTGCTGCTTGGTAAGGGTCGGCCCGGCATGATCGCGCCAGATCTGATTCGCCAAGAGGTTGACTTGAGCTCGAGCCTGCACGATCGTGACGCCTGGCTTCAGCCGGCCGAGGATGTAGAGTGACTGGAACCATTTATCGTCCAGGCCGTTCCAGCCGGGCGAGATCTGTTTTTCCATCGACAGGGGAATCCATAAGTCGGGCGATTGGCCGACGGCCGTTCCGAAGAAACCTCGAGGGGTGACGCCGACGATGGTGTAAACCGTCGATCCCAAGGTCACCGTCTTGCCGAGGATCGCCGGGTCGCGGGCAAACCGCTGATCCCACCAGGAGTAGCTGACCATGGCCACGGGGTGAGCGCCGGCAGGCTCATCTTCAGCCTCCGTCAACGAGCGTCCCAGCCAAGGCTTGACGCCCAGCATGCGGAAATACGTTCCCGAGACCAACTGAACGTGCAGCAACTCCATTTCGGGCCTTCCCGCCACCAGGCCGTGCATCCCTAATGGAAGACTCAGGATGACGCTCAAGTCGGAGAATACCTGGTTCTTCCGCTGCACTTGGCGATAGAAGGCATACGAATAGAGCTCGGTATCAGCGAAATCTGCTGTGCTTCCAGCGGCTCTCCCCGTACCCAGCAGCACCAATTCTTGCGGCTTCTCGACCGCCAACGGCCGCAGCAGCACGGCATTCAGCAGGCTGAATATTGCGGTGTTGGCCCCGATGCCCAACGCCAGCGTCAGCACGGCGACAGCGGCAAAGCCGGGGTTCTTGCGCAGGGTGCGCAGGCCGAAGCGCAGGTCTTGCACGAGGTGGTCCCAGACGAGCCAGCGGCCCGATTCGTAGAAGCGCTCCTGAGTTTGCGTGACATTGCCAAAAGCGCGCCGCGCCGCCGCACGCGCCTCTTCTTCACTCAAGCCCTGCTCTTTCAGCCGCTCCGTCTCGAGTTCGAGATGCGCTTGGATCTCCGCTGAGAAGTCACTTGACTTGCGTTTCCGCCAGAACATCGCTCACCCTTTCCATGCGCGCAGCGCCTTGGAGTGCGGCGGCTTGACGCCGCCTTGGTTGCCCGGTGTGCGAAGGCGGCGTCAAGCCGCCGCACTCCAAGGCGCCTTCGGCGCAATTCTCAGCGCGACTCCTCAAACCCCAGCACTCGCAAGAGTTCCAGCCGTTCTTCCTTTCTTTGGGTAGACATATAACCTGAGTATGCGCCCTCTAGGGTAAGATGTCAACCCAAAAGCTCCAGGCTGCGGATTAAAAAGGGAATCGAGGAGGTTCGACCGGGCGGGGAGGATGAGTGGCTGCGTGGAGGCAGACGCGTCACCGCTGTTCGACTATGAGATAAACACCAAATAGTTATTAATTACAAATAAGTTAATTTAGCGCATGTAATCTAATCACGCCAGCGCCAGATTCACATTCTCGATGGCTTCGTCGATTTCGGCCGTGTTCTTGTAGCCCACGGTCACGCAATTGACGCCCGCGGTCCCGAATGCATAGCGCATGGCCGCCTGGCGGTCCTCGCGGC